>LNFM01005279.1_pt1 | contig 22572 bp, 18 predicted proteins | sample 596031 | NCBI WGS metagenome assembly LNFM01 (sample SAMN04254537, study PRJNA301005) | activated carbon metagenome | isolation source: dual media filters at the Ann Arbor, Michigan drinking water treatment plant | place: USA: Ann Arbor | reverse complement strand
CGACGGCCTCCGGAACATGGCGCGGGAGGTAAACCCGGAACGTGGTGCCCTTGCCGACGGTGCTGTCGGGGAAGATGTAGCCGCCGGTCTGCTTGACGATACCGTAGACGGTCGAAAGGCCAAGCCCGGTGCCCTTGCCGACGTCCTTGGTCGAGAAGAACGGCTCGAAGATCTTGGCCATGACCTCCGGTGTCATCCCGGTGCCGGTATCCTCGACCTCGATCAGCACATACTCGCCCGGTTGAACGGACAATGATCTGAGCTTCAGAGAATCGCGCTCTGTAATGTTGCGAGTCTTGACCGTGAGACGACCGCCGTTCGGCATGGCGTCCTTGGCGTTGACGGCAAGGTTCATGATCACTTGACCAAATTGCGTGCGGTCCGCCTTGATCAGCCAGAGGTCGCGTCCTGTGACGAGCTTCAGGTCGATCTTCTCGCCGATGAGGCGACTGACGAGGACAGACAAATCAGTCATCACCTCGCCAAGCTCGAGCACTTCAGGTGTCAAGGTCTGGCGACGCGAGAAGGCAAGCAACTGGCGAACCAGGCCGGCAGCCCGGTTGGCCTCCTTCTTGATATTCATGATGTCTTTGTGCGCAGGATCGAACGGCCGGTGTGTCTGCAGCAGTAGATCGGAGAAACCGAGGATCGCCGTGAGCACGTTGTTGAAATCGTGGGCTATGCCACCTGCGAGCTTGCCCACCGCCTCCATCTTCGTCGACTGGGCGTACTTGACCTCGAGGGCCTTCTGCTCGGTCGCGTCGATGGCATAGAGCATCGTACTCGCGTCGGGGCCAAGGCCGGCCCGGGTGGGGCTAACGAAAAGACGACGGGTGAACTGGCGCTCGGCACCGAACGTGACCTCGATAGGCGCAAGAGTCGCTCTGTCGGTTCGCGCCCCGGTCATGGCGGCATCGACGGCTTTGAGAGCCTCCGCGTCACCAGCGGCCTCGATCAAGGCACGCAGGTTGTCGGAGGGACCCAGGCCGGCGTCGAAGAACATGCGCGCGAAGGCGGCATTGTAAGACTGGATTGTGCCGTCCTGGCCGAGCGTCGCGATGCCGAAAGGGGCGGCATGGAAGAGCCGCTCGAAACGCGGGCCGCCACCATTAGCGGCAACGTCAGAGTGGTCGGTGGTGCGCGCGAGGACGAGCGCAGATATGTCGACGCCTCGCTCGCTCGAGCCGCCAAGCCGTGCCACGATCTCCACCGGAATGCCAACGCCGTCCTCACGGACGAGATCGAGATCCAGGCGCACGACCTCGCCGGATGCCTGGGCGAGAGCAGCTCGGAGCAATGCGTCACCGTCGCCGGCGACAATGTCGGAGAGCGAGAGTTCACGAGTGCGGGCTGCCTCGGCAGCGAGACCGAGCCAACCAGCCAGCGTGGCGTTCATGTGTGTGATGCCACCGTCGAGACTGCAGCCGAACAAGCCGATGGGCATAGCCTCGTAGCGGCCGATTTCGGATTCGAGATCGCGGACGGCCTCGGCCTCGTGTGCGCGCTCGCCGGAAATATCAGTGAGTTGCCAAAGTCGCGATGCACGCCCGACGCGATTTCCGATTGTTTTGATGGGGCTGACGGCGAGCCGCAACCAACGACCTGACCGGTCGCGGCTCTCGAGATCGCGGATCCGGAACTCCTCGCTGCGCGCCTCGCCCAACTCGGCAGCGCGCATCAGGCGGAAGATGCACTCGGCGGCTTGCGGCTCGCCGGCAAAGGCCACCTCGAGGCTACGCGCCTCGCCGTCTTGATCGGTTCCGGCGAGGTCGCGATAGGCGGCGTTGGCATAGACAATGCTGCCATCGCGGCCGGTGATCATGACGCCCGTCTCGATCAACTCGCCCGCGATCGCGGCGATGCCGCCGTCGCCCTCATTGCTCGAACCGATGCGAATGTGTCCAGCAGCCAGTCCGAAGAGAAAGAAGCTGCCGATCATCCCGAGCACGGCGAGGATCGCGAGCAGAACCGGATCGCTTGCGCGAGCAGAGACGACGACAAGCGCCCCGAGGCCCAGGGCCGTCAGGATCGCCAGAACTACAAAAAGAACTCCCAACCCCGGCGTCTGCTCCTGGGCGTTGGAGCCCATTGGAGCTTCTGGGCGGCGAACGTCTGTCCCGATCATGCGGACAGACATAGACTGATTCTGAAGACCCAAAGCCAAACCCAGGACTTCGACCACAGAAGAGTACAGCACGCGAACCGATACCACCTCGTCACCCCCGCGCATTCAATACCGGGCATCGCTGCCTCGAACCCGTCAACAACTCGATCATTAGAGTTAAAAGTGCGCTAAACATCTGCTAACGACGTGGTCGGGCGAACTGCTCGCGTGCCTCTGGTGATGCGGCCCGGACGAGGACTATCGGACCATGGTCGACCTTCTGCTCTACGTGCTCTTGTTCGCGCTGATCGCTCTGGCCGTGATGGGCGGCCTGTGGCTGATGCGCAATTCGGCCGCCGGCCAATCATCCATGACAGCGATATTCGGTGCGAGACCCGACAAGCGACTTGCCGTCGTCGAGCACGCGAGCGTCGATGGGCGGCGGCGGCTGGTGCTGGTGCGCCGCGACAATGTGGAGCATCTCATCATGACTGGCGGCCCCGTCGATGTCCTCATCGAGAGCGGGATCGAAAGCGGAAGCAGCGAGGCGAGCGTGTCGCGAATGCCGATGGCGGAGCGCGACGAGCCTCGGGAGCCGCCTGTGTTCGGCCGGCAGAACCGGAATGGCGCCCGCCCGGCACAACCAATCGCGGAATAGCGATCGCAGTGCACCGCCCGACGCGCGAAAAAGCGCGATGCTGCATGGGCTCATGTGTCTCAGTCAATGGCGCCGACACAGGATCGCCGCAATTCCACGGTGCCGAATGAGTGGTAGGCGGGCCACCGTCCTCGGACATGGTCTGCCTCGAACGTCATGGCGCCACCATGCCTGGGCATAGCTCCGCTTGTCACAACAATTGATACTCCGATACCGAGGGCAGTCCTTGCGCATCCCGTCCACGCTCGTTGCCGTCCTGTTGTTGCTGATCGGCCTTTTCGCGCAGGGCAGCCTTGCGCCTGCCGTCGCTCAAGCGCCAGCATCGACCGCTGCCCCCGGCAGCACTCCCGCTACGCCCCAGGCAGAAGCACCGGCCGCTGCCGCGCAGCCTGTCTCGTCGGCGCTTCCGCGGGAGGCAATGGAGCCGGTCGAGCGGTTGGCGCGCAACATCGAGAATGCCGAGAAGGCCATCCAACAGCTCAAGGAGCTCGAAGGCGAGCTGTCGCGATTGCGGAGCGAAGTCGAACGTATCATCTACGACTCGACGACGACCGCGCAGACACTGAGGCCTCAGCTCGAGGAGGTCGAAAAGCAGATCGAGCGGCTCGGGCCGCCGCCGGCGAAGGATCAGCCAGCGGAATCCGCGACTGTCGTCGCCGAGCGCGCCCGCCTCGGCACGCTGAAGGCCAATCTCGACGGCGCCGTCAAAACCACCGAGCTGGCATGGGTGCGCGCCAAGCAACTGATCGATCGCATTACTGTGATCCGCTACCAGCTGTTCACGCGCAACCTCCTCGAGCGTCGCGACAGCCCATTGGCACCTCGGGTCTGGCGCAATGTCGCCGAGCATAGGTCGACCATCGAAGGCCGGCTCTATTATTATGGTGGTGACTGGCTGACTTGGGCCAGCCGGGTGAGCGGCTGGTTGGCGCTGCTGGGAGCAGGGATCGTCGCTGTCTATCTCGGGCTGAGACTGGGCCTTGCACGATTGTTTGCGAGGCGGCTCGCCAAGCGCGATCCTTCGCCGAGCTTCTTCGAGCGTGCCCTCAAGGCCGCCTGGGTGGCACCGTTGCGTTTTGTCCCGCCAGCGGTCGCGGTGGCGATGCTGTACTTCGGGCTTGGCAGCCTCGATCTATTGTTCTCGCCGTGGATCGGGCTCGCGACGTCGGCGCTGGGCGGGCTGCTGGTCTATTCGGCCTCGGCGGCGCTGCTTCGCGTGTGCTTGGCCCCGCGGCATCCGGGGTGGCGGCTCGTACCTGTCGCCGATCATACCGCCCGGCGGATCCTCCTTATTCTCGAGGCCTTTGTCGGAGTCTATGTGCTCGACGTCGTACTCGTCGAGCTTGCACGGGCCCTCTATGTGCCGCTCTCCGTTACAGTGGTGAAGTCGTTCCTGACGAGCCTGGCCTTTGCGTTGCTCCTCGTGCTTCTGGTCCTGACGCCGTTCGTTCCGCAAACGGGGCCCGACCGGCCAGTCAACGGGCACGCATACGTTCCGCGGCCTGTCACCCTGTTCAGCCCGTTTTGGATCAAGCTGCCTTTGGCGACCACAGCGGTGGTGATTCTGGTTGCCTCGGTCCTCGGTTATGTCGCGCTTGGCCGTTTCGTCGCGCATCAGGTCGTGCTGTCTGGCACGGTGGTCGCGGGCTGCGGGCTTCTCTACCTGGGCGTCAGGGCGGCGACGCGGGGACGTGCGGATAATCGCGATCTGATCGGAAAGTTGCTCGAGAACCGTTTCGGACTGACCGATCCGGGGCGGCGGCGGCAGATCTCTCGGCTGATCGAGCTGATGGCGACTTTGATGATCGTCACGGCGGCGCTGCCACTCCTCATGCTGCAGTGGGGGTTCTCGGGCGCAGATATCCGCGACTGGCTCAAGGCGCTGCTGTTCGGCTTCGAGATCGGTCAGTTCAGGATCTCGCTGGCGCGCATTCTGATCGGCATGGCGCTGTTTACGACTTTGCTGTTCGTGACCCGACTGTTGCAACGCTGGCTGCGCGAGCAGGTGCTAACGCAACCGCGTGTCGATGCGGGGATCGCCAACTCGGTCGATACGGCGATCGGCTATGCCGGCATTGGATTGGCGCTGCTCATCGCGCTGTCCTACGCCGGGCTCGACATTACGAGCCTTGCGATCGTCGCCGGCGCACTGTCGGTCGGTATCGGCTTTGGACTGCAGTCGATCGTCAATAATTTCGTGTCGGGTCTCATTCTGCTCGTCGAGCGGCCGGTCAAGGTCGGCGATTGGATCGTGGTCGGCAACGAGCAGGGCAATGTGCGCCGGATTTCGGTGCGCTCGACGGAGATCGAGACTTTCGACAAGGCCAGCCTGATCCTGCCGAATTCGGAGCTGATCACGGGGAGGGTGCTCAACTGGACGCATCGCAATCCGCTAGGCCGGGCAGTGGTCAAGGTCGAGGTCGCACCCACGGCCGATCCCGAGTCGGTGATCGCGATGCTTCGGGAGGTTGCTGCGGCAAACGAGGATGCGCTGAAGACCCCTGGCCCGGTCATCACCTTCGACAACTTCTCTTCGACCTCGTTGCAGTTCACGTTGCGCGTCGTCGTTGGCGACGTCTATCTCGGCGGCAAAGTCGGGACCGAGCTGCGCGTGGCGATCCTGAAGCGCCTCAGGGATGAGAATATCCAGATGGTCAACGCGGCTTACGATGTTCACCTCAGGGACCTCGACTGGGTCAAAGCGGCGGCAGCCAGAGTGGCCGAGCAGAAGCGCGGGGCCGACGATGCTCCTCGGGGCCCGAACTCGGGCTCAAACGACAACGCCTGAGTTCCGGGGCAGGGTTTGAGGCGCAAACCGTCGGGCTATATTCCGAGATGCCTCAAATTGTGACGATCTAGCGCAACTGAAACTTAGCGGACTTGGTGTTGAGTGCACTGCAATAAAAAAGAATCACTGGTTGCGAGTGGCGGCGCCATCGCGCTGCCGGATGGACCATGAGCGCAGGCACAGGCCATGATGAGAAAACTGCTCGACGGCCTCTACCTCGCCTCTGGATATCTGGCGGGGCTGTTTCTGATTGCGATCTTCGTCCTGATGATGGCGCTGTCCATCGGCCGCGAAATTGGGGTGAACATCAAGTCCGGAGATGACATTACGGCGTGGTGCATGGCCGCGATGGCCTTTCTCGGCCTCGCCCATACTTTCAAGTCCGGAGAGATGATCCGGGTAGGGCTGTTGACCGAACGTCTCAGGGGGCGGGCCAAGTGGGGCGCGGAGGTGTTCGCTCTTTCGATGGCAGCCGTGTTCGTCGGCTTCTTCGCGTGGGAGGTCGTGAAAATGATGTACACCTCCTGGTTGATCAACGACACGTCGACCGGTGTCCTGGTCGTGCCCTTGTGGATACCACAGACCGGATTTGCAGCTGGACTCGTCATTCTCTTCGTCGCTGTGCTCGATGAGCTGGTTCATGTTCTTCGCGGAAACATGCCCCGCTATGAGAAGGAGCCGCCGAAGACGGCCGAGGAGCTAATCGAGCGCGCAGTGGCGAGCGCAGTGTGAGGTCGCCATGGATCTAATCTCGATATCGCTTCTCATCAGCGTTCTTCTTGTCGTTCTGCTTGGCTCGGGAGTTTGGATCGCCATCGCGCTCCTTGCCTGCGGTTGGGTGGGTATGCAGTTCGCGCCGGGCTCCATTCCTGCCGGGTCTGTTCTTGCGACCAAAATCTGGGGTAACGCGGCCTCGTGGGAATTGGCCGCTCTTCCCCTGTTCATCTGGATGGGTGAAATCCTGTTCCGGACCAAGCTATCGGAAGAGATGTTTCGAGGTCTAGCGCCTTGGCTCCGACGCATTCCGGGCCGGCTGCTACATATCAACGTGTTGGGTTGTGGGATCTTCGGGTCCGTCTCAGGCTCGTCTGCGGCAACATGTGCAACGATCGCCAAGATCGCCCTCCCGGAGCTCAAGAAGCGTGGCTATCCTGAGCAGATCGCTCTCGGATCTCTGGCGGGGTCAGGCACTCTCGGCATCCTCATTCCTCCGTCGATCACGATGGTGATCTATGCGGTCGCAGCCGAGGTCTCGATCCTGCAGGTTTTCCTGGCCGGATTCATCCCGAGCCTGATCGTGATGGCTCTCTTCTCCGGCTATATCGCCGGGTGGGCGATGCTCAATCCAAGCCAGATGCCTCCGATCGAGCCGAGTATGTCGTTGCGCGAAAAGCTGCGCGAGTCGGCCAATCTCATCCCTTGCCTTTTGCTAATCACGCTCGTGTTCGTCGTTCTACTGACGGGCTTGGCGACAGCAACCGAATGCGCTGCCTGGGGTGTGCTTGGTTCCCTCGGAATCGCTTGGTGGTCGGGGTCGCTGACCGCTCGGGCTTTTTGGGATAGCGTCATGGGGTCGACGCGCCTCACCGCCATGATCATGCTGATTTTGGCTGGCGCATCGTTCATGTCCACCTCAATGGGTTACACTGGTATTCCGGTGGCGCTCGCGACCTGGGTCGAGGGGTTGCAGCTCTCGCCATTTGCGCTGAATTCTGCTCTTACGGTTATGTACATCATCCTGGGAACTGCCCTCGACGGCATCTCGATGATCGTGCTGACGACAGTGGTCGTGCTGCCGATGGTGCAGAAGGCAGGTTTCGACCTCGTCTGGTTCGGTATCTTTCTGGTCCTGATCGTGGAAATGGCCGAGGTGTCGCCACCTGTCGGGTTCAATTTGTTCGTTCTTCAAACGATGAGTGGACATGACAGCAACACCGTCGCATGGGCGGCGCTGCCGTTCTTTCTGCTTTTGGTCGTTGCTGTGGCGATCATCACGGTGTTCCCGCAAATCGTGATGTTCCTGCCAAAGCTTGTGTTTCCGGGTTGAGATGCAGTGGGCACTGAAGGAGAGAATGACATGACGCTGAAATCGACGTGCCTCGCCTGGCTAGCCACCGTGGCAGTAACCGGGCTGGCTCTGACGGGACCAGCGATGGCCCAGACGAAGTGGAATCTGCCGGCCGCCTATCCTGCGACGAACTACCATTCGGAGAACCTCGTGTGGTTCGCCGAGGAGGTGAAGAAGGCGACCGACGGAAAGCTGGAGATTACGGTGCATGCCGGCGCATCGCTCTTCAAGGCACCGGAGATCAAGCGTGCGGTCGCGACCGGTCAGGCGCAGATGGGCGAGGTTTTGATCTCGATCCACGAGAACGAGGATCCGGTGTTCGGTCTCGACACGATCCCGTTCCTGGCCTCGAGTTTCGCTGACTCCTACAAGCTCTGGCTGGCCCAGAAGCCGGCTGTGGCAAAGAAGCTCGAGGGGCAGGGCATCATGGTGCTCTACTCGGTGGCCTGGGGCCCTCAGGGCATCTACTCCAAGAAGGACATCAATACTGTCGACGATATGAAAGGCCTGAAGATGAGGGCCTATAACGTCGGCACGACCAGGATCGCAGAGCTCGTCGGCGCACAGGCAGTCACGGTACAGGCTGCGGAGTTGCCGCAGGCGCTAGCGACGGGCGTGGTCAACGCTTTCATGACCTCGGGCTCGACCGGCTACGATAGCAAGGTGTGGGAAACGATGACCCACTGGTACGACGTTCAGGGATGGATACCGAAGAACGTCGTGATGGTGAACAAGGCGGCATTCGCCGGCCTGCCAAAGGAGCAGCAGGATGCGCTTCTCAAGGCGGCCGAGGCGGCGGAAGCTCGCGGCTGGAAGATAGCCGAGGAGAAGGCTCAATGGTACGTCGAGCAACTGCAGGCGAAGGGGCTGAAAGTGGTCCCGCCTGGCGCCGAGCTGAAGGCTGGCCTCAAGAAGATCGGTGATCAGCTGACCGAGGACTGGACGAAGCGGGCTGGGGATACCGGAGCGGAAGTTCTGGCGACCTATCGCAAGTGAGGTTGCCCGTATCGACCTGATTGCAAGACGCGTCAGACGCCCCGGTCGGTCGACGATCGGGGCGTGGTTCCAACGGGACCAAGCTCTTTTCCCCGCGCCAGCCTGCCGCAGGCACCAGCAAAGCCTTGTTGGCCTGGACGGAATGTGGCATCTAGCCGCCATCGGGCTCAAGGGATGAGCTTATTCATTGGTCCCTTTCCTGGTGATGCCACTTTCACGATGCCTACCGAGCGCTATCGCCCAGGCCCGTGCGATCGGCCGGCCCCTGCGCTCCGCAATGCCCGCGTACGCCCGCCAGTGGGCGGATCGGGGCTCGCAAAAGTTACGGAGACGTTTTTTTGCAAACGACCACGTTCGCTGAGCTCGGCCTCAGCGCCAAGGTGCTCGCCGCGATCGATGCGGCCGGCTATCCTGCTCCGACCCCCATTCAGGAGCAGGCGATACCCGTTGCAGTGACGGGACGCGACGTTCTTGGCATCGCCCAGACAGGCACGGGCAAGACCGCCTCGTTCGTGCTGCCAATGATCACCCGTCTGGAGACGGGGAGGGCTCGCGCCCGCATGCCGCGCTCTCTGATCCTCGCTCCGACGCGCGAGCTTGCCGCCCAGTGCGCGCAGAGCTTTGAGAAGTATGGGGTCAACCATAAGCTGGACGTGGCGCTGCTGATCGGCGGCGTGTCGATGGACGATCAAGTACGCAAGCTCGACCGAGGGGTCGATGTGCTTATCGCCACGCCAGGGCGTCTGCTCGATCACTTTCAGCGCGGCCGTATTATGCTGATGGGAGTCGAGATCCTCGTTATCGACGAGGCCGATCGCATGCTCGACATGGGCTTCATCCCCGACATCGAGAAGATCTGCAAGCTGTTGCCGCCGAAACGGCAAACGCTGTTCTTCTCCGCGACGATGCCGCCGGAGATCACGCGACTGGTCGACCAGTTCCTCACGGATCCAGCTCGGATCGAGGTTGCGCGGCCAGCGACGACGGCGAAGACCATCACGCAACGCTTCTGCTACTGCGACAACCCCGAGGACTGGGCCAAGCGCGAGGTGCTTCGCGAGCTGCTGCGGTCACTCGACGTGCGCAATGCCATCATCTTCTGCAATCGCAAGAAGGATGTGGCGATCCTTCTCAAGTCACTGACGAAGCACGGCTTTAATGCCGGCGCACTGCATGGCGACATGGACCAGATGAGTCGCATGGCGACATTGGACAAATTCCGTGCTGGCGAGATCGCATTCCTGGCTGCATCGGATGTTGCAGCGCGGGGACTCGATATCCCCGACGTTAGTCACGTGATCAACTATGATGTGCCTTGGCAGGCCGACGACTACGTCCATCGGATCGGGCGAACCGGGCGGGCTGGCAAGGAGGGGTTCTCGGCAACCATCGTCTCGAGCGACGATATCAAGGCGATCGATTCTATTGCGAAGCTGATCGGCGAGGAGCCGAAGTGGATCGGCGAGCCGCCGGACGAGGCCGCTCTTGCCGATGGGCGTAGCCGCAAGCGGCGCGGCCGCGGGGCGCCAGCTCGTGGACGGCCCGAAGCACGCGGACGTCCAGAGTCACGCGCGCGGCCCGAGGCGCGCGGCGGACGAGGCGAGGAACGGAGCGAGCGCGGACCCCGCCGCGATGCGCCGGAGCGACGTGAATCGTCGCGTCGCATCGCGCGGACCGATCGGCCGGATACCAGCGAGCAGCCCGAGATCGCCGACGATGCGACGATCACGTCGCGGCGACCTGTACGGCGTCGCGAGCGGGCGCCGCAAGAAGGTGATACGCGGCGGGTAGAGGCTGCGCGGACCGACAGCGCTCCGCGTGAGGTGCGGCCCGAGCGGGCGGCGCCAAGACCTGAGCGTCAACCAGAACGGCCTCAAGCCCAGCAGCGTGGGACCGAGGCACGTGGGGGCGAGTCGAAGGGCGGTGGCCGTAACCCGAGCAGGGACGGACGTGGTCAGCAACGGGGCGGCGACGAGGCTACGCCGCTCGCCTTCGGTGACCACATGCCGGCGTTTCTCAAGAGGCCGGCGCGCGTCAGCGCCGACTGACCAGAGCGCGTCGAACCGGTTGCTATCGACCGACGACGGGTTTGCGATCCGAGAAAAGCGCGCCGCCGTACCGCTCGCAGCTGGGTAGATCGGCGGCGAAACCTGCCGGCGGCCGGGCTGCCGCTTTCAGCCGATACGGTGCGGATCGCATCTTGGGCATGGGCAGGGGACAACTCGCACGACCGGTTGCGGTCGCGCGAATCCGGACATGATATGCGCCTCGCGGGACGGTCGGCTGCGCGTGGAAATTGCGAGCACCTGCTTGAGACCGCCGGAGCGGAGCACATCGGCAAGGGGAGCGTGGCCATGTCACCAGCGGAAGCGACGGCGCACATCTGGCAACTCGGGGGTGGGCCTCTGACAGCGCTCGACGGAGTCGCGCTCAGGGGGCAAGAGCCGGCGCTACCGTCGACATTTGCGGTCGGAACGATGGCGCAAGCCACAATCGCGGCAAGCGCGCTGGCAGCGGCGGAATTCTGGTATGCGCGCACTGGCCGCCGGCAACTTGCCGCTGTCGATATGCGGCACGCGGCAGCCGAGTTCCGCAGCGAACGCTATGTACAAGTGGAGGGCAAGCCCCAACGCGAGATCTGGAACAAGGTAGCCGGAGTCTATCAGACCGGCGATGGCCGCTATGTTCGCGTGCACGCGAACATGCCGCATCACAGGGAGCGGACGCTACGCTTCCTCGGAGCGGAATACGATCGCGCCAGCGTGGCGGCCAAGCTCCAAGACTGGAGCGGCGAGGCGCTCGAAACAGCCGCCGCGGAAAACGGCATGGTCATCACCATGATGCGCTCGCCGGAGGAATGGCGCGCGCATCCGCATGGGCGAGCTGTCGCGAAGTTGCCTCTGTTCGAGATCGTGCGGATCGCTGATGCGCCGCCCCGCAAGCGCGCGGCCGGAGGGCAACCGCTCTCCGACATTCGCGTGCTGGACCTTACGCGGGTGATCGCGGGTCCGGTTTGCGGACGGACGCTCGCCGCGCATGGTGCGGACGTGCTGTCGGTCACGGGCCCCGGTATTCCGGACATCGAGACGCTGATCATGGATGGCGGCCGCGGCAAGCTGCGCGCCGAGGTGGACTTGGCCCAGGAGGCGGGTCGCGAGACGCTCAGGGGCTTGGCTCGGGGGGCGGACGTGTTCGTTCAGGGTTACCGACCTGGGGCTATCGCGGCGAAAGGATTTGCGCCCGAGATGCTGGCCGAGCTGTCACCGGGTATCGTCTGCGTATCGCTGTCGGCTTGGGGGCACGAGGGGCCTTGGGCTCAGAGGCGTGGTTTCGATAGCCTTGTGCAGAATGCGAATGGGCTGAACGCTGCCGAGGCTGCCGCTTTGGGCTTGGAAGCGCCGAAAGAGCTCCCCTGCCAGGCGCTCGATCACGGTACAGGCTTCCTCATGGCGACAGGGGCTATGATGGCGCTCAAGCGCCAGGCGGAAGAAGGTGGCTCGTGGCTGGTGCGCGTGTCGCTTGCGCAGACCGGCGAGTGGCTCTGGAAACTCGGTCGGCTTTCCGTGGACTGCCTGAAAGGGCCTGATCCAACGCGCGCGGATGTCGCCGACCTACTGGAGGTATCCGAATCGGGCTTCGGCCGCATGACAGCCGTACGCCACGCCGGCCACCTCTCGGAGACGACTGCTCATTTCGCGAGGCCAGCCATGCCGCTCGGCTCACATCCCGCGACGTGGCCAAAAAATGCGGTGCTGTAAGACATCATTAAGAGGCCGCAGATAGCCTACGGTCTTCCTCGCCTTGCGGGGTCAGCGGTACGGCAACGGACATTTTCATGATCTTCGGAAAGCGCGCCTCTGCGCCTGCAAGCATGTCAGTGCCCGCTGCAAGAAGACCGCACGACGGGTCGCCAACAGCTCGCCTCGGGAAGCTGCGTGACCATCTGATGGCATTGCTTGCGACCGCGCAGCAGATTGCAGATGCGGTGAATCAACAGGGCGTGGTTCCGGTTCCGATCATCGTCGACGACACGGACCCTGAGGCTGGTCCGCTCGCATTCAAAGGGTTCGGCGAGCACTTCGTGACCTATGGCCCCGGCGGCCTTGGCCATGTCGCCTACGGCTACAGAAATCCGCACGGCGACGGCACCGTTGATCCCAATGCGCAATACCATCTGCAGCAGATGACCGGCCAGATTCTGGCCTTCAATCTGTATTGCCAGCGAGCCGAACTCGAGGATGCCCTCGGTGTGGCGCTGCAAGCGCCGGACGTCGGACAGGCCGTCGACAGCATGCTGGTCAGGCTGGCATTTTTTGCGGCGCTGTTCGATAACTTGATCTCGGTTCAGCCACGAAACGGCTTGGTACCGCATCTCGATCTGCAGCGGCATCGCGCGAATCTGGACAGACATCTCTTGATGGCCAGCGACAAGATGCTCGCGCCCGAACGGCTCGATGAGCTGTTGCCGATCAAGGGTTGGCCGCTCATCGGCGTCGAATTCACCTATGAGCCGCACGACGGCGACTACTTCATCAACGGCGTTTATTTTCCGGCTGAGCACGCGCAGGTGCTGCTTGCCGCGCAGCAGCGTGCGAACGCTCAATTGGCCAAGGTCGCATAAGGCGATCGGAAGCGGCCTTTCCGCGGCGCGAGCGCGAACTGATCACGCATTTTTTACCACGGCAGCCAAGCTGTGGCCGCAGCCATCCTGTCGTTTCGGGTAGTAGCATTCGGTCGCGCGGGGTTTCCGCGTGGACCGGACGAATGTCGCCCGACGAGGATCTGGATGGCCAAGCTCAACATCAATGGGAAGTCGCTCGACCTCTCGGTCGACGGCTCGACGCCGCTGCTTTGGGCCTTGCGCGAGCAGGCCGGCCTCACAGGCACCAAATACGGATGCGGCATTGCGCAGTGCGGCGCCTGCACTGTCCATGTCGATGGCGTGCCGGTTCGCTCCTGCGCGATCACCGTCGACAGCCTCAAGCCCGAGCAGAAGATCGTCACGATCGAGGGGCTTTCGACGGACGCATCGCATCCCGTGCAGAAGGCATGGCTGTCCATGGACGTCCCGCAATGCGGCTATTGCCAGAGCGGCATGATCATGGCGGCTGCGGCTCTGCTGAAGGAAAAGCCCAAGCCGAGCGACGCCGACATCGACGCCGCAATGACCAATATCTGCCGGTGCGGCACGTATCAGCGGGTCCGCGCGGCCATCCACGAGGCGGCCGGCGGCAACAAGAGCCAGGGTTGAGGAGGCGATCATGACCGAAACGATCTCCGTTACCCGGCGCGCGTTCGTCGGAGGCAGCACAGCTGCCGTGGTGAGCGGGTTGACGGTGGGCTTCCATGTGCCCAGAGGCGGGCTCTCAGCTTACGCGAGCGCGCCAAAGTCTCCCGAGGTCAATGCTTGGGTGGTGGTGCGGCCTGACAATACGGTTGTTGTTCGCATCGCGCGGTCCGAGATGGGGCAGGGCACGCTGACCGGTCTCGCGCAGTTGGTTGCCGAGGAGCTCGAGTGCGACTGGTCGAAGGTGACAACCGAGTACCCGACGCCGGGACAGAACCTTGCTCGAGATCGGGTATGGCGCGACTACTCGACCGGCGGCTCGCGCGGAATCCGCGGCTCGCATGATTATGTCCGCCAAGGCGGTGCCGCCGCGCGGGAGATGCTGAAACAAGCGGCCGCGAGCAAGTGGGGCGTGCCTGCCGGCGAGATCGTGGCCAGCAATGGGATGCTGAGCCACAAGGGTTCGGGCAAAACGGCTACTTTCGGAGAGTTGGCCGAGGCGGCTGGCAAGCTCGCGCCGCCAAAGGATGTAGCGCTGAAAGACCCGAAGGACTGGAAGCTGATCGGCAAGCCGGTAGCGCGCCTCGACACGGCGCCCAAGGTCGACGGCTCGCAGGTGTATGGCACGGACATCAAGCTCGATGGTCTGCTGAATGCCGCGATCAAGGCGTGTCCCGTGTTCGGTGGCAAGGTCGCCTCGTTCGACGCGGCCACAGCCAAGTCGATGCCTGGTGTGCGGCATGTGCTGCCGGTGGGTGAGGTTGCGGTCGCGGTGGTGGCCGATACGTGGTGGCAGGCCAAGTCGGCGCTCGATGCTGTCGTCATCACGTGGGACGAGGGCGCGCACAAAGGGGCTTCAAGCACCAGCTTCGCCGCGGTGATGCGCGACGGGTTGACGGCGACCAAGGACGTGGCGGTCGGCAACAGCAACGGTGATGCAGCGGCGGCGATCGCGGGCGCTGCACGCAAGGTGGAGGCGGTCTACGGCTACCCACACCAGAACCATGCGACGCTGGAGCCGATGAACGCGACGGCGCTGTGGACCGCCGACAAGTGTGAAGTCTGGTGTCCGACGCAGAACGGCGAGGCGGCGCTGGCGGCTGCGGCAAAGGCTGCGGGACTGCCTCAGCAGAAATGCGATGTCTACAAGGTTCATCTGGGTGGTGGATTTGGTCGGCGTGGAGCCTTCCACGACTACGTCACGCAGGCGGTCCTCATCGCCAAGCAGGTGCCGGGTGTGCCGATCAAGATGATCTGGAGCCGCGAGGAGGACATGGCGCAGGGGTTCTATCATCCCGTGACCATGGCCAAGGCGACGGGTGCGCTCGACGACAAGGGAAATCTCGTCGCGTTGCACATCAGGATCTCGGGACAGTCGATTCTCGCCTCGGTCAGGCCGGAAGCGGTGCAGGCCGGGCGGGACCCAGTCGTCTTCCAGGGGCTCGCGAAGGACGATCCGCAGAAACCCACGGCGAACGAGCATGGGATCTGCTATGGCGTGCCGAACCTGCTGGTCGATCACGCCATGCGCAATCCGCATGTGCCGCCCGGATTCTGGCGGGGCGTCAACGTCAACCAGAACGCCGTCTATCTCGAGTGCTTCATGGACGAGCTGGCGGCGGCGGCGAAGGTCGACCCGCTGGAGTTCCGGATGCGCCTCCTCGGTAACCAGCCGAAAGCCGCCGCCGTTCTGAAGGCGGTCGCCGAAAAGGGCGGATGGGGCAAGCCGATGGCAGACGGTGTGCAGGGCCGTGGCCTGGCGCTGCTGCGGTCGTTCGGCAGCTATACTGCGGCGATGGCCGAGGTCTCGGTCAGCACTGCCGGCAAGCTGAAGATGCATCGGATCGTCGCGGCGACCGACCCGGGCTACGCCGTCAATCCACGTCTTATCGAAATGCAGGTCGAGGGCTCGTTCGTCTACGGCCTTGGAGCGGCGCTCAAGCAGTCGTGCACGGTCAAGGACGGTCGCATCGTCGAGACGAACTTCGATACCTACTCCCCATTGAGTTTCGATGAGATGCCGAAGGTGGAGACGATCGTCATGCCATCCGGCGGTTGGTGGGGCGGCGTCGGCGAGCCGACGATCGGCGTTGCGGCGCCGGCAGTGCTCAATGCCATCGCTGCTGCGACCGGCGTCAGGATACGCGAGCTACCGGTCAAGGATCAAAAGCTCAGGGCATGAGGCGGTGCGGCGTGCGGTCGGTGCAGCGCTGCTCATCGCCAGCGTCGTCTCGACCTCAGCTGGTGAGCCGCGTGGCTTGGCGTCGTTCGAGGTATCAGGCGATTCTATCGCCAAACCTCTCGATGGCCGCATTGGTGATGCGGAGAGGGGCCGGAGCATCGTTATCGACCGTCGGGGGGGAAATTGCCTGATCTGCCATCGGGTGCCTGCGCCGGACGAGCCGTTCCAGGGCGATCTCGGGCCTGATCTCGGTGGCATCGGGGGCCGTTTGACCGAGGCCCAGATAAGGTTGCGCCTCATCGATGCATCGCGGCTCAACGCGGAGACGCTGATGCCGCCTTACCATCGGGTGGAGGGGCTCGCGCGGGTGGCGAAGGAATTCGATGGGCGGCCGGTGCTGACGGCGGCGGAGATCGAGGACGTGGTGGCGTGGCTCGTGACCTTGAAGTGACGCAGGAGGCGGTTTGGTGCAGCAGCGCAAGACTTCAGCAACTCCGCGGATGCTCGGACTCGACCGCCGGCGCCTGATTGCGGCGGTGGGTGGCTTTATCGCGACGCCAAGTATTGGTGCTGCGTGGGCCGAAGACGGCGGTGTCAGCGGCCAGTATCAGAAGGTGCGACGCGAGATTGCCGCGGGGCGCGAAATCCGAATTGGACGCGTTGCGCTCGACATTCCACGTCTGGCGGAAAGTGGAAACTCGGTGGCGCTCAGGGTGACCGTCGCAAGTCCGATGACAGAGGCGGATCACGTGCGCGCGATCCATATTCTTTCCGAGAAAAATCCGGTGGCGTTGATCGCGCGTTTTCAATTCGGTCCGAGATCGGGGCGTGCGGAGGCGCAGACGAATATCCGCTTGGCGACGACACAACTGGTGCACGCCCTCGCGGAGACGAGCGACGGTGGGCTGTGGGAAGCGAGCACCGAGGTGGTGGTGCTGCTCGCCGCCTGTCTCGACGGAAGCTGAGAGGCCGATATGCGTTTGCGCCGCATTGTCATGCCGGAGATCGCGAGGGCGGGCGAGGTGATCGAGATTCGCACGGTGATCCTGCATCCGATGATCACCGGGCACACCGCGGCCGGTGCCGGAGTCAGCGGGCGACGGATCGTGCACACGTTCCATGTGCACTATGACGGCGCTGAGGTGTTTCGGGCAGAACTCGGCCCCGGTATTGCGGCGAATCCGCTGCTGACATTCACCACGGTCGCGACGCGCACTGGCGACGTCGTCTTCACGTGGATGGACGACACGGGCGAAACCGCTGTCGAGACGCGGTTGTTGACGGTGGCGCCCGCATGAGGCGCGGCGTCGCGGGCAAGGCGTTGCGCCGTGCACTTGCCGCTGTATTCGCCGCGATTGCCCCGTTCGCCGCCGAGGCGGAGCCGAAGGCGCGATCGGCGCGCGAATTCCTTTCGCTCGAGCTAGCGGCGGAACAGGCCGACGAGACCCTCAACCGGGGGATGCTTTGGGTCGAGCTTGGAGAGCGCCTCTGGAAGGATGGCTCGGTGCCCTCTGGCCGTTCCTGTGCGTCGTGCCATGGGCAGCCCGGCGGCATGCGCGGGGTGGCAACGCGTTATCCGGCTATCAACCGTGAGACGGGCGCGCTGGTCAATATCGAGGGCCGTATCAACGGCTGCCGCGTCCAGCACCAATCGCTACCGGCGCTCGCGTATGAATCCGAAGAGCTGCTCGCGCTGACGGCGCTCGTTGCGCATCAGTCGAAGGGGATGATCATGAGCGTCGCGGTGGACGGTGCGGCGAGAGGCTTCCTCGAGCAGGGACGTGCCGTCTACGAGAGTCGGCAGGGCCAGCTCAATATCGCGTGCAGCCAGTGCCACGAACAGAACGTCGGTCGCAAGCTCAGAGGCGATGTCATATCGAGCGGGCTCGGTGTGGGCTATCCCGCCTACCGGTTGACGTGGCAGGGTCTCGGGAGCCTGCATCGAAGGTTGAAGGCATGCCAACAGGGTGTGCGGGCGGCAGAATTCGAACCCGGCTCGACCGAGCACCTGTCGCTCGAACTCTTCCTAGCGTGGCGGGCACGAGGCATTCCGATCGAGACGCCCGGCATTCGCCGCTGAGCTTCTCAGCCGGCCTTGGCCGGCCCAAGGTCGAACTCGCGCTCCCATGCCTCGGGAATGCGGCCAACCCGCTGACGGACGGCTTCGGCCTGGGCGCGACAAAGCTGGCGCATGTGGGCTCGGACTGGCGCCGGGAGAGCGGCTTGTTGGCTGCGGTTGAAGCGTCGGCCGAGTTCGGTGAAATAGCTCGCGTCGAAGTGGGTTCCGATGAATCGGCAGACCTGGCGTAAAGCGGCGAGGCGGTCGGAATGCATGTCCTCGTAGAAGAGGACGAGCGTCTGGTCGTCGCGGAACACGGCCGCCATATCGTCGAGCGTCTGGGCGTAGTCGGCCAGCTCGCCGAAACGCGGCTCGGCCAACATGGCGGCGATGGCCTCGGTCGATTGACGGTTGGCGTCGAGGCCGCGCGATCGGCACTGGTGGAGAACCTGACTCCAGAGCCTGTCCACCGGGTTGCGCATGATGAAAATGATGCGGGCGTCTGGTGCGAGCCGCTTGATGTGGTTGAGCCCGTCGATGCCGAGAATGGCGTACTCGGGCGTGATCTCACCGGCGATCGTTGCGCTGCCGCGATGCCGGAACAGGCCGCGATACCAGTCGTCGTCGATGGGCGAGGCCATGTAGTCGCGCCACCACTGGCGCTGGCTGCGGTGCTCGGCGAAGTGGCTCCACTGGGTCCACATCCGCTGGTAATACTTCCGGTAGCGAGAGCGGCGCTTCTTCGGCGAGAGGTGCTGAGTCAGGCCCCGAATATGATCGAAGTAGTGGATCTCCTTCACAGGGGTTACGAAGATGTCGGGATGGCCGGCCAGCATGCGGGCGAGCCATGTGGTCCCAGACTTCTGGGCGCCGATGCCGACGAAGAAGCTCTCGATGCCGCTACTGCTCAAAGTCGCTGGTCCCCACTGACCGTTCGCCCACCGTCACAAGATGTTGCTTAACCTTACACACCGTGGCTGACAACGGAAACGCGCGGCTATCCAGAGGCCCGGGACGAAGCCTCGTCGGCGGACCAGTTTCAATAGCGGAACTGCTCGGACAGGATGCGCTCGTCGAGGTTGTGGCCGGAATCGAAGAGCATGAGGATCTCGGTCTGCCGCGCCTCCTCCACAGTGACGCGGACGACAGAGCGTGTCTCGATGTTGTCGGCAACGGCGCTGACGGGGCGTTTATCGGCCTCCAGCACCTCGATCTCGATGCGGGCGGCGGCCGGCAGGAGCGCGCCGCGCCAGCGCCGCGGGCGGAATGCAGAAATGGGCGTCAACGCCAGCAGGCGGGCGTTGATTGGCAGGATAGGGCCGTAGGCCGAGAGGTTGTAGGCGGTAGAGCCAGCCGGCGTCGCGACGAGAAGGCCATCGCAGGCCAGCTCGTCCAGTCGCACCTTGCCGTCGACCGAAATGCGCAGCTTGGCGACCTGGTGAGTCTCGCGGAACACCGAGACCTCGTTGATGGCGAGTGCCGTATGCGTCTTGCCGGTCTGGTCGATCGCGGTCATGGACAGGGGATGGATTCGGCTCAGCTCGGCGCGCTCGAGGCGCTCGAGCAGATTGTCCTCGTGGTATTCGTTCATGAGGAAACCGACGGAGCCGCGATTCATGCCGTAGATCGGTATCTGATCGTGCATGTGGCGCTGCAGCGTCTCGAGCATCAGGCCGTCGCCGCCGAGTGCCACGATGACGTCAGCGACGGCGACGTCTGCGTTCTCGTAGCGGTCGGCCATTCGCTGAAGCGCCTGGCGCGCCTCCGTCGTATCGCTGGCGACAAAGGAAATGCGCTCGAACCTGGCGCTGGGCTTTGGCATGATCGGCTTCCGGATCTGCCCGGGTTGACCAGGCGCTTCCTCGGCGAGGAGACTTATTGCAGTGCCAGAAATCACGACGCGAGTAAATGTCGAGGCGGAAGAGGGAATTCGCTGCGTCGGCGGAGGCGTCGTCGTGATCTATGCAACCTTCCCCAGTTTGTTGGTGGCGGAGCAGATCGGCGGCGAGCTGGTCACGGCGGGGCTCGCGGCGTGCGTGAACGTCATTCCTGGGATGCGATCGATTTATCGCTGGGCCGGAGAGATCCAGCGTGATGAGGAAGTAATCGCGATAGTCAAGACGCGGGCGGGCCTAGCCAATCGCGTCGTCGGTTGGATCCGCGTGGCACATCCCTATTCGAACCCGGCTGCCCTCGTCCTGCTTGTCGCCGATGGCTCGGCGGACTTCCTGGCTTGGGTGGTGGCAGAAACGGCCAGCGCGGAAGGAGCCTGAGAGGCTGTGGCGGACCGCTCAGCGCCGGCCGAGGAGGATGCGCTGCAAGATGCGCCAGCCCCAGCGCATGACAACGAAGCGTATCAACCAGCCGACGATGCCGCGGTTGCCGAAGCCGAGCGCGCTGCCGATGACGCTGCGCACGATTGACCAGAGGCCGCCGCCAGAATTGGCCTCGACCGGGACGCGGCCGCCGCGGCGCAGAATGTCCGAAAGATCGCCGTAGGGGTTGTTGCCGCGTTCACTATTGCCCGACCCGGGCATGGGGAACGGTAAGGGAAAGCCGCCGCCGCCGGTCTCGCCGCGCGGTTGGGGCTGGTCGGTGTCGGGCGACGGCGGGATTGGCGGCATCGGATAACCGCCCGGAGATGGGGCATCGGTCTCGGGCAACTCGAACCCGGTGCGGCTGCGGCGGTCAGGTGGCGCGGAAGCGCGACCGCTGCCAGGCCATGGCAGCTCGTAGCCGCCGGGGCGGCGGGCCGGCTCGTCGTTGGTTGGCCATGGCGGCGCCCGTCCGCTTGTCTCCGGGGAACCGGGCATCGGCGGCATGGGGAAACCACCTCTAGGGAGGTCGACCTTCGGCAACTCGTATCCGGCTCGATGGTCCATGGTGCCACCGGTATCGAAGCCGCCTCCGTCGCGGCGCTCGGGCGCGGGGCTGCTGCCGCCTGGGATGGGGAGGCGAGAGAGGATGTCGCCCAGGCCGCCCTTCGCATACTTGGCAATGGCGCCCATTAGCAGTTGGGCGAGGATCGGGAGCAGCATCTCGATGATGCCGCCGCCGACGCCGGACGCTTTAGCGGCGCGCGCCGATAGTGCCCGGGCTTTTCCCTCGGAGCCGAGGATGTGGGTCAGAACGGCCTGGCCGTCGGCGGCGATACGGGGATCGGACCAGGCTCGCGGGGTTTCGAGGATCTGCTCGTGGTGACCTTGCCCGAGCGCGTAGACCAGATCGGCGAGGCCGCCGCGCGATAACGTATTCCTCTCGAGGGCGAGCGCGAGTTCGGGAACGACCACCTTGGCGACAGCGCGGGCTTGAGACTCGGTGATGCCGGCCATGCGGGCGAGATTGGCCATGGCCTCGCCCGATTGCGACGTCTCGATGATTTCCAAAACCTGCATGGCCGCAACCGTCCTCGTCGATCGTCGATCGCGTGACCATATCCGCTGGTGGCTCAAGGTCAATTTCGCGCGAGGCGGATAACGGTGCGCCTCATTCGTGGCACACTCGCTGCCAGCGTGCGAAACAGCGTGGGTACCGAAATGGCATATGCTCGTCTGTCGATGTTTTCCGTGAGGACGTGTCTCATTGCGCTCATCGGGGCGTTGTCGCTCGCGGCACCGTCCTCGATTGCCCAAACGCCGGTTGATCAGCTCGTTTCGGGCGTTGTCAGGATCAAGGCCTTCATCAATCCCGATGGCCGCACGATTGGATCGCTCGGCTCAGAGAGGTCGGGCACCGGCATCGTGCTCGATAGCGACGGTCTCGTGCTCACCATCGGCTACCTTATGGTCGAGGCGCACGCTGGCGAGATCGTTCTCAACGACGGCCGTCAGGTGGGTGCGGAGATCGTCGGCTACGACTACGACACGGGCTTTGGCCTGCTCCGGGCGACGGCGCCGCTCAATGTCCGCCCCGTGCCACTCGGCAGCTCCGAGGCACTGAAAGCGGGCGACAAGGTTCTCGTGGCGCTGGGCGGAGGGGCAGAGCGGCTCGGCCCGGCGTCGATCGCGGCGAAACGCGAGTTTGCGGGCTATTGGGAGTATCTGCTTTCCGAGGCGATCTTCACCACGCCGCCCTATCAGGATTGGAGCGGGGCAGCGCTGATCAATCGGGAGGGGCGGCTCGTCGGGGTCGGCTCGCTGGTCGTGGGAGATGCATCGGGAACGGGGGCGGGAACTCCGGGCAACATGTTCGTGCCTATCGATCTGCTGCCGCCAATCCTCGGAGATCTGATGGCTGGCGCGGCTGGCGCGGGCAGAGCGAAGCCGTGGCTGGGGCTCACGACCGACGAGAAGGGTGCTACTCTCGTCGTGCGGCGGGCAACCGAGGCCGGACCGGCTGACAAGGCTGGCATCAAGGCGGGAGATCGAATTGTCGGCATAGGTGAAGAGCGCCCGCGGTCCCTGGCAGAACTCTATCGCGCGATCTGGGCG
>LNFM01033845.1_pt1 | contig 22582 bp, 24 predicted proteins | sample 596031 | NCBI WGS metagenome assembly LNFM01 (sample SAMN04254537, study PRJNA301005) | activated carbon metagenome | isolation source: dual media filters at the Ann Arbor, Michigan drinking water treatment plant | place: USA: Ann Arbor | reverse complement strand
TGGGGATACCGGGTGGCGCTGCGCTCGCACGGCGTCGTCGATGCCCTCGACCGGCTGCAGCCCGAGGTGGTCGTGGTGCACGACGCCCTCGCGTTCCCGGGGACCCTGGCCCTCTGGGCGCGCCGGAACGGCGCGACGCTGGTGGTGATGTGCCACTCGCACCTGGAGGCCGCGGTCAACGGACTGCCCGGCGCGGTGGCCCGTCCCCTCCGCGCCGGGCTCCGCGTGGTGCAGCGGCGGGCCCTGGAGGCGGGTGACGTGGTGGTGGTGGCCTCGGAGGACCTGCGCCGCCGGGTCGCCGCCGACACCGACGTGCCGGTCCGGGTGGCGCCCTTGGGCGTCGACGTCCGGGTGTTCCGGTCGGCCCAGCCGGACCCGGTGCTGCACGACCGGCTGGCCGGCGACGCGCCGCTGCTGCTCTACGCGGGCCGCCTGTCGAGCGAGAAGCGGGTGGATCTGCTCGCGCCGATGCTGGCCCGCCTGGGCCCGACCACGACGCTCGTGGTCGCCGGCGAGGGCGCCGCCCGGCCCCGCGTGGAGCGCGCCGCCGCCCGGGCCGGCCTCTCGGACCGTGTCCGGTTCCTGGGTCACGTCGGGGATCGGGAGCGCCTGGCGCGCCTCATGGCCACCGCCGACTGCTTCGTCCACCCCAACCCGGACGAACCGTTCGGCCTGGCGCCGGTGGAGGCGGCCGTGGCGGGCTGCCGTGTCGTCGCGCCGCACACGGTGGGATCCGCCGACATCCTGCGCCGCTGCGGCGCCGTGCTGGTGGATCCGGGTGACCCGGAGGCGCTCGCGAGGGGCGTTCTCACCGCCCTCACCCGGCCCCGGCCGCCGCCGGACTCCTCGGAGCTCACGTGGGACCACACCTTCGCCGCGGAGTGGCGCATGTACGCGGAGCTGCGGGCATGAGCGGGGGCTCGCTGGTGGTGTCGATCCACGACGTCTCCCCCGCCACCGCGGACGCCGCGCGCCGGCTGCGCGGCCTGGTCACCGACTGCGCCGGCGAGGTGCCGGTGAGCCTGCTGGTGGTGCCGCGGTACCACGGGCGGGCGATGTGGGACCAGGACACGCCCGCCTGGATCCGTGAGCGCGTCGGCGACGGCGACGAGGTGGTCCTGCAGGGGACGGGACGGCGCCGAGTTCACCCCCGACACCGGGTTGCGCGGATCCATGTGGGCCATCGCGGAGGGCCGCAGCGCCCTCGCCATGGTGGGGCTCATCCCGGCGGGGTTCGTGGCGCCGGCCTACGCGCATCCCCGATGCCTGGAGGCCGCACTCGCGGATTCCGGCATCGCGTGGTGGGCCACGCGGCGCGAGCTGCGCGCGCGCGGCCGCGTGATCCCGCTTCCCAGCGTCGGGCTGGGCACCTCCACCCGGACCAAACGGGCGGTGAGCCCGCTCGCCGCGCACGCCGCGATCCGGGCGCTGCGCGAGGTGCCGGCGGTGCGCCTGGACCTGCACCCGGCGGACCTGGCTCACCGCAGGCTCGCCCGGGAGGTGCCGCGCCTGATGGAGCGTCTGCTGGGGCAGGGCCGCCGGCCGGTCCGGCACCGGGACCTGCTGTCGTGCTGACCGCCGCGGCCGTCGCGGCGGTCGTGGTGGTTGCCGTGTTCCTGGGGCTGCGGCCCTAGCGGAAGAACCCGCCGAGCACGGAGCCATAGAGGGGATCGGTCGGCGTGATCCGCGCCATTTCCCTCCCCGCGCCATCCACAGCGACAACCGCCCTGAGACGGCCTGACCGGAACGGGATCGCGGCGATGTAGAAGCCGTTGGCGATCCGGGCGTCGGTGCGCAAACCATCGACTGAGATCACGGTTACCCGCCGCACACCATCGGCAGCGCGGCCGAACAGGACTCGCGTCTTGCGGGGGTGCTCCCAGTCACCCCCGCAAACGGTGATCACGGGGCGAGCCGGCTCGACGTCGCACTGCCCCAGGCCCGCAGAGTGCCGGGACACCGCTCCGGCGGCCTCCCAGCCATCGATCGTCTGCGCGCTCCAGACCCACCAGATGCCCTGAGGAGATGTGACCGACACCATCCGACGGAACGTCTCCGGGCGGAGGCGGGCGACCCCATCGCGTGGGTCCTGGCCGATCGAGGACAGCAGCTGGGGCAACGCTGTGCGACGCCCGAGCCGTACCGGCTCGGGACCGACGGGCGCCGCGAGCTCGACAACGTTCAGGGCCGCCCCCTGACCACCCGCATTCCGGTACCCGATGGACCGCGCGTCCACTGAGGGCATCGGTATCTCCGCCTCACCCGTCCGCGGATCCCATCGCGTCACCGGATGACGGCCGCCAATGAGAGGGCCCTTCAGAACCGGCGGCCCCTCCGAGCGTGAGACGGCATCCCCGAACGCTGGGCGCTCCTCCGCTGCCACGCGGAGAACGAGCCCCGTCCGGGTCGTTCGCACCGCGGTGATCGCCCCGGGAGACAGCAGACTGGTCCGGTAGGCCCGGTAGACGATGCGCCCCCCATCCCCGGAACGATCGATGAGGACGGACGCGCGAACGGCCATGACGCGGCCCGAGCGGCCGAATCGCGTCATCCTCGCCGACGCGGACTCTGCCTCGGTCCGGCTGGCATACGGCCCGGCGACGATGTCGTCCTCCGGCCCCGGCGCGCGCAGTACCGCGTAGAAGACCGCCACATCCCCTGGTGTCGCGCGAACCCCCTCCGCCCCCAGAACACGTGCCGCATCGGCCGACGACGCCGAGCCGGGAGCGCGTTCGTCAACGATCCAGAGACCCGGGACGGCCGGCACCCAGTTCCGCACCCACCCCGGGTCCTGCGTTCGCGGCACGAACACACTCAGCCCCGTCCCCGACCGCTCGGTCCGGAAGCCGGCGATGCCCTGGATGCGGGCGCGCTCTGTGAGGACCTGCTCCATTCGCTCGGCGGCCTGCTCGTCGGTCTGCCCCTCACGCGTGGAGGTGACGCGCACCAGGGCCTCCACGCCGGTCACGCCGGTCGGCGCGGCGCTGGGCGGCGCGTCACCCGACCGCACCACCATCACGCCCAGCACCGCCGCGATGGCGACGCCGCCGGCCAGGCCCGGTGCCCAGCGCAGGGCTCGCACCAACGGACGGCGCGGCGCGGGCTGCGGTGCTCCTGCGGTGCGGCGCACCACGTCGTCCCAGTCCGCGCCCTCGGTGGCGCGAGGACGGGTGCGCTCAAGCGCCTCGGCGACGGCGGGGTCGCGATCGGTCATGACGACTCCTCCAGGGAACGTCGGACGGCGGCATGCGCGGCGTGCAGGGCGGCGCTGACGGTGCCGGTGCGCACGCCCATGGCGTGGGCGATTGCGGGGTAGTCCAGGTCGGCGTGGTACCGCAGGAACAGCGCCAGGCGCTGCCGTTCGGGCAGCGCGGCCACGGCGGCGGTCACGGCGGCGTCGCGGGGTGAGGTCTCGGCCGCCCCAGCGGGAAGCGCCGGTTGCGGCGCCCGCCGGCGCGGCGCTCCATGCGCGCCTGGTTCACCACGCTGCGCCACATCCACGCCTCGGTCGCGCCGGGATCGCGCGGTCCACCCGTGGTGAGCATGCGGGCGAAGGCCTCCTGCACCGCCTCCCGCCCGGACTCCGGGTCGCCGGTGATCCCCGTCGCCACGGCGACCATGCGCGGGAACGCGTCCCGGTAGGCGCGCTCCAGCCGTCGCTCGAACGTCTCGGGCGCGGCGTCGGGGGTGGTGGCGTCGGCGTCGATGGTGCGCATCTTCCCTTCAGATGCCGTCGCACCGGTCACGTGTTGAGCCGTCCGCCGATCGCGGGGCCGCCCTCGCGGCGGCGCTACGCTCGAATTGATGCCCTCCGCCCCCGCTCCCCCCGGACCGCGCATCAGGGACCTTCCCTGGCTGCTGCGCGCCCGCGCCCAGAACCCGCTCGCCCTGCTCACGCGGGCGCGGGAGCGGTACGGCGATGTGGTGCACATGTCGCTGGCGGGCCGCCACGCGGTGCTGGTGAGCCGGCCGGACCTGGCGGTGCGGCTGCTGGCGGGCAGCGCCGCCGACCTCGAGAAATGGCGGCTCGACGGCAACCGGCGCGTGCTGTTCGGCAACGGCCTGCTCACCAGCGACGGCGAGCTGTGGCGGCGACAGCGGCGGGTGATCCAGCCGGCGTTCGAACGCGACCGCATGGGCGGCTACGCCGAGGCCATCGTGCGGCACGCCGCCGCGCGCGCCGACGGCTGGCGGGACGGGACGGTCATCGACGCGAGCGCGGAGATGACCGCCATCACCACGCTCGTGGTGGGCGAGGTGATGTTCGGGCTCGACCTGGCGCCGGACATCGACCGCATCCGTCACGCCGTGGGCGCGGCCATGGAGTACTTCCAGCTCCTGCAGCCCCCGCTCGGCGGGATCCGCTCACGCCTGCCCACCCGCACCCGCCGCACGTTCCTGCGCGCCCGGGACGATCTGGACGCCGTGGTCGCGCGGGCCATCGCCACGCGCACCGCCGCGGGTGGCGGCGGCGACATGCTGGGAATGCTCCTGTCGGCGCGCGACGACGATGGGCGTCCCATCCCGGTCACCATGCTCGGCGCCGGCCTGGAGACCACCGCGAGCGCCCTGGCGTTCGCGTGGTGGGAGGTCGCCCGGCACCCGGACGCGGCCGACCGGCTGGCCGCCGAGGCCGCGGCGTGGGACGGCACGCCGGACCCCGGGCCGCTGCCGTTCGCCCGGTCGGTGTTCGAGGAGACCCTGCGCCTGCACCCGCCCGCGTGGATCGTGAGCCGCGTGGTGGCCACCCCGGTGGAGATCGACGGGTGGACCGCGCCGGCGGGGACGATCCTGCTGGTCTCGCCGTACCTCATGCACCGCGACGCGGAGCGGTTCCCGGATCCGGAGCGGTTCGATCCCGACCGCCCGCTGCCCGCCGACGGGGTGTCCGGGTTCCTGCCGTTCGGCGCGGGCCCGCGCAAGTGCATCGGGACGCACCTGGCGCGGGCGGAGGGGCCCCTGGTGCTCGCCACCGTGGCGCGGGCGGTGCGCCTGCACGCCGCGGGCGCCCCGCCGCGCGAACGGCCGATGGTGACGCTGCGCCCCGACCACGGACCGATGATGCGCGTGCAGCGCCGCTGAGCCTCCCCGCGACGGCATGGCCGGGTGTGGGATGCGCGAGGTCGTGACCGCACCCGCCATCGCCGCCGAGGGCCTCACCAAGCGCTACGGCCAGGCGCGCGGCATCACCGGCGTCACGCTCCGCGTGGAGCGCGGCGAGCGGTTCGGCTTCCTGGGACCCAACGGCGCGGGCAAGACCACCTTCATCCGCCTCGCCCTGGGGATGCTGCGCCCGCAGGAGGGCACCGTGGCCGTGATGGGCCACGACCTGGCCACCGACCGCATGGCGGCGCTCGGCGAGGTGGGCTACCTGCCCGGCGAGCTGTCGCTCTACGGGTCGCTGAGCGGACGGCGCACCCTGGACATGCTCGCCAAGCTCCACCCGCGGCCGCCGGTGCTGCGCGACGAACTGCTCGACGTGCTGGGCCTGGAGGCCCGCGACCTCAAGCGCCCGGTGCGCCAGTACTCACGCGGCATGAAGCAGAAGCTCGGCCTGGTGAGCGCCCTGCAGCACGACCCGCCGCTGGCGATCCTGGACGAGCCCACCGGCGGCCTGGACCCGGTCGTGCAGCTGCCCCGGTCGCGCGCCGGGATGACCGTGTTCTTCAGCAGCCACGTCCTGGCCGAGGTGGAGGCGCTGTGCGACCGCGTGGCCATGGTGCGCGACGGTGAGCTGCTGCTGGTGCGCGGCGTGTCCGACCTGGGCCTGGAGGCCATGCGCGCCGTGCGCGTGCGCTTCGCCGAGCCGGTCGCACTCGAGCGGCTGGCGGTGGACGGCATGGAGGACCACGAGGTGGACGGCCTGGAGCACCGCTTCACGCTCACCCGTCCGCCGGGCCCGCTGCTGGCCGCGCTCGGCACGCTGCCCGTGGCCGACCTGGTGATCGCACCGTTCTCGCTGGAGGACGCGGTGCGCACCCTCTACCGCCCCGGCGCCGGCAATGGGGAGGCGGCCTGATGGGCGTGGTGCTGGCGCTGTCGCTGGTGCGCGCACGCGTGCGCATCGCCGTGCTGGCCCTGGGCTTCGGGCTGTTCGCATTCGTGGTGGGGCTGTCGTACGCGTCCATCGACCAGAACGCCATCCGGTCGCTGGTCGAGTCGCTGCCGCCTGCGCTGAAGGCGTTCAGCGGCGCCGCCGACGTGGCGTCACCGTCCGGATACCTGGGCGCCGCGTACATCCACCCGGTGCCGCTCACCATCCTCGGCGCGCTGGTCATCTCGATGAGCTCCGCCGCTGCACGCGACACCGAGACCGGCGCGGCGGAGCTGATCCTGTCGCGGCCGCTGCAGCCGTGGCGGTGGCTGCTGGCGCAGACCATCGCGGTCGCCATCGCGCTGACCGTGGTGGCGAGCGGCGGATACCTGGGCGGCCTGCTTGCCATCACCATCGTCGAGGATGGTGGCCTCCGCCGGCGGCGCGCTGGTGTTCGCGGCGCTCGCCGGGATCACACTGCTGGCCGCGGTGCTCACCCGCGGCGGCGCCCGCGCATTGGGCTGGGCGGCGGGGATCGCGGTGGTGTCGTACGCGCTGAACTACCTCTCGCAGGTGTGGACGATCGCCGAGCCGCTGGGCCCGCTGTCGGTGTTCAACCACTACGACCCGGGCGTCATCACCGGCACCGGATCGATGGGCTGGAGCGACGTGCTGACGCTGTCCGCGGTGGCCGTCGTGACCGCCGTCGCGGCGCACGTCCTGGTGCAGCGCAGGGAGCTCGCCGGGGCCTGAGGCGGGCATCACCTCGCGGTTTGCAGGTGAAGTGCTGCTACGATCGCCCCGTCCTGCCCACGGGCGGGACATCGGCGCATGCCGCGTGACCTGTCCGCCACCCCGGGAGTCGGGGCCGAGCGGACGAGACGACAAGACAATTTGGAGGGACCTATGGCCGAGCACGAGAGCTCGCTTGCCGTGCTGGTCGATTTCGAGAACATGGCGCGCCCCGGCGTGAAGGGCCGTGGCGACTTCGACATCCACCTCGTACTGAACCGCCTCGCCGACAAGGGGCGGGTGCTGGTCAAGCGCGCCTACGCGGACTGGAGCCGGTACCGCGACGCGCGGCACGACCTGCAGAACGCGGGCCTCGAGCTGATCGAGATGCCGTCCGCCCGTGAGGGCGCCAAGAACCGCGCCGACATCAAGATGGCCGTCGACGCGATGGAGCTGGCGTTCAGCCGCGAGCACCTCGACACGTTCGTGATCGTGTCCGGCGACAGCGACTTCACGCCGCTGGTCGGCAAGGTGCGCGAGCTGAACAAGCGCGTGATCGGCGTGGGCAACCGCGAGTCCGCCAGCGAGCTGCTCATCGCCAACTGCGACGAGTTCATCTACTACGACCTGCTCGCCGCGTCCCGCCGCAGCGGCGGCAGCACGGGTGGCCGCACGCTCGACCCCGACGAGCTGCTGCGCCAGACCCTGCTCGCCCTGCAGCGCGAGGGCACCGAGTGGCCGCTCGCCAGCGTGGTGAAGGACTCCATGCGCCGCCGCAACCCGGCGTTCGACGAGACCGAGGCCGGTTTCTCGACCTTCTCGAAGTTCCTGGAGGCCGCCGGCGCCCGGACGCTCATCCGCCTGGAGACCGACCAGCGCAGCGGCACCTACCGCGTGGAGCTCGCCGAGGGCGGGTCCACCAACAGCCCCGAGGCGGTCGCCGCCGCCGAGGCCGCGGCCGAGGCCGCCGCCGAGGAGGCCGGCGGTCCCCGCCGTCGCCGCCGTCGCGGACGTCGCGGTGAGAACGGCGACGCGCGTCCCGAGACCGGCGCGGAGACCACCGTCGAGGCCGCCGGCTCCGCCGACGTGTTCGAGTACGTGGTCGCCAAGCCGGAGACCGTCGAGCCCGAGCCGGAGATCGAGCTGCCGCTCGACCGTGCCCTCACCTACGAGGACATGATCATGCTCGGCCCGGAGCTGTCGGGCAGCGACGTGCCGGAGCTGGTGGAGGCCACGGACCAGGCCGAGGAGACCGCCGGCCGTCGCCGTCGCCGCCGTCGTGGCGGAGCCGAGGCCGAGGCCGGAGCCGAGACCGTGGAGGCCGTCGCCGAGGCGCCCGCCGCCGAGGACGCCCCGTCCCCCGCGCGTCGTCGCCGCCGTCGCGGTGCCGCCGCCGAGGAGCCCGTGGCCGAGACGGTGGAAGCCGTCGCGGAGCCGGTCGCCGAGACGCCCGCCGAGGCGCCCGCCGCCGAGGAGGCCCCCTCCACGTCGCGCCGTCGCCGCCGTCGCGGTGCCGCCGCCGAGGAGCCCGTGGCCGAGACGGTGGAAGCCGTCGCGGAGCCGGTCGCCGAGGAGGAGCCGGCCGAGGAGCCGGTCGCCGAGGCCGTCGTGACCGAGGAGGCCCCGGCCGAGCCGGTCGCCGAGCCGGCCGCGTCGTCCCGCCGCCGCGTGCGGCGCGGCACCCGCGCCGTGGTGGCCGACGAGGCGCCGGCCCAGCCGGTCGCCGAGGCGCCCGCCGCGGAGGAGGCCCCGGCCGCGGAGACGCCCAAGCGGCGCACCCGCACCCGCAAGGCCGCCACCACCGAGGAGGCCCCGGCCACCACGGAGGCCGTCGCCGAGGAGGCCCCGGCCGCGGAGACGCCCAAGCGGCGCACCCGCACCCGCAAGGCCGCCACCACCGAGGAGGCCCCGGCCACCGCGGAGGCCGTCGCCGAGGAGGCTCCGGCCGCGGACGCGCCCAAGAAGCGCACCCGCACCCGCAAGGCCGCCACCACCGATGAGGCCCCGGCCGCCGAGGCCGCGCCCGCCGCGGAGACGCCCAAGCGGCGCCCGCGCACCCGTAAGGCCCCGGCCGCGGAGTAGTCACGGACGCCGGGGGCGGCCACACGGCCGCCCCCGGCTCCGCAGGTCAGTCCCCCGCGGGCCTCGCTCGCCAGGTGGCGATGACCACGGCGCCGAACAGCGCCATCTGCACCCGGGCGAGCTCCAGTCCGCCCCCGCGCAGGCACGAGGTGTAGAGCTCGGCGAACTCGCCGGGCATCGGATCCTCGGGACGGGCGGCCTGGTCGAGCATCTGCCCCACCAGCACCACGTCCGCGGGGTCGGAGACCGCGCCCACATGCGTGGCCGCCTCGTCGAGGAAACGGGGCAGGTCCCACGCCGCGCCGGTGCGCAGCCGTTCGGCCACCAGCGGCTGGAGCCGGGTGACCGCGCCCGCGAGCTCCTCCGGGCTCATGCCGGCCGGCTCACTCCGCCGCCGCCACGCCGATGGGGCAGGACAGCCCCGTTCCGCCGAGGCCGCAGTAGCCGTTCGGCACCTTGTGCAGGTACTGCTGGTGGTGCGGCTCGGCGTAGTAGAACGGGCCCGCGTCCTCGATCTCGGTGGTGATGCGCCCCAGCCCGGCGCCGGTGAGCACCTCCTGGAACCGGTCGCGGCTGCGCTCGGCAAGCTCGCGCTGGTGGTCGTCGAAGACGTAGATGCCGGATCGGTACTGGGTGCCCACGTCGTTGCCCTGGCGCATGCCCTGGGTGGGGTCGTGGTTCTCCCAGAAGACGCGCAGCATCTCCTCGTAGCTGGTGAGCGCCGGGTCGAACACGGCCAGCACCACCTCGTTGTGCCCGGTCATGCCCGAGCACACCTCTTCGTACAGCGGGTTCGGCGTGAAGCCGGCGGCGTAGCCCACGGCGGTGGTGTACACGCCCGGCGCCTGCCAGTACTTGCGCTCGGCGCCCCAGAAGCAGCCCATCCCCACGACGATCTTCTCGAAGCCCTCGGGGAACGGCGGGACGATCGAGGTGCCCAGCACGACGTGCGGGCCGTCGATGGGCATCGTCGCCTGACGGCCCGGGAGGGCGTCGTCGGCCGACGGCATGGCGGTCTTGTCACGGAAGAAGCGCATGGGTCGACGGTAGCACCGGCCCCTCGGCCCGGCCCCTCCCCTCCGTCGCCGCGATCAGCCGGTGGTGTTCCAGGCGCGGTGCAGGGACTCGGCCAGCTCGAGCACCTCCGGCTGGTAGAGCTTGGCGTCCGCGCGGGAGAACACCTGGATTCCGTAGAGGTCGCGGCCCGCCGCGAACGACACGTAGAGGACCTCGGCCCGCTGGCCACCCACGGTCGGGGAGATGCGCATGGCCTTGGCGGTGGGGACGCTCGGCACCTGCAGGTCCCGGATGGGGGCGCTGGTGGTGGCCTTCAGCTCCGCCGCGGCGGCGTCCACCTCGGCCTGGGCCGCGGCACGGTCCCGCATCCGGAAGATGTAGATCCGCATGAGCGTGAGCCCCCGGGCGGGGTTGGCGCCCCGCTGGTCGCGCAACACGCCGCCCTCGTAGCCGCCCGCGGTGAGCCGGCTCACCGCCGCCGAGATGTTCGGGTCGCCGACCGAGTACAGCGCGTCCACCATGCTCTGGGCGGTGGGCTTCTGCTCCACCGAGCCGGAGTTCAGCGACGGGATGGAGTCCTGGGCCGGCAGGCGCAGCCGCAGGTCGGCCAGGTCGGCCGCGGGGGCCGTGGTGACGGGCGCCGTGGTCGTCACCGTGGTGACCGGGGCCGTGGGCGTGACCGCCGTGGTTGTGCCGGTGCGCACCGTCACCGTCACCTGCACGACGTTCTCGTCGCCGCAGCCGGCCAGCAGGGCGATCAGGCGGACGATCCGGGGCACGGCCGGGACGGTACGTCCCGCGCGGGCCCGGGTCAAACGATCTCGACCGGCTCCTCCCGGACCGCCTCCTCGGGCGGCAGGGTGCGGGAGATCTGGAAGGCCCGGATCTCCGGCGCGGAGCGGTCGGCGAGCGACACGATCAGGTAGAGCGTCTTCGGGAAGAACGCGAGCTCCACGTCGGTGCGCGACGGGTAGGCGGCCGACCGGGTGTGCGAGTGGTACACCGCCAGCAGGTCCATCCCGGCGTCGTCGATGTCGTCCATGATCCGCATCTGCTCGCGCGGGTCGATGACGTACATGAACGGGCTGCCCTCGGTGTTCACCGCGCGGTAGACGCGCTCGGCGACGCCGTCCCGGCCGCCGATCATCCCGCAGCACTCGTTTGGCAGGTCCTCGGTGGCGTGCGCCACCAGGTCGTCCGCCAGGGCCTTCGGCAGCTTCACGGCTACCAGAAGATCCCGTGGTCGAGGGCGTCCTCGACCTCGTCGACATCCTTGGTCCAGATGCCGGCCGACAGGTACTTCCAGCCGCCGTCGCAGATGATCCCCACGATGGTGCCGCGCTCCATGCGGCTCGCGATCCGGGCGCAGGTGTGAACCACCGCGCCGGATGAGATGCCGGCGAAGATGCCCTCCTCGTCGGCCAGGCGCCGGGTCATCACCAGGGCGTCGCGGTTGCCCACCAGCAGCTTCCGGTCGAGCTTGGTGATGTCCAGGATCGGCGGCACGAAGCCGTCCTCCAGGCTGCGCAGGCCGCTCACCGGGTCACCCTGCATGGGCTCGCACGCCACGATCTGGATCTCCGGGCGGTGCTCCTTGAGCCGCTGCCCGCATCCCATGAGCGTGCCGCCGGTGCCCAGGCCCGCGACGAACACGTCCAGCTCGGGGCAGTCGCGGACGATCTCCTCCGCGGTGCCCTCGTAGTGGGCGCGCGGGTTCGCCGGGTTGCCGTACTGGAACGGCATGAACACGCCGTTCTCCTGCGAGAGCTTGCGCGCCACCTCGACGGCGCCGTTCGAGCCGAACTCGCCGTCGGTCGCCACGATCTCCGCGCCGTACAGCCGCAGCAGCGCCTTGCGCTCCTCGGTGACGTTGTCGGGCATCACCGCCACGAGCTTGTAGCCGCGCACCCGGGCGATCATCGCCATGGAGATCCCGGTGTTCCCGGAGGTGGGCTCCATGATCGTGTCACCGGGCTTGATGAGGCCACGGCGCTCGGCGTCGTCGATGAGCGATCGGGCCGTACGGTCCTTGATGGAGCCCGTGGGGTTGTGGCTCTCCAGCTTGACCAGGATGCGCACATCCGGGTTCGGGGTGATGCGCGAGAGCTCCACCAGCGGCGTGTTGCCGATGGTGGCGACCATGTCCGGGCTCACGGCCCGGGGCGGCTCCAGGCCCGTCGGGGAGGCCACTGTGGTCAACCGGCCCCGCCGGCCATGGCGGGGAGGATCAGCACGGTGTCGCGCTCGCCGACCGGCGTGTCCAGCCACTCGAGCATGCGCACGTCCTCGTCGTTCACGTACAGGTTGACGAAGCGGTGCAGCTCGCCCTCCTCGGTGACCAGCTGCTGCCGCACCGCGGGGTGCTCGGCGTAGATGGCCTCGAGGACCTCGCCCACGGTGCCGCCGTCGACGGTCAGCTCGCGGACCCCGCCGACGGCGGGGCGAAGGACGGGCGGGATGCGGACGGTGCTCACGAGGGTGCCCCCACGGTCGCGGCATGGCGGCCGACGCCGGCGCACCAGGCCTCGTAGTCACGGAACTCCAGCTTGGCGTCCGGGCCGCAGGCCGGGCAATGGGGGTCGCGGCGGACCTTCAGCTCGGTGAACGACATCCCGAGGGCGTCGTACACCAGCAGGCGCCCGGCGAGCGTGTCGCCGATGCCCAGCAGGACCTTGATGGCCTCGTTGGCCTGGATGTTGCCCATCACGCCGCAGAGCACGCCCAGCACGCCGGCCTCGCCGCAGGACGGCGCCAGGTCGGGCGGCGGCGGCTCCGGGAACAGGCACCGGTAGCAGGGCCCCTCGTAGGGGGTGAACACGGATGCGTGGCCCTCGAACCGCAGGATGCTCGCGTGCACCAGCGGGGTGCGCGTCATGAGCGAGGCGTCGGCCAGCAGGTACCGGGTGGGGAAGTTGTCGGCGCCGTCGACGATCACGTCGTACCCGGAGAGCAGGTCCAGGACGTTGTCCTTGTTCACCCGGGTGGCGTGGACGTTCACCTTCACGTCCGGGTTGAGCGCCTCGATGGCGATCTTCGCGCTCTCGCCCTTCAGCATCCCCACGCGATCGGTCGTGTGGATGATCTGGCGCTGCAGGTTGCTGGCGTCCACGACGTCGTCGTCCACCAGGCCGATGGTGCCCACCCCGGCCGCGGCCAGGTAGTAGGCGGCGGGCGAGCCCAGGCCGCCGGCGCCGATGAGCAGCACCTTGGAGTCCAGGAGCTTGAGCTGCCCCTCCTCACCCACCTCGGGGATGAGCACGTGGCGGCTGTACCGGGCGCGCTGGCCGGGGCTGAGCGTGCGCGGCACCTGCACGTCGTTGCCCGACTGCTTCCACCGCGTGAACCCGCCGTGCAGGCTCAGCAGGTTCGTGAAGCCCATCTCCTGAAGGGTGAGGCCGGCAAGCAGCGACCGGTTGCCGCCCGCGCACATCAGGATGATCTCCTGGTCGGGCCGCGCGACGCCGGCGATGCGGCTCTCCAGGAACCCGCGCGGCACCAGCACGGCGCCGGGCACGTGGCCCTCGTCCCATTCGCTCTGCTCGCGGACATCGACCACGAGCGGCGCGTCGCCCGCCGCGATCCGGGCGGCAAGATCCGCGACCTGGATCTCGGGGACCTCGTTCCGGGCGTGGGCCAGGAGGTCCTGATACGTGCGGGGCATGTGGGTCTCCCGATCCTCGCGAATCAATCGGTCAAATGCCTGGGGGATTCTAGCCTTTTCTACCGAGCGCAGGTCAGCATACGCTGCACCCCATGACCCGGCCCACCCTTCGGAAGCAGGACTTCGCGAACATCGACGCCCGTGTGAGATGTCCCACCGAGGACTGCTGGGGCGAGCTGCTGCTCATGCCCGTCGGCGCGGACGAGGAGGGCTTTCCCGAGTTCGCCGAGGCCACCGTGTGCCCATTGTGCATGGGCGCCTTCCGCATCGAGCAGGACATGTCGGACCGCGACCTCTACCTGCGCGTGTCGTGGCTGCGCGCCAACCCGCTGGAGGCCGGCGAGGATGTCTGATCCCCGTATGGCGGCCCGCGAGTTCGCGGCCATCGTGGTGGGCGGCCTCATGCTGGCCATGGCGTGGCTCATCCCGTTCCAGGAGGCCTGGAAGAAGGGCTGGACCGAGCACGAGTTCAACGCGGCGATGGGACAGCTGGTGGGCGCCACCGGCGATCAGATCCCCCGCCTGGGCCTCATCTACGGGGTGGTGGCCGCGCTCGTGATGACGGCCGTGCATGCGGTGGCGTGCCGCCTGCTGCGCCGCCACTGGCTGGTGCAGGGCGCCCTCTCGGCCGCGCTGGTGTTCCTGCTGTGGGGGCTCGTGTTCGCGCCGCTGGCGGGCAGCCGCACCGACGTCCCGGGCGGGCTGTTCGCGGCCGACGCCGGCGTGTCGGCCGTCGTGTGGGCGGCGGTGTCGGCGGTGATCGGAGGGCTCGTGCTGGGCCGCGTCTACGCGCTGGTGCGCGAGGCCGCCTGGTGGGAGCGCAAGCACTTCGACCTGCGCGAGAGCATCGAGACGATCTTCACCGAGGAGAAGCCCGAGAAGGGCGAGACCGGCTACCGCCCCGAGGGCTTCACCGAGTAGCTACTCGAACTCCCCGAAGAGCGGCCCGAACAGGGTGGCGTACGCTCCCGGGGTGACGCCGATCGACTCCGGGGGGCAGGCCCGCTCCAGCTCGCCGAGGCTGCCGAAGACCGCCGCCGGGTCCACGCGGGCCGCGACACCCTCGCGCAGCGCGGCGTGGCCGGGGAACGCGGCGAGCGCCGCGATGACGTCCGCGCCGCGGACGGGACGGTCGTAGATGGCCACCGCGTCCGATCCTACGACCGCGCGGCCCGGCACGTTCGATCGCGTGGGCCTGCTGAGCCTCGCGGCCGGTCACTTCATGGTCGACATGGCGGCGCTGCTGCCCCTGTTCGTGCGCGAGTACCGGCTCTCGGACCTGGCGGCGTCGATGATCCTCGGCGCGTCGCTGCTGGCGTCGTCGGCCGTGCAGCCGGTCTTCGGAGTGGTCGCCGATCGCCGGGCCGCGCCGTGGCTGCTGTACGGCGGCGTCGCGGTGGGCGCCGTCGCGATGGCCTTCACCGGCCTCATGGGGACGTACCTGGCGATCCTGGGGATGGTCGTCGTGTCCGGCCTCGGCATCGCCGGGTACCACCCCGAGGCGGCCCGGGTGGCCAACCGGCTGTCGGGGGGACGGCCGGCGACCGGCCTGGCGTGGTTCATGGTGGGCGGCAACGCGGGGTTCGCCGCCGGCCCGCTGGTGGCGGCCGCGGCGATCCCCCTGCTGGGGCTGCACACCACGCTGGTGTTCATCATCCCGGGCCTCGCGGTGGCCGGCTGGCTGTTCCTGCAACGGTCCCGGCTGGCCACCCCGGTGATGCACGCGACCGCCCGCGCGCGGGCCGGGGCCTCGCACATCCCGGGTCTCTCATTGCTGATGGTGATCACCACCATGCGCACCTGGACCCAGTTCGCGCTGCTGGCCCTGGCGCCCCTGCTGCTGGTGAAGGAGCGCGGCCTCTCGGAGCAGGCCGGGAGCCTGGCCGTGTTCGTCTTCGGCACGATCGGCGGCGCCCGGATCGCCGACCGCTTCGGGGGCCGGCGCATGCTCATGTGGACCATGCCGCCGGCCGCGCCGCTGGTGGCCGGGGTGGCCCTGCTGCCCACGGGTCTGGCCATCGTGAGCCTCGCGGGGGCAGGATTGCTCCTGATGGCGTCCTTCTCGGTGACCGTGGCGATGGGGCAGGAGTACCTGCCGAGCCGGCTCGCGCTGGCCGCGGGCCTCATGATCGGCTTCGCGGCGATCGGCTCCGCGCCGCCGGGGCTGGCGATCTTCGGCGCCCTGGCCGACGCGGCGGGCCGTGAGACCGCCATCCTGGCGGTCGCCTCGCTGCCGGTGCTGGGCGGGCTGCTCGCGCTGATGCTGCCGGCCCCGCGCCCGGTGCCCGCCTGATGGCCCGCGGCGGCAAGCCCCAGCCCGGGCAGGACCTGTTCGGCGCGATGGTGGAGGACCGGCTGGCCAAGACCGGCCCCATGGCGGCGCGCATGCGCCCGCGGTCGCTCGAGGAGATCGCCGGGCAGCCGGCGCTGCTGGGCGATGAGGGCTTCCTGCGCCGTGCGATCGCCGAGGACCGGGTGCCGTCCATGATCCTGTACGGCCCGCCGGGCAGCGGGAAGACCACCATGGCCCGCGTGGTGGCCAACACCACCCGGGCGGTGTTCGAGGAGCTGTCGGCCACCCAGGCCACCGTCGCCGACGTGCGCGCCGCCCTGCAGCGCGCCCGCGACCGGGCGGTCTCGGGCAGCCGCACGGTGCTGTTCATCGACGAGATCCACCGCTTCAACAAGTCCCAGCAGGACGCCCTGCTGCCCGCGGTGGAGGAGGGCCTGGTGACCCTGGTGGGCGCCACCACCGAGAACCCGTACTACGAGGTCAACTCGGCGCTGGTGTCCCGCATGCGCGTGATGGTGCTGGAGCCCCTGGCGCCGGAGGCCGTCACGGCGCTGCTGGATCGCGCCCTCTCCGACGAGCGCGGCCTTGCCGGGCGCGTGAGCCTCGCCCCCGAGGCGCGCGACGCGCTGGTGTCGCGCGCCAACGGCGACGCCCGCTCGGCGCTGAACCTGCTGGAGGCCGCGGCCGGCGGCGTGGCCGACGGGGGCACCGTCACCGTGGAGGACGTGATGGCCGCCGGCGGCGGCCGCGCGGTGGCCTACGACCGCGCGGGCGACGCCCACTACGACACCATCTCGGCGTTCATCAAGAGCATGCGGGCCAGCGACCCCGATGCCGCCGTCTACTACCTGGCGGTGATGCTGGCCGGCGGCGAGGATCCCAAGTTCATCGCCCGGCGCATCATCGTGGCCGCGTCGGAGGACGTGGGAAACGCCGACCCGATGGCCCTCAACGTCGCCACCGCGGCCTCCCGCGCGGTGGAGTTCGTGGGCCTGCCGGAGGCGCGCATCAACCTCGCCCAGGCCGCCATCTACGTGGCGCTCGCCCCCAAGAGCGACGCCTCCTACCGGGCCATCAACGCGGCGCTGGCCAAGGTGGAGGCCGAGGGCGCCCGCCGCCCCCCGCTGGCCCTGCGCGACGCCAGCCGCCCCAACGCCCGGCACTTCGGCCACGGCACCAGCTACGTGAACCCGCACCGCACCCCGCAGGGCTTCGTGCCTGGGTCCCTGCTGCCGGAGGGGCTGGAGGGCGAGCGGTTCTACACGCCCACCGACCGCGGGCCGGAGGGGCGCATGTCGGAGCGCCTGCGCCGGCTGCGCGGCGACGACCGCGACGACGCCGACGAGCGGCCCTTCTGACCGCCGTGCCCGTGGACGGGTCCGCTACCGTGGCGGGCATGGGAATCGCTGAGCAGTTGGACACCGACGCCAAGCAGGCCCTCCGTGACGGAGCCAAGGCCCGCCTGGGCGTCCTGCGTCGCGCCCGCGCGGCGCTCAAGAACGCCGAGATCGAGGCCCGCGGCCCGCTGTCGGAGGACGACGCGGTGAAGGTGCTGCAGGGCATGGTGAAGCGCCACAAGGAGTCCATCGAGCAGTTCACCGCCGGTGGGCGCACCGACCTCGTGGACAAGGAGGTCGCCGAGATGGCAGTGCTGGAGGAGTACCTGCCGGCCCAGCTCGACGACGCCGCGATCGAGGCGATCGTGGCCGAGGTGATCGCCGCAGAGGGCGTCACCGACGCCAAGGGCCTCGGGAAGATCATGAAGCCGGCCATGGCACGCCTGGCCGGGCAGGCCGACGGCGGACGGGTGCGCGAGATCGCCCAGCGCCTGCTGGCGGGCTGACCCGTGGCGCGCCTCCCCCGCGGCGTGGAGCGCATCGCACCGGGGCCGGGCCAGGAGTCGGTGTGGGACTACCCGCGCCCGCCGCGGCTGGAGGCCAACACCCGCCACCTGGTGGTGGTCCTCGGCGGTGAGGTGGTCGCCGAGACGCGCGGCGGCTACCGCGTGCTGGAGACCTCCCACCCGCCGCAGTACTACTTCCCGCCCGAGGACATCTCGGCCGGGGCGCTGCGCGCGGCGGCCGGCGGCGGCTCGTTCTGCGAGTGGAAGGGCGAGGCCGAGTACTGGGACGTCCACGGCGGCGGCGCCGTCGCGGGCCGGTCGGCGTGGAGCTACGCGTCACCCACGGCCCCGTTCGCGCCCATCGCCGGCCACGTCGCGTTCTACGTCGCGCCGATGGACCGCTGCGAGGTGGACGGCGAGGTGGTCGTCCCGCAGCCCGGCGGGTTCTACGGCGGCTGGATCACGTCCCACGTCGTGGGACCGTTCAAGGGCGTCCCGGGCTCCCGGGGCTGGTAGCGAAGCGGACGGTCACCGACGCGGTGACCTCCTGCGCGCCGGCCTCCACCGGCATGCCCTTCCCCATCCGCATCTCGGCCATCATCACCGGCGGCCCGGCCACCTGGCCGGCGCCCTCGGTGACCGCCTCGATCGCGCCCAGCTCCAGCCCCGCGGCGCGCGCGACACCCCGCGCCTTCTCGCGCGCGGCGTCGATGGCCAGGGCCAGGGCCTCGGCGTAGGCCCCCGAGGGGTCCGAGACCTCCAGCGACAGCCCGTCCACGCGGTCGGCGCCGGCGGCCAGCGCGACGTCCAGCACCCGGCCCACCGCATCCAGGTCGCGGATGGTGGCGAGGGTTCGGCGTGCCGGTGGTGTCGTAGCGCTGCCCCACCGACAGGTGCGCGGTGCGGATGTCGGCGTCGCCCAGGCCGGCGCCGCGCAGCGCCCCGGTCACCGCGCCAACCCGCGTGGCGAGCACGTCCATCGCCTCCGCGGCGCTCGGTGCCTCGGCGCTCACGCCCAGGTGGACCGCGGCCCGGTCGGGGCGGACCTCCACCGCGGCGGTTCCGGTGACGGTGATGCCGGTCACGGCGTCACGGTACACCGGGCGCGCGGCGTCACGGCCTCCGGACGGTGACCCTGCCGTTCGCGTCCACCGACACCGGGATGCGCACGGTGCGGAACCCGGGAGCCGAGACCACCACCACGCGGGTGCCCGGACGCCGGAGCCGGATGACCACTGCGCCGCGGTTCCCGACGGCCACCGGGCGGCGGGCCACCAGGACGCGCGCGCCCACGACCACGCGCAGCCGCACCACCACGCGCCCCACCCGGGCGTTCCAGCGCGCCGCGACCACACGGCCGGCCGGCGCGATGGCGGCGTTGCCGGTGCCCGGCGGCGGCGGCGGGGGCACGCCCAGCAGGTCGCCGTCGATGGTGTCGGGGTCCACGGCCTGCACCTGCACGCTCGCCTCCGACGCGTTCCCGACGACGTCGTGCGACCGCACCGTGATGCGCCGCGTGCCCCGGCCGATCCCGACGACCGCCCTGCCCTGGCCCGCGGCGACCCGGGCGACCGGCGCGCCGTCCACCAGCACCACGTCGTCCCCCGGGCCGCTCCCGCCCGGGTTGTCGCCGGGCGGCGTCCAGGTCACGGTGAGGGCCCCCGCGGCCACCAGGGAGTCGGGCTGCAGCGCCAGCCGCGGCAGCGGCGGCGGGGTGAGGTCGGCGGCCAGGTCGACCCGCGGCAACGGCCCCACGATGCCGTTCTCCGGATCGGGCTGCCGGGTGCCGGTGGCCTGCAGGCGGGCCAGCACCTCGCGCTCGGCGCGGGCGATGCCCTGCATCGCGGCGATCGCGCCGGCGACGGCGGCGGAGGCGCTGGAGGTGCCGTTGAAGCACCCGGTGTAGCTGCGGCTGCCATCGCCGGCGCCGCCGAACAGGAAGCCGTAGTACGACGCGCCGGCGGTGGCGGTCACCACGGCGTGCGCCGGGCCCTGCACGTCCACCCGCGGGCCGCTGTTGGACGACGGGTGGCGCGTCGCCAGGACGCCGGCGCCCTCGGGGACCTGCCCGCCGCCCACCACGATCGCGGTGTCGGATCCGGGGGTGCCGTACTCGGACATGGCCCGTCCGCCGTTGCCCGCGGGCAGCACCACCACGATGCCCTTCGCCGTGGCCGCGGCGATGGCGGCGGCGACCGCCGCACCGTAGTCGCCGGTGTCGGCGGGACCGCGATCCCGTGACTGCTGCTCGATCAGCAGCACGTCCCCGGGGTCCAGCTGGTCGGCGGCCGTGGCGATGGCGTACGACGGGCTGTAGATGCTGCCCACCCACGGTCCCACGGGGAGGAGCTCCGCCGCGGGCGCCAGGCCGGTGATCCCCACGCCGTCGGCACGCCCGCCGATGAGCGACAGCACGGCCGTCCCGTGGCTGATGTTCGCCGCCGGCGTGGATCCCGGCCGGTACGGCTGCGGCAGGTCACGGTCGGCGAGCTCGATGTGCGCGGGGTCCCAGTCGTACTCGATGTCGGCGACGCGGACGCCGGTGCCGTCCCCGCCCGCCGGGAGGTTGGCCATGCCGAGATACGCGCGGGTGGTCTGCAGGGAGCTGAGGTCCGGCACCGTGTCGCCCGGGCCGGGCGGCAGCGGCGCCGGGCCGATCCCCTCCGGCAGGATCCGGCACTGCTGGGCGGGCGCCGGGCCCGGTGCAGTCGCCACGCGCGCTGCGCGCACGCCCGGGCGGGCGCGCAGCGCCGCGGCCAGGCGGGCGGCCGCCGGACGGCTGGGGGCCGACACCATGGCCCAGCGGGAGAGGTCGGGCGCGGTGCGTCCGGCACGGCCGGCCGCGGCGCGCAGCCGCGCGGCGGTGCGCGCGGGGACCATCGGGGCGGCGCCCGGGCCCAGGGACGCGACGGCGACCCCCGGGGCGAGGCGCACGACGACCGCCGACGGGGCCGGCGAGGGCAGGTTCGGCTGGGCCGCGGCGGGCACCGACGCGGCGATCAGGGCGAACGCGCTCATCCATGATGGCGTCCAAGGCACGTTGGTTAGGGTACGGCTCCTCCCGGAGATCCGTACTGGACGTTGTGGTGGTTTCGGAGCTGACAGAGGTCGAAGAACGACGGATCCGCCCGTTCGTCACCGACACGACGGGGCCGGTGTTCGCCCTCACGAACCTCCCCGAGACCGTGAAGGGCGCGCTGTTCGCCCGCTACTCGCGCTCGCCGAAGAGCCTGCGGCGCCTCCTGCTGGACGAGTTCATGGCCGACGGCGCCGGCGCGGCGGGCGAGGCCGCCGGGGTGGAGCGCGCAGAGGCCCTCTACGACCGCATGCTGGCCGAGTACGGCGACGACTCGGTGGCCCAGCTGGGCGGCGCGCACGTGGCGGTGGAGGGCGTGTCGAACGTGCTCACCAAGGTGCTGCAGTGGGGCCGGCTGGCGAGCTACCTGGAGCAGTCCACCCGGTACATCGCCTACACCGACCGCCCCGGCGGGCGCTGGCGGTACCACACCCCCGCGCACGTGGCCGCCCACCCGGAGCTGGGTCCGCAATACACGGACGTGCTGGACCGGGCCTTCGCGATCTACACCGACCTGCTGCCGCGCATGACCGCGCACTGGGATGCGCGGGTGCCGCAGGACGGCACGCCCGCCGCGGCACGCGACCGGGCGATCCGCGCCCGCGCGCTGGACTCCCTGCGGGGCCTGCTGCCGGCGGCGACCACGTCCAACATGGGCATCTTCGCCTCCGGGCAGGCCTACGAGGCGCTGCTGATCCGGCTGATGGCGCACCCCCTGGCGGAGGCCCGGGAGTGCGGTGAGCGGATGCTCGTGCAGCTGCGCCAGGTCATCCCGGCGTTCCTGAGCCGCGTGGACCGCCCGGACCGCGGGGTGCGCACCGCCGGGTACCTCTCGGATGTGCGCACGGCCACCGCCCGCGTGGCCGCGGAACTGCTGCCGCCCCCGCCCGACGCCCCGTGCGAGCCCCGGGTGGAGCTGGTGGACTGGGATCCCGACGGCGAGGACCGCGTGGTGGCCCACGCCCTGTGGCCCGACAGCGGGCGGTCGCTGGCCGAGGTGCGCGAGCTGGTGCGGGCCATGAGCTCCGAGGACCGGGGCCACGTGCTGGCCGCCTACGCGGGTGAGCGCGGCGACCGGCGGCACCGGCCCGGCCGGGCGCTGGAGGCCTGCACGTACACGTTCGAGGTGACCTGCGACTACGGCGCCTACCGCGACCTGCAGCGCCACCGTCTGCTCACGCTGCAGGCGCAGGCCCTGACGCCCCATCTGGGCTGGGCGCTGCCGCCCGAGGTCGCCGACGCCAGCCTGGACGGCGACTACGCCCGGGTGATGGCCGAGAGCGCCCAGCTGCACGCCGCGCTGTGGGAGGTGTTCCCCCAGGAGGCCCCGTACGCGGTGAGCCTGGCGCACCGGATGCGGTTCACCGTGGTGATGAACGCCCGCGAGGCGATGCACCTGATCGAGCTGCGGAGCCAGCCGCAGGGGCACGAGTCGTACCGGCGCGTGGCGCAGGAGATGCACCGCCGGATCGCCGATGTGGCCGGGCACCGGCACATCGCGGGGATGATGGGCTTCGTGGACCACTCCGGCGCGGACGCCGGCCGCATGGCCGCCGAACGCCGCCGGGAAGAGCGGCTGCGCTAGGGTCAGCGGCGATGTCCGATCGCCGACCGCGTCTCGGGGGCATGGCCCTCGCCAATGGACTGCTCGTCCACGGCCCCAAGCACTGGGCCGCCGCGGTGCGCGAGCGCGACGGCAGCGTGAGCGTCGCGTCGGGCGCAAAGCCCCGCCTGGCGATCGGCCCGCTGGGCGACGTGCCCCTGGTGCGCGGCGTGCTGCGCCTGGGCGAGGCCATCGCCGTGCTGCCCGCCATGCGCCGCGGGATGCCGCAGGCCCGGTTCGC
>LNFM01005276.1_pt1 | contig 22584 bp, 24 predicted proteins | sample 596031 | NCBI WGS metagenome assembly LNFM01 (sample SAMN04254537, study PRJNA301005) | activated carbon metagenome | isolation source: dual media filters at the Ann Arbor, Michigan drinking water treatment plant | place: USA: Ann Arbor | reverse complement strand
GCGGGGGCGGTGTCCTGCATCCGCACCGCGGGGCTGGCCCTTTTGGTCGCGCCAGAGACCGGGCGCGCGCTGTGGCCGGCACTGCTGGCGGCGGGTGGCGGCATGGCGGTCGTGGCCCTGCTGCTGGTGCGGCGGCGCACAGCCGTCGCGGAGGAGCCTGCCACGCCGGGCAATCCCTTCGAGATCGGGTCGGTTCTGCGGATGGCGCTGCTGCTCGCCGGCGTCGGCGCCCTGGCGAAGTTCGGCGTGGAATGGCTGGGCGAGGCCGCGGTGCTGGTGATCGCCGCGGTGACCGGGCTGACCGATGTGGACGCCATCACGCTGTCGGTGCCGGCGCTGGTGCCGGCGACCATCACGGCGGCGGTGGCGGCGCAGGCGGTAGCCGTGGCGGTGGCGAGCAACATCGTCGCCAAGGCCGCCTATGGGCTGGCGCTGGGGTCGGGGCGCTTCGCGCGGTGGTTCGCGCTGGGGTCGCTGATGGGGCTGGGCGCCGGGGCGGTCCTGATGGCGGCAGGGATGCGCTGATCGGCGCGCCGTCGCGCCGCGCCTGGACCCGGGCGGATGCATTTGGCCCACACCCAGGGCAGGTCGAGAACGCTGTGCAGGAGTCAGCATAGTGGTCGCCTTGGCGGCGGGCGCCCGCCGGATCGGCGGCCGATCCCTCACTTCGCGGCAAGGCAGGCAGACAACGTGGCGCGCGACGACCAGAAACTACCGGTTGCAAGCGGCAGGTGTGAATGTCTACCGTATCATATAAGTAACGAGCGCGGCGGCGATGGACGCTCAGGCCGGATCATGGCGAGAAGGTGGTCACCTATGGCGCCTCCCGGGCTAGTCATTTCCTTGTTTGCGACGACGCTGCTTCTGCTCGGCGGTTGCACAGGGGAGCCTCCGCGGGTTGCCGTATCGGAGCAATGGACCGAGGCCATGCGGCGGCTGGACATGCTCGGGATGTACCCGATGGGCGAGGACGTGCAGATCGGCGACGTCTTCCTCATCGCACCGCGCGCGACGATGGAAGACCGCAGCGCGACGCCGCGATTCAGGAACCTTCGCATCGGGCGCGCGCCGCGTGTGACCATTGAGGCGATGCTGCGACGCCAGGAAAGCGAGCGCATCGCGATCCGCTGGCAGGCGGCGGCCCGTTCGTCCCCAACGTCGCCCGCGCCCACCGCGCCGACCGCAACGGCAACAATCACCGGCGGCGGTTCCGCAACCATTGTCGCGCGCCCGGCCACCGCGCCGCGGCCGGCCACCGCGCAGACCAGCCGGCAGCCGCAGCCACGCCCGCCATTCGTGGTGCGGGAGGTCGGCAACGATGAGCCGGACGCGCCGCGGCTGCGGCGGCTTGCTGTGCCTGCGCTGGTGGCAGCCACAGTCACACAGGGGCAGGTCGGGGCCGCCGGCCCGATTGCCGACATCGCCGGCGCTGTCGGTCTGGGGGGCAGCAGGCAGGCTGCGGTGACGATCCGCCTGAGGAACCTCGCCTCGCTCTCCGTCGACCAGGACATCGCGGAGCAGTTCCTTGCAGACTATCGGCGCGAGTGGGTCCGCGAGAATCTGACGCCAGCCAAGCTGCTGCGGCATATTGAGCGCCTCGACCGGTCGGCGGCGGAGTTGGTGTGCCGCGGGGACGCTGGGCGGCTCGAGAATCGGGGGCTGGTCATCGCGCTGGCCAACACGGTCGTTTATGCTGGGCGCATCGAGTACGAATTCAGTCGTTCCACCACCACCGCTTTGCTCGGCGGGGCGAACTTGGCTGCGCTTTTCGCGCAGGTCTCGCCCGCCTCCGTGCCGACGGTGGCAGGTGCGGTACCTGCGGCGGTTGCCGGCGCGCCCGACACCGGTGCGCTAATCGCTCAATTGCGGGCGACACAGGAAGCACTGGCGCAGTCGCTGCCCACGACTGCGGGCGCGCGCATCAGCCTTGGCATCGGCAGCTACGGCGGGTTGTCGCTGAACGAGGACTACCCCGTGCCCGTCGCAGTCGGGATCGGGGCGCCGATCTATTACTCGGTCTCGCGCTCGGTCCTGGCGTCTGGGCGGACGCAGGCTGAAGCCGATACGGCTCTGGAAGGCGGGCTTCGTGCCTGTGCGCTGGTGCTGCGGGTGGAGTGGCGCACGGCCCATTCGGCAGCGAACCCGCCTGCTGAACTCATGGATCTGCGCGAGTTGATCTGTACGAATTCCGAAGCGGATCGCCTGCGCGAGTCCATCGCCAACCCTGGGCTCCCTGCCGCCCCCGCGCCGAGCGCCTGCTTGCCGGCGGACGACCGGCGCAACATCGGGGCCGCGGAGCAACCATCCCCACGCAACCTGGGCAGCCGCGCGCCACTGCCGCCCAGTACGGTCTCGCCCGCCGAATTCTTGGCGCGCGGACGGTGACCTGGCGCTACACGCGCGCCTGCTCAACAGACAGGCGGATCCGAACGTCAACGTGCAGAACGGCGTGATTCACCGAGCCGTGAGCGCAGCTGACCGCGTTCACGATCCCTAGGGACTGAAGTGCCACGCGGTGAAGGCAGATTTTGCTCTACGCGGTCAGGGCTTGCGGCAGGCGGAAGGTCACGTCCTCGATGATGCCGGGCAGCGTCTCGACGGATGCCGCGCCGAGCTCCCGCAGGCGCGCCACCAGCTCCGCCACCAGCCGCTCGGGCGCCGAGGCGCCGGCGGTCACGCCGATGGCGCCCGCGCCCTCCAGCCAGGCGGGGTCGAGAGCGGCGGCATCGGCGATGAGGTAGGCGCGCGCGCCGCATTCCGCCGCGATCTCGCGCAGGCGGTTGGAGTTCGACGAATTCGCCGCGCCCACCACCAGCACGACCTGCGCGATCCGCGCCAGGTCGCGCACCGCGGTCTGGCGATTCTGAGTAGCGTAGCAGATGTCGCGCGTGTCGGGGCCGGTGACGTCGTCGAAGCGCGCGCGGATGGCGGCGATCACGCCGCGCGTGTCGTCCACCGACAGCGTGGTCTGGGTGATGAACGACACCGGCGTTTCGCGCGGCAGGGGCAGGTCCACGACCTCGGCGGCGGTGGCCACCAGGTGCACCGGCGCGTCGATCTGGCCCATCGTGCCGATCACCTCAGGGTGCCCGGCATGGCCGACCAGGATGACGGTGCGGCCCTGGGCGGCGTAGCGGCGGCCCTCGTTATGGACCTTGGTGACCAGCGGGCAGGTGGCGTCGAGCACATCGAGCTGCCGCAGCGCAGCCTCGCCTTCCACCTTACGGGCGACGCCATGGGCGGAGAAGACCGCCACGGCGCCGGTCGGGATCTCGTCCACTTCCTTGACGAAGACGGCGCCGCGGGCGCGCAGATCCTCGACGACGTGGCGGTTGTGGACGATTTCGTGCCGCACATAGACGGGCGGGCCGTAGCGATCGAGCGCGCGCTCGACGATCTCGACGGCGCGCACGACGCCCGCGCAGAAGCCGCGCGGCTGTGCCAGAACGACCCGCATTCTCAGAAGCCCCCTCCCGGCTGGTTCGACGGGGCACGATGTCGGCCCGCTTGCGACGATTGCAACCGCAATCAGGGGGAACTTACAAGTGCGGTCGTCACCAACCGTTGACGCGGTCCCAGGTGGCCAGCACCTCCCGCCCGCCATCGACCACGAAATAGCGGTCATGGGCGGCGACGGTCAGGCAGGTGTGGTTGGGCGCGATGCGAACCAGCGCGCCGATCGGCAGGGTGTCGAAGGGCAGCGGGTTCTCGCCGCGCACCTCGCCATGCTCCTGGTGGGTGCGCGCGACGATGGCGTCGCCGAAGGATCGCTGGCCATCGAGGTCGAGCATCAGGCCGAAGCCGTAATCCTTCGGTGCCTTCTCGGTGCTGCGGTCCTTCGACAGCGCGATGGCGCCGGCATCGACCAGCACGGCGTTGCGGTCGGGCTTGCGGCCGGTGACGGCGGTGAGCACCGTGACGGCGATGTCGTCCAGCCCATGCGTGCCGATCTGGCCCTGGAACAGGTCGCCAAACATGTAGACGCCGGCGCGCACATCCGTGATGCCGCCCATGTCGCGGCCATACAGCACGGTCGGCGACGAACCGAGCGAGACGACATCGACCGTGGCACCCATGGCGCGCAGGCGGGCGGCGGCGGTGACGGCGCCGCGGTGTTCGGCCTCGGCGATGGCTTCCAGGCCCTGCCGGGACCGTTCGGCATAGGAATGCCCGGCATGGGTCATGATGCCGGCGCAGCGCGCGCCGAGACGGCCGGCGATCTCGGCCAGCTGGCTGGAGTCGGGCGCGACGCCGCCGCGGCCCTCGCCGCAATCCACTTCGACCAGCGCGCGCAGCGGGCCCGGATGCGCGGCGATGGCGGCGGCGACATCGGCATCGTCGGTGATGACCTTCACGTCGCCGCCCTGGGCGTTCAGCGCGGCGATGGCGTCGAGCTTCGCCGGCGTGATGCCCACGGCATAGATCTGGTCGCGAAAGCCGCCGCCGGCGAAGTAGCGTGCCTCGGCGACGGTGCTGACGGTGATCGGCCCCTTGCCGGGCGCGGCGAGGTCCGCCACCGCGATGGACTTCGCGGTCTTCATGTGCGGGCGCAGCATCAGGCCCGGATGCCGCGCCACCGCGGCGGCCATGTGCGCGAGGTTGCGCTTCAGGATCGACAGGTCGAGCACCAGGCAGGGCGTGGGCAGGTCATCGAGGATCATGGCGGTCTACCAGCGCGAGGCGATGGAAAGTTCGACGATCGAATCCGGCACTTCGCGCCCGCCCGCGGCGCGGCTGAGGCCGACCACGGCGTATTGCGTGGTCCAGGACGCCTGCCCTTCCGTCACGCCCTGGACGGACGCATCGGTGAGGCAGGCGCCGACCTCGTGCTGCAGCGCGCGGAAGCGGTCGGCCGTCGGGTCGGGCGGCTGGCGCGCGTCGTGGCGCGCCATCACCGCGTAGAACACGCCGCGCGGCGCACCCCCGGGGGTCTGGAGCGTGCCGTGGCGTTCCTCGACCGCGCCGGGGATGTTGCGGCCGACGCGCGGCATCCAGTCGAAGCGCGACTGCGCCGCCTGCACCACCTGGCGCAGCGCGGTGCAGAAGGCGCTGTTGGCGGCGGCCGCGCCCGGCAGCGCGAGCGTCAGCGACAGGGCAAGCAGCAGGGGGCGCATGGCGCGTCTCCGGGTCGGGGTGGCGGCGCGCCCTTCCTAGGGCCAGCGCGCCTGCGGGTCCATCGGCAGGACCGGGCGCGGCAGGTGCTTCCAGGGGAAGGTCGCGAGGTTGGGGGAGGTCAGGCCCGGGCAGTCGACTTCCACGATCTGCTCGTGCTTGAAGAACTCGTCGAAGCCGCCGCGGAAATGGCCGCGCGACTTCACCACCACGGCGCGCGCACGGCCGATGTCGAGGCCAAGGTGTTCGAGAAACACCGGGTCGGCGCATTGCGTGCGGCCTTCGATCACCACCACCGCGATGCCGCCGATCTGCAACCAGGCGGTGCGGCCGAGCAGCACGGTCCGCCCCGCGTAGATGCCGCGCCGGCCGGTGACCGTGCCATCGGACAGGGCGCGGATTTCCGCCTCGGCTTCGAAGGGCTTGGAGAAGGGGTCATCCGCCGCGACGGCGCGGTTGAAGCGCGCGGTGAAGCGTGCGCCCACGCCCAGCGCATGGGCCTCGGCGGCGAGTGGCGCATCGGCGATGATGCCGATGATGGCATCCTGCACGCCGGCGCGGTGGAAGGCGTCGAGGATCCACATGGTGTTGCCGCGCCCGCCGCCGCCGGGATTGTCGGCCACATCGGCGAAGGCGAGCGGCACGGCGCTGGTCTTCGCGAGCCGCACCGCGTCATCGAGGCTGGTGAGGTTCGCGACGAAACGCGCGCGCCGTTCCCAGGCGGCTTCGGCGAGCGTCTGTGCCAGCGCCTCGCCCGCGTCGCGATCGGTGGCCGTGACGATGACCGACAACCCGTTGAACGGCGTGTCGCCGTAGGAGAAGCCGGCCATCACCGAGACATTGGCGATGCGGGGGTCCTTCGCGGCCAACTCCTGGCCGAGGTCGATCACCTCCGCATAAGGCCCCTGCGCCGTCAGCAGCGCGGTCTGCGGGGAGACGATGGGCAGGCGGCGATGAGCACGCACGAAGCGTTCGCCTGCCAGCAGCCGGCGCAGCAGCTGCGCCGATTCCGCGCCGCGCTCATGCATGTCGAGATGCGGGTTGGTGCGGTAGCCCACGAAGGCATCGACCGTCGCGACCATGCGGTCCGACACGTTCGCGTGCAGGTCGTAGGAACACACGAAGGGGATGCCGCCGAGCACCTCGCGCACCAGGGCTTGCAGCGTGCCTTCCGGGTCGTGGTCGTGCTCGGCCAGGCCGGCGCCGTGCATGATGGAATAGACGCCGTCCACTTGGCCGCGCAGGGCCGTGAGCCCGGCGCGCCAGGTCGCCATCATGGCGTCGAAATCCCCCTGGTCGACCGGGCCATTTGGTTCGGCGGCGGCGATCATCAAGGGCAGCGGTGTCCAGTCGCCCGTCGCGTTCATGCCCTGAAGGAAGCCGGAGAGTTCGGCCGGCGCGCGCGGGGCGGGCTTGGCCGCCTCGGTCAGGATATCCGGGCCTTCCAGGTAGCAGCGGCCGTCGAAATCGGCGCGGCGCGCGGGCGGCGCGAAGCGGTTGCACTCGATCGAGAAGCCGAGGATGGCGATGCGGGGGGCGGGCATTAAATGGTCACTCCGAGCATGTCCGCGATGCGCGGCGTGGATTTCAGGCCGGTGCCGGTGAGCACGACCACGGTGGTCTCGTCGGCGCGGATGGTGCCGGCTTCCAGCAGTCGCGCGAAGGCCGCGGCCGCCTGGGCGCAGGTCGGTTCGACATAGATGCCGCTGCGCGCGAGGTCGAGCGTCGCGGCGGCGATCTCGTCCTCGGTCAGCATCACCGCACCGCCGCCGGAGCGCGTCAGCACCTCGCCGCATTCCGCGCTGCGCAGCGGCTGCGCGATGGCGGTGCCCTCCGCGATGGTGGGCTGCGCCGGCACGGCGGGCAGGCCCAGGAAATCCCGGGCGATCGGCGCGCAGTTCTCGGGCTGCGCGGCGAAGATGCGCGGCAGGCGCGTGATCTCGCCGGCGCACAGCAATTCGTCGAAGCCGATGCCGCAGCCCAGCACGTTCGACCCCGCGCCGCAGGGCACGATGACATTGTCCGGCGCGGTGAAGCCGAGGTCTTCCCACAATTCATAGGCCAGCGTCTTGGTGCCGTGCAGGAAGAATGGATGCCAGTTGTGGCTGGCGTAGAAGATGTTGGCGGCCTCGGCCAGCGCGGCATCGGCGCAGTCCTGCCGGCTGCCGGGGATGAGGCGGATCGACGCGCCAGACGCACGCGACTGCACGGTCTTGGCGGGCGACGTGCTGGCCGGCACGAAGATGGTCGCCGCCATGCCACCGGCCGCCGCATAGGCGGAAACGGCGGCGCCGCCATTGCCGGAGGAATCTTCCAGGACGTCGGTCACACCCTGCGCGCGCAGCAGGGACAGCATCACCGAAGCCCCGCGATCCTTGAAGGATCCGGTGGGCGCGAACCACTCGCATTTCAGCAGAGCGGAAGCACCGCCGATCACGCGCGGCACCAGCGGCGTGCAGCCCTCGCCCATGGTAATCGGATCATCAGGCACGAAAGGCAGCGCGGCGGCGTAGCGCCACAGCGAGCGGTCCTCGGCGCGGATCGCCGCACGGGTGATGCCGGGCAGCGGCGTCAGCAGCAACGGCGCCTGGTCATCGCCGCACCAGCGCGGCGTGTCGAGGGGATAGGTGCGCCCCGTGCGGGGGTCGAGATAGGCGATGTCGGTCATGGCGGCCGCAGCCTCGCTTGCCCGGGCGCGCGCGGCAAGGGATGCTGCGCGCATGAATGATGATGCCAATGCCGTCCTGCGCCTGGCCGCCGATCTGGTTGCGATCGACAGCCGGTCCTCCGTTTCGAACCTGCCGCTCGCCGACCGCATCGAGGCCGAGCTGAAGGGCTTCGACATAGCCCGCGTGGACTACGCCGATGCGAATGGCGTGGCGAAGCGCGCGCTGGTGGCGCATCGCGGGCCGAAGGGCGGGCTGGCGCTGTCCGGCCACATGGACACGGTGCCGGACACCGGCTGGACCGATCCCTGGACGCCGCGCGTGGCCGATGGCGTGCTGCACGGGCTGGGTAGCGTCGACATGAAGGGGCCGGTCGCGGCCTGCATTATCGCGGCGCGCGGACTGCCCGACAGCGTGCCTGCCACGCTGCTGATCACCACCGATGAGGAAACCAGCAAACAGGGCGCGCGCGCCATCGCCGTATCGGATGCCGCGCGCTCGCTGGGCCTGCGCGGCATCGTGGTGGCGGAACCGACCGGTCTGCTGCCAGTGCGCGGGCATCGCAGCCATATCGAATACACCGCCGTCGCCAGCGGCGTTCAGGCGCATTCCTCGACCGGCCAGGGGGCGAATGCGAACTGGGTGCTGATCCCGTTCCTGGCCGAGATGAAGGCGGTGTTCGAACGCCTGCGCCACGACCCGGCCTTCCACGATGCCGGCTACGACCCGCCCTTCAGCGACTTCAACCTGGTGATCGACAATCACGGTACGGCGGTGAACGTGACGGTGGCGAAGGCGACCGCACGGATAAAGTTCCGCCGCAGCCGCAACGTGGACTACGCGCCGATCGAAGCCGCGGTGCGCGACGCCGCCGCCCGCACCGGCGTGACGCTGACCGAGAAACGCGAGGGCACGCCGCCCGAACTGCCCGCCGACCATCCTCTGGTGGCCCTGGCGGTGCGCGAGACCGCGCAGGCCGCGCGCACCGCGCCCTATGGCACCGATGCGTCCGAGTTGCAGGACCTCGCGCCCTGCATCGTGATGGGGCCGGGGACCATCGCCACCGCGCATACGCCGCATGAATGCGTGGCGGTGGCCGACCTGGTGGCCGCGGTGCCACTGTTCCGCCGGATGCTGGCGGCTACGCCGGCAGGGTGACGCGCACCTCGCCGACCGGTTGGCCATTGCTGTCGTTGATGATGCCCTCGACATTCTGCGCGAGGGCATCCGCCGCATCGACCAACCCGAGCCGGCCCAGCAGCGCGGCAAACACACCCATCTTCGCGCGCGCCGTGCCATCCGCCAGCTTCACCGCGATGCCGAGCCCTTCCTCCGGCACGAAGCCCACGACATAGCCCTCCGCGCCGCCCTTCAGCAGCACGCGGCCCTGGCTGGCGCGCACGATCTTGCCCGTGGAGGAACCGCGGCCGGACAGGTGGTCGGGATAGGCGCGGATGGCCGATTGCAGGCGGCGGATGGCGGTGCGGCGGGCCTCGGTCGCGACGCGCGCAGCCGCCCAGCGCGCCGCGCCACGCGCCATCGCGGCCATGGGCAGGGCGATCGCCGGCAGCCCGCAGCCATCCACGCCGCGCGGCAGGCGCGCCGCATCCTCGCCGAGTAATTCGGAGAAGGCTTCGAGATACAGGCGCTGCGCCGGATGTGCCGGGTCGGCATAGCCCAGCGGCGCGCCGATGTGCTTCGTCAGCGTGAGGAACCCGCAATGCTTGCCCGAGCAATTGTGGAACACGCGCGAACGGTCGCCGCCGCCGCGAATCACCGCGATCTGGTCGGCTTGCGCGCGCGGCAGGTCCGGCCCGCAGACCAGCGCGGATTCGCCCAGCCCCAGCCGTTCCAGCCAGCCGCGCACCAGCGCGACCTGGAAATCCTCCGCGCTGTGCGACGCGCAGGCCAGGGCCAAATGTTCGTCGGTCAGCCCCGCCGCATCGGCCGCGCCGCTCTCCACCAGCGGGATCGCCTGGAACGGCTTCAGCGACGACCGCGGAAACGTCACGAAGGACGGATCACCCCAGGATTGCAGGATGCGCCCATCCGCATCCGCCACCACCGCGACGCCATGATGCTGGCTCTCGAGGATGCCGCCGCGGCGGATTTCGGCCATCGGCACGAAGGGGCTGGTCATGGCGTGGTCTCCGGGATGGCGCTGCTGCCGGGGCGGCCTTCCAGCACCGCGTCGAACAGCCGCACCTGCTGGGGCAGGCAATGCGCGTGCAGGTCGAAGCGTTCCAGCATGGTCTGCCGCGCCGCCTTGCGAAGCGGCATGTAGCGGTCAGGGTTCGCGATCGCGTCCACCACCGCATCCGCCATGCGCTGATGGTCGAAGAAGGGCAGCATCAGGCCGTTGTGCTCGTGGCGCATCACTTCCGCCAGCGGCGGCGTGTCCGATCCGATGATGAGCGCCTCGCAGCCCATCGCCTCGACCAAGGACCACGACAGCACGAAGGGATAGGTGTAGTAGACATGCGCGCTGCTGATGCGGAACAGCGCCACCAGCCCCTCATGCGGGATGCGGCCGGTGAAGTGCACGCGCGCCATGTCGAGCGTCGCGCCGACTTCCTCCAGCATGGTCGCCTTCCACGACTTGCCGCCGGCCGGCAAGCGGCCATAGCCGCGTTCCTCGCCGCCCACGATCACCGCATGGGCGTTCGGCCGGCGCGCCAGGATGTCCGGCAGCGCGCGCATGAAGACATCGAAGCCGCGATAGGGTTCGAGGTTGCGCGAGACAAAGGTCACCACCTCCTGCCCCTTGGTCACGGTATGCCCGTCGGGCAGCTTCACCGTAGCGGGGCCGTTGGGCGTGGCGAAATTCGCATCGACGCCCTCATGCACGACCGAGGTCTTCGCGCGGATGAAGTCCGGGTAGCGGCTGCGCTGCCACAGCGTCGGCGAGACGCCCCAGTCGGTCGCCTCCAGCGACTGCATCTGCGTCATGTTCAGCGTCCGCACGCGCGCCGTCTCGTCCAGCGTGACCTCCTGCGCCGGGTCGAAGCCCACGTCGCCGCCGGTCGAGCGGTAGTAGAACTCGCAATACTGCAGCAGCTTCGCGTCGGGGTAGACGTCGCGCAGGTAGAGCCCCTCGCCCCAACCAGGATGGCAGCAGATGATGTCGGGCACGAAGCCCTTCTGCTTCAGGCCGACCAGCGCGCGCGCCACCGCCTGGCCGCGGCGCACCGCGGCCTCGACCGGGCGCAGGTAGCGATGCGTCTTCTCCCCCGCGCCTTCCGGGGCGGGGTAGCGCACATGCTGCGGGCCGGGCGGCGCCTGGTTGGCGCGCTCGCCCAGGCCGATCACGCGCGCACCGGCCCTTCGCGCGATCAGGGGCGCGAGGTGCCGGTACTGGCCCGGGAAGTTCTGGTGGATGAACAGCGCCTGGACCACGAAGCGTGTCTCCCCTGCTTGCGCCCGGCCCGCTTGATGCCGCCATTCCGCCGGCGCGGCAACGGGGCGTCTGGCCGCGGCGGCCGCGCGGCGCCAGGATGCGGCGGATCGATCAAGGGATGATTGCGATGACATTCGACTTCACCGGGCGGCGCGTGCTGGTGGCAGGCGGCAGCCGGGGCATCGGGCGCGCCATCGCGCTCGGTTTCGCGCAGGCCGGCGCGAAGGTCTCGGCCTGCGCGCGCGGCGCCGCCGACCTCGATGCGCTGCGCGCGGCCGGCGTGCAGCACACCCGCCCCACCGACCTGGCGGATGCCGGGCAGATCGCCGCCTGGGTGGAGGAGGCCGCGACAGCCTTCGGCGGCATCGACGTGCTGGTGAACAACGCCTCGGGCTTCGGTGCGCCGGATACCGAGGAAGCGTGGAAGCGTGGCCTCGACATCGACGTGATGGCGACGGTGCGGGCGTCGAACGCCGCGATCGCGCAGCTGCGGACGTCGAGGGGCTGCATCATCAATACCACGTCCATTTCGGGCTTGGCGCCGTCCACGCGGTCGCCCGCCTATGCGGCGGTGAAGGCGCTGGTGATCAACTACACCGCGTCGCAGGCGGCGATGTATGCGAAGGACGGCGTGCGGGTGAATTCCATCGCGCCAGGTTCGATCGAGTTTCCCGGCGGGTCATGGGAGAAGCGCCGCACCGACGACCCGGCGCTGTACAACCGCATCCTGGCGGGCATCCCCTTCGGCCGGCTTGGCACGCCCGACGAAGTGTCGGATGTCGCGCTGTTCCTGGCCTCGCCGCTCGCACGCTGGGTGACCGGGCAGACCATCGTGGTGGATGGCGGGCAGATGCTGGGCTGAGGGCGCGACCTGCTGCGAAGCATTTCCTCTACGCCGTCGTTGCGGCACGCCATAGACTGCCGGCGTCGGGAAACGGGAGCAGTGCCGTGGCGAAGGCAGCAAGGCTGGGCTTGGGCGGGGCGATGGTGGTGGCGCTGGGCATGGCGGCGCAGGCGCAGGGCCTCGACCCGCGCGTCGCCGGGCCGATGATGCAGCTGATCCAGGCGGCGGGGATGCAGTGCCAGGCGGGGAACCAGCAGGCCTGCATGACCGCGCAGCAGCTCCAGCAGGGCGCCAATGAGCTGACCCAGGCGCAATTCGCCTGCCAGCAGGGCAATCCGCAGGCCTGCCAGGTGTTCCAGGCCGGTGCGCAGCAGGTCATGGCGGCGCACCAGCAATGGTTCGGCGGCGGGCAGCCGGGGCCGGGCTATGCGCCGCCCTACAACCAGCAGCAGCAGGCCTGGGACCATCAGCAGCGCATGCAGCAGCAGCAATTCCAGTTCCAGCAGCAGCAACAGCAATACCAGCAGCAGCAGCGCGCGAACGACCTGCAGCACCGGGAGTTCATGGAACGGCTGCGGCGGTAGTCAGCCGGCTTCCAGAAGGCGCTTCAGCGTCGCGAGGTCGGCGGCGACCAGGCCGGCGTCACGCTCGAAATCCGAGTCGGACATGGCAGGCTGCTGGAACAGGGTGAACGCGACCTGCGCGCCTGTCGCGTTCGGCACGACGCGGACCGGCACATCGACCTCGGTGCCGTCAGGCAGCGTCGCGACGTGGTCCAGTACGCCGAAGGTGTTGGGCGGAGCGAAGCACAATCGCACCGGACCATGGGGTGTAGCGATCATCCATTCATCGCCCAACCGGCTGATGCCGCTGCCAAGGCCCGCGGCCCAGCGCGGCAGGTTCTCCGGCCGCGAGGCGAAGGCATAGACGGCGGCAGCATCGCACTCGATGCCGATGGTCAGGACACGGCAGGGGCGGGTTGGCATCAGTCTTCGCCCGGCTTGCCGCCGCGCAGGCGCTTGGTCGTGCCGCGGCGGGTCTTCTCGTCGACACGGCGCGCCTTGGCGGCGCGTGACGGCTTGGTCGGGCGGCGCGGCGGCGGTGGCGGCGTGGCGGCCTCGCGCAGCAAGTCCAGCAGGCGTTCCAGCGCGTCCTCGCGGTTGCGTTCGCGCGTGCGGTGGCGCTGGGCGGTGATGACCAGCACGCCCTCCTTCGTGATGCGGCGGCCGGCCAGCGTGACCAGGCGTTCCTTCACCGCGGTCGGCAGGTTGGGCGAAGCCATGGCATCGAAGCGCAGCTGAACCGCGGTCTCGAGCTTGTTGACATTCTGCCCGCCGGGACCGGAGGCGCGCAGGAAATCCTCCTGCAATTCGTCTTCCTCGATGGCGATGCGGGCGGTGACGCGGATGGTCATGGTGCGGGCAAGGCCATGTCGTCCTTCAGCGTGACGCCGGTCGCGCCCAGCGCCTGCGCCGCGCGCAGCAGCCAGGCGGCCTTGGCGGCGGCATCGGCATAGGACAGTCCGCCGGGGCGGATATTGCTGATGCAGTTGCGCTCCGCATCCGTGCGCCCGCGCCGCGGCGCCCAGGTGATGTAGAGGCCCAGGCTGTCCGTCGCCGAAAGCCCTGGCCTTTCGCCGATCAGCACCACGACGGCGGCGGCGCCCATTGCCTCGCCGATCGCGTCGCCGATCGCCACGCGCGCCTGTTGCGCGACGATGATGGGCGCGGCCGGCAGCGCCAGCGCCGGGATCAGCAGGTCGAGCACGCCCGGCGCATGGCGCTGCACGCCGGTGGCACACAGCCCATCCGCCACCACCAGCGCGATGCAGCCAAGTGTACGCGGCAGCGCCGTACCGTCTGCAAGCCGCCGCCCGAGATCCGGCCGCAACAGGTATTCGCGCCGGTCCGCCGCCGCGCTGCACACACGCAGCACCGGCCGCGCGATGGCCGCTTCCAGCGCCGGCACATCCAGCGCGGACCACACCGCGTCACGTGCACGCGCATGCGCTTCCTGGAAGTCGAGATGCGCCGCCGTCGGCTGCGCGGTGCCCACACGCCCGAGCCCCACCCGCGCATCCGTGAAGCGGCGCAGATCGCGCCACAGCGCCGGAGCGGTCATGTGAGCCCGATCAGCGCCGGCGAAAGCCGCGCCGGGATGCGTTCGCCATCCGCGCCGATTCCCATCCGCTCCAACCACGCCTCGAACTCCGGCGCGGCGCGCTTGCCCAACATCGCGCGCGCCGTCAGCCCGTCATGGAAGGAGGTCGATTGATAGGCCAGCATCACGTCATCCGCCCCGGGCACGCCCATCACATAGGTCACGCCGGCCACCGCCAGGCAGGCCAGCAGCGCGTCCATATCGTCCTGGTCGGCCTCGGCGTGGTTGGTGTAGCAAACATCGACGCCCATCGGCAGGCCGAGCAGCTTGCCGCAGAAATGGTCCTCGAGCCCCGCGCGCAGGATCTGCTTGCCGTCGAACAGGTATTCCGGGCCGATGAAGCCCACGACCGAATTCACCAGCAGCGGCGCGTATTCGCGCGCCACGGCATAGGCGCGTGCTTCCAGCGTCTGCTGGTCCACGCCGTGATGCGCCCCCGCGGACAGGGCGCTGCCCTGGCCGGTTTCGAAATACATCACGTTGTCGCCGATGGTGCCGCGCTTCAGCGACAGCGCGGCCTCGCGCGCCTCGCGCAGCAGGGACAGCGTGACCCCGAAGGATTCGTTGGTGGCCTGCGTCCCGCCGATCGACTGGAACACCAGATCCACCGGCGCGCCGCGCTGCATCGCCAGCATGGTGGTCGTGACATGCGACAGCACGCAGGTCTGGGTCGGGATGGCGAAGCGGTCGCGCACGGTGTCGAGCATCCGCAGCACGGCCATCACCGCCTCGACATTGTCGGTGGCGGGGTTCACGCCGATCACGGCATCGCCGGCGCCGAGCAGCAGGCCATCCAGCACGCCGGCCGCCACGCCGCGCGGGTCGTCGGTCGGGTGGTTGGGTTGCAGGCGAATGGACAGCGTGCCGGGCAGGCCGATGGTGTTGCGGAACCGCGTGACCACGCGGCATTTCGCCGCGACCTGCATCAGGTCCGCCACGCGCATGATCTTCGACACCGCCGCGGCCATCTCCGGCGTCAGGCCAGGGGCGAGCGCGGTCACCAAATCCGGCTCCGCCGCCAGCAGCCAGTCGCGCAGGCTTCCCACGGTCAGGCTGCGCACCGGCGCGAAGGCGCGCGCGTCGTGGCGGTCGATGATCAGGCGCGTGACGTCGTCAGCCTCGTACGGGATGACGGCGTCGGTCAGGAACCGCGCCAGCGGGACATCGGCCAGGGCACGCTGGGCCGCGACGCGCTCCGCCGCCGACCCCGCCGCCACGCCGGCCAGCGCATCGCCCGATCGGAACGGCGTGGCGCGCGCCAGCAGCGCCTTCAGGTCGTCGAAGACGTAGCGCGTGCCGGCGATGCTCTGCGCGAAGGGCATGGCGGCCATGATGGACCGCGGGCACGGCACCTTGCCAGCCCGGCCCGCGCGCCTAGGATGCGGCAAGCCATCTGCCGAGGAAACGCATGGACGCCGACGCGATCGACAAGGCCCCGGACGCAAGCGCGTCCTGGCCCGACCAGATCTACGACCTGCTGAAGAAGCATGAGATCCGCCAGGTCTGCCTGGTGCCGGATGCCGGCCACTCGCGCCTGATCAAGCGCTGCCTGGCGGACAACGAGATCACGGTCACCACCCTGACCACCGAGGAAGAAGGCATCGCCCTGATGCAGGGCGCCTGGCTCGGTGGCGACAAGGCCATCCTGCTGATGCAGTCCTCGGGCGTCGGCAACTGCATCAACATGCTGTCGCTGTCGCACATCCATCGCTGCCCGATGCCGATGCTGGTGACGATGCGCGGCGATTTCGGCGAGTTCAATCCCGCGCAGATACCGATGGGTCGCGCCACGCAATCCGTGCTGGAAGCCATGGGCACGCTGGTGCAGCGCGCCGATACGCCGGAGGACATCGCGCCCACCGTGGACGCCACCATCCGCATGGCCTTCAACACCTTCCGCCCGACCGCGACGCTGATCGGCCAGCGCGTCATCGGCGCCAAGACTTTCGGCAAGGACTGAGACGATGCTCGCTGAGCCTGGAAAGCTGGACCGTCGTGAACTGACCAAGGCGCTGCTGGCGGATCGTGGTGGGATGGTGGTGATCGCCGGCCTCGGCGCGCCCGCCTGGGACATCACCTCGGTCGGCGACCACCCGCTGAACCTGCCGCTGTGGGGCGGCATGGGCGGCGCGGCCATGATCGGCCTGGGCGTCGCGCTGGCGCAGCCCGACCGCAAGGTGCTGGTGCTGACCGGCGATGGCGAGATGCTGATGGGCATCGGCGCGCTGGCCACCATCGCGGTCAAGAAGCCCGCCAACCTGTCGATCGTGGTGCAGGACAACGAGCATTACGGCGAGACCGGCATGCAGGAGACCGCTACGAAATACGGCGTGGACCTGGTGGCGATGGCGAAGGGTGCGGGCTTCCCGCGCACCATGTTCGTGACGCAGCCCGGGGAAGTGCCCGCGCTGCACGCGGCCATCCATGCCGGCGGCGGGCCGCTGTTCGCCGTGGCGAAGATCGACGCCAGCAGCAAGAAGCTGGTGCTGCCGCCGCGCGACGGCGCCTTCATCCAGCACCGCATGCGCGAGGCCATCATGGGCCCCGCGGCGCATCACCAGCTCTGAACGGGGCACCGCCATGCCGCATGTCGTCTGCCTCCGTCCGCTGCACCCCGATGCCATGGCGCGGCTGCGCGCCGAACCTGGCTACACCATCACCATGCTCGACCCGGTGACGCCCGAGACGCTGGCCGAGCCGATGAAGACCGCGGATGCGATCATCGTGCGCGCCACCAAGATCGACCGCGCCTTCCTGGCCAATGCGCCGGCGCTGCGGATCTGCGCGCGGCACGGCGTCGGCTACGACGCGGTGGATGTCGAGGCGCTGACCGAACGCGGCATCCCGCTGACCGTCACGCCCGACGCCAATGCGGTGTCGGTCGCCGAGCACGCGATGATGCTGATGCTCACCACCGCGCGGCGCACGGTGGACTACAACGCCAATACCAAGGCGCTGGATTGGGGGCCGAAGCCGGCGCTGCGGACGCTCGACCTGGCGGGCATGACAGTGCTGGTGGTCGGCTTCGGGCGGATCGGCGGGCGCGTCGCGCGGCTATGTGCCGCCTTCGGCATGAACGTCACGGTGCACGACCCCTACATTCCGCAGAACACCATCAAGGGCGCGGGCTTCACGCCGGTGAAGGTGCTGCATGAGGGCCTGGCCGCCGCCGACGTGGTCACCACGCATTGCCCGTCCAACACCGAGACGCGCGGCATGGTCAACGCCGCCTTCTTCGCGGCGATGAAGCCGGGTGCTGCCTATATCAACACCGCGCGCGGCACGCTGGTCGATGAGGCCGCGCTGACCAATGCGCTGAAGTCCGGGCATCTGGGCGCGGCGGGTCTCGACGTCTTCTGGGAAGAGCCCGTCGCGACGAAGCTGCCCTTCCTGGATTTCCCGAATGTCGTCGTCTCGCCTCATTCCGCGGCGGCGACAGAACAGTCCACGCGGCGCATGGGCCTGTCCTGCGCCGAGAGCATCTTCGCCCACCTCAAGGGCCAGCTCGACCCCGACGTCGTCATCAACAAGGAGGTGCTCCGCGGCAACGCGTGAGCAGCGCGCCATGACGAATCCGCTTCTCGTCCTTGCTGATCACGCCGCCACGTGGCGATCACGCGACCTGCCGGGCGATGTCGCGCATCATGCGCGGCGCGCGCTGGTGGATTGGTTCGCCGCGTTGCTCGCCGGCGCCTGGCGCGAACCCGCCACGCTGATGTCGGCGGCGCTGGAGGAAGAGACGCGCGGCGGTGGCGGCGCGGTCTGCTACGTGTCCGGCCGGCGCGTGCCGGTGCGCCACGCCGCGCTGATCAACGGCACGGCGTCGCATACGGTCGAATTCGACGATATCTACCGCTACGCCGTCTATCACCCGGGCTGCCCGACCATCGCCGCGGCGCTGGCGGCGGCGCAGGCGCGCGGCACCGACATGGACACGTTGCTGCGCGCGCTGGCCGCGGGCTACGAGGTGTCGTGCCGGATCGGCCTGGCGGTGCAGCCCTCGCATTACGATTTCTGGCACACCACCGGCACGGTCGGCACCTTCGGCGCGGCGGCCGCCGTGGCCGTCCTGCTGGATTGCGACGCGAACCGCACCGCGCACGCCATCGCCACCGCCGCCACCATGGCAGGCGGGCTACAGCAGGCCTTCCGCGGCGAGGGCATGTCGAAGCCGCTGCATCCCGGCCATGCCGCCGAGGCCGGCGCGCTGGCCGCGATGTCGGCCGCGAAGGGCATGACCGGCGCGCTGGATGTGCTGCACGGGTCCGCCGGCTTCGCCGCCGCGACCAGCGAGGACACCGGCAAGTGGGACAGGCCGCTGGCCAACATCGGCAAGCCCTTCGCCATCACCGACATGACCTTCAAGAACCACGGCTGCTGCGGGCATATCTTCGCCGCGCTGGATGCCGTGCGCGACCTGCACCTTGAACACGCCTTCAAGCCGGAGGACGTCGTCTCGGTCGCCGTCGGCGGCTACAAGGCGACCAAGGAGGTCTGCGACCGCCCCACCGCGCAGACCGAGCAGGACTGCCGCTTCTCCACCCAGTTCACGGTGGCGACGATTCTGCTGCATGGCGGCGTGCGCCTTGCGGCCTTCGAGCCGGCACGACTGGCCGACCCGGCGATCCGTGCGCTGATGCCGCGCGTCACGGTCGCGCTCGATGCGGAATGCGCCGCCGCCTTCCCGTCAAAGCGGTCGGCCAAGGTGGAGATAAAGCTGAAGGATGGCCGCGTGCTGAACCGCCACCAGCACACCCGCAAGGGCGACCCCGACGCGCCGCTGTCGGACCAGGATCTGTCGGACAAGTTCCTGGAGCTGACGTCCGACGCGATCGGCGCGGCGCAGGCCAAGGCGCTGCTCGCTCAACTATGGGAGGGCACCGCCCTGCCCGGGATCGTGCCGCTGGCGGTCAACCAGGCGCGCGCCGCGGAATAGCGGCGCGGCTGCCTACTTCTTCTTGCCGCCGACGCGCACCAGCTGCGAGATCGCGAGCGGCGCCTTGCCGGACGCCTTGGCGATCTCGTTGTCCTGTTCCTGGATCACCTTGCGCGCGGGCTCGTCGCCGTCGAGCCCGCCGAGGATCTCGGCAGGGACCTTGCGGTTGGAGCGCCGGCTGCCGTCCTCGTAGAAGACGTCGAACAGCACGAAGGCGGATTTGCTGCCGGGTTTCGCGGCCATGTCTGTCTCTCCTCAGCCGCGCCGTAAGGGCGCGCTGGTTCCGCGTCAGGCGTGTGGGGGTGTGACGCGCGTCGGCCGCGCGCCCCTGGCATGATGCCGGAGCGCGCCTTCGGGGCACTGCCGCAGCGCGCCTCGGCGCGACGCGACCGCGCACGGGGCGCGGCCGGGCTCAGCCGCGAGACGGTGCGTCGGTTTCGTTCTCGGCTTCGGTGTCGGGCTCGGGATCCAAGCCGGCAGCCTTGCGCTTCGCGACCGCTTCGTCGCGTTCGCGCTGCTTGGCTTCCTTCTTGGCCTGCTTGCCCCGGTTCACCTCGGCACGCTGTTGGCCATAGTTGGGCGGTCGCGCCACGGCGATACTCCGGAATCCTGGGATGAAAAAGGGCGGCCCGAAGGCCGCCCCTGGCCGGTTCAGGCGAGGCGCAGATTGCCCGCCGAAACCTTGCCCTGCTGGCCGCGCTGCATCTCGTACTCGACCTTGTCGCCTTCGTTCAGGCCGTTCAGGCCGGCGCGCTGCACGTCAGAGATGTGGACGAACACGTCCTTGCTGCCGTCCTCGGGCTGGATGAAGCCATAGCCCTTGGTCGCATTGAACCACTTCACGGTACCGATGCTCATGCCGATATCTCCGGTTGAGTCATTGCCGCCGGGCACGATTGCCAGGCAGTGATGCCGGCGGGCGCATGCGCTTGCCGGGCCATCCTTCGCTGACGCTCAACCATAGAGAAGGCACGGAGAGCAGGTCCGACACGCGGACCGGACGAGGTGACGCCTAACCTATGCGCCTTCGCAATCGCGAAATCAATCGCGAAATCAACGCCAATCGGCTAGCCGGCCCGGGCTCCGGTGGCGCGCAGGATCGGCAGCCAGCGGTCCATCTCCGCCTTCAGGAACATCCGGAGTGCGGCCGAATCGCCGGGGCGGGGCTCGACGCCGCGCTCGTTGAAGCGCGTCTGCACGGCCGGGTCCGCCAGCACGGCGAGCGTCGCTTCGCTCAGCGCCCTCACCACCGCCGGCGGCGTGGCCATCGGCGCATAGAGCGCCTGCCAGGAGGAGGATTCGTAGCCCGCCACGCCGGCCTCCTGGAAGGTCGGCAGGTCCGGCAGCATGCGCGACCGTCGCGCGGTTGTGACCGCCAGGCCCCGCGCCCGGCCATCCTGCATCATCGGCGCCAGCAGCGTCTGGCTGTCGATCATGAACTCCACGCGCCCGGCGATGAAGTCGGTCACCGCCGCCGGCGTGCCGCGATACTGCACGATGGTGAAGTCCACGCCGGCCAGCTTCTTCAGCAATTCCCCCGCCAGGTGCGATGCCGCGCCGATGCCGGTGGTGGCGAAGGTCGCCTCGCCGCGCTTCGAGCGCAGCCAGGCCAAAAGCGACGGCACGTCCGTGGCCGGCACCGAAGGGTGCACGGCGGCGACGAAGGGCTGTTCGCCCAGCAGCGCGATGGGCGCGAAATCCGACACGGGATCGACGCCGGTATCGGGGAACAGCGCCGGGATCACGCTATGCGCCGCGCCGTTGAGCAGCAGCGTGTGGCCGTCGGGTGCGGCCCGCGCCACGGTGCGCGCGCCGATGGTGCTGCCCGCGCCGGGCGTGTTCTCGATCACCAGGGTCTGGCCGATGCGCCGCGACAGCGGCTCGGCGATGATGCGCGCCACCACGTCGATGATCCCGCCGGCGGCAAACGGCACCACCACGCGGATCGGGCGGTTGGGGAAGGCCCCCTGTGCGCGGGCGACCGCCGGCATGGCGAGGGCGGCGGCAAGCAGCATGCGGCGATGTGTCATGGTGAGGTCTCCGGCCGGGTTTTCCAAAGCCTAGACCCGTGGCGGCCGCCTTGACACCCACGCGCCTGCCCGGCGTCATGCACCCGGGCGGGCCAAGGCCGCGCGGTCCCGGTCCGGGACCGGCCAGCGGTGTAGTGGCCGCCCCTATCCTGGTGAGGGTCGGTTCGAATCCGACACGCCAAACCCCCGGCGCCGGCCCTCGGGCAGCGGTGCCGCAGCCTTGCGGGCTTCGGGCCCCCGTGGCGGGGCCGCGGCGCCGGGGGCGCGGCACGTTCCGACCGGCAGCGAAACGCGCTAATGCTCCGGCATGACGACGACGCTTGTGCCGATCCTCGTGCTCGTTGCCGCTTCCGCGGTTGCGCTCTCCGCGCTGCGGATGGTGCTGCGCTTCCGCACCACCATCTGGCCGTGGGAGACCGGGCTGCTCTACGTGAACGGCCGCTTCGCGCGGGTACTGGAACCCGGCCGCGCCTGGCACGGCATCGCGGGGCGCGAGGTGCACCGCCTGCCCGCGACGCGCCAGATCCACGTCATCCCCGCGCAGGATGTGCTGACCGCCGAGGGCTTCCAGGTGAAGCTCGGCGTCGTAGTCGAATACCGCATCGAGGACCCACGCCGCGTGCAAGAGGAGACCGGCGGGCGCTGGATGGATGCCCTGCACACCGCCGTGCAGCTTGCCATCCGCGCCCCGGTGCTGGCACGCGGTCTCGATGCCGTGCTGGCGGATCGTGGCGCGCTGGAGGCGGAATTCCTGCCGCCGGTGCAGGCCGCGCTGTCGGGCATCGGCATCGCGGTGGAACGCGTCGCGCTGCGCGACCTGGTGCTGCCGGCCGAGCTCCGCCGCATGGTCACCGAGGTTGAGCGTGCGAAGCGCGAGGGCCTGGCCGCGCTGGAACGCGCGCGCGGCGAACAGGCGGCGCTGCGGTCGCTGGCGAATGCCGCGCGGCTGCTGAAGGGCAATCCGGAACTGCACGCGCTGCGCGTGTTGCAGGCGCTGGTGGCGGCACCGGGCAAGGTGCCGCCGACGCTGGTGCTGGGCGCCGGCGCCTTGCTGCCGACCGGCAGCGCGGCGCCCGACGCACCAGCCGAGGACTGACCCTACTTTCCCTGGAAGCTCGGCGCGCGCTTGTTGAGGAAGGCATCGACGCCTTCCTGGAAGTCGGCGCTGGTGAAGCACATGGTCACCAGGTCGTCGCCCTCGACCTCCCCGGCCGCGTGGCGCAGGCGGCGCAGCGCGATCTTGGTGGCCTTGAGCGTCAGCGGCGCCAGGGTGGACATGCTGGTCGCCAGTTCCATCGCGCGCGCGGCCACCGCATCCGGCGTGTCCAGCACTTCAGACACCAGCCCGATATGCTTCGCCTCGGCCGAGGAGAACAGGCGCGAGGTCATGATCATCTCGGCGATCGCGGCCGGGCCGACCAGCGCGTAGAAGCGCGCGA
>LNFM01010177.1_pt1 | contig 22585 bp, 22 predicted proteins | sample 596031 | NCBI WGS metagenome assembly LNFM01 (sample SAMN04254537, study PRJNA301005) | activated carbon metagenome | isolation source: dual media filters at the Ann Arbor, Michigan drinking water treatment plant | place: USA: Ann Arbor | reverse complement strand
CCAACTACCTGAACAAGTTCGGCGACGTCCGTGTCGCTCTGTACGGTGCGTTCCTGTACGGCAGCTTCATCCCGGGCAACCAGCCGTTCGCCGGTGCCGCCAACATGTCGACCGGTGCCAACGCGACCGCCTGGAAGCAGTGGGTCGTCGGCGCTCAGGTCGGCTTCAAGGGCTTCACCCTCGGTGGCGCGCTTGGCTGGGACAACCAGGGCCTTGGCTCGAACTACTTCACCGGTCAGAACAACGACACGCGCTTCTACACCGCGGGTCTGATGTACGAGACCGGCCCGTGGCAGATGTCGGTCGGCTGGACCGGTTCCTACAACAACAACGGTAACGGCTCCGTCGGCTGCAACACGATCGCCGTCAACGCTGCCACCTGCACCAATCCGGCCGCCACCGGCGTTCCGGGTGTGAACTCGACCGCCTTCGGTCCGGGTAACAACCCCGCCAACCTCGCTTTTGGCCAGGAGTCGGTCAACAAGTGGGAAATCGGCGTGAACTACGCGCTCGGGCCGGGCGTGAAGCTCACCGGCGGTGGTCTGCTGTACTCGGCGTCGGGTCCGTCTGCTGCCGTCTCGGGCAACAGCTGGGGTCTGCTGATGGGTATGGATCTGCGCTTCTAGTCGCAGACCCTACGATAAATCGGAAAGAGCGGGCGAAAGCCCGCTCTTTTCTTTTGTGCGGGTCGACGTTCGCCTTCTATCGCGAGACGCGGCGGCCGATCAGGTTGACGAACAGGCTGGGCAGGTAAGTCCGCGACACCGGCAGGCGTTCGGTCGCCTGGCGCGCCAGCACGGCCCGATTGTCCTCGTGATCGAGGACGAGCTGGAAGAGGCCCTGTTCCACCGCGCCGGCACGCGGGTCGAGCTCCGGCCTGCCATCCCGTTCGATCCGATAGGCGACGTCGAGGCCGACATCGCCGCCGCTGTAGAAGGACGAGGCAACCTCGAGCCGCCCGAACAACAGCATCAAGCCCCGCACCGAAAAGCGCCAGTAATCATCGGGCGTGGCCTGGAAGGCCTGCGACCAGGCCGCCGCCACGAAGGCAAACCCGCCGGGCCGCAGCGCCTGCTCGATGTTGCGGGCCGCCCGCGCGGGATGGCGCGTATGCTCGAGAACGTGACAGCAGATCGCAAGGTCGAACGGCTCTTCGCCCAGCTTCCCCTTCAGGGTCCGCCGATCGCTGCAGATGTCGGCGACGCAATCGACGTTGGCGCCCTCGACGAGATCGAGGCCGACGAATCGGGCCTTGGGGCCGAAGCGCGTGGCCACGAGCTTGCGCCAGTTGCGCACGTTGCGGTCGGCGACCAGCGTGCGCGATCCCACCTGCAGGACCCGGGGCGCCCGCTTCCCGACCGACTGGGCCACCCGGTCCAGCACCAGGTCGATCTCGCGCGCAACGCTCGTGCCGACGACACGTAGCTCACCGGGGCGCTGCTCACCAGGAGTGGCGCCGCCGCCGGCCATCAGTCGCGCACGACCAGGATGTGCATGCGGCGCGGGCCGTGGGCGCCCAATTCGATCGTCTGCTCGATGTCGCCCGTTCGGGATGGCCCGGTGATGGTGTTGACCGTGCGGGGCATCAGGTCCTTGCCATAGCGCGCGCGCAGCCGACCCCAGACGTCCTCGTAGCCGCCCACGATATCGGCCTCCCGCAGCACGACGACATGCGTGTCCGGCAGCAGGTTGAGCGAGACCGGATGGTCGGGACCGGAGGCCATCACGACGGTACCGGTCTCGGCAATGGCCGCAAAGGCGCCGGTGACCGAGACCTGGTCGCTGCCCTGGCCGCGACCGCGCCGGATCGAAAGCATCTTCTGGCTCGCCCAGTCGTAGCCTTCGAGCAGGGGCGAGGGCGCCATCGCGACGTTCGCGGGCAGGTTGTTGCGCGCGAGGTAGGCGCTCACTTCGCCCGGCACCTCAGCCGGCCCGACCCTGGCCACGGTGGCGTTGAGCGTCTCGGCCCACTGGCAGAACAGCGCAACCTTCTCGGCCTGGGGCAGCTGTCCGCGCGCCACCGACGGCCCGCGCGGCGGTTCGGCCAGGCGCATCTCGACGGCGCTGCGGGCCTCGCCGGCGAGTTCGCCGCGACGCAGCGAGCGGCGGATGCCTCCCAGGATCTGGGCCCGGGCGTCGTTCGGGGCGTCGCTCATGCCTTCCTCTTCGCCCAGCGGGCGTGGAACGTGCCGCCGGGCTGCGGCGCGGGGAAGTCGCGGAAGCGCGTCCAGCCGCTGGCGAGCGGCAGCGCCCGGTAGCGGCCGTCGGCGCGGCCGAACAGGGCCAGCACGCGATTGGCCATTGCGGTGAGCCTGCGATAGAGCGCGGGCCGGCGGGCGGCGAAGCTCCACATCGCCAGGCCCTGGCGGACGGCCTTGGGCGTGAGGTGCTTCTCGAATTCCCGTTCGCGCCAGTGGCGCATCAGCTTGGGCAGGGGGATGCGCACCGGACAGACGCTCTCGCACCGACCGCAGAAGGTCGAAGCGTTGGGCAGGTTGCTGGCCTCCTCCACGCCCACGAGCTGCGGCGTCAGCACCGCGCCCATCGGGCCGGGATAGACCCAGCCGTAGGCATGGCCGCCGACCGCGCCGTAGACCGGGCAATGGTTCATGCAGGCGCCGCAGCGGATGCAGCGCAGGATGTCCTGCATCTCTGTGCCGAGTACCGACGAACGGCCGTTGTCGAGCAGCACGACGTGATACTGCTCGGGCCCGTCGAGATCCTCGCGCTTCTTCGGCCCGGTGTTCAGCGTCGTGTAGGCCGAGGATTCCTGGCCCGTCGCCGACCGCGCCAGGACGCGCAGCAGCACCGCCGCGTCCTCCAGCGTGGGGATCACCTTCTCGATGCTGGCCAGCACGATGTGCATTTTGGGCAGCGTGTTGGAGAGGTCGGCATTGCCCTCGTTGGTCACCAGCATCGACGAGCCGGTCTCGGCCACCAGGAAGTTGGCGCCGGTCAGACCGACATCGGCATCGAGGAATTTCTGCCGCAGGACATAGCGCGCTTCGGCGACGAGATCGTTGCGCTCGGTCAGGCGCTTGTCGAAGCCGAGCTTGGCGTGGTGCTCGAGGAACGTATCGGCGACCTGGTCCTTGGTGAGGTGCACGGCCGGCGCGATGATGTGGCTGGGCGGCTCGTTGCGCAGCTGGATGATGTATTCGCCGAGGTCGGTCTCGATCGGCGCGATGCCCAGCGCCTCGAGATGCTCGTTGAGCGCGATTTCCTCGGCCACCATCGACTTCGACTTGGCGACGGTGCGGGCGTTCACGCTCTGGCAGAGCTCGGCGATGATGCGTCGTGCGTCGGCGGCGGTCGGCGCCCAGTGGACGTGGCCACCGAGCCCAATGACCTTGCGCTCGAATTCTTCGAGATAGAAGTCGAGGTGGGCCAGCGTGTGGTTCTTGATGTCGCGCGCGCGGTCGCGCAGCGCCTCGAACTCCGGCAGCCGCTCGGCCGCCTGGCGCCGCCGCTCGGAGAAGCCGACCTTAAGCTTGGCCAGCGAGTCCTGCAGGTTGGGGTCGGCCAGCGCGTGGTCGACATTCGCCTTGAAGGCATGGGCGGTCGATTCCATCAGCTGCGCTCCGGTTCGCCGATCGCCGGCAGGTCGCCCATCCCGGCCAGTACCTCGGCGACATGGCGCACGCGGATGGCGCTGCCTTCGCGCTGCAGCTTGCCCGCCATGTTCATGAGGCAACCGAGATCGCCGGCCAGCAGCGTGTCGGCTCCGGTGGATGCGATATCGGCCGACTTCTCGCCGACCATCGCGTTCGAGATCTCGGGGTACTTCACGCAGAACGTGCCGCCGAAGCCGCAACAGACTTCGGGGGTCTTCATCTCCCGGAGCTCGAGTCCCTTCACCGAACCCAGCAGGTTGCGTGGCTGAGCCTTGACGCCGAGCTCGCGCAGGCCGGAGCAGGAGTCGTGGTAGGTCACGCGACCGTCGTAGCGCGCCGCGACATCCCTGATACCCAGCACATCCACCAGAAATGCGATCAGCTCGTAGCTGCGATCGGCCAGGTTCTGCGCGCGGGCCTTCATGGCGGGATCGTCGTCGAACAGGCCCGGATAGTGGTGCGACAGCATTCCACCGCAGGAGCCGGAGGGCGCCACGACCGCGTCGTAGCCTTCGAAGGCGTCGATCACCTGCGCGGCAATGGCGCGGGTCGTGGCCCGGTCGCCGGTATTGTAGGCCGGCTGGCCACAGCAGACCTGGGCCGGCGGCACGTCAACGGTGCAACCGGCATCCTCGAGCAACTTCACCGCAGCAAAGCCGACCGACGGCCGGAACAGGTCGACGAGACAGGTGACGAAGAGCGCGACGCGGCGCGGGCGGGCGGATGGTTTGGACGGTGATGTGGACACAGCCCGAACATGGCAGCGGTGAATTTGGCGTGCAACGACCACTTGTCCGGAATTTTTGCAGCCTGAGAGTCTGACTCGAAATGAATGCAGCTAAAACAAGAGGCTATGAACAGCCCCGATAACCTCAGCCTGAGGAGCATCGCGGCGCGATGCTCCTCAGGCTGAGGTAAGTGCTTGAATTGATTCAATTCATTTCCGGCCAGCCTCTGAGGGCGCCGGAGCGCCGGCGTTGCCGCCGACGGCCGGGAGTGCGTCCCGGCCGTCAGTTCTTGTTTGGAACGAGGACGACGGCGCGACCGTCGCTGTTCATGCGGCCGGCCCAGTCGGCTGCCTGCGCGCCGGCGCCGTAGAATACGTCGCCGCGCGCCGGGCCCTTGATCGCCGCGCCCGTGTCCTGTGCGATCATCAGCCGGCGATAGGATTCGGTGGCGCCGGGCTTGCGATACACCGGACGGCGCGTGTCGATCCAGACCGGCGTGCCGTATGGCGTGAGCGTCGGATCGACCGCCATGCTGCGCTGGGCGGTGAGCGGCACGCCCTGGGCGCCGATCGGGGCCGAAGTCCTTGTGTCCCTGAAGAAGATGTAGCGTTCGTTCCGGCGCATGACGTCCCGCGCCTGCTGCGGATTGCGCTTCAGCCAGTCGCGAATCGCCGGCCAGGTCGCGTCTTCCTTCTTCATGATGCCCATCTCGACCAGCACGGCGCCGATCGCGGTATAGGGGCGGTTGTTGGAGCCGTCGAAGCCGAGGGTCATGCTGCCGCCCTCGGCGAGCTGAATGCGCCCGCTGCCCTGCACCTGCATCTCGAACAGGCCTACCGGATCCTGCACATAGGCGATCTCGAGGCCCTTGCCCTTGAGCGCGCCCGCTTCGATCTCGGCGCGCGTCAAATAGGGTTGATCGGTCAGGTCGGGCGGCTTGCGGTAGACCGGGACGGTGAAGAGGCGGGACGGCACCTTGCTGCCGCGCATCTCGGGCTCGAAGTAGCCGGTGAACTTGCCCGGCGCCTTGACGATCAGAGGGCGGAAATTCGATTCGAAGAAACTGCGTGCGCCGCGGGCGTCGCCGACCTTCACCGCGCCGGCGGCATCGCAGATGTGCTTCCATTCGCCGGCGGTGATCGTCTTCTCGCCACCGTCGGTGGCGATCCTGACGTCGGGGCCGGCGGTCAGCCTGGGGCAGGAACGGCGAAAGGCTGCAAGCGCCTCGGCGTGGCGATCCCCGGCCCAGCCGGCGATTTCGTTATAGGAGGTCGGCTCCATCGCAATGCGCTGCTGGGGCGCGGAGCCGGGGGTCGAGGCGCAGGCAGAGAGGAGAGCGGCGGCAAACAGGGCCACGCAACCGGCGAGGAGGCTCCTTCGCATTCCCGAAAAAGCCTCCCTCAGCCTTCGCTTTCGGTCTTCACCAGCTGCCAGTTGGGATCGCCGGAAGTGGTATCGCGACGGAACGTCCAGAGGTCGACGACCTTCTGCACTTCGTTCGGATTGCCATCGACGATCTGGCTGTCGGCATTGCGCACGACGTTGATCTGCTCGCTCACGAAGCGCACGGTGACGACGGCGTTCGTGCCCTCCATGTCCGCGCCGGCAACATCGGACGCCTCGAAGCCGATCAGCGTCGTTTCAGCCTTCTCGTTGCGCTCGATGCGACCGCGAATGGCGGAGTCGAAGCTGGCATAGGTGGTGCTGTCGAGCAGCGGCTTCAGCGTCGCGGTGTCGCCGCGGGCGAAGGCCTCGACGATGGCGGTGAAGGCCGCGCGCGCGCCGCCCGTGAAGCCGATTGGTTCGAAGTCCGGGTCGGCGGCGCGAATGGCGGCAACGCCGGCGGTTGCCGTCGGCAGGACGGTGGCGCGAATGCCGCCGGGGCCGCTGGTCGGTGACGACTGACGCGGCGCCGGCGCATTGGCCGTCGGCAGCGGCACGACATTGTCGTTTCCCTGCGGTGCATCGCCGACACGGGGCGGTGGCGGTGCGGGTGGCGTGAAGGGATCGCGTGCCGGCGGCTGTTCGTTGCCGGTACGCTTGCCCAGCACGGACCGCAGCCGCAGGATCAAGAAGACCGCGACCAACCCGATCAGGATGATGTCGTAGTTATTACCCACGATGGCGCTCCACTGTCGCAAATTACATAGGCTGCGAATGGGCAAAGGGCAAGGCAACCCCGCCTGCCGCTTCCCGGGCGGTCCCGCGCCTCAGGCGGCAAGGACCACAATATCGACAGATTCCGTAACGCCGCCAACCTTCCGATTCGGGCGCCGCTCAGGCACCGTGGGCGCACGATAGCCCTGACGCTCGGCGAGCGCATAGGTTTCGCCGTCCGTCAGGGCGCGGGTTCCCTCTTCCTTGTTGTGCTTCTCGAGCTTCGTCGCGAGATTCACGGCCTCCCCGATCACCGTGAATTCGAGCCGTTCGCCATCGCCGACCGCGCCGAACACCACCCGCCCGGACGCGACGGCAAGGCCGATCTCCAGGGGCGGGAGGCCCGCCGCGCGACGTTCCGAAGCCCAGTTTGCGGCGGCCGCCATCACCGCGTCGGCCGCCCGGAGCGCGTCGGCGGCGGCGGTCGCCGACGGCATGACCGCGCCGAACGAGGCCAGGATGCCGTCACCCAGGAACTTGTCGATGCTGCCGCCGGCCTCCGCGATCAGCGGGCAGACGCGCCCCTGGTAGTCCTGCAGGACCTTCATCACTTCATCCGGCGGGAGTTCCATCGACAGCCGCGTGAAGCCGCGCAGGTCGGCGGTGAGGATCGCGACATCGCGCAGCTCGCCTTCACCCGCTTTGATCGAAATCGCCGCGCCGCGGATGCGCGCCGCGACTCCGGGATCGAAGAAGCGCGACAGATCCTGCGCCGCGGCGCTTTCGCTCACCGCCTGCACCAGCAGGTGACGGGCCCGCGAGATGGCCAGCGCCAGCACCAGGGTGGTGAGCAGGATGGCGATGATCTTGTCGGCCTCGGCGTGGACCAGAAATGCGTTCGAGGTCATGTACTCGACGAAGTCGTCGGTCGGATTGGCCGGCCCGCCACGGCCGCCCAACGCGTAGAGGATGAGGCCGATCCAGCCCGCGATCGCTGCGAGGCCGGTGAACACGACGAAGCGCGCCTCGAAGCGCAGCGCGCGGAGGGCGATGAACAGGAACACGTAGAGGAACGTCGGCGCCTTCAGATAGAAGACCGCCGGCTGGGCGTACTTGTAGTGGAACGAGTAGATCAGCCCCATCAGCAGGAGCATGTCGGCGATCACCGACAGGTAGAGCATCCAGGGCCGCAACAGGCGTGCGTAGGCGAGGCCCAGTCGCAGGAGACAGAAGGCGCCGTAGATCACCAGCACCTCGAACTCGAAGGAGTAATCCTCCTGCACCACACCACTCGGCATGGAGCTCGATTCGTAGACCGTGGCGACCAGCACCACGATGACCAGCTGCACCCAGCCGATCAGGATCTCGCTCTGCTCCTGCTGGCGTTCGATCGCCGCGCGCACGCGCTCGGGCAGCTGGGCCGCATCGCCGCTGCCGAACAACCAGACGCGCAGGTGGCGCAGCATCAGAGCTTTTCCAGCCAGAGACTGGCGGGGAGCGCATCCGGCGGTCGCGGCAGGCGCGAGATCACCGAGGCGGCCAGGCGGTCGGCCATGCGCCGCTCCGCCCAGACGCTGGAGAAGATCGGCTTGAAAGCGCCGCTCGTCAGCAGGGGAACCACGCCCTGCTGCTCGTTGTAGGCACGCCAGCCCCAGATCGCGGGATAGTCGAACGGCAGGAAGATGTCGTGGATATGGACCAGCGTGCCGGACGGCAGGCGCGGCAGAACGCGGTTCAACAGGATGTCGACGTCGCTGCCCGGCATCAGGATGTGGCTGGAATCGATGAACAGGACGTCGCCCTGGACGAGGCCGTCGAAGACCGTGTCCGGGGCCGCCTGCAGGGTCGAAGACTTCACGCGGACCCCGGGCAGGTCGGCAATGTCGGCTCGCGGTGCCGGATCGATCGCCAGAATTTCGCCGACGCCGCCCAGGGCCTTGGACAGCAGCCGGGTCGAATGACCCGAGCCCACCTCGATGATGTGTCGCGGCTTGCGCTCGCGGACCAGCGCATACGCCACGGCGGCGTCGAGCGACGGGAACCACGACTGCTCGAACATCGCGGTGCAGCTTTCGAGCGCTTCCGCCCGCGCGTCGACGGCGTCGAGCACGGCGGCGAACTGGTCGGCATGCTCCTCGAACAGGCGCTCGATCGCGGGATAGGGCGGCTGCGAACCCGGCGGCGGCAGCAAGGGCGCATAGCGGTGCGGAATGAACCAGCCGCGCGGCTTCAGGCCGAGCACGGTCGGCAAACCAAGGGCGAACCGCCGCCAGCGGCCGCGCAACTTTGATCTGGCGCTCATCGCGGTCTGCTCACGGCGTCAGCGTGAGGCCTTCATGGGCGACGAGGACACGCGGCAGGCCGCTTGCCGCAACGCCCGGGCGTGCGAGGGCGGCGGCCCGCGCAACACCGTCCATGAACGCGTCGTCGTGGCTGGGATCGTGATGGAAGATCGCCAGCGTGCCGACGCCGGCCGCATCGGCGACCCGCACGCCCTCCTGCCAGGTCGAGTGTCCCCAGCCGCGATAGCGCGCGTATTCCTCGTCGGTGTAGCTCGAATCGTAGATCATCACGTCGGCGCCGCGACAGAGGTCGACGATCGTGGAGTCGCGCTCACCTTCCCGGTGTTCGGTGTCGGTGATGTAGCAGATCGACTTGCCGAGATGGTCGATGCGATAGCCGGTGGCGCCGTTGGGATGGTTGAGCGGTATCGTGCGCACGGCGACGGCGCCGCACGACAGGTTCTCGCCCGACTTGAACTCGCGGAATTCGAGACACCGGATAGAGCGGCGCCTGCATCAGGTGCCCGACCACCTTCTTCAGCGTGTAGGGCGCCTCGAGATGGCCGGCCCACATGCGCACCGAATTGCGTCGGTCGAACAGGGGCGCAAAGAAAGTGAGCCCCGAGATGTGGTCGAGATGGGTGTGGGTGAAATAGATGTCGATGTCGTGGGGCGGCTGTCGCGCCAGTTCTACCCCCAGCGTGCGAATACCCGTGCCGGCATCGAAGATGAGGCGCCGGCCCCCGGCGGTGATCTCCAGACACGACGTATTGCCGCCATAGCGAACGTATTCCGCGCCGGGGCACGAAATCGATCCCCGTACGCCCCAGAAGCGGACTTTCAGACCTTCGACCAATCAACCCTTCCCACCGAGTATTTCGCCAGAGTCCACACCGAGGTGCGTCCCGTCAACCGAGGCGCGAGGTCCTTGCACCTTGGCCACATTCTTGCGTAGCGATCTATACGGCTGTTTTTCACGTATTCTTGCAGTCGGCGGTCGAATCCGGCGTCCCGACTGCGTTGCCTACCGGCCTGTTCGGAGCAATACTTTGTCTATGGAACCCATCAATCAGGCTTCTACCCCGGCGCTCGCCGTGCCGCCCGTGCGTTGCGCCAAGTTCGCCATCGGCCAGGTGGTGAAGCACCGCGTCTACCCCTTTCGCGGCGTGATCTTCGACGTCGACCCGGTGTTCGCGAACACCGAGGAGTGGCTGTCGTCGATCCCCGAAGAGGTGCGGCCGCGCCGCGACCAGCCCTTCTACCATCTGCTGGCCGAGAACGCCCAGACCACCTATGTGGCCTACGTGTCGGAGCAGAACCTGCTGGCCGACGATACCGGCAAGCCGGTGTCGCATCCGCAGGTGCCGCAGTTCTTCAAGGAACTGAAGCGCGGCCACTACGTCTCGCGCGAGCGTGCGCTGCACTGACGCTCCGTCGTCTCGACCGGAGCACCGAAGGTGCGGAGCGGAGAGACCTTCTCTCCACTAAAAGCCGGCAATTGGTGGAGACAAGGTCTCTCCACTCCGCCTCGCTGCGCTCGGCTCCGGTCGAGACGACGGGCTCAACTTAATGCCTCGGCGATCTGATCGACGGGGGCGGTCCAGCCGACGATCGCGCCCTGGGCGCGGATCATGTCGAGCGCCGCCTTCTTGAACTCCGGGAAATAGCTTTCGGTCGCGTCCTCGGCCAGCAGGCACTCGAAGCCGCGGTCGTTGGCCTCGCGCATGGTCGTCTGGACGCAGACCTCGGTCGTGACCCCCGCGAATACGAGATGCGTGACCCCGCGCTCGGCCAGGATGTCGCCGAGCGGCGTCGCGTAGAAGGCGCCCTTGCCTGGCTTGTCGAGGACGATCTCGCCGGGCTTCGGGCTGAGTTCCGGCACGATGTCGGCGCCCGGTTCGCCGGCGATCAGGATGCGGCCCATCGCGCCGGGATCGCCGATCCGCATCGACGGCTTGCCGCGCAACCGCTTGGCCGGCGGGCAATCCGACAGGTCGGGCTTATGGCACTCGCGCGTATGGATGATCGGCAGGCCGGCGCTGCGAAACGCCTCGATCAGTCGCCCGACGGTGGGAACGATCGCCGACAGCAGGCTCACATCGTTGCCCAGGGTCGCACCGAAACCGCCCGACTCGATGAAGTCGCGCTGCATGTCGATGACGATCAGCGCCGTGTGCGCGGGATCGAAAGTGAAGTCGAACGGTTGGGCAGCGATGGTCTTCATGGGCGCACCAACAGGGGTTCAGAAACAGGTGTCATCCCGAGCGCAGCGAGGGACCTTTGCGCGCCGGCAATTAAAGGTCCCTCGCTGCGCTCGGGATGACAACGAGACTAGAATCGGCATCTCGCGCCGCTCATCAGTGTCCCGCCATGGCGCGGCCGATGGCGCCGACGTCGGCGCTGGCCGCGTCGGTCTGGAGAGCCAGCCTGCCGTCGAACATGACGACGATGCGGTCGGAGAGCTGCAGGATCTCGTCGAGATCCTCGCTGACCAGCAGCACGGCGGCGCCGCGGTTGCGCGCCTGCACGATGCGGGCGCGGATCTCGGCGACGGCGGCGAAGTCGAGGCCGAAGCAGGGATTGGCCACGATCAGCAGGTCGCCTTCGCTCGACAGCTCGCGCGCCAGCACGGCGCGCTGCACGTTGCCGCCCGACAGGCCGCGGATGGCGGCATCCGGGCCCGGCGTCTTCACCTTGTAGGCCTCGATCAGCTTGCGCGCCGTCTCGCGCATCGGCTTGCGCCGGAGGCGGATGCCGTCGGGCGAGGAGGGCGGCTGGTCGAACGAGCGCAGTGCCATGTTCTCCGCCACCGACATGTCCGCGACACAGGCGTTGCGCAGCGGCTCCTCCGGAAGGCAGGCGATCCTGTGGCGGACCATCTCGGGCCGCGTCGCGGTATAGACCTCGCCGTGCACCAGCATGCGGCCCGCCTCGTGGTCGCGCTGGCCGGCCAGGGTCTCGACGAGCTCGCGCTGGCCGTTGCCCGACACGCCCGCGACACCGACGATCTCGCCGGCGCGGATCTCCAGCGCCAGATCCTCGACCGCGAGCTGGCCGACATTGTCGGCGACGCTCAGCCCTTCGAGCTTCAGCACGGCCTTGCCCGGCGCGCGGGTTTCGCGCTCGACCACGGTGCGCGTCTCGCGGCGCCCGACCATCATCTCGGCCATCATGTCGTTGTCGAGTTCGCTCGTCGGCTTCGTGCCGATCAGCTGGCCGCGGCGCAGCACCGTGACGGCGTCGCAATAGGTGTTCACCTCACGGAACTTGTGCGTGATGGTGACGATGGTGATCTGCCCGTCGTCGGTCAGCTTCTTGAGTGTGGTCAACACCTCGTCGGCTTCGTCGGGCGTCAGCACCGAGGTCGGCTCGTCGAGGATCAGCAGGTTGCGCTTGAGGTAGAGCTGGCGAAGGATCTCGCCCTTCTGCTTCTGGCCGGCCGCGAGATCGGCGACGGCCACGTCGACCGGCACTGTGAACGGTGTCGTCTCGAAGAAGGCGTTGAGCGCCCGCCGCTCGGCCGCCCAGTCGATCACCGCCGGCAGGTCGCCGCGCGACAGCACGAAGTTCTCCAGCACCGTCATGTTCGGCACGAGCGTGAAGTGCTGGTAGACCATGCCGAGCCCCAGCTCGTGCGCCTGGCGCGGATGGGCGATCTCGACCTCGCGATCGTTCAGCAGGATCTGGCCCTGGTCGGCGGCGTAGTAGCCCATGGCGCATTTCACCAGCGTGCTCTTGCCCGCACCGTTCTCGCCCAGCAGCGCGTGGAAGGCGCCGGCCTCGATCTTCACCGAAACGTCGTCGAGCGCGGCCATCGCGCCGAAGCGCTTGGTGAAGCCGATCAGTTCGAGGGACGGCGCGGTCACGCCAACGCCTTCAGGATTGCCGCCGAGTTGGCGACGGCGCCGAACACGCCGCCCTGCATCTCGACCATCTTCAGCGCCGCCTCGTGATTGCCGCGGTCGGTCGCGCCGGTACAGTCCTCCACGATCAGGCATTCGAAGCCGCGGTCGTTGGCCTCGCGCATCGTGGTGTGGACGCAGACATCGGTGGTGATCCCGGTCAGCACCAGATTGTCGATGCCGCGCGTGCGCAGCATCAGTTCGAGGTCGGTGGCGCAGAACGAGCCCTTGCCCGGCTTGTCGATGATCGGCTCGCCGGCGATCGGCGCGAGATCGGGGATGATCTCCCAGCCCGGCTCGCCGCGCACCAGGATGCGCCCGCAGGGGCCGGGATCGCCGATGCCGGCGCCGATCTGCTGCGAGCGCCAGCGCTTGTTGGGCGGCAGGTCGGAGAGATCGGGCCGGTGCCCCTCGCGCGTATGGATCACGGTCCAGCCGGCCTTGCGCGCGGCGGCCAGCAGCGCCTTGATCGGCTCGATGGGCGCGCGCGTCAGCGACAGGTCGTAGCCCATCTTGTCGACATAGCCGCCGACGCCGCAGAAGTCGGTCTGCATGTCGATGATGACCAGCGCGGTGTTGTCGGCGCGCAGCGCGCCGTTCCACGGCCAGGCATAAGGACGGGAGTCGATATGGGTCTTGCTCATGACGGCTCCTACTTGACCGCGCCCAGTTCAGCCGGCGCGCCGCGCAGGCTGCGGGCGGGCGAACAGGTGGCGATCATCAGGGCGAGGGTGAGGACGTAGGGCGCGGCGCTGAACAGGTAGTAACCCTGGGTCACGCCAACCGACTGCAGGGCCGGGCTGATCGCGCCGGCCGCGCCGAACAGCAGCGAGGCCCACAGGCAGCGGATCGGGTCCCAGCGCGCGAAGATCACCAGCGCCACCGCCATCAGGCCCTGGCCGCTCGACAGGCCTTCGTTCCAGCTGCCGGGATAGTAGAGCGACAGGAAGGCGCCGCCGATGCCCGCGAAGGCCCCGCCGACCGCCGTTGCCAGCAGCCGCACCCGGGCCACCGAGGCGCCGATCGCCAGGGCCGCGTCGACGCTCTCGCCCGCGAGCCGGACGATCAGGCCCCAGCGCGTGTTCTTCAGCGCCCAGGCCAGCGCGAAGGCGAGCACGATGCCGACGATGAACAGCGGATTGACCTGCAGCGCCTGCTGGACCTGCGGGATGCTGCTCCAGCCGCCGAGATCCAGGGCGCCGAGGTTCGGGGCCTTGGGCTGGATGTAGGGCTTGCCCAGGAAGAAGGCGAGGCCGGTGCCGAACAGCATCAGGCCGATGCCGGTCGCGATGTCGTTGACCCGGGGCAGCTGGCAGAGGGCGGCGTGCAGCGCGCCCAGCATCAGGCCGACGCCGGCCGCCACCAGCACGCCGAGCCAGGGCGAGCCGCTCAGCAGCGCCGTGCCGTAGGCGCTCATCGCCCCCATCATCAGGGTGCCTTCGAGGCCGAGGTTGATGCGGCCGCTGCGCTCGGTCAGGCATTCGCCGAGGCTCACGAAGATGAAGGGCGTGCTGACGCGGATGGCACCGGCCAGCATGGCCAACGGCACGCCCCACAGACCGATGTCGCTGCCGTCCATGTTCAGCGTCCCTCCACCGCCCGGAAGCGCCACAGCCAGGTCCACGAGCGGCCGTACAAGGTTTCGCTGGCCAGGATGCAGACGAAGATGATGCCCTGCAGGACGACCACCGCCGCGTCCGGCAGGTCGAGCCGGCGCTGCAGCAGGCCGCCGCTGGCGCCGATGCCGCCCATCAGGATGGCGACGGGAATGATCGCCAGCGGATGATGGCGGGCGAGGAAGGAGACGAGGATGCCGGTGAAGCCGTAGCCGACGGCCAGCGAGGCGTTGGCCTTGCCGTGCACCGCCGCCACCTCGACCATGCCGGCGAGCCCCGCCGCCGCGCCGCCGGCGGCGCAGGCGACCAGCACGTAGCGCCCGACGTTCAGGCCCATCATGCGCGCGGTCTTCGGGTTGCCGCCGATCACCTGCATGGCAAAGCCGAAGGTCGTGAAGCGCTGAACCGCGTAGCAGAGCAGGCAGGCCACGATGCCGAGCGCCAGGCCCCAATGGACGTCGCTGCCGCCGATCGTGCCCAGCATGTTGGCGTCGCCGATCGGATGGGTCGAGGGCTTGTTGAGGCTCGATGGATCGCGCAGCGGGCCCTCGACGAAATGGTTCATCAGGGCGATGGCGATATAGGTCAGCAGCAGGCTGGAGATCGTTTCGTTGACGCCGCGATACTGCCGCAGGCCGCCGGCCAGCGCGATCCAGGCGCCGCCGGCGATCATCGCCGCCGCCGCCATGGCGAGATTGGTGACCAGCGGCCCGGAGGCCGCGACGGCGACGCCGGCGGCCGCGGCCGCGACGCCGCCCAGCACCAGCGCGCCCTCGTTGCCGATGATGATCAGTCCGAGCCGGGCCGGCAGCGCCGTGCACAGCGCCGTCAGGATCAGCGGCGCCGCGCGCGTGAGCGTGTTCTGGAAGGAGAACCAGCTGCCGAACGCCCCCTGGTACATGAGTGCATAGGCCTCGAACGGATCGACGCCCGCATAGAAGATCAGCAACAGGCCGAAGATCACCGCCGACGCGAGCAAGGCCAGCGCCGAGACGGCGATGCGTTCGAGGGCGGTGCCCATGCCTATGCCAGCCCCTGGAGCGAAGCGAGATGAACCGGCCAACCAAGAGGAGCCGGCCGCTCTCCCCTTCCTCCCCCGTCAGACGGTAGGGATATCGAATTTGCCCAAACTCCCCGTCGTCTCGACCGGAGCGCAGCGGAGTGGAGAGACCTTCTTTCCTCCATTTGACGGCTAATGGTGGAAAGAAGGTCTCTCCACTCCGCGCTGCGCGCTCCAGTCGAGACGACGGAAACTTTCATATGCGATTGCCCTGCGTGAGACGGGGGAGGAGAAGAGTTGCTCGTCTCATGCGTGCGCGCGGCGTCCTTACGACGTCGCGCCCAGAACGCCTTCGACCAGGTAGTTCATGCCTTCGAGCACGGGCTCGGTCTGGGTGTAGGTCGTGCCGCCAGCGATGATGGTGTTGCCCTTGTTGTCCTTCAGCGGACCCTTGAAGATCGCGAAGCTGCCGTCGACGATGCCCTTCCGGGTCTCCTCGACCTTCGCCTTGGCCGCATCCGACACGGCGGGACCGAAGGGCGACGTCTTGACGTAGCCTTCCTTCAGGCCGCCGCGCACGAAGTTGCCCGGCACGCCGCCCTTCTTCATCGTCTCGACGAAGTCGACATAGATCTTCTCCCACTGCCACTCGGCACCGGTGAGGTAGCCCTTGGGCGCGAGCTTCGCCTGGTTGGTGTGGTAGCCGCTGGTGAAGATGCCGGCGCGCTCGGCGGTCTCGATCACGACCTTCGGGCTGTCGACGTGGCAGGTCACGACGTCGACGCCCTGCGCGATCATCGAGTTGGTGGCCTCGGCCTCCTTGACCGGAAGCGACCAGTCGCCGGTGAAGATCACCTGGGTGGTGGCCTTCGGGTTCACCGATCGCGCGCCCAGGGTGAAGGCGTTGATGTTGCGCAGGACCTGGGGGATCGGCTTGGCGGCGACGAAGCCCAGCTTGCCGCTCTTGGTGGTCATGCCGGCGACGATGCCGGCGAGATACTGGGCCTCGTCGATGTAGCCGTAGTAGCTGCCGGTGTTCATCGGGTTCTTGGCCTGGTTCCACAGGCCGCCGCAGTGGCGGAACTGGACCTTCGGGTACTTGGCCGCCATGCGCAGCATGTGCGGATCGAAGTAGCCGAACGAGGTCGGGAACAGCAGGGTGGCGCCGTCGAGGTTGATCATGCTCTCCATCGATTTCTCGACGGCGACGGTTTCCGGCACCTTCTCTTCCTCGACGACCTTCACGCCGGCCATCTTCTTCAGGACGGAAGCGGCCTCGGCATGGGCCTGGTTGTAGCCGTAGTCGTCGCGCGGGCCGACATAGATGAAGCCCACCACCAGCGGCTTCTGTGCCTGGGCGCCGCCCGCGAGACCGAGAGCGGCCGCACTGGCCGCGCCGCCCAGAAGTGCCCGCCGGCCGATATTGAACTTGTCGATCATCGAACGTCCCCCTCGATCGCTTATGCGGCCGTCGTGGCCTGAGAGGAGGACAGCAAGCGGTGTGCCACGCCCGGGAGGCGCCAAATGCGGGTGAATCCGCCAAGAAGCGGCGGTTCCCTGGGCGTAATTGTATGCAATTTCATCCTATTGCATTCTTTTTGGGCAGAGTTGAGTGCACTATCGGCCTTGGCATCCATCTTGTATGCAAACCGGCATGCGCAGCGACACCAACCCGACCCTGGCCGACAAGCTCGCCGCGGCGATCGCCGACGGCATCCTCAACGGCAAGTTGCCGCCCGGCGAACGCCTCGATGAGGTGGGCCTCGCCGAGCAGCATGGTGTGTCGCGCACCCCGGTCCGCGAGGCGCTGCGCCAGCTGGCGATGAGCGGCCTGATCGACATGCGCCCGCGCAAGGGCGCGATCGTTTCGAAGGCGACGCCCGAGGAGATCGAGAGTCTGTTCGTGGCCATGGCCGAGATGGAAGCGACCTGCGCCCGGCTCGCGGCCATGAGCATGACGCCGATCGAGCGGCGCCGCCTGCAGGCGCGGCACGAAGCGATGATGGCGCTGGCGGCGGCAGGCGAGACCGAAGGCTATTCGGATGCCAACGTCGCCTTCCATTCGGCGATCTATGCCGGCGCCCACAATGCGCCGCTGGCCGAGTATGCGATGAACCTGCGCCGGCGCGTCGGTCCCTTCCGACGTGCCCAGTTCCGGATGGACGGCCGCCTGCTGCGCTCCAACCAGGAACACGATGCCGTCGTCCGCGCGATCGTCTCCGGCGACGCCGCCGGCGCCCACGCCGCCATGATCCACCACGTCAGCCTGGTCGAAGACGCCTTCGAAGCCTTCGCCGCGATCAACGCCGCCTGAGACGAATGAAGTCCGTCATCTAGACCGGAGTGGAGAGATCGTCTCTCCACGATTTGCGGGCCTTTGGTTGAGAGTAGGTCTCTCCACTACGCGCCGGAGCCTGCCCCGGGGGCTTCCGAGGGGGCGCTTCGGTCGAGACGACGCATAAAATAGAACCGTCATCTCGACCGGAGCCGCGCGTCGCGCGGCGTAGCGGAGAGATCTTCTCTCCACGATTTGCCGGCCTTTGGTTGAACGAAGGTCTCTCCACTCCGCGCCTGCGGCGCTCCGGTCGAGACGACGGATATTGCGAGCTAAAGTATCTCGTTCGACAGATCCAACCACTCGGGATTGGCGCTCTCGATCAGCGCGATTTTCTTCTCGCGACGCCATTTTTTGATCTGCTTCTCGCGTTCGATCGCGTGTGGAGCTGTCTCGTGCGATTCGAGATAGACGAGTTTGGTGATGTTGTAGCGAGACGTATGCTCGGACTGTCCTTGTCTGTGCTCGTCCAGCCGACGACCCATATCGGTCGTGATCCCGACATAGAGTGCGCGATGGTTCGGGCTGGCGAGAATGTAGACGACGGGTTGGCGCGCCATACGGGTCTATTCTGCAAGGGCCTTTCGGTTCGGCAAGGTCTCTCCGCTCCGCGCTGCGCGCTCCGGTCGAGACGACGGAGACTTTTCAATTCAGCGCGAACGGGAAATACTTCTCGCTGATCTTCTTGTAGGTGCCGTCGGCCATCATCTCGCCGAACGCCTTGTTGAGCGCCTCGCGGAGCTTGGCGTCTTCCTTGCGCAGGCCCGCGGCGACGCCGACGCCGAGCGTCTGCGTGTCCTTGATGTCCTGGCCGACCAGCTCGCAGCAACTGCCTTCCGGCTTGCGGCTCCACAACCAGAGCTGCGCCTTGTCGCCGAACACCGCGTCGATCTCGTCGTTGGCCAAGGCGGTCAGCGCCGCGGCGACCGAGGGATAGCGTTTGAGCTGGGCGGAGCGGCGGAAGCTCTTGTCGGCCCAGTCGGCGTGCATGGAATCCCGCACGATGCCGATGCGCTTGTTGCGCAGCAGCGACGGCGGCCCGTCATAGGGCGCGCCCTTGGGCGCGATGAAGGCGCCGGGCGACAGGTAGTAGCGGCGCGACAGGCCCATGCGCTGGCGGCGTTCGCGCGTCACTTCCATCGACGACATGATGATGTCGAACTTCTTGTCCAGCAGGCCGGGGATCAGCTCGTCCCACTTGAGCGCGATGAACTCGCACTCCGCCTTGATGCGCTGGCAGGCTTCCTGCGCCAGCTCCATCTCGAAGCCGGCCGGCAGGCCCTTGCGGTCGAGATAGTTGAAGGGCGGGAAGGCGCCCTCGGTGGCGATGGTGATCTTGAAGGCGGGCGGCGTGAAGGGCGACTTCGGGCCCGGCTTGGCGGCCGGCGCCGCCGCGGCGGGTTTGGCGGCCGGTGCCGGCTTCGCCGGCGGCTTCTGCGGGGGCTGGGCCGGCGGTTGTTGCTGCTGGGCCGACGCGACGCCCGTCATCGCCAGCAGTGCCAGGAGACTGAGCAGCAGCCTCATGCGATCAGCCGCTCGAGCAGGGCGTTGAGCCGCTGCCGACCCTCGGCGGTCGCGCGCAGATGAGTGGCGTCGACCTCGAGGAAGCCCGCGCGCACCAGCGGTTCGAGCCGCGCCGCGTCGATCGCTTCGACCGGGTCGACACCCGTGACGGAGGCAAAGGTGGCGCGGTCGATGCCGTCGGCCAGCCTCAGTCCCATCATCAATGCCTCCTCCACCATGTCCCGCCCTTCGACCGACGAGGTTTCCGCCGTGCCGTGGCCCGTGCGCTCGACGGCCTCGAGCCAGGCTTCCGGTCCGCTCGACCGACGGGTCGCCTTTTTGGTCGTCCCCACCGCAAAGCGGCCATGGGCGCCGGGCCCGATTCCGACGTAATCCTGATACCGCCAGTAGATCAAATTATGGCGGCAGGCGGCACCGGGGCGTGCATGGTTCGAAATCTCGTAGGCCGGCAGGCCGGCCCGGGCCAGCCGCGCCTGCGTGTGTTCGAACATGGCGGCGGACGCTTCTTCATCGGGCAATACGAAGGTGCCGCGGGCGTGGTCGGTGAAGAACCGCGTCCCGCGCTCGATGGTGAGCTGGTAGAGCGACAGATGCTCGCCGGCCAGCGCGAGCGCGCGTTCCAGCTCCTCCGCCCAGGCCTCGGGCGTCTGGCCGGGACGCGCATAGATCAGGTCGAAGGAATGGCGCGCGAAATGACGTCGCGCCGTGGCGAGCGCTTCCAGCGCCTCGTCGGTCGAATGCTCGCGTCCGAGGAATTTCAGGGATGCCGCATCGAGCGCCTGTACGCCCAGCGACACGCGATTGACGCCGGCCTCGGCCAGGGCGGCGAAGCGGCTGGCCTCGACCGAGGTCGGGTTGGCTTCCAGGGTGATCTCGATCCCGGGCGCGCTGTCCCAGAGCGCGCGCGTGCGCGCGATCAGGGCGGCGACGGTGTCGGGTTCCATCAGCGAGGGCGTGCCGCCGCCGAAGAACATCGTCTCGACCCGCCGGTCCGGGGCCTCGCTTGCGGCATGTTCGAGTTCGCGCAACAGGGCCGCCCGCCAGCGCGCCTGCTCGACACCCTCGCGCACGTGGCTGTTGAAATCGCAGTAGGGGCACTTCGACTTGCAGAAGGGCCAGTGGACATAGACGCCCAGGGGCGCCGGGCTCATCCGAAGCAGGCCTCGACCATCATCCGGAAGGCGCGGCCGCGATGGCTGATGGCGTTCTTCTCGGCGTCCGACATTTCCGCCGTCGTGCGCGTCTCGCCAACCGGCTGGAAGCAGGGATCGTAGCCATGGCCGCCCGTGCCGCGCGGCGGCCAGACGATGGCGCCGTCGAGCGTGCCGTGGAACAGCTCGACATGCTCGTCGGGCCAGGCCAGCGCCAGCACGCAATGGAAGGTCGCGAGGCGCGCCTCGTCGGTGAGCGGCACGTTGCGCGCCGCCAATTCGTCCTGGATGCGGCGCATGCCGACCATGGCGTCGCGCGTCGGCCCTTCCCAGTCGGCGGTATAGACGCCGGGCTGATGATCGAGCGCGTGCACGCTGAGGCCGGAATCGTCGGCCAGCGAGGGCAGGCCGCTCGCCCGAGCCGCCGCCAGCGCCTTCAGGGTCGCATTGTCCTCGAAGGTCGTACCGGTCTCGTCCGGCGCCGGCAGGCCGAGATCGGCGGCCGAGACGATCTCGACGCCGAACTGGGCCAGCATGGAGCGGATTTCGCCCGCCTTGCCGCGATTGTGGGTCGCCACAACGAGCCTGGGCAGGGCGAAGCGCCGCGCCATCAGCTCTTCCCGAGGGCCAGCTTCTGCAGGCCCACGAGTTCGCCGATGCCCTTCTTGGCCAGGGTGAGCAGTTCGTGGAACTGCGCCTCGGTGAACGGGTCCTTCTCGGCCGTGCCCTGCACTTCGACGATGCCGCCGGTGCCGGTCAGCACGAAGTTGGCGTCGGCATCGGCCTTGGAATCCTCGGGATAGTCGAGATCGAGGACGGCGGTGCCCTCCCACAACCCGCACGAGACCGCCGCGACCGTGCCGGTGAGCGGGTTGACCGCCAGCTTGCCGTCCTTGATCAGGCGCTCGAAGGCATAGTGCAGCGCCACCCAGGCGCCGGTGATGCTGGCGGTGCGCGTGCCGCCATCGGCCTGCAGCACGTCGCAGTCGATGTTGATCTGGCGCTCGCCCATGGCCTGCAGGTTCACCACGGCGCGCAGCGAGCGGCCGATCAGGCGCTGGATCTCCTGCGTGCGGCCCGATTGCTTGCCGCGCGCGGCCTCACGGTCCGTGCGGGTATGGGTCGAGCGCGGCAGCATGCCGTACTCGGCCGTCACCCAGCCCTTGCCGCTGTTGCGCATCCACGGCGGCACCTTCTCGTCGACCGAGGCGGTGCAGAGGACGTGGGTGTCGCCGAACTTGACCAGGCACGACCCCTCGGCGTGACGGGAAAAGCCGGGTTCCAGGGAAACCGGGCGAAGCTGGTCGGGGGCGCGGCCTGAAGGGCGCATTTATTTCTCCTGAGGGGCGGGCGGCCGGTGTAGCGCCCGAACGTTGGCGAATCCAGCCACGATCCCCTTGTTTCGAGGCCGGCGTTGAGGCCGGCGTTCATTGACCACCCTGCCCACACTACCTACATTTTTTCCATGGCGATCCACCGCATCGGCATTCCCGGGGGCGCCCTTGCCGATTCCCCGACAGGACACCGTGCCGCCTCCGTGGCGGAGCTGAACGAGCGTGCCCGCGAGGTGCTGCGCCACGTCGTGGAAGGCTATGTCGAGACCGGGGAGCCGGTGGGCTCGCGCGCGCTGACCCGCAAGCTCACCGAGACGCTGTCGCCCGCCACCATCCGCAACATCATGGCCGACCTCCAGGATGCCGGCCTGCTCTATGCGCCGCATACCTCGGCCGGCCGCCTGCCGACCGACGCCGGGCTGAAACTGTTCGTGAACGGCCTGCTCGAGGTCGGCAACGTTTCGGAGGAAGAGCGGGAATCGATCGAGGCGCGCTGCGCGCCCTCGGGCCGCAGCGTCACCGAGGCGCTGGAACAGGCGACCGCGATGCTGTCGGGCCTGTCGCGCTGCGCCGGCCTCGTGATGGCGCCCAAGACCGAACAGCCGCTGAAGCACATCGAGTTCGTCAATCTCGGCCCCGGCCGCGCGCTGGTCGTCACGGTGACGCAGTCGGGCCATGTCGAGAACCGCGTCATCGACACGCCGATCGGCATGCCGCCGTCGGCGCTGACCGAGGCCAGCAACTACCTGAACGCGCGGCTGAGCGGACGCACCTTCGACGAGGCGCGGCGGCTGATCCTCGAAGACATCAAGCTGAAGCGCGCCGAGCTGAACGACCTCACCGCGCGCGTGATCGAATCGGGCCTGGCGACCTGGTCCGGCGAGCCGGGCGGTGGCGCGCTGATCGTGCGCGGCCAGGCGCGCCTGCTCGAGGACATCACCGCGATCGAGGATCTGGAGCGCGTGCGCATCCTGTTCGATGCGCTGGAGCGCGGCGAGAGCT
>LNFM01005275.1_pt1 | contig 22592 bp, 20 predicted proteins | sample 596031 | NCBI WGS metagenome assembly LNFM01 (sample SAMN04254537, study PRJNA301005) | activated carbon metagenome | isolation source: dual media filters at the Ann Arbor, Michigan drinking water treatment plant | place: USA: Ann Arbor | reverse complement strand
ACCGGCGCCCTTGGGGGGTGTGCCGCCGCATCCGGCAAGGCTCGGGAGGGATAAGCCGGCTGCGCCGACCAACAAATTTCTACGCGAGATCATTTAGTCGATATTTCCACAGAACGCAGGAGCTTGCCACAGTAGCGTCAGCGCGTGTTGGCAGCGACGGTTAATTGATCGACAATAGCGACAATGGATTACGACTATATTGTTGTCGGCGCGGGATCGGCTGGTGCCGTCGTCGCCAACAGGCTTTCGGCGGACCCGCGCAACAGCGTGCTGCTGCTGGAGGCGGGCCCCGCCGATCATCCCTGGACTCGCATCCCGGTCGGCTCCGCCCGGATGATCACCAACCCCGCCGTCAACTGGCTCTACAGTTCGGAACCCGGTGCCAGCACCAACGGCCGCCGCATTCCGGTGCCGCGCGGCCGGATGCTGGGCGGGTCGAGCGCGCTCAACGGCATGGCCTTCGTGCGTGGCCAGGCGCAGGACTTCGATACCTGGGCGCAGATGGGCAATGCCGGCTGGGGCTACGACAGCGTCCTGCCGTTCTTCAAACGAATGGAGAGTTACCAAGGCGGTGGCGACGATCGCTTCCGTGGCCGCGACGGGCCGCTCCGCGTCACCAATCCCGACCCGAACGATCCGTTCTGCGCGGCGGTGATCAAGGCGGCCGGCGAAGTCGGGATCGAGCACAATCCCGACTACAACGGCGCGCGGCAGGACGGCATCGCAATGAGCCAGGCCACGATCGCGTCGGGCCGCCGCATGAGCACGGCCCGATGCTATCTCGACCCGGTCCGCAATCGCCGCAATCTCCGCATCGAGACGGGGGCGCTTGCCGAGTGTCTCCTGTTCGACGGAACGCGCTGCACCGGTGTCCGCTATTCGGTGGGAGGTGAGCGGCGTGAAGCGCGGGCGGCGCGCGAGGTCATCGTAAGCGGCGGCTCGATCAATTCGCCGCAACTGATGGAGCTGTCGGGAATCGGCCAGCCGGAGCGCCTGAAGGCGCTAGGCATAGAAGTGCGCCATGCCTTGCCCGGTGTCGGCGAGAACCTGCGCGACCACTATGCGCCCCGGACACGCTGGGCCATCGCGGCCAAGGGGATCACCTACAACGACACCGCGCGCGGGCTTGGCCTCGTGCGCCAGGCGCTGCGCTATGCCTTTTCCGGGCGGGGCCTGCTCGGCATGGTGGGGGCGCCGCTGCGCGCCTTCGTCCGCTCGCGCGACGGCCTCGCGGCGCCCGATCTGCTGCTGGGCTGGGTGCCTATGCTGATGGAGCCGGGACCCAAAGGCCCGCGGATCGCCCGCCAGTCCGGCGTGACGTGCTACGCCCATCCCATGCGGCCGGAGAGCAAGGGCCAAGTCCACCTCGTCTCGGCCGATCCGCACAAGCCGCCGGCCATCGATTTCAATTTTCTGTCGGCATCGGTAGACGCCACACTCACCGTGCGCGCCATTCGAATAGCCCGCGCCATCATGACAGCACCAGCAATGGCGCCGCTGCAGGTGAGCGAGATCGCCCCCGGCACGGACCGCAACACCGACGACGAGATACTGGATTGGGTCAAAGCCGTGGCTGAGACGACCTACCATCCGGTGGGCACCTGCAAGATGGGCTCCGACGCGATGGCCGTCGTCGATGCCCAGCTTCGCGTCCACGGCATCGACGGCCTCCGGGTCGCCGACGCCTCGATCATGCCGACACTGACCTCCGGCAACACCAACGCGCCGTCGATCATGATCGGCGAGAAGGCGGCGGACATGGTGCTGCGGGGATAGCCGCCGACCCGACCGCCGGTTCCACTCTATTTCTTGGCGACCAGCGGGCAGCCGCCTTCTTCCAGCGGCCGGAAGGCCTCGTTGCCCGGCACCGTGGCAACCATTTTCACCAGATCCCAGGGGCCCTTCGACTCCTCGGGCGTCTTGGCCTGCATCAGGTACATGTCGCGGATGACGCGCCCGTCCTCGCGAACGCGGCCGTTCTTGGTCATGAAGTCGTTGATCGGCAGTTTCTTCATCTGGGCCATCACCGCCTTGGCCTCGTCGGTACCGGCGGCCTGAACCGCCTTCAGATAGTGCATCACGGCGCCGTAGGTTCCGGCCTGGATGAAGGAGGGCGGCCGGCCCCGCTCCTTGGTGAAGCGGTCGGTGAAGGTGCGGGCCTCCGGAGTCATGTCGTAGTAGAACGGGCTCGAGATCATCGACCCCTGGGCGATCTTCAACCCGATACCGTAGATATCGGGGAACTGCGCCAGCGGTGCGCTGACCCGCATGTTCTTCATCAGGCCGAATTCGGATGCCTGCTTGATGCCGTTCACGATGTCGTTGCCGCCATTGGCGAACATTAGCCCCTTGGCCTTGGACGCCTGCGCCTGCAGGACATAGGAGGAGAAGTCCGCTGTGTTCAGCGGATGACGCACCGAGCCCAGCACCTTGCCGCCGGCCGCCTTGATGAAGTTGGTGGCGTCCGATTCCACCGCCAGGCCGAAGGCGTAATCCACCGTGATGAAGAACCAGGTATCGCCGCCCATCTTGCTGAGTGCATTGACGATCGTCTTGCCCTGGCCGTAGGTGTCGTAGATCCAGTGGATGCTGTGCGAGCTGCAGGATTTGCCCGTCAGCTCCGACGTCGCCGCCGCGGTCGGCATGACGATTCGGTTCTTCTCCTCCGCTATCCTAACGAGCGCGAGCGCCAGCGCCGAATTGGGAATACCGAGGATCATGTCGACGTCCTCGTCGTCGTACCAGCGCTTGGCGATGCCGGCGCCCACATCGACCTTGTTCTGGAAATCGGAGGTCACCAGCTCGATCGGCTTGCCGAGTACCGAGCCGCCGAAATCGGCGATGGCGAACTTGACCGAGGCGACGTCGCCCGGCCCGGTGTTGTCGGCATAGGGGCCGGACATATCGTCCAGTACGCCGATCTTCACGGCCTTGTTCTGCGCCAGCGCCGTGGCGCCGAGCAGACAGCAGGACAGTAACGCCGCGACAGCGGCTGTTTTGTAGCGCATCGTTTCCTCCAGGACACAATTGTTTTGCGGCAAACAGCCGACGTTCCCGAATTGCACCCTGGGAACGGCACGAACGCTATCATTCCACCGGATAGCGGGGAATGGGCCTGCTATAGTCGCGGGCAAGAAACCACGGGCATGAAATCAGGGGAGGCCGGGATGCGGCTGCTGATCGAGCAGGCGACGGTCTGGGACGGCAGCGGCACGACGCCGTTTCCAGGCCAGGTTTTGATCGAGGGCGAGCGCATCGTGGCCGTGGCCCCCGCCGGCCAGGCCATAGCTGCAGCCGCGGGCGCGGCGCGGCTCGATGCCGGCGGCAAATTCCTGATGCCTGGCCTGGTCGAAGGCCACGCTCATCTCTCCTTCGTCGATACCCCGCGCGGCACGGCGCTGGGCGAGCTTCCGCCGGAGGATCATGCACTCCTCACCATGGACGCGGCGCGCAAGCTGCTGGGCGCCGGCTTCACCAGCGCCTGTTCGGCGGCGGCAGCCAAGATCCGCCTCGATATCGCGGTGCGCGACGCCATCGAACGCGGCCATACCGACGGGCCGCGGCTGCTGACGGCGAGCCCCGAACTCACTGTCACCGGCGGCCTGGGCGACGGGCGCCGCCTGCACCTGCACCAGGACAGTTTCGGCGTCGCTGTCGACGGGCCCGACGAGATCCGTCGAATGGCACGGCTCTGCCTGCGCGAGGGCTGCGACACCATCAAGCTCAACATCTCGGGCGATTATGGAACCGAGTCGGCGCTGGCCGAGACCACGGTCATGACCGACGCCGAGGTTGCGGCCGGCGTCGAGGCCGCGCACACGATCGGCCGCCGGGTTGCCGCCCATGCGCGGGCCTCCGAGTCGGTGAAGCGGGCGCTGCGCAACGGCGTCGACATCATCTATCACTGCGACTTCGCCGACGACGAGGCGCTCGACATGCTGGAAGCCCAGAAGGACCGCGTCTTCACTGGCCCGGCGATCGGGATCGTGCTCGCCCGACTGGAGAGCCTGCGTGGCGACAATTCCTGGCAGGGCCAGCGCTTTCTCGAGCGGCTAAAACCGCTCTACGAAGCGACCTGCCGCACCCATAATGAGATGCGCAAGCGCGGCATCCGCATCGTGGTTGGCGGCGACTACGGCTTCGCCGCCAACCCGCAGGGCACCAATGCGCGCGACCTCGAACATTTCGTGACCCACCTGGGCTTCAGCGCCAGCGAGGCGCTACAGGCCGCGACCCGCACCGGCGGCGAGATCATGAAGCGCGGCCACGAGCTCGGTCAGGTCAAGTCGGGGTTCCTCGCCGATCTGCTGCTGGTCGACGGCGACCCGCTGCAGGACGTGCGCGTGCTGCAGGACAGGAAGCGCCTCGCCATGATCATGAAAGGCGGCGTGCGCTACGTGCCGTACGAAGGCGCGCCGCATGTGCGACGGCTGCACTAGTTACTTGGGGCGCGGCTCCTCGAGGTACCGGTCCGGCTGCGTGAGCCTGCCGCGCCGCATCAGCTTCACCGCCTCGATGAGGGCACGCGCCGCATTGCGCGTCTCGTCCTGGAAACCGCGATCCTTGTCGAGCGCGATGTGGTTCTCGGCATAGCTCTCGTAGTAGCCGACATAGCGGTCGATCTCGGCCTGGTGGCCGGCGCCGATCAGGCCCATGTCGCCCAGCCAATCCGATAGCGAGCGGCGCAGAGTTTCCGTCCCTGCGGTGTCGCCGTGCACTATCAGCGAGAAGGTGCGGCCGGCGAGGTGGCGCGGATAGTCCCAGCCTTTCCGCTCGATCGCCTTGGCCTTGTCGGGGTCCTTGCCCGACGTCGATGTCGGGTCGGGATTGCCGCCATCGGCGCAGACCAAACGATCCATCATCGCCTTAAGCACGGTCGGCGCCTGGTACCAGTGCACGGGGGTCACGATCATGATGCCGTGCGCGGTGACCCACATCGGATAGATCTCGTTCATCCAGTCGTTGACCTGGTCGGCAGCATGGTTGGGATAGCAGGAGCATGGCCAGTGGCAGAGTGGCATCGCCGTGGAGACGCAGGCCTTGCAGGGATGGATATGCAGGCTGCGCTCGGAGACGATTCGGCTGAGGTCGAGCAATTCGACCTCGAAGCCGCGTTCGCGCTGGAACACCCGCTGGGCGATCCTAGCGAGCCGCCAGGTCTTGGACTCCTCGCCAGGGCAGGTCTGGTTGCTGCGCGGCGAGCCGTTGATCAGGAGGATGCGCGACCTCCCACGTGCCGATTTCTGCTGCCGCTCGGCCAGTCGGATGGCCTCTCGTGCCGCCAGCCATTCGATGGAAAGCTCGTAATCAGGATCGGCGAAGCCCGCGCCGGCACGACGGGTACGAGGTGCTTTCCGGTCGTCCTTGTAGGCTTCCCAGGCGGTGGCGAGGACCTTTTCAATGTCGTCGTCGAGAGGTGCGAAGGCGGGATCGTAGTAGCGCCGACGCAGCCGCCGCTCGAATTCTGCCTTGTCGAGCATCGTGCTGGGCATGCCCTTGCGGGCTTCTAGACGGGTCATGTTTCCTCCGGGGGCCAGCCACATCAACGCCCAAAGCCGCCCGGACGTTGCCATGCCGGTCTCGGCGGAGAGGAATTAGGCCGCTACTTGTGCCGCGGTCGGGCCGTCGCCGGCCAGGGTGGTCCGGCGCATGTCGCGCGGCTCGTGGGCCGGGAAGGGGCGGGCGCGGTGCATGGTCTGGCGGTTGTCCCACATCACCAGGTCGTCGACCCGCCACTTGTGGGTGTAGACGAACTCGCGCTGGGTGGCGTGCTCGATCAGGTCGCGCAGGAAGGCACGCGCCTCCGGCATCGGCCAGCCGACGATGCCGCCGGCATGGGACGCGAGGTAGAGCGACTTGCGGCCGGTCACCGGATGGGTGCGGACCATGCATTGCCGCACCGGCCTGAAGCGTTCGCGCTCCTCGTCGGTGAAATCGGTGAAACCGATGAGCTGGCGCGAGAACATCTGGGAATGCTCGCACACCATGTTCTCGACCTCGGCCTTGGTCTCGTCGTCGAGCGCATCGTAGGCCGCCCGCATGTCGGCAAACTGCGTGTTGCCGCCCTTCGACGGGATGCTGACGGCGTGCAGCAGCGAGTACTTTGCAGGCACCGCCTTGAACGAGCTGTCAGAGTGCCAGAGCCGGTTGCCGATGGCGAACAGCCGGCGGCGGTCGTCGCGGGCGTAGGGCGTGTTGGTCCTGTCGAGGTTGGAGACGTCGGCGAACGCCGTGGGCAGGCGCGCCTCGCTGGCCGCGCGCAGGCTGGTGCCGATGGCGTGCTCGATCTCGCCCAGGCTGCGTGTGAAGGCTAGCTGCTGCTCGTCGTCGATCTTCTGGTCGTGAAACACCAGCACGGCGTACCTGTCCATGCCAGCATGGATCGCAGTGACTTCGTCGGACGTCAGTGGCCGGCGCATGTCGATACCGTCGACTTCGCCCGCAAAGCAGGGCCCGACCTGGCGGATGGTGACAGTCATTGCCCAGCCTCCTCGTCGCGATTGCCGTCGACATTAGCTCAGGCGAGGTTCTTCTTGAAGAACGCGATCGTGCGGTCCCACGACAGCTTGGCCGCCGCCTCGTTGTAGCGGGGCGTCGAGTTGTTGTGGAAGCCGTGCTGCGTGTCCGGATAGATGAATACCTGATAAGGCACGCCGGCACTCTTCAGCGCCGCCTCGTAGGCCGGGTACATCGCGTTGATGCGCTCGTCGTTCTGCGCGAGCTGCACCAGCAGCGGCGCCTTGATCGACGGCACCGCCGACGTTTCGGCCGCAGCACCATAGTACGGCACGCCCGCCTGCATGTCGGCGCCCATGGCCGTCGCCAGCCAGTTGGTCGTGCCGCCGCCCCAGCAGAAGCCGGTGACGCCGAGCTTGCCGGTCGAGAGTGCGTGCGTCTTGAGATACTTGGCACTGTTAAGCATGTCGGTGCGCAGCTTCGGCTGGTCGAGCTTGGCCTGCAGCGCGCGGCCGTCATCGTCGTTGCCGGGATAGCCGCCGACCGGGAACAGCCCGTCCGGCGCCAGCGCGAGGAAGCCCTCGGTCGCGGCGCGGCGCGCGACGTCCTCGATGTAAGGGTTGAGCCCGCGATTCTCGTGGATCACCAGCACCACGGGGAACGGCCCGTTGCCCTTGGGCTGCACGAGATAGCCGCGCATCTGGCCCGATGTGCCGCCGGGCGAGGGATAGGTGACGTAGGTCCCCTTGATGCGCTCGTCGGTGAAGGAGATCGTCTGGGCGTTGGCGTAGCGCGGCATAAGCGCCTGCGCCATGGCGAGGCCGCCGACGGCGACCACCGCCGCCTGCTGCAGGAAGGCGCGCCGGTCGATGCGGCCGTGGCAGTACTCGTCGTAGAGATCGAACACGCGCTGGTCGATCTCGAGCTGGGTCACTGTATCCATGTCGTTTCTCCCTCCAGCAAGGCCATCATCCTAGCAGGTAGCCGCGGCTACTGCGCGGCGCCGCCGGCCCACGGCGACATCACCTCGTTCATGCCGGTGAGCTCGCCCGTCCTGGGGTCGCGCACGATGCAGCTCGGGTTGGCGAAGCCCAGTGGCGAGATCGGGTTGTCGACCTCGACCATCGGCAGCTTGGCCGCGATCGCCTTCTTGATCGCGTCGGGCAGGTCGCGGTTGACGCGGATCGGGCCGACGCCCGAGACGTCGATGCGGGGCTGATGGAAGGCCGCTTCGACATCCATGCCGCGGTCGATCTGCATCAGCGCGAGCTGCGCCACCGCCGGCACGATGCGCCGGCCGCCCGAGGCGCCGATGCAGAACCATGCCTTGCCGTCCTTGGCCACGACGACGGGGCAGATGTTGCAAAGCGGCTTCTTGCCCGGGGCGATGGAGTTGGGCTTGTTGGGTTCCGGATCGAACCACAGCATGCCGTTGTTCATGGTGATGCCGGTCTTGGGCAGCATGACGTTGGAGCCGAACAGGCTCATCAGCGTCTGCGTCAGCGCCACCATGTTGCCTTCCGAATCGGCGGCGCAGAAATGCGTGGTGCAGGTGTTGGTGGGCTTGTCGCCCAAGGTTTTTAACCGCTCGTCGTAGGCCTTGTGCATGCCCTCGGCGAAGGCGGTGAAGAAGGCGGCATCAGGCGCGCCCTTGCCCCTGGTCGCGGCGCCGGCCAGTTCGATGGCGCGGCGCAAGGTCGGACCCGCGGTGAGGCCGCCGGCCACATTCACCTGGACGCCGTTGTGCTCGAACGACAGCGGGTCGACGACGCGCGCTTCGTAGTTCTTGAGATCGTCGGTGGAGATCGCCGAGCCGCCCTCTGCCAAGTCGGCCGCGATGTCGCGTGCCAGGCTGCCTTCGTAGAATTCGCGCGGTCCGCCCTCGGCCAGCCGGCGCATCGTCTCGCCGAGATTGCCGAGCTTGAGGTAGCGCCTGGTGTGCGCCCAGTCGATCGCGGGCACGCGGCCGTCGTCGCAGAGGTAGGCGGCACGCGAGGCGGGGAACCTGGTGAGGTGCTGCGCGCCCTGCGCCAGCATCACCTGCATGTACCAGTCGAGCTCCATGCCGCGCTGGGCGAGCTCGACGCCGGGGGCGAGCACGTCCTTCCACGCGAGCGTGCCGAAGCGTTCCAGCGCCTTGCCGAGGCCCGCGACCATGCCGGGCACGGCGATCGAGTGGTAGCCAACCTCGTTCCTCTGCTCGAGGATATCGGGCCAGGCGAAGGGATTGGCGGGGCCGGGCCCCACGATCTTGTAGACCGACGGGTCGAGCTTGGCGGCGGAGACGGGGCCATAGTCGACCGTCCAGGCGCGGCCTTCCTTGGCGCTCCAGATCGTCATGAAGCCGACGCCGCCGATGCCGCTCATCCACGGTTCGACCGCGCCGATCGCCATGCCGGTGGCGACGGCTGCGTCGACGGCGTTGCCGCCCTTGCGCAGGATCGCGGCGCCGACCTCGGCCGCCCGGCAGTTCTGGGCCACGACGACGCCCTTGCCGCGCACCGCCTGTTTGGTGATCTTGACCTGCCGTGTCAGCGACTCGCTCATCGACTTTCCTCACTTTGCTGGCGGCGACTGTAGCGGGGCCTGAATTCGCCACAAACCCCGTTAGACTGCAGGGCGGACGGACCCGAGGAAGATCGCAGGCGTGACGGAACTGAACCAGACCGACCTGCGGACGCTCACGACGGGCAACAAGCGCGCCTGGGACGCCTTCGTCACGGCGGCCGCTCCGCTCATCAATGCGGTCGTCCGGCGCACGCTGTCGGCCTTCCGCCTGGGCGAAGAGGACGTCCTCGATGCCGCCCAGGACGTGTTCGTCCGCCTCTGCGCCCAGGACTTCCGGCTGCTCAAGACCTACGACCCGGCCCGGGCGGGGCTCAGCACCTGGCTGGCCGTGGTCGCCCGCTCGTGCGCTGTGGATCATTCCCGGCGGCGCCGGCAGGCGACGCAGCCGCTCGACGAGGTGCCCGAGGCGGCCCTCGGGGTCGAGGACAGGCACGTCGAAAAGCTCAAGATCCCGCCGGGACTCCTGACCGACCGCCAGACGCTGATCCTGAAGTGCCTCTATGACGAGGAGCGGGACGTGGCCGACGTCGCACAACTGCTGAAAATCGACGCCCAGACCGTCCGCAGCACCCATCACAAGGCGCTGCTGCGCCTCAGGGCCCACTTTGGCGAAGAACCGCCCTGAGGGGGGATGAATTGGGCCTTTCTGACGTAATCTTCTGCAGGAGATGACATGAGCACGGAGCGCACCCCCCGGACCGACAAGGAACTGTGGCGAAGCCTCGCCCCGGATCGCGATGTCGTGCCTCGGCCCGTCTCCGACATCGACTTCGCCGCCTGGCTGGACGGCCGGTTGCCCGAAGCCGCGGCGGCGCGAATCGAGGCCGCGGTCGCGGCGGATCCCGCGTTGCGCCGCGCCGCGCTCGATCTGGCCGATGTGCTGGGCAAGCCCTTGCCGGCGGCCCCGGCCCGATTGGCCACGCGGGCGCAGGCGCTGGTCGGCTTCCCGGCCGAGCGCCGGATGGCGCGTGAAGGCTTCCTCGATCGGCTGTTCGCCGCCGGCTCGCGCTATGGCCTGCCACGCGCGGCGATGGCGGCCGTGGCGATCGCGATCGCCGGCGTCGGCTTCATCGTCGGCGGCGGGCTGGGCGAATCGTTTGCCCAGCAGAGGTACGGCGCGGATGTCACGCGGGCATCGTCGGGTGAATTGACCGATTTCTCGGACGGGATCTGACGTGTCGCCGCGTCCGATCCAGCTCCTGCTCGGCCTGTCGCTGCTGCTCAACTGCTTCGTGCTCGCGGGCTTCGTCTATCGGAGCTGGATCGCGCCGCCGCCCTTCGAGACGCGTCAACCGGGATTCCCGCCACCACCACCCGGCGCCCGCCCGAGCCCGATCGACGCGCTGGTCCACGACCTCGGTCTCGACAGCGGCCAACGCGAGGCGTTGCGCGGACTGTTGGACGGCCATGCCGTGAAGCGCCGCGAGCGCCTGCGCGAGATCCAGAAAATACGCGAGCAGACGGTCGCCGAGCTGAAGAAGCCGCAAATCGACATGGCTCGGCTCGACGGGCTGGTCGATCAGATCGCCCGGCTGCGCGCCGATGTGCAGAAGGAGAATCTGCGCACCGCGATCCAGCTGGAACCAGCTTTGCGACCCGACCAGCGCGAACGCCTCCACGTGCTGCTGGTCGAGCGCTTCGCCGGCGCGCCGCCGCCGCGTCCGCCGGCGCCCAACCGGCCGCCGCAGTAGGAGCATCGCCATGAGCCTGCGTCTCGATCGGCGTGGCTTCGTGACAGGTGCCGCGGCACTGTCCGCCGGACTGTGGCCGACCCTGCCGGCGCGGGCCGCCCAGGCGATGGGCTTCGACGAGGCGAGGCTGCTGCTGTCGCGCACGGGCTTCGGCGCCACGCCGGCCGAAATCCGCGCCCTCGAATCGCAGGACTATGCCGCCGCCGTCGATCGCCTTCTGGCCCCGGCGCGGCTGCAGGCCATCACCCCGGCGCCGACGTGGCTGGACCAGGGACCGGCAGAAGTCCGGCGCCAGCAGCAGGCGGCCGAGGCCGCACCCAAGCCCGGCGTCGATGGCAAGCCGTTGCAGATCGCGCGGCCGGTGCAGGAGCAGGGCCGCGAACTGCGCAACTGGTGGGTCGAGGAGATGCTGGTCACCGACCAGCCGCTGGTCGAGCGGATGGTGATGTTCTGGCACGGCCATTTCACCTCCTCGATGCTGAAGGTGCGCTATGCGCCGGCGCTGTTCAGGCAAAACGCGCTGTTCCGGCGCGAGGCCTTGGGCAACTTCGCGACGCTCCTGAAGGCGGTGGCGCGCGATCCCGCGATGCTGATCTACCTCGACGGCATGCGGAACGTGGCGCGCCAGCCTAACGAGAATTTCGCCCGCGAGCTCCTGGAACTGTTCACCCTGGGCGAGGGCCGCTACGGCGAAGCCGACATCAAGGCGGCGGCGCGGGCTTTTACGGGCTGGAGCGTCAATCGCGAGACCGGCCAGTTCGTCGAGCGTCCGGCCCAGCACGACGACGGCGAGAAGACCTTCCTCGGCCAGACCGGTCGCTTCGGCGGCGACGAGATCATCGCCATCCTGCTGAAGCATCCACGCACCGCCGAGACCATCGTCGAGAAGATGTGGCGCGAGTTCGTCTCGCTTCAGCCCGATCCTGCCGCGGTCAAGAAGCTGGCCGCCTCGTTCCGCCAGGGCGGCTACGAGATCAAGCCGCTCTTGCGGGCGCTGCTGACGTCGCAGGCCTTCCGCGATCCCGCCAACCGCGGCAGCCTGATCAAGTCGCCGGTCGAGCTGATCGTCGGCACGGTCCATGTGCTGGGCCTGCCGGTCCAGGAGAAGACGCAGCTCGTGCGCATGATGCAGGGGCTGGGCCAGGTGCCGTTCGATCCGCCCAACGTGAAGGGCTGGCCGTGCGGCGAAAGCTGGATCACGACCTACACGCTGCTGCTGCGCCAGCAGTTCCTGCGCCGCATCGTCGAGGCCACGTCGGTGGCGTCGACCGAAGGCGGCATGGCGATGAGGCCGGGTCCGGACCGCCGCGCCGAGCGCCGCCAGCAGCTGCCCAAGGATGAGGGCACGATGCAGATGATGGAGCCGCGTCCGGTCGAGGGCCGCAGCCTGCGCAACGCCGGCGGCGAGGCGCGTCTCGGCGCCAGCCTGGAGGGCGCCGATTCCGCCACGCTGCTGCGCACCCTGCTGCCGCGCGCGCCGATCGACCCGATCGATGCCTCGGCCTCGCCGGGCGCGGTCGTGGCGGCGGCGATGCTCGATCCCGCCTATCAGTTGAAGTGAGAGACGCGCCATGGGACGCATCCTGCTTCTGGTCGAACTGAAGGGCGGCAACGATGGGCTCAACACCCTCGTGCCCTATGCCGATCCCAAATACCGCGACCTGCGCCCCGGCCTCGGCGTCGCGCGCGAGCATGTGCTGCCGCTCGACGAGAAGGTCGGGCTGCACGACAAGCTCGAACCGCTGATGGACTCGTGGAAGGCGAGGGACCTCGCGATCCTGCAGGGCGTAGGCTATCCCTATCCGAACCGCTCGCACTTCCGCTCGATCGAGATCTGGGACACCGCGTCGGCCGCGAGCCAGACGCTGAGCGAGGGCTGGATCGCGCAGGCCTTCCAGGGCACCCACCTGCCCAAAGGCGCTGCTGTCGACAGCATCGTGGCCGACACCAATGCGCTTCCGGTGACAGGCCCGTCGCTCCGCACCATCGTCATGCAGGATGCCGAGAACTTCCTGCGGCAGGCCGAGACCATGAAGGAGAGGGGCGGCAGGGGCGACGCCGGCAACCCGGCGCTGCGCCATGTCCTGGCGGTGCGGCAGGAGATCAATGCGGCCGCGTCCGGCCTCCGCGACAAGCTCAGCGCCGCGCCGCCGCCCGCCCATGCCTACAACCAGGAGAGCGGCCTCGGCCGACAACTCGATCTCGCGACGCGCCTCCTGGCCGCGCGGGTGCAGGTGGTCGCCATCAAGGTCGCCATGGGCGGCTTCGACACCCACGCCAACCAGGCGCCGACCCACGAGCGGTTGCTGGGCGTGCTCGCCACCGGCCTCGCGACACTGCGCAAGAACCTGATCGCGGCCGATCGCTGGAACGACGTCGTCGTCATGACCTATTCGGAGTTCGGCCGCCGGGCGCGGCAGAATGCCAGCGGCGGCACCGACCATGGCACGGCGGCGCCGCAGTTCGTCATGGGCGGCGGCGTGAAGGGCGGCCTCCATGGCGCCTATCCGTCGCTCGCCGACCTGCAGGACGGCGACCTCAAGCACACGGTGGATTTTCGCAGCGTCTTCGCCTCGGTGGCGCAGGGCTGCTGGGGCCTGCAGCGCGACTTCGGCCTGCGCCAGCCGCAGCGTCTCGACTTTCTCCCCGCTTAGCCGTCAGGCGCGCGCCGCCCGGAACTCGTCGCGCACCGAGCCGCGCTCGGCTTCGATGCGGATATACCAGATCAGCAGGGCCGCCACGATCTTGATGAGCACCGGCACCGCGATATAGACGAAGACCAGTGCCGACGTGTCGTACTGGCCGCTGGAGGGATTGAAGCCCAGCAGGGCCGCAACCGGCAGCGAGCCGGCCGCGCCGATCGCGGTCGCAAGCTTGGTCGACAGCGCCCACAGGCCGAAGTAGGCGCCAGTGTCACCCTGCGTGTCCTTGCCTTCCTCGGAGTTGATGACGTCGGCCAGGATCGACGGCGGCAGGCCGTAATCGGCGCCGATTCCGAGGCCGGTGACGACGGCGATGGGCAGGAACCAGATGAAGTCGCCGACGCCCAGGAAGAAGCCGAACGACATGGCGACCACGGTCACGACCATGGCGACGAACCAGGCCGCGGTCTTGCTGATGCGCCGCGACAGCATCAGCCACAGCGGCACGCTGGCGGCGGCGGCGCCGAAATAGACCAGGAGGATGATGCCGGCCTGCAGCTTGCCGCCCTTCAGCACATGCTCGACATAGAACAGCATCACCGAGACGGCGACGCCCAGCGCCGCGCCGTTGACGATGAAGACCAGCAGCAGGCGGCGGAACAGGCGGTTCTTCATCGGTGCGAAGAACGGCACCAGGGTCCGGAGCGTCAGGCTGCGCTCGAACCACGCCGTCGGGCGCATCAGCAGCGGCGCGAGCCCGATCAGCCAGTTGCGGAAATAGCGGACATGCGTTTCCGGATTCTCGCGGACCACGGCGGGATACACCGAGCTGGGCGAATACGTGAGTGTCGGCAACGCAAAGAGGAGCGCGATCGGCAGGAACGCCAGGCCCATGTAGATGTAGCCGGTGTGCTCGCCGTACTGGGCGGTGAAGACCGTCGGCAGCACGACGGCGAGGGTCATGCCGAGCAGGCCGAATATCTCGCGTCCGACCGTGACGCGCGTTCGCTCGTTGTACTCGTTGGTCAGTTCGGCGCCGTGGGCGTGATAGCTGATCGACACGCCGGCATAGCCGAGGTGGACGACGAACAGCGCGGCGAACAGCCACAGCGCCAGCATCGTCGGCTGGGTGAACAGCGAATCGGGCGGATCGAAGAGCATGTAGAAGCCGCCGATCATGAGCGGCAGCATCATCGCCACGAACGTCAGCCGGCCGCGTGGGCCGCGGTGGGTGAACTTGTCGCTGACGAGGCCGATCACCGGATCCTGGATGGCGTCGATGACGCGCGTCGCGATGAAGATCAGCCCCATGATGCCGAGCGGCAGCTTCAGCACTTCGCCGTAGAAATGGCTGACGTTCAGCACGACCGGCAGCGCCGCCATGTTCAGCGGCAACTGCAGGGTGGAATAGGCGACCAGACGGTCGAACTTGATTTTTACCGGCACGGCGGCAGCGTGCCCGGTCGATCCTGCGTCCACCCGAAAACCTTCCTGTCACCGGGCGGCTTGGCGCCTCCCGTCCCTTAGTTGGCGACAGTTATATATGCCTGAAGTGTGCCTGCAATACGTCTGTGCGGCGGGTTTTGAAGCCTGCGGCACAATAGGCGAGGTAATACCGCCACATCCGGCGGAAACGCTCGTCGAATCCCAGCCGGGAGACCTGGTCGGCGACCCGGTCGAAGCGGCCCAGCCACGTCTCAAGGGTGCGCGCATAGTCGAGCCCGAAGCTGTAGGCCTCGGCGAGCTTCAGCCCGGCCCGGCGGCATTGCTCGCGCAGGCTGGACGGCGACAGCAGCATGCCGCCCGGGAAGACATAGGTCTGTATGAAATCCGGATGACGGCGATAGCCCTCGAACAGGTCGTCGGCGATCACGATCGCCTGGACGATCGCCGAGCCGCCCGGAACCGAATGGCGCTTCAGCGTCGCGAAATAGTCGGGCCAGTAGCGCTCGCCCACGGCCTCGATCATCTCGATCGAGACGATGTGGTCGTACTTGCCCTGGATGTCGCGGTAGTCGCGGAACTGCAGGTCGACGCGGTCCGACAGTCCGGCACGCTGCAGGCGGGCCTGGGCGTAGGCGAGTTGCTCGCGCGAGATCGTGACGCCGGTGACGCGCATGCCGCGCCGCGCCGCCGCCTCGGCGAAGCCGCCCCAGCCGCAGCCGATTTCCAGGATGCTGTCGCCCTGGCGGGCACCGAGCTGATTGAGGATGCGCTCGTATTTGGCGGCCTGCGCCGTCTCGAGCGCCTGACTCTCCGCGCCTTCGTAGAGAGCGGACGAATAGGTCATCGTGGGGTCGAGCCACAGGCCGTAGAACTCGTTGCCGAGGTCGTAGTGCGCATGGATGTTGCGCTTGGAACCCTCGCGCGAATTGTCATGCCGGCGATGCAGCAGTTTCAGCAGCATGCCGTGAAAGACGTTGGTGCGCGTCACGCCGCCCAGCGCTTTTTCATTGTCGGTAAGCAGCGACAGCAGTCCCGGCAGGTCGGGCGTGTCGCACAAACCGTCCATGTAGGCCTCGGCAAAGCCGATGTCGCCGTCGAGCAGCACGCGGCGGAAGAAGCGCCAGTCCTTGATCTCGATTTCGGCCTGTCGTTCCGCCTGGTCCGGGCCAAAATGGCAGATCGTTCCGTCCGGCAGCCGCACGGTCAGCCGACCGGACGACAGCCGGGCAAGCGACTTGAGAACGAAGCGGGCGGCGAATGACATCGGATCAACGGCTCACGGGGTCAACGGCTCACGAGCTGCGAAGGTGGATCGGGCTTCGGATAAAACTTCGCCCGCTTCCGCCAGAGTTGCAAGGCCTGCCAATGAATTCTGAGCACGACGCCCACGGTCATGGTCGGGTTGCACAGGAAGCGGCGCACCACCGTCCGGTCTGCGAGCGGTTCGCGCCGGCCCGCCACGGAGGTGGCCAGCATCAATCCCTCGTCGTCGTGATAGTTCACGTCGACATGGGCGATCCGCTCGTCGAGGCGGAAGCGGAACTGGTAGTGGCCATCGACCGGCAGGAAGGGCGAGACGTGGAAGACCTTGTGGCCGTCCAGCCAGGTCTCCGGACCGATGGCGCCGTGGTCGTCGTGGTGGACCAGGTAGCAGTGGTTCTCGCCGAAGGTATTGTTGACCGCGCACAGCACCGCCCGCAGGGAGCCTTCGCGGTCGCGGCAGAACCAAAAGCTCACCGGATTGAACACGTAGCCCAGCATCCGCGGCATGGTCATCAGAGTGACCTCGCCGTCGCACACCTCGGCCAGCCCATGCTTGGCCAGGATCCTGTGCAGCCAGGCCTTCAGGTCGCCGCCGTCGCGCGCGCCATGGTCGGCGCGGCGGAAGGAGACGAGGCCCGGGCGATCGAGTTTCAGCCAGCGGCCAGCCGCCGTCTGCAGCGTGCCGAGGTCGAGGCAGAGATAGGCGACGCGGTAGCGGAAGGCGTTTTCGCGCGGCCGCAGCCTGCGGTGCACGACGGTGGCGTCGATGATGGCGTGGGTCGCTTCCGACCCCCTTCGCCGCGTATGACGCGGCACTTCCCCCGCAAGCGGGGGCAGAGAAGAATCAGACTCCTCCCCCGTCACCGGGGGAGGTGCCCCCGCGAGGGGGCGGAGGGGGTAGGCCGCAGTCATGTCCGCGCCGCGACCGGCAGCGGGAACGGATCGAGCGCCGGCCGGTCGGCCACGACTCGCGGCGGGTCGCCGATGCGGCGGTGCTCGTCGGGCCGGGGCCAGGGGCGGCGCACCTCGAGCTGCTCGGCCACGTCGAGACCGGCCGACAGCGCGTCCTCGTGGAAGCCGTAGCCGCAGTAGCTGCCGCAGAAGTAGGTATCGCGCACGCCCTGGATGGCATGCAGGCCGCGCTGCGCGCGGATGGCCGCCGCGTCGTACATCGGATGCTCGAAGGAAAAGCGCGCATGGGCGGTCGCGGGCGAGGGCGCGCGACCGGGATTGACCGAGACGAACAGCGGCGTCTCGTCCGGCAGGTTTTGCAGCCGGTTCATCCAGTAGGTGACGCTCACGTTCGCCTTCTCCGATCTGCGGTCGGCGACATAGTTCCAGCTCGACCACACGCTGCGCCGCCTGGGCATCAGCGACAGATCGCCGTGCAGCCAGACCTCGTTGGTGGAATAGGCGAAGCGGCCGAGCAGGTCGCGCTCCGGCCCGTCGGCATCCTCCAGCAGCGCCAGCGCCTGGTCGGCGTGACAGGCGAGCACGATCTTGTCGAAGCGGTCCCAATGACCCGATGCGTCACGCACCTGCACGCCTAGGGGATCGCGCCGGATCGCGCGCGCCGGCGTCGCCAGCCGCGCCCGTGCGCGCAGCGGCGTGGCGATGCGCTCGACATAGGAACGGCTGCCGCCGCTCACCGTGCGCCACTGCAGCTGCGGTCCGATGGTGAGCAGGCCGTGGTTGTTGAAGAAGCGCACGAAGCTTTGGGCAGGGTAGTCGAGCATGCGACCGAGCGGCGTCGACCAGATGCACGAGGCCATCGGCACCAGGTAGCGGTCGCGGAACGAATCGCTGAGGCCCGCGTCGTCGATGAAGTTGCCGATGGTGAAGTCGAGGTCCTCGCTCTTGTCGAGCAGCTGCGGCGCCAGGCGGTTGAAGCGCAGGATGTCGTGGGTCATGCGCAGGAACGAGGGTCTCACCATGTTGCGCCGCTGGCCGAGATAGCCGCCGAAGGAACTGCCGTACTCGAAGCGCCCCTGGTCGAGGCTCACCGCAAACGACATGTCGGAGTTTTCGGTCGGCACGCCGAGATGGTCGAACAGCGCCACCAGGTTGGGATAGTTGCGCTCGTTGAACACGATGAAGCCGACATCGACCGGGCGCGTGCCGCCGGGAACCGGCGCGTCCACCGTGCACGAATGCCCGCCGAAACGCTCCTCGCGCTCGTATACGACGACATCGTGCTTCCGGCTCAGCAACCACGCAGCACCCAATCCGGCAACGCCCGCGCCAATGACGGCAATCTTCATTCGAAGCAACTCCCTGACCCTACCTCTCACATACGGTGGCGGAAGCGCAATGGATGATGATTACGCCCCTTCGCATCGTTCGGGGCAGGAAAGAAAATCTTCTCCTCCCTCGTAATCGGGGAGGTGGCGCGCAGCGCAGCAGGGGGGCGGCCTCGGTGGCGATCAGGCGATTTTCTTGATCGTCCGGAAGGCACCCAGTGCGCGTTCCCGGGCGGCGGTGTGGTCGACGAGGCGGGCGGGATAGACGTCGGGCGACGGCGGCGGGTCGGCGGTCCACGGCCGGTGGATTGTCTTTGCGGGAAGTCCCGCGAGCTCGGGCACCCAGCGGCGCACATAGTCGCCGTCGGGATCGAACTTCTCGCCCTGCAGGACCGGATTGAAGATGCGGAAGTAGGGGGCGGCATCGGCGCCGCTGCCGGCGACCCATTGCCAGCCGGTGGCATTGTTGGCCGGGTCGGCGTCGACCAGCGTGTCCCAGAACCAGCGCTCGCCCTCGCGCCAGTCGATCAGCAGGTCCTTGGTCAGGAACGAGGCCACGATCATGCGCACGCGATTGTGCATCCAGCCCGTGGTCCACAGTTCGCGCAGGCCGGCATCGACGATCGGATAGCCGGTGCGGCCACGCCGCCAGGCGTCGAGCGAGACGGCGGCGCTCTCCCACGGGAAGGCGTCGAACTCGGAGCGGAAATTGCGCTGCGTCAGGTCGCCGAAATGGAAGAGGAGATTGTAGGCGAATTCGCGCCAGCCCACTTCGGCCAGGAATTTCTCGACGGCGGCGGAATCGCCGCGGCCGGTGGCGGCGCGCCAGATCTGCCGCGGGCCGATCTCGCCGAAGGCGAGATGCGGCGATAGCCGCGACGTGCCCTCGACCGCCGGCAGGTCGCGCGCCTGCCGGTAGCGCGCCAGCGCATCGTCGAGGAAATCCGTGAGCCGCGCCGCCGCCGCCGCTTCGCCCGGCGTCCATGACGCGCGCAGGCCGCCCGCCCAGTCCGGCGCGGTCGGTAGCAGGCGCCAGTCCGCGAGACTGTCGCTCTCGGGCCACCTGGCGGGCGCCGGCAGGGCGCGGGGGGCCGGCAGCGGCATGTCGGGCGAAGCGAGGTTGCGGCAGGCGCGCCAGAACGGCGTGAAGACCTTGAACGGCTCGCGGGCCAGGGTCTTCACCTCCCAGGGCTCGAACAACAGGTTGGCCTTGAAGCTCTCGGCGATCGTGCCGCGTCCGGTGAAGAACTGTTTGAGCCGCGCGTCGCGCGCGCGCGCGCCCTGGTCGTAAATGCGGTTCCAGTAGATCGCTTCGGCCTCGCTTTCCGCCGCCAGTTCGGCCACGACGCGCTCGGCCGGGCCGCGCCGCAGGATGAGTCGCGACCCCAGTTTGCGCAGCGACGCGTCGAGCGAGAGCAGACTGTGGTGCAGCCACCAGCGCGAGGCGGCGCCCAGCGGCCGCAGGCCCTCTGTCTCCTCGTCCAGCACATAGACCGGCAGCACCGCCCGGCCCGAGCCGAGGCTGGCAATCAATGCCGGATTGTCCGCGAGGCGGAGATCGTTGCGAAACCAGATTATGGATGCCGACATGGTCGGCATACGTTGGCGACGGCGGGGTGGATCACTGGACTTCGCTCATGCTCTCCCGGACCGCGCGCATCTTGCGCGCTCATCGTTCTCATCGACCACGGAGTTTCGAATCGATTCACACTCTCTGGAGTGGCGCGCTCCCAGTAAATCAAGCCCTCGGACACACCGGCGCCTTGCGCATTTCGAGGCTCGCCAGGTCGGCGGTGACCGAGAGCAGGCCGGTGTCGACCGTCAGGCGATCCAGCACGCCGTTGTCGAACACCAGCGCCGTGACGCTGAAGATCGGCTTCGTGTCCTGGTTCCGGCCGCGCGAGAAATTCATGAACACCGGCCACGACTTGCCCTGGGGCAGCGTCACCGGCTTGTCGGCCGGGCGGGCGCCGCGCAGAGTCGCGCGGTCCTGTTCGGTGACCTCGATCAGGAAGACGTCGCCGGTCACCTCGGGATCGAACATCAGGGCGGGGAAGGACGCGGCCTTCGCGGCCAGCCGCTCGATCAGGTGGCCGATGGCGGCCGTCGGCAGCAGGGTGGGCGGCGGCAGGACGAATAGCGACGGCGGGCTGGTGCCGAACACGATCTCGGCCTTCGTCTCGCCGCCCTGGCGCTGGACCCTGCCCTTGACGTCGCGCGGGTTACCATTTTGCGTCTGCACGAGTCCGTAGCGGAAGGCGTTGCGCGTCTCTTCGCTGTCGAGCTTCGAGGCGAGGCTCATCTTCCACGAGGCGGTGAGCGCGATCTCCGTACTGATGTCGCGCTTGAGATGCCAGCCGGCGCAATCCTGGGTGAGGTCGTGCACGGCGGTGCCGATGCGCGGCGCGTTGGCGGCGGCGCCCAGGCGCAACGTGTATTCGGCGCGGTGCGGCTGAACCTCTGCTGCGGCGGAGAGCGGCGACAGCACGGAAGCGGCGAGGAGGAAACTCACAATGGAACGCATGCGGCACCTTGCGCACGAGGTCTGGGCCGGTCAATCGTGCGCGCCATGTTCTGGCGGAAACTTGTGGCGATATTCCGGCGTCGCGGGCGCGAGGTGCCCCCGATGGCACCAGAAGGCCAGCAGGCCGACCTGGTCGAAGTCCATAAGGCCGCGCGCCGCCTGACGCTCCGCCGTGCAGGCAGCGTGCTGAAAACCTATCGCATCGCGCTGGGGTTTGCGCCCAAGGGCCACAAGGAGCGGGAAGGCGACGGCCGCACGCCCGAAGGCGTCTATACGATCGACGCCCGCAATCCCAGGAGCGCCTTCCATCTCTCGATCCGCGTCTCTTATCCGGACGACAAGGACAGGGCCCATGCCGCGGCGCTGGGCGTGCCGCCCGGCGGCGACATCTATATTCACGGCCAGCCCAATGTGCCGTCGGCCGTCCCCGTCGATCATCCCAACCGCGACTGGACCACCGGCTGCGTCGCCGTCACCGATAAAGAGATGCGCGAGATCTGGTCGCTGGTGCCGACCGGCGCGCGCGTGGTGATTCATCCATGACACCCTTCGACTTCGAGTGCGCCGGCGAGGCCCTGCAGGCGCTGCCCCAGGGCGCGCTCTGGTGGCCGGCGCGCCGCCTGCTGGCTGTGGCCGACCTGCACCTCGAGAAGGGCTCGTCCTATGCCGTCGCCGCGCGCAAGCTGCTGCCGCGCCACGACACGCGCCAGACCCTAGCGGCGCTGGGCGCGCTGATCGACATGCTAAAACCCGCGACGGTGGTGTGCCTGGGCGACTCGTTCCACGATCGCGCCGCCGTCGAGCGCCTGCCCGATGACGACCGCGCCGAGATCGGACGACTGACCGCGCGCACGCGCTTTGTCTGGATCGCCGGCAACCACGATCCCGCGCCGCCGCCGGCGGGATGGGGCGAGGTCGCGGAGGAAATCGACGAGGCGCCGCTGGTGTTTCGACATGAGGCGCAGTTCGGGCCAGTGGAGGGCGAGGTCTCCGGCCACTTCCATCCCGTCGCCGCACTCACGGTGCGCGGCCGCGGTTTTAGGCGGCGCTGCTTCCTCACCGACGGCCACCGCCTCATCCTGCCGGCCTTCGGCGCCTACGCCGGCGGCCTCAACGCGCTCGATCCCGCGATCGCGCAGTTGTTTCCGGACGATTACGATGCGCTGTTGGTTGGCCGCGACGCTGTGCGGCGCTTGTCGTGGCGGCAGCTCAGGCCGGATGCGTCGGCGTTCGGATGAAGAGCAAGTTCGTTCACCTGCAATAAGCGAATATTGGTGCAGGCCGCCTCGCACCCGCGCGTCGTGTCGCAAGGAAACCAAGCGACACATTCTTGGGCAATTCTTATTGCACGTTCATTGTTGATCGTGGCTGGTAGCGGCTGGACGGATCGGCAGGATTCGGCATGGCCTTATTGCTAACGCATGCCAATCGGCATCCGGCCCGCGAGGCTGGACTCTCACCACGTCGTGCCAGCACTGCCAGCAGCCCGGTAGAATCCACGATGCTGATTTGCAATTCGAGATTCACAGGTTCAGCCGGATTTGCTCCATATTTCCGGTGTCGTCGCACGAGGCCTGTCTGGGGTTTTTCCGATCGCCCGGGCACTCCCGTCCTGACGTCCAGCTTCTGATTTTTTGCTGAGACCGCCGATCCGAGTATTGGCGCTTGAACCTTTGGCCATGCCCCGCCCGGCGCGCCCGCCGGGTACGATCCCTGGAGGATGAGGGGCCGTCCCGCGGCCTTGCCCTGACCGGGTACTGAG
>LNFM01005762.1_pt1 | contig 22594 bp, 22 predicted proteins | sample 596031 | NCBI WGS metagenome assembly LNFM01 (sample SAMN04254537, study PRJNA301005) | activated carbon metagenome | isolation source: dual media filters at the Ann Arbor, Michigan drinking water treatment plant | place: USA: Ann Arbor | reverse complement strand
CCAGGAAACCTGCCAGCGCGGTCACCCAACCGGTGGACGGGAGGTCCATACGGAGCGCGCTTTCGCAGCGGTGACGTCAATGCCGGTGCGATGGCCGTGGTCCCTTTCTCCACGACATCGATGCGGTGAACGTTGCGTGCGTCAGTAAGCGTGCTCGCGTTGCCGTGTCCTTCGTATCGGATCTTGTCTCACCCGATGTGCTCGAGCCAAGGCTTGAGCGCAAACGAAGGATTGTTGCGATATGGGTATTTTATTTCGCGTTGCCGGTGCCGGGCTGGCATTGAGCACGCTTCTCGCGCAAAGCGCGGCTGCACAGGAGTCCCTGCCGAACACCAGAAGTGTCGCTTTGCCGGCGATCGACGTGTCGTCGACCCGGGTCGGCGGCGGCATCACCGGTGCGTCCAACAGCGTCATCACTGCCGAGGACCTTGAGCGCGCGCCGGAATCGACGTTGCAGGATATCCTCAGCCGCGAGGCCGGCGTTCAGACGCAAAGCCTCTATGGCGGCGTCAACGGCACCGGCACCACCGTCGACGTGCGCGGCTTCGGCGTCACCGCACCGTCGAACGTTCTGATCCTGGTCGACGGCCGCCGCTTCAACGATTCAGACCTGACCGGATTCGATTTCAGTCTGATCCCGCGCAACAGCATCGAGCGTATCGAAATCACGCGCGGCAACAGCGGCGCTGTTCTATACGGCGATGGCGCAGTCGGCGGCGTCATCAATATCGTCACAAAGAACGGCGTGGGCGCCAAGCCGAATGCCCGCGTCGAGGCCGGGTTCGGCACTTACAACACCAAAGAAGCCAAGGTTTCGGCCAGCACCTCGGTCGGGCCTTTCTCGACCGCGGTCTTTGGCAATGCCTTCGAGACCGATGGCTATCGCGACAACAACGCCACCAAGCAGCGGCAGGCCGTCGGCGACATTCGCTACAAGGCCGCCGAAGGAAGCGTGTTCTTCAATATTGCCGCCGATCATCTCGACCAGAGGCTGCCGGGACCGCGCACCATTTCCAACGGCCCGTTCGTCGGAAACGTCAATGAGTTCGCAACCAACCCGCGTGGCACAAACTACCCGCTCGACAATTTTCAGCGGGACAACATCGCGCTGCGTGGCGGCGTCACCCGCACGCTGTGGGATGGCACCGAACTGACGCTGGATGGCAGTCTGCGGCGCAAGGATACCACTTTCGCCACCTTCAATCCGATCGGTGGCTTTTTGCCGGCGAATACGCCATCGGGCTTCAACGAGACGACGCTGAGCGCGGCCGCGATCACACCGCGCATCAATTTCGACCGCAGCTGGGGCGACTGGCGGATCAGCGGCATCGCCGGCCTCGATTTCTACAAGACCAAGTACCAGTCGAACCGCGCCCTGTTTCGGGGGGCGGCGCCGAATCACGTTTACGACTTCAACCAGACGACGACGGGCTTTTACGCGCAGCCGACGTTCACGTTCCGCAATGATACCGACATCTCGTTGGGCGGCCGGATTCAGCGCAATTCCTTCAGCGCCCGCGACACCTTCGATCCGACCGCGCCGGCGGGCCTGTTCGGCGTCAACCCGCAGGGGCTGCCGCTCGACACGGAGGAGAGCCAGCGCGCCTTTCATGCCGGTATCGAGCACCGCTTCAGCTCCAACGTCGCCGTGTTCGCGAGAATGGCGCAGAGCTTCCGGTTGCCCAATATCGACGAGCGCGTCGGCGCCAGCCCGGTCCTGACGGTCACCAACTTCAACCTGCGCACCCAGCGTTCGCGGGACTATGAAGGCGGCCTGCGGCTGAACTGGAATCGCTTCGAGGTGCAAACAAGCGTCTATGACATGTACCTCACCGACGAGCTGCATTTCAGCCCGATCACCTTTGCAAATACCAATCTCGATCCGACGCGACGCTACGGTGTCGAGACCATGGCCCGCTTCAGCGTCACCGACAGCCTTCGTTTGCGTGGCTCGGCAACCTATACCCGCGCCGTGTTCCGGTCCGGTCCTTTCGCCGGCAACGATGTGCCGGAAGTGGCGCGCTGGAGCGGCAGCGCCGGTGCGAGCTGGGATGTGTATCGCAAGTACCTCACGCTTGACGTCGGCGCGCGCTTCATCGGCAGTCGTTATCCCGACGGCGATGAGGCCAATCTCGGCGGCAACATGATCCCCGGCTATGCCTTGGTCGACGTGCGCGTCGGCGGCGAGATCGACCGCTTCTTCTGGTCGGTGGCGGTGCAGAATCTGTTCGACAGGAACTACTACGACTACGCACTCGATCAGAGTTTCCCGGGCAACCAGCTCGTGCAAACTTATCCGCAGCCGGGCCGGACGTTTATGGTGCGGGCCGGCGCAAAGTTCTGATCAAACCGGATGCGGCCGGCGTCCGCGCCGGCCGCGTCTGCCCCTCCCGAATCGGTTAGGTTCCGTGGTGGAACAGGGGAGGGCTGCCGATGCTGCGCGCGTTTGCCGGATCGAGACTCATTGCGGTGACGGTTGTCGCCGGTTTGCTGTCGATGGTGACGCCATCGTTCGCCACCGACGACATTCTCGACGCCATAGACGGCGCCCGCAAATCCTATCAAGCAGGCGATCTGCCGAACGCGAAGCAGTCGCTTGATCTCGCCTCGCAACTGATCGCGCAGAAAAACGCCGAGGCGTTTTCGGCGCTGCTGCCCCAGCCGCTGACGGGCTGGAAGGCCGAAAAGGCGCAGGCGACCGCCATCGGCGCGGCGATGTTCGGCGGCGCGTCGGCCGCCACGCGCACCTACACCAACGCGAAAGGCGACACGGTCGAGATATCGATCACCGGCGACTCGGCCATGATCATGCAACTGGGCCCGATCCTGAACAATCCCGGCATGGCGGGCGCGATGGGCAAGCTCATCCGCGTCGGCAATCAGCGCGCGATCCAGACAAATGATGGCGACGTCATGATGCTGGTCGCCAACAAGGTGCTGGTGCATGTGCAGGGCTCGGCCGATGCCGCCGCCAAGCTGGATTACGCCAAGGCGGTCGATGTCGGCAAATTGTCGAAGATGTAGCCTATAGCGGCCGCCACTCCGCCGGCACCAGTTCGTAGCCGTCGCCGCGGCGCGCGATGTGGCCGCAGGCGGGGAACGGGAAGTGATAGGCCGCAACCAGCATGCGGTCGGCGGCGGCGCGCTCAAGCAGCGTCAGCCGCGACGCTACCGCCTGCGCGCCGTCCATGTCGAAGATCGGCTGCCAGCGCGGATAGCGTGCGAACAGATACGGGTTGCGCACGGTGTCGCTCATCACGAGCATCGAGCGGCCGGTGGAGTGAATGGCGAAGGCGCAGTGGCCGGGCGTGTGGCCGTAGGCCGGGATCGAGACGATGCCGGGCGCGACTTCATCGCCGGGCGTGAAGCGGCCGACGGCGCTTCCGAGGTCGCCGAAGATGCGCCGCGCGTTGCGGAAATAGCGGAACACAGTGCCGGTGGCGCGGCTCTGGTTGCCGTCGTCCATCCAGAAAGCCCATTCCGGCTCCGGCACCAGGATCTCGGCGTTGGTGAAGATCCGCTCGCCGGTCTTGGACCGCAGGCCATCGATATGGTCGGGATGGAAGTGCGAGATGACGATGGTGTCGATCGCGGCCGGGGCTATGCCGGCAGCCCGCAAGGCGTCGGGAAGGGCGCCGGCGCTGTCCGCGGTCTGTCCGCCGGTGCCGGTGTCGATCAGCACCAGTTTCGCGCCCGTGTTGACCAGGAGTGCGGTGAACGAGATCGGCAGCACGCGCGGCGGCAGGAAAGCCGCGGCCAGCGCATCGTCGACCGCGGCGGCATCGGCATTGCGGATGAAATCGTCGCCGATCGGCGACTGCCAGACGCCGTCATAGAGCGCCGTGAGCTGATAGTCGCCGAGCCGGTAGCGATAGACGCCGGGTGCCTGCGTGGTGGCGAGCGGTGCGGCGGCGTGGGCGGGCAGCGCCGCGGTCGTGGCGGCGAGGGCGGACGCCTGCAGCAGGGCCGCACGCGAGAAAAATTGGCGCGGTGGACTAACACCGCGCCAACCTCATTAGTTCTGATCCGCCTTGATGTTGTTGTCCTTCACGACCTTGCCCCAAACTTTCATCTGGGTGGCGAGGAAGTCGCGCTGCTGGGACGGACCGCCAAGCGCCAGCGTCACCTGCTGCGTCTCGATCAGTTGTTTGGCGATCTTCTCGTCGCGCAGGCATTCCGCCATTTCCTTGGCGAAGCGATCGACGATCGGCTTGGGGGTTCCCGCCGGGGCAAAAATACCCCACCACGCATAGGCCTCGAAACCGGCGTAACCGCTCTCGCTGACGGTTGGCACCGTCGTCAGGAACGGGTTGCGCTCCTTGCCGGTCTGGGCGATGGCGCGAATGTTGCCGGCGGTCACCTGCGGCATCGACAGCGCGGTCGAGCCGACCAGCAGATCGACATGACCCGCGATGGCGTCGTTCATGGCCGGGCCGCCGCCGCGATAGGGTACGTGCACCAGCCGGACGCCGGCCTGCTGCGACAACAGGGCCATCGCCAGATGACCGACGCTGCCGCTGCCGACCGAGGCGTAGCTGATGGCGCCGGGCTTCGCCTTGGCGGCGGCGACGACATCGGCCAGCGTCGTGTAGGGTTTGCCTTTGCCGGTCGAGATCAGATACGGCGCGGTGCCGAGCAACTGAACCGGATCGAGATCCTTCTCGGTGTCGTAGGGCAGGTTCGGCATCACAAACGGATTGGCGGCGTGATTGTCGAACACCGCCAGCCATGTATTGCCGTCCGGCGGAGACTTGGCGACGGCACCGGTACCGACACTGCCCGAGGCGCCGGCGCGGTTTTCGATGATCACCGTTGTGTTGAGTCGCTGCTGCAGGCCGGGCTGCACGATGCGCATGATGGCGTCGGTCGAGCCGCCTGGGGGATAGGCGACAACAATGCGGACCGGACCGTTGGGCCAGGCTTGGGCGTGTGCGAAAGCCGGGACGGCGAATGGCGCCGCCGCGGCGCCGAGCACGAGGCTCCGTCGTGTGAAGGTCATGTTTCTCTCCCTGGGTTATTTTTTTGGTATTGCCGCCAGTGTACAAGTATCGCGCGCAATGCATACAGCTTCTTTGGCCATTCGGGTTGCTGCCGCTATATTGCTGCAGGGGCGAAACGACGCGGATGGAGGCAGAGCGATGCGGCAGTTGATGCTGGGCGGGATGTGTGGGGCGCTGATGCTTGGCGGCTGCGCTACCGACGTCGGCCCAACCCCTGCGGAGTTGAAAGCGCGCTGGGAAGCGCAGAACATCTACCCGGCCGAATACAAGAACGACTTGCTGGCGTTCATGCGCACCTACCTCAACAATCCGGCACGGGTCCGCGCGGCCATGGTGTCGCAGCCGATCCTCAAGCCCCTGGGTCCGGGCGAGCGCTACGTCGTTTGCGTGCGATTTGACGCGCGCAACAACGACGGCAAGTACATGGGGGTGAAGGGCGGCTACGCGAGTTACGTGTCGGGTAAACTTGAAAGATATTTCGATGTGCCGCGCGAGGTAGAGGCGATGTGCCGGGACATCGCGTTCGCGCCGTTCCCGGAGCTCGGGAACCTGACGCGCTAGGGCAGCGCGCCATCGCTGCCGGGCACGATGCGCTCGACAGCACCAGTTTCAGAAAGAAAACGCGCCGAAAGCAGCTTCGGGCTACGAGGTCACTTGACCTTGAGGTTCTCCGCGGATGTCTTGCCGCGGTTCTCGACGAGTCGGCGCGTTCGACCGCCGAGATGTGAACGAACACATCCTTCCCGCCTTCTTGGGGCTGGATGAAGCCATAGCCCTTCGTCGGATTGAACCACTTCACGGTGCCCTGAGGCATGTCTAGATCTCCGAAGTATTACTAACGCCTCAGTTTGGCACAATCGCGGACCGAAACAAGGTCCACAATGCCGCGACCTGGCAGTTTTTCCGGACGTCACGCGCGGGCCGGACGGATCATTTGAGGACGAACGGTTAGCCCCGCCGGGCGTCAGGCCCGCCGTTGCGGACGGCAAAGCGTTGGTGCTTCAGAGAATTCTATTGCGCAGAGGAGGCGGATCGCAGACCCGTCGGCTTGCGGGGCGAAGCCTGCGCCGGGGGGGCTGGTGGTGCCGGATGAGAGGATTGAACTCCCGACCTTCGGTTTACAAAACCGCTGCTCTACCGCTGAGCTAATCCGGCCCGGGGCGAGAGCTATCAGCGTCGCCGGGGTATCACAAGGGCACCGTTCGCGACCGGGACAACGGTTTGTTCCACGAAAAAGCGTCCCGTGCCGGTCCGGCACGGGACGCTTCGCGTCGGCAGGTGCGCAGCGGCCGCCCGGCGCTCTACAGGGCCGTGATGTCGCGGTCCCTGGTCTCGGGCAGGAAGAACAGCGCCACGACAAAGCTCATCGCGGCGACCGCGATCGGATACCAGAGGCCGGAGTAGATGTTGCCGGTGGCCGCCACGATCGCGAATACCGTCGCCGGCAGGAAGCCGCCGAACCAGCCGTTGCCGATGTGATAGGGCAGCGACAGGCCGGTGTAGCGGATGCGGGTCGGAAACAACTCCACAAGCCACGCGGCGATCGGGCCGTAGACCATGGTGACGTAGAGCACCAGGATCGCCAGCAGCAGCACCGTCATCGGATAGTTGATGTCGGCCGGGTCGGCGCTGGCCGGCGCGTGTTCCAGCTTGGGGTTGGCGTAGTGGGTGATGCCCTGGAAGATCGGAAAATAGGTGAGCACCGCGAGGGCAAAGCCGGCCATCAGGATCGGCTTGCGGCCGATCTTGTCGGACAGCCAGCCGAACATAGCGATTAACTTTAACGGCCCGGTCCTGACGCACGCAATCGAAATGAAGCCGGGCGTAGTTCCATGTGCAAGCGTATCTCGCGCAATTAATGTTACCCGGCGAATGAACGCGATAGCGTGAATCGTTCGTATAAAATGCACTCCAGTTCGACGGAGTGCATGCGATGCGCGCGGGCCTGGCCATTGCTATTTTTCTGTCCGGTACGGCTGCAGCCTGCGCGGCGGACATGCCGATCGCGCCCGGCGGCTACACCCATTACTATTCCGGCGGCGGCGTTCGCGCCGGGCAGATTACGATCTACGACAGCGAGCCCGGCGTCGTGGTGCGCGCTTACTGGCGCAGCCCGTGGCGCGGCCGGCACTATTTCCCGTCCAACGGCGAACAGCCGATCCGCGGCCGCCACGAAGATCTTTCCAGCAGCGGCCCGTTGCCGGAGCCGGCCGAGACCTTCCAGCGCTCTTGGTCGACGATGCCGAATTATCCGGTGGACAAAGTGCACATCGATGCGCGCCCGTTCGACGAGCCGCAACCGCCGGAAGAACGGTTCCAGAAATAATGCGGCCAACAACCGACAGCGCGTACAGGTGCGTAAGAAAATGATCGATAACCGCAAACTTGCCGTCGTTGCCGCCCTGGCCGTGATGCTGCCGGCCGCCGCCGCGCAGGCGCAGTATTACGGTCCTGCGCCGGCGCATCAGCCGCCGCCGCTCTATCCTTATGCCGCGCAGAACCCCGGCATTGTTCAGCGCGGGCAGCCCTATGCGATCCAGGTCGGGCCGGGGACATATGTGATTCAGCGTCCTGCCGCGGCACCGCGGTCCTATCCCTATGTCAGCAGCTCCGAAATTCGCCGTCCGGCACGCGCCCGCAACGCCCCGGTCAGTCAGCCGAGGCGCCAGAAGGTCGAGCCGGCGCCGCGGCCGCAGCGCGCCGAACGCAAGCCGGTGAAGCCGGTTGCGGCCAAGACTGCGCGCGGCAAAGGCGAGGTGGTCAACACCACGCGGGTCGTGCGCGGCAAACCGATCATCAACGAGACCACCCGCTACGTCGATCTGCCGCCGCGGGTCATCGAGCGCTACAATATTGTCGAGGATGGCCCGGCCGCATCGCCACCGGAGTCTTCACCGGAGCCGGACATTGCAGAGGCGCCGAAGCGCGGCAAAAGCCGCGACGACGGCAAGAAGCGGGTGATCCGCGCCGACGCCGAGGTCACCATTCTCGGGCCCGACCGGATGAGCATTCAGTTGTACCGCCGCGGCGAGGGACCGCGTGGACGCGTCAACTAGGGTTTTGCAGTTAGTGGGACGCGGCGGCGGGCGGGGGCCCGCCGTTCGCATTTTTGGCGCCCGTGCGCCGCGTGTGCGACCTCAGCCGGCGAGCTTGCGGCTGGCGACATAGAGCGAGAGCGCGGCGGCGTTCGACACGTTGAGGCTCTTGAGTTCGCCGGGCAGATCGATGCGGGCGACGTGATCGCAGGTTTCTCTGGTCAATTGCCGCAGGCCCTTGCCCTCGGCGCCGAGCACCAGCGCCAGCGGCACGCGCAACGGCAGCGCCGCGAGGTCGGCCTCACCGGTCGAGTCGAGCCCCACCACAAGAAAGCCGCTGTCCTTGAGCGCGGCCAATCCGCGCGCCAGGTTCTGCACGCTGACAAGCGGCACTTTTTCCAGCGCGCCGGAGGCGGCCTTGGCCAGCGCGCCGGTGGCGTCGGGACTGTGCCGTTGCGTCATGACGATGGCGGTGACGGCAAAGGCGGCGGCCGAGCGGAAAATGGCGCCGACATTGTGCGGATCCGTGATCTGGTCGAGGACCAGCACGATGCCTTGCGCCGGCAGGTCCTCGATCGCCGGCGAGTCGAGGGCATCGGCCTCCAGATAGAGGCCCTGATGCACGGCGTCGGGCAGCAGCCGTTCGGCAATGGCCGACGGCCGCACGATCTCCGGCGCAAAGCGCGCCGGGATGTTCTCGTCGGTCAGGCGGCGGGCGGCGTTTTCGGTCGCCAGCAACTTGCGCACGACGCGGGCCGGGTTCTGCAGCGCCGCAGTGACCGTGTGCCAGCCATACATCACGACCGGCCCGTCGGCATCGGGCCGCAAGCTGTCGCGACGGGCCCGTTCGAAGCGCTCGCGGCGCTCGACCTGCTCGCGGGTCGCGCCCGGCTTGGACTTGGTGCCGGAAAGCGGCCGGCTGGCTGGCGCGCGGCTGGTAGGGGGGCGTGACATGATCGCTGGGTTCCGCTGCTGGGACCGCTCGATTTCGCTGCAATCAGGCGGCGGCCCGGGCGGTGGCTTAACCGATCTGCGCCGGGGCGAACAGTCTGCATTGACTTCATCCCGGCGTCTCCCCATAAACCCTGCAAATCCCGACCGGTGGACGGGCGATGCCGCGCTTTATCGTTCGCGATCAAGGCGGTGCGACGACCTTGGGGGAGAGTGTCCCGAGCGGCAAAGGGGGCGGACTGTAAATCCGCTGGCTATGCCTTCGCAGGTTCGAGTCCTGCCTCTCCCACCATTCCTTCCGGCCGTGGTCGCCACGGCTTTATCCCCCGCTGATTTGATTGCCCACACGGGCGCGCTCCCGTGCCCGTGGTTGCGTGCTCAACTCGCGATATACGTGAATGGTTGGCGGCCGCGTATCGCCGCGCGCTTGAAATCGCTCAGCGCCCGGCGCCTAATTCCATCATGCAATATCGACTACGATATTGTGAAAGAAAGTGACGCGCCGGGATCAAAACCTGGCCGGCAGGAAACGCAAGGATACATCATCATGAACGCCCGATCGATCGCACTTGCGCTGAGTGTCGCTATTGGCCTCACCGGAATGCACGCTACGGAAGCCGCTGCGCAGCAGGCGGCTTATCCCACCAAGCCGATGCGCGTGATCGTGCCTTTCGCCGCCGGTGCCACCACCGATTTCCTCGGCCGCCTTGTGGCGCAACAGGTCAGCAAGGCGTGGGGTCAGCCCGCTACCGTTGAAAACCGTGCCGGTGCCGCCGGACAAATCGGTGTCGAGGCGACCGCGCGCGCGGCGCCCGACGGCTACACCGTTTGTCTCGCCACCGGTGCGCTGGCGATCTATCCGGCCACCAAAAGCGACCTGTCGTTCGATCCGCTGAAGGATTTCGAGTTCATTGGCCTGGTCGCGCGGGTGCCGAACGTGCTGCTGGTGCATCAGAGCCATCCTGCCAAAACGCTTAAGGAGTTCGTCGAGATCGCCAAGAAGGATGCGACGCAGAACTACGCCTCGACGGGCGCCGGCACCAACACCCATTTCACCGGCGAAATGTTCAAGCTGGACGCCCGCATCAACATGCAGCACGTCTCGTATCGCGGCGGCGCTCCGGCGATGACCGATCTGGTTGCGGGCCACGTCAAGATCATGATGGCGTCGCTGACCACGGCTGTCCCTCATATCAAGTCCGGCGCGGTGCGTGCTCTGGCCGTCAGTTCTGCCACGCGCTCTTACGCCGTGCCCGATGTCCCGACTTTCAAGGAAGCGGGCTATCCCACCATCGAAACCGCGGAATGGTGGTCGCTGATCGCGCCCAAGAACACGCCGCAGGCCATCGTCGAGATGTGGGCCACGGAAGCCAACAAGGTCATGCAGGATCCGTCCCTGAAAGAGAAGAGCCCGGGCATCGAAGTGGTGACGGGCAACTCCGCCGAAATGCGGGCGCTCGTGGAGCGCGAGATCGCCACCTGGAAAACCGTGGCGCAGAAAGCCAACATCAAGATGGACTGACGATACTGTGCCGACGGTGGCGCCGCCCTGCGAGAAATAAAATGGATCATCTCTACAAAAAGATCGGCTCGCTGGTGCCGTCGTCGAACGCGACCCAGGAGCAGGAGTTCTGGGCCGCGTTGCCGAGGGACACCTCTCTGCATACGGCGCGGCTCAAGCTCACCAAGGTCGGACCGGAGTCGACCATCCAGATCGTCGAGGAACTTGAGGAAGGGAGCCGGCGGCTTGCCGACGCCGATGTCGATGTTCTGCTGCTGGCATTGACCGCGCCATCATCGCGCAAGGGTCTCGGTTACGACCGCGAACTCAAAAAGCGCATGGAGGATGCCTCCGGCAAACCGGCAACCACGGCCGCGACGGCGACCGTCGAGGCCCTGAACGTGCTTGGTGTGAGGAAGGTGGCGCTCGGAGCGCCGTGGAGCGACGAGGTCAATGGATTCACGGCGTCGTTTCTGGAAGCCAGCGGCTTCGAGGTGCCGACGCGCAGGGCATTGGGCTATGTCGATAACCTCGACATAGGCGCCTTGCCTGCGAAGACAGCGTACGACCTCGGCCGGTCACTCGACGCCGACGGCGTCGATGCCGTCATGCTGGCCTGCGGCAACTGGCATAGCATGGGCGTGATTGACCGGCTGGAGCAGGAGATCGGCAAGCCGGTGCTGACCACCAACCAGGTCAGCATGTGGGGGGCGCTGCGCATCCTCGGCCACGTCGGTTCGCTGCCCGGTTACGGCATCCTGCTGCGCGACCATCTCAGGGCAGGCTGATCCTGCGGCCGCCCTTGCGTGGCTGCACCGCCTGCGGTAGCAACGCGTCACGCGCCGGACCGCTGCGGTTGCCGCGGCGACCGAGATTATGCCGATATTTCCGGCACATGCGGGTGTAGCTCAATGGTAGAGCAGCAGCCTTCCAAGCTGAATACGAGGGTTCGATTCCCTTCACCCGCTCCAGCTTTTCCATACCCGCGGCGTGCCGGCTATCGCCGCCGTCCGCATCACACCGCCGCGCCATCCTTGCGGATCGAGTCGGCGCCCTTGTGATCGTTGGCGCGGCCGAGCGTGCTGTCGAGCGCGCGCCTGAGCTTCCGTGCGGCGCCGCTGTACGCGTCCGCCAGGGTTTCGGCATCGTGGGTGACGGCCACCGGCTGCCTTCCGGCGGGCCGGGCTTCCATCAGACAGCGCTTGTCGGCGCTGCCGGCCTTGCCGGCATTGGTGTCGCTGAGGTGGACCTCGATCCGGGTAATCCGGTCGCTGAACCTCCCCAGGATGTCGGTCACGGCCGTCTCGACGTCCTGCGCAAGCTGTTCGCGGCCGGCGATGTTGTCGTCTGAATTGACTTGAATCTGCATGTTCGCTCCTTGAATGGCGGTCGCGGCGAAGGGTCAGCGCACCTTCCGCGAGCGTTCCAGCACGGGGCGATGGCCCTCCTGCGTGAGGGCGCCGGACGGCGCGATGTCGGCGTTCGGGATTGGCCGCATGCCTTCGTTGGCGGTGCGCGACTCCGGAGGTTTCGGCGCCGCGGCGTCGGCCTTCTGTTTCATGGCCAGTGCGCGCGCAGCGATGGCGGCCTGATCTTCAGTGTCGGACGCCGGACGTTCGTCGCTTTTATTGTCGGAGGCCATCGATATCTCCTTGCTGACACGGATTATCGCAGTGTCAACGCGGCCGCGATGCCGAACGTTCCTCGATCGAACCGTGTCACAATGCCTTGGCGGCGTCGGTTTTGCGGCGCACCCGGCTCTGATTGAAGCTCGAATACACCACGTACGCGACCAGCATGAGCGACAGCGTCATCAGTGTGCCGCTGATCGGCCGCGTAAAGAATACCGTCGCGTCGCCGCGGGCGATCAGCATGGCGCGGCGGAAGTTCTCTTCCATCAGCGGGCCGAGGACGAAGCCGAGGATCAGCGGCGCCGGCTGCATGTCCAGCAGCCGCATGCCGTAGCCGATACCGCCCAGCACCATGACGATGATGACGTCGACCGGGCTGTTGTTGACGCTGTAGACGCCGATGGCGACGAACATCAGCACGGCCGGGTAAAGCACATGATACGGGATCGCCAGAATGCGGACCCACAGGCCGATCAGCGGAATGTTGAGGATCAAAAGCAGCAGGTTGCCGATCCAGAAGCTCATCAACAGGCCCCAGAACAGCTCCGGTTCCCGGGTCATGAGTTGCGGTCCCGGCACGATGCCGTGGATGGTGAGCGCGCCGATCATCAGCGCCATAACCACGTTGCCGGGGATGCCGAGGGTCAACGTCGGAATGAAGGCGGTCTGGTCGGCGGAATTGTTGGCCGCCTCCGGCGCCATGATGCCTTCGATGGCGCCCTTGCCGAAGCGCTCAGGCTCCTTGGCGACCTTCTTCTCGACCGCGTAGGCCATGAACGAGGCGATCACGCCGCCGGTGCCGGGCAGGGCGCCGAAGAACGAGCCGAAGCCGGAACCGCGCACCATCGGCATCCAGGAGCGGCGCACATCGTCGCGCGTCGGGATCATCGATCGTAGCGTGATATTCTTGCGATCGACCTGGCCGGCCTTGACGACGCGAACGCTGTAGATGACTTCCGCCACGCCGAACAGACCCATGGCGACGGCGACCAGCGGTACGCCGTCGAACAATTCAGGCACGCCAAAGGTGAAGCGTGGCTGGCCGGTTTCCAGATCGGAGCCGACCAGTCCAACGATGATGCCGAGCACCACCATTCCGATCCCCTTCATCGGGGAGCCCGTCGCCACTGAAGACGCCGCCACCAGTCCGAGCACCATCATCGCAAAGTACTCAGCCGGCCCGAAGCTCAACGCAAAGGTGACGATCAGCGGCGAGAACAGCGTCATGATCAGGATGCCGACGGTGGCGCCAAAGAACGAGGCGACCGTCGTCATAAACAGCGCGATGCCGGCGCGGCCCTGCTTGGCCATCGGGTAGCCGTCGAGACACGTTACCGCGGTCGACGGCGTGCCCGGCAGGTTCAGCAGAATAGAGGCAATCGAGCCGCCATAGGATGAGCCGTAATAGACGCCCGCCAGCATGACGATGGCTTCGGTCGGGGGCAGGTGGAAGGTGATCGGCAGCAGCAGCGACAGCGCGACAAGCGATCCGATGCCCGGCAGCACGCCGACAAAGGTTCCGAGCAGCACCCCGAAGAAGCAATAATACAGGTTGGAGAACGACAGGGCCGTGTCGAGGCCCAACGAAAGGTTGTCGACTAGTCCGCCGAGGTAATCTGTCACTGCCAGAACTGCCAATTCTGCCAGACTTGTCCGAATGGCTGTAACGGTATGCCCAGGGCGACAGCAAAGATCAGCCAGCCGGCGATCGACAGGCCGACGGCGAGGGCGGTGCTGCCAACAATACCGAGTTTGTTATCGGCCAGCACCGACGTCATCACCACGAGGATGATGGCGGGCACCAGACCGAGCCAGCGTATGGTGAAGGAGAACAACGTCAGCGCGAGCGCGATGAACACAAACGCCCGGATGTCGGGCATCGGAATGGACGGGCCGGCTCGGAAAAAGGCCGGCAACATCACCAGCGCGCCGATGATCATGAGCAACACGCCGAGGCCGGCCGGAAACGCGCCTGGGCCCATGTGGGTGATGGAGCCAAGCGGGTAATAGGCCCATGCCCAGAGAGACACGCTGCCGCCGATCAAGGCAAAAAGAGCGCCGGCGATAATATCTTGGTAGTCCCGCGTCAGCATCGTCACGCTTCTCCTACGCATCGCAAGCGTCGAACGCCGACGGTCACGCGTTAACGAACTGCCTAGCGGAATGGGTCAAGGCCGCTAATGCGATGAACCGTCGCAGCAGTGGCGGGAGGTCGCATGGCAATGAGTCACGGCTGCGCGTCAACGCTGCATGCGCCGTTGACGGAACTTTTTTCTCAGCCTGGCGTTGTCGCGATGGTCTTCTTTCATCACTTGTTTGTCGGTGCGACGGCGACGGCTCGCTTCGCCGCAATTGGCCCGCAAATGTCCGTCAAGCGTCGATGCGCGGGCGCGCGGCAAGAGTCGGAACATATTCGTGAACGGACGTCGGATCAGCATACTCGCCGGCATCGCAGTCGTGGCGGCAGCGGTACTTTACGGGCAACTCGGTCGCAGTGGACCGCCGCCCCAGGCGGCGCAACGTCCCGCCGCGGCTGTGCCGGTCACGACCGCTCTGGTCCAGGTTGAAGATTTCCCGATTCGCCGCCGCACCATCGGCATTCTCGAGTCGCCCGCGACCGTCGTGGTGCGCTCGCGCATCCAGAGTCAGGTGCTTGAGCAGCACGTCAAGGACGGACAGCTCGTTCGCCGTGGCGATCTGCTGTTCACGCTGGATGACCGCGAGGTGCGCGCGGCCATCGCCCGCGATGAGGCGCAAATTGCGCGGGATCAGGCGACGGCGGAACGCACCGCCGCCGATCTCGAGCGCTACGAGCGTCTCGGCAAGACCGACGCCGTGCCGCGCCAGCAGGTCGACCAGGCGGCCGCCGACAACAAGATCGCACTCGCCAATGTCGAGGCCGCCAAGGCCCAGCTCGACGCCAATAAATTGCAGCTCGGCTACACCCGAATCACCGCGCCGATCGGCGGGCGTGTCGGCGCCGTGCGCGTCACGCCGGGCAACCTCGTCAGCGTCAACGATGCGACCGGGCTCCTGACCATTACCCAGATTCGCCCGATCCGCGCGGCCTTCACGCTGGCCGAACGTGATCTGGCACCGTTGCGCAAAGCCTTTTTCGGCGACGCCAAGGCCGCGGTGCGCGTCTATACGCCGGGCGAGAGCACGCCTTTGGCCGTTGGCACCCTCGATTTCGTCGACAGCGCGGTCGATACCGCCTCCGGCACCATCGCCGCCAAGGCGGTATTCGCCAACACCGATTTCGGGCTGTGGCCCGGCATGTATGTCGACGTCGAAATCGATCTCGCCGTGCGGCCCGGCACGCTGATGATCCCGGCGGTTGCGATTCAGAGCGGCCAGAAGGGACCGTTCGTGTTCGTGATCGGCAAGGAGGGTGCGGCCGAGATGCGCACCATCGTGCTGGTTGGGCTCGAAGGCAACAGGGCAGCAATCGCCTCCGGCGCGGCGGCAGGCGAGCGCATCATTGTCGAAGGACAGATGCGTCTGGTCGATGGCGCCCGCGTCACCGAAGTTGCGCCGAGCGGGAGTGATGGCGGCGGCAATCTGAAACAACCGGCCCCGCCTGTTGCGACCGGCGCAGCGGCCGAGGCGCGCTGATGAACATTTCCGAATTCTGCATCCGCCATCCGGTCGCTACGACTTTGATGTCGGCGGCGATGGTCGCCGGCGGCCTGTTCGCCTATCTGTTTCTGCCGGTGGCGGCGCTGCCGCGCACCGAGTTTCCGGTGATCAACGTATCGGCTTCGTTATCCGGCGCCTCGCCCGACACAATGGCCAATTCGGTGGCAACGCCGCTGATCAAGCAGTTCTCGACCATCGCCGGCATCGACACCATCAGCGCGTCCAGTTCGCAGGGCTCGACCTCGATCGCCCTGCAGTTCAATCTCGACCGCGACATCGACAGTGCGGCCGCCGATGTGCAGTCGGCCATCGCCCGGGTGCAGCGGCAACTGCCCAGCGAAATGACCGAACCGCCGAGCTTCCGGAAGGTCAATCCGGCGGATGCTCCGATCCTGATCCTGGCGCTGAGCAGCGACATCGCGCCGCTGCCGGACCTCGATGCCTTCGCCCAGCAGGTGGTGTCACCCGAGCTGGCGACGCTGCCGGGCGTTGCCCAGGTGCAGGTATTCGGCAGCCAGAAATACGCCGTTCGCATTCGCCTCAATCCGGATGCGCTGGCCGCCCGCGGTATCGGCGTCGACGAGGTGCAGACGGCCATCGCCGCCGCCAATGCCAATACGCCCATCGGCACGCTGCGCAACGCGCAGCAGTCATTGACGATCCAGGCGCAGACCGAACTGGAGAACGCCGCGGAATTCCGCAACATCATCGTGGCGACGCGCGGCGACCGCCCGGTGCGGCTCGGCGACCTCGCCGAGGTGACGGATTCGGTCGAAAATATCGAAACCGCGAGCCGCTATAACGGCACGCGCGCCATCATTCTCGGCGTCTATCGCCAGCCGGAAGCCAACACGGTCGAGGTTGTCGACCGGATCAGGGACTTGTTGCCGAATTTCGAGAACCAGCTTCCGCGCGCGGCCGAACTGAACATCCTCAACGACCGCTCCACCTCGGTTCGCGAAGCCGTGCATGACGTGCAGCTGACGCTGATGCTGATCATCGGCCTTGTCGTCCTGGTGATTTTCCTGTTCCTGCGCCGCGTCAGCGCGACGGTGATTCCGGCTGTGGCGGTCCCTATCTCCCTGATCGCGACGCTGGGGGCGATGTACCTGTTCGGCTTCAGCATCAACAACATCTCATTGCTTGGTCTGACGCTGGCGGTCGGCCTGGTGGTCGACGATGCCATCGTAATGCTGGAAAATATCCATCGTCATATCGAGAGGGGGCTCACGCCGTTCGAGGCCGCCGTGAAAGGCAGCCGCGAGATTACCTTCACGATCATCTCGACCACGGCGTCCCTGGTGGCCGTTTTCATTCCGGTGCTGCTGATGGGCGGGATCATCGGCCGGATATTCAACGAGTTCGCGGTGGTGGTGACGACGGCAATCGTGGCGTCGAGCTTCGTATCGCTGACGCTGTCGCCGATGATGGCGTCGCGGATGCTGCGTCCGTCCGCCGAAGAGAAGGAGCCGGGGCGCTGGAGCAAGGTCTTCGAGCGCGGCTTTGACGCCATGTTGCGCGGTTACGACCGCAGCCTGCGGGCCAGTCTGCGTCACAAGCCGTGGATGCTGGTGGTGTTCGCCGTCACCTTGGCGGGCACCGTCTGGCTGTTGGTGACAACGCCCAAAGGTCTGTTTCCGCAGGAAGATATCGGCCAGCTCTCGGTCTCCACCGAGGCGCGGCAGGACATCTCGTTCGAGGCCATGGGCATCTTGCAGGCGCAGGTCGAGGCGGCGGTGCGGGCGTCGCCCCATGTCGCCAATGTTGCCTCCATCGTCGGCGGCAATTCGCTGAACGCCGGCCGCATGTTCGTCGAGTTGAAGCCGCGCGGCGAGCGCGGCGAAATGCAAACCGTGCTTGCGGACTTGCGGCGCGACACCGGCAACATCCCCGGCATCCGCACCTTCGCCACGCCGGTGCAGAACTTGCGGATCGGCGGCCGCGCCAGCCGGGCCGAATATCAGTTCGTGGTGCAGGGCCTCAACCGCTCGCAGCTCTACGAGTGGTCGCAGAAAATGGCCGACGCCATGGGTCGCGACCCGAACTTCGCCGACGTCAACAGCGATCTGCAGATCAACGCGACGCAGGCGACGCTGGTCGTCGACAGGGACAAGGCCGCCTCGCTCGGCATAACGGCAGGGCAGTTGCGTTCGACGCTTTATTCCGGCTTCGGCAGCCGGCAGGTATCGACCATCTACGGCACCGGCGACAGCTTTTCCGTGATCATGGAGTTTAACGACAAGACCAACTGGACGACGGCGGCAATTCCCGACGTTCGTATCCGCAACAACGAAGGCAAGCTGGTGCCGATTGGCGCCTTCGCGCGGGTCGAGCGCACCGCCGGCTCGCTAACCATCAACCAGCTCGGGCAGCTTCCGGCCGTGACGCTGTCGTTCAACCTGCCGGCGGGGGTGTCGCTGGGCGAGGCCGTGGCGCGCATCGACCAGCTCAAGGAAGAACAGAAATTTCCCACGACGCTGACAACCGCGTTCGCCGGTTCGGCACAGACCTATCAGGACTCGGTCGCCAACCAGGGCATCCTGCTGCTGGGAGCGCTGGTGACGATCTATATCGTGCTCGGCATCCTGTACGAGAGCTACATCCATCCGTTCACCATTCTGACCGGCCTGCCGTCGGCCGTGATCGGCGCCCTCATCGCGCTGCGGCTGTTCGGCATGGATCTCAGCCTGATCGCGGTGGTCGGCCTGCTGATGCTGATGGGAATCGTCAAAAAGAACGCGATCATGATGATCGACGTCGCTCTGGTGACCCAGCGTGCGGGCAAACCGCCGGCCGAAGCCATTTATGAGGCCGCGATCCTGCGTTTCCGCCCGATCATGATGACGACACTGACGGCGCTTCTCGGCGTGCTGCCGATTGCGGTCGGAATCGGGGCAGGGGCAGAACTGCGCCAGCCCCTGGGTGTGGCTTTGGTCGGCGGCCTGTTCCTATCGCAGGCGCTGACGATGTACCTCACGCCGGCGCTGTACATCTATATGGAGGAACTCTCGGCCGGATCGCGGCGGCTGTACCGGCGGGCCCGCGGTCTGCCGCCCGTCCCGGTAACCCATCCCTGACGCAGCCCCGGCGCGGGGCGATTCGCCGGGTTCCAGCCGTAAACCCCTCCGGTTCGCGGCTTTTCCGGCCTTGCAAACCGCCCGGCTATAATGCATGACATCGCCGCGGCGGGCCTTTATGGTCCGCCGCATCCGCTTCCGGAGGAGTGTAGCTCAATGGCTAGAGCACCGGTCTCCAAAACCGGGGGTTGCAGGTTCGAGTCCTGCCACTCCTGCCAGGCAGGGGCCCGGCAGTAATTGGCGGGCTGGCCTGAACAGATGCTTCGGGCGCGACTATATAGGTTTCGGCTGAGCCGGGTCGTGTGACCCGTCGATGCCGAAACGACATCGGGATTAGGGCTTCGCTGAATGGCGTCTCCGTTCAAGTTTCTGCAGGAAGTGCGCGAAGAAACGCGCAAGGTGACGTGGCCGTCCCGCAAGGAGACCATGATCACTACCGCCATGGTTTTCGTCATGGTGGCGATTACCTCGGTGTTCTTCCTCATCGCGGATCAAATCATCCGCATTGCCGTTACCTTCGTGCTCGGCATCGGAAGCTGAAGGTTAAATAGAGATGAGCGATACTGCCGCCTCGACGATTTCTACCCGGCCCAAGCGCTGGTACATCGTCCATGCCTATTCGAACTTCGAGAAGAAGGTCGCCGAGTCGATCCGCGAGCAGGCCAAGCAGCGCGGCCTCGAAGACCATTTCGACGAAGTCATGGTGCCGACCGAGACCGTCACCGAGGTGCGCCGCGGCCGCAAGGTCAACGCCGAGCGCAAATTTTTTCCCGGCTACGTGCTGGTGAAGATGAGCCTGACCGACGAGGTCTATCATCTCATCAAGAATACGCCGAAGGTCACGGGCTTTCTCGGCGCCGACAACAAGCCGATGCCGATCACCGACGCCGAAGCCAACCGCATTCTGCACCAGGTGCAGGAAGGCATTGAGCGGCCGAAGCCGTCGGTATCGTTCGAGGTTGGCGAGCAGGTGCGCGTATCGGACGGGCCGTTTGCCTCGTTCAACGGCACCGTCGAGGAAGTCGACGAAGCCCGCTCGCGCGTCAAGGTGGCGGTGTCGATCTTCGGCCGCGCCACACCCGTGGAATTGGAATTCGGTCAGGTGGAGAAGCTTTGACCGGACTTGTCCCGGACGCGGTGCAGCACGAAGTGTTGCGCCGCTGACCCGGGACCGTAACGATCCCGGGTCTGCAATGCATCGCGTCGCGCTGCATTTTGCCCGGGACACGCGTGGGAGGTGAGGCGGTTAAGCCAACCGTCAAGATCCGCACCACTAACTGTAACTTACGGGCCGGCAATAACCGGCCCTATGCAGGAGTAAGACATGGCTAAAAAGATAACTGGATTCCTCAAACTGCAGGTGCCGGCGGGCGCCGCTAACCCGTCGCCGCCGATCGGTCCGGCGCTGGGTCAGCGCGGTCTGAACATCATGGAGTTCTGCAAGGCGTTCAATGCGCAGACCCAGAAGATGGAAAAGAACACGCCGATTCCGGTGGTCATCACGACCTACCAGGATCGTTCGTTCACGTTCGAGCTGAAGACCCCGCCGGTGTCGTTCTTCCTCAAGAAGGCGGCCAACCTGCAGAGCGGTTCGAAGACCCCCGGCCGCGATGTCGCCGGCGAAGTGACCAAGGCGCAGGTCAAGGAAATCGCCGAGCAGAAGATGAAGGATCTCAACTGCGAGTCGATCGAAGCCGCGATGAAGATGATCGAAGGCTCGGCCCGGTCCATGGGCCTCAAGGTGGCGGAGTAACGATCATGGCAACTGGAAAACGCACCAAAGCCGCCCGTACCGGCATCGATCGCGAAAAGTCCTACCCGATCGCCGAAGCGATCAAGCTGGTGAAGGAACGCGCCAAAGCGAAATTCGACGAGACCGTCGAGATCGCCATGAACCTCGGCGTCGATCCCAAGCACGCCGACCAGATGGTCCGCGGCGTCTGCATGCTGCCGAACGGCTCCGGACGGACCGTGCGCGTGGGCGTGTTCGCCCGTGGCGCCAAGGCGGAAGAGGCCAAGGCGGCCGGCGCCGACGTGGTCGGCGCTGAAGACCTGGTGGAAAAGGTGACGGCGGGCGAGATCAACTTCGACCGCTGCATCGCCACGCCGGACATGATGCCGCTGGTCGGCCGCCTCGGTAAGGTGCTCGGCCCGCGCGGCATGATGCCGAACCCGAAGGTCGGCACTGTCACCATGGACGTCGCCGGTGCGGTGCAGGGCGCCAAAGGTGGCTCGGTCGAGTTCCGCGTCGAGAAGGCCGGCATCGTGCAGGCCGGTATCGGCAAGGCGTCGTTCACCGAGGAAAAGCTGGTCGAGAACATCAAGGCGTTCGTCGATGCCGTGAACAAGGCCAAGCCCGCGGGCGCCAAGGGTCACTACATCAACCGGGTCGCGGTCTCCTCGACCATGGGTCCGGGCGTCAAGGTGGACACCGCGTCGCTCGCCGCGCCGAAGGCGTAAGACACCGGCGTCGCGCTGAAACGATAAAAGCCCGGGCCGAAAGGTCCGGGCTTTTTTATGAGCTGCTTAGCGCGCCGACGCGTCGAGCCCAAGCAGCCAGCGGTTCACCGCCCAGTACGAGCCGTCGTCCGTCAGCGGTGCGTCGATGGCATCGGCGTACCCGGCCTGCGCGGTTGCCCGCATATCGCTTGGCGACATCCCATAGGCGTCGCGAAACGCGCGGCTGAACACGGAGTCATTGGTGAAGCCGTAGCGGGCGGAAATAGCGCTCACGCGTTCACGCGCGTGGGCCGGATCGCAAATGGTCTGGTAGGCGCGGGTCAGGCGGCGTTGCTGGATATAGTTGCGCACGCCGCCCAGCGGCTCAAACATGCGATAGAGCTTGGCGCGCGAAACGCCCAATTGACGGGCGAGAAAATCCGGTCCGAGAATTGGATCGGCGATGCAAGTCTCGATCGTTCGGCGGGCCGCCTGCAAAGAGGCGGCGGCGATGGCTTGTGCTGCTCTCTTGTGGCCATTGGCTGAGGACCCGGCAAAAGCCGCGATCAACGCCGCCGTGCCCTGCGCCGCGGAGCGGCCGTCACCATTGCGAAGTGACGGGGCTTCCGAATAGAGCGCACGCAAATGCCCGGCCAGCAAGGTGTTGAGCGATGTTCCGCGCGGCAGCACCATGCCGTGCAGCAGGTCGAGGTTCGGCAGCAGCGGCTCAAGCATGGCGCGCGGCAATACGATGGAGAGCTGTGTGTAGTCGGGCGTCCGAAGGCGGCTGCGGCGCGTCATGTCGAGAATGCAGATGTCCCCGGCTGTGACCTCGATTTCACGGCCTTCGACATCCAGACTGAAGCCGCCGGCGAGATACAACAGCACGGCGATCGTATCGATGCCGCTGCGCGCGATGGTCGCGTTGGTCCGTTCGTATTGCGTCGCCGACGACGTCACAGAGGCGAGCGCGACGTCGGCGAATTGATAACTGGTCGCGCTCAACGTGAAGGCGGCGCGTGCGGCACGGTCGCGCGCGTCCATGGCGAACATGGGCGAGACGCCCCAACGCCAGAGCTCGAAGTCATGCTTGTTGCCGCGCGTCACGCCCAATGACAGCTTGAACGGCGCGGGAGGCTTGGTCGGAACGTCTGTCGGCATGCGCATATCGAGAAACAAGATCGCGCCCGCGAGATTGCTTCGGCGACAGCCACTTTGCAAGACGTCTCATCGTGCGCGCCCCTGTGCGCTGGCGCGCGGCATTGCCCGTTGGCGTCGAGGCCAGGCAGCCAGCGGTTGAGCGTCGCAGATGCTTCGCCGG
>LNFM01005274.1_pt1 | contig 22595 bp, 14 predicted proteins | sample 596031 | NCBI WGS metagenome assembly LNFM01 (sample SAMN04254537, study PRJNA301005) | activated carbon metagenome | isolation source: dual media filters at the Ann Arbor, Michigan drinking water treatment plant | place: USA: Ann Arbor | reverse complement strand
GCGCCACCAGCCGGATCAGGCGGGCGCGGGATTCCTCCTTGAGGGCCAGCACGCGCGGATGCTGGCGCCAGGCGCTCAGGCGGGCGCCGAATTGCGGCGGCAGTTGTTCCAGCAAGGCATCGAAATCCGGGAGCGGGGGGGTGCTGTTGCCGTTCTTGCCATTGCCGTTGTTGCAGCCCTTGCATTCCTTCTGGCCGCCGAGCAGGATGTCGAACTCCTGCGCCACGACCTCGCGATGGGCGTCGAGCTGGGTCAGGAAGCGGCAGATGTCGGGATAGCCCATGCTGCGGGCGATCCAGTCCAGGTCTTCGTCGCGCGTGGGCAGCACATGGGTCTGCTGGTCGTCCAGGTACTGGATGCGGTGCTCGACGCGGCGCAGGAATTCATAGGCCTGGGCCAGGGCCTCGGCCGTGGCGGCCGGCATGAGGCCGGCCTTGACCAGGCGCTTCAGGGCATCCAGCGTGGGGCGTGTGCGCAGTTCGGGGAACTGGCCGCCGCGCACCACCTGCAGCAGCTGCACGGTGAATTCGATCTCGCGGATGCCGCCGCGCGAGAGCTTGACGTCGTTGCTGCGCTCGGGGTGGCCGGCACTGCGCTTGGCCGCGTGCTCGCGGATCTGCCGGTGCAGCACGCGCAGCGAATCGAAGACGTTGTAGTCCAGGTAACGGCGGAACACGAAGGGCAGCACCAGGCTGCGCAGGGCCATCACCGAGCCGTCCTGCAGCTGGCGCTTGGGCGCCACGATGCGGCTCTTGAGCCAGGCAAAACGTTCCCACTCGCGGCCCTGCACGTGGAAGTACTCCTCCAGTGCGCCCAGCGAGACGGCCGGCGGGCCCGAGTTGCCGTTGGGCCGCAGCGCCAGGTCGACACGGAACACGAACCCGTGCTCGGTGGTATCACCCAGCAGGTTGTAGATGGCGCGCACCGCCTTGGCGAAGTACTCGTGGTTGGAGATGCGGTTGCGGCCCTCGCTGTTACCCGCGGTGTCGCCGTCCTGGTCGTAGACGTAGATCAGGTCGATGTCGCTGGAGACATTGAGCTCGCGGGCGCCGAGCTTGCCCATGCCCACCACCCAGAACAGCGCGCGCGTACCAGCTGGCGAGAGCGGCATGCCGTGGCTCTCGTCCAGGGTCTGCATGACCTCGGTGCAGGCGATGTCGAGCGCAAACTCGGCCAGCTCCGTCATGCTGGCCGTCACGTCATGCAGGGGGGCCTGCTGCTCGCAGTCGAGCACGGCCAGCCGTTCCATGACCAGCTGGCGGACGATGCGCAGGGCCGCCGCGCAGTCGCTCCCGCTGTCGCGCAGGGTGCTGTAAAGCTGCTGGAGTACCTGCGGACCGGGCCGCCCGGGCGGCAGCTGCGCCAGCAGGTTGGCGTGACGACGCCGTATGCGCTGGACGAAACGGGAATGGTCGGCGTGGGCGGGGGCTGTCGCCGGGGCGTTGGCCGCGTCTGGCGTCAGGCCGCAGGCATCGTTGCGGGTCATAATTCCTGTCGAGTTCTCGATCTGCAAAATGGTTACCCTGCCGCTCCGCCCTTCCCTGCCGCTCAAAGTCCTGGCAATTTCGACGCGCGCGCTGCTGTGGCTGATTCTTCTGGCCTGGCTGGTGTTCGGCGCCGCCTGGGCGACACTGCACTGGGTCATTGTGCCGCGGATTGGCGAGCTCCGTCCGGAACTGGAAAGCCGGGCCAGTCAGGCTGTGGGGTTACCGGTGCGCATCGGTGCCATCGTGGCGCATGCCGACAGCCTGTTCCCCTCCTTCGAGCTGAGCAATGTGCAGCTGCTGGACCGTGACGGCCGCGCGGCCCTGCAGCTGCCGAGCGTGCGGGCCACACTGTCGCCGCGTTCGCTCTGGAACCTGGGCTTCGAGCAACTGGTCATCGAAAGCCCCGAGCTGGACGTGCGACGCGCGAAGGATGGCCGCATCCTGGTGGCCGGTATCGAGCTGCCACAGGGGCAGGACACCGACGGCAGTGCGGCGGACTGGGTGTTCTCGCAGACCGAATGGCTGGTCCGCGGCGGTCGCGTCCAGTGGCACGACGAACTGCGCGATGCCCCCCCTTTGTTGCTGCAGGAGGTCGACCTGCGCATGCAAAACGGTGTGCGCCGGCATGACCTCCGGCTGGACGCCACCCCGCCCGTCGAATTGGGCGGTCGCTTCAGCCTGCGTGGGCGCTTCCGCCAGCCCCTGCTCTTTACCAGCGCCGGTGACTGGCGGCGTTGGCAGGGCCAGCTCTACGCCGTGTTCGAGCGCGTGGACATGGCCCAGCTGCGCCGCCATGTGCCGCTGCAACTGGACGTGGCCGGCGGCAGCGGTGCCCTGCGTGCCTGGGTCGACGTGGACCAGGGCCGTGTCACGGGCGCCACCGCCGACGTGGCGCTGCTGCAGCTTGGTCTGAAGCTCGGCCCCGAGCTGCCCGCGCTGGACCTGGCCCGGCTGAGCGGCCGGCTGGGCGGAAGTGCCCGGGACGCGGGCTACGAGGTTTACACCCAGGGCCTGAAGTTCGACACGCGTGACGGTCTGTCCTGGCCGGGCGGCGACCTGCGTATCAGCCTGGACGAGCCGGTCGGGGGGGCGCTGGCGCGCGGCGAGATCCGCCTCAACGGCATCGACCTGACCACCGTGGCCCAGCTGGCCCAGCGCCTGCCATTGGAGCCGCGCGTGCACCGGGCCTTGCAGCTTTATGCGCCCAAGGGGCGGGTCGAGCAGTTGCTGGCGCGCTGGCAGGGCCCCTGGGCCGCCCCGGAGCGCTTCGATGCCCGCGGCCGCCTGACCCAGCTGGAGGTGGCCTCGCGTCCGCAATTGCAGCCGATGGCCGAAGGCGAGCCCCTACCGGGCAGCGTCGGTTCGCCCGGCGTGCGCGGCCTGACGGTCGAGTTCGACCTGACCCAGGACGGTGGCCGCGCCAGTGTGCTGGTGCAGCAGGGCCATCTGGAACTGCCCGGTGTCTTCGAGCAGCCGCGCATCGCCCTGGACCAGCTCGCCGCCGAACTGCAGTGGCGACTGCAGGGCGGCTTGACCAGCCTGCAGATCAACAACGCGCGGTTTGCCAATGCCGAGGCCCAGGGTGAGTTCCAGCTCAAGTGGCACACCGGGGCGGGCCAGGCGCGCCTGCCCGGGGTGCTGGACCTGCAGGGCAGCCTGAGCCGCGCGGAGCTGTCGGCCCTGCACCGCTACCTGCCACAGGCCATCAAGCCCGAGGTGCGCGACTACCTGCGTCTGGCCCTGCCCCAGGGTTGGGCCGGCGGTGCGCGCTTTCGGGTCAAGGGCGACCTCGCCGATTTCCCCTTCAGCCGGGCGGGCCAGGGTGAGTTCCGCGTCACGGCCAGCGTGCAGGACACGCATTTCGTCTACGTGCCAGCCGGCCTGCAGCCGGCCGGGCAGAAACCCTGGCCTGCGCTGACCGAACTGCGTGGTGATCTGGTGCTTGACCACGCGAGCCTGCAGTTGCGCAACATCAGCGCACGCCTGGACGGTGCATCCCAGCTGCGCATCAGCCAGGGCGAGGCCCGCATCCCGGACATGGGGCAGGATGTGCGGGTACTGACCAGCCTGCAACTCGCGGGCCCGCTGGACGAGTTGCTGCGCGGCCTCATCAATGCCTCGCCGCTGGACGCCATGCTGGGCGGCGTGCTGGGACCGGCCCGTGCACTGGGCAACGCCGACGTGCAACTCAAGCTGGATCTGCCGCTGCAGCAGCTCGAACGCTCGGCGGTGGCAGGCCAGATCAAGCTGGCGGGCAACGAGTTGCAGCTCGCACCGACCCTGCCACGCCTGACGCGCGCGCGCGGCACGGTGCATTTCAGTGAGCGCGGTTTTGCCCTCGCCGGGGTGCAGGGGCGTTTGCTGGGCGGCGAAGTGCGCGCCGAAGGTGGCACGATGACCCTGCCGGGCGCTGAGGCCGAGGCCTTGCCCCGCTTGCGGGTGCAGGGAAACTTGACAGCCCAGGGCCTGCGCCAGGAAAGCCGGCTGGGCGCCCTGGCCGGCATGGCCCAGCAGATGAGTGGCGGCACGGCGTACACCGCTGAATTCGGCCTGAACCAGGGCGTGCCCGAGTTCCAGTTCTCTTCCAGTTTGCAGGGTCTGGCACTGAGCCTGCCGGCGCCGCTGGCCAAGCCGGCCGAGGCGACCTTGCCGCTGCGCCTGCAGGCCGCGCTGATGGGCGCCGAGGCCGGTGGTGTTGCCGCGTCCGGCGGACCGCGCCGGGATCTGCTGCGCCTCGACCTGGGCCAGTTGCTCGCGCTGCGTTATGTACGTGAGCACGACAAGGGGGCGGTGCAGGTCCTGCGCGGCACCATCGGCGTCGGCCTGCCGGCCGGCGAGAGCCTGCCCATGCCGGACGCAGGTGTGGTGGCCAGCGTGCAGTTCGATGAACTGGACCTCGATGCCTGGCGCAGGGCGGTGGCCACCCCCGCTGCGCCCACGCCTGCCGCGCCCGGCGCCGCCGTCGACCCGCCCACGCTGTCGGCGCTGCGCAACTACCTGCCCACCCACCTGATGGTCCAGGGCGCCACCTTGCAGGCCGGTGGCCAGACCTTCCACCAGCTGGTGGCCGGCGGCACGCGCGAGGAGCAGACCTGGCGCGTCAATCTCGAGGCGCGCGAACTCAGCGGCTACCTTGAATACCGCATGCCTGTCCAGGTCGGCGCCGGCAGTGTCTACGCGCGCCTGGCACGCCTTGTGCTGGCGCAGGACAATGCGCGAGGGGTCGAGCAGCTGCTCGATGAACAGCCGGTCGGCATTCCGGCGCTGGACGTGGTGATCAACAGCCTGGAGCTGCGCGGCAAGAACCTGGGGCGCGTCGAGATCGAGGCCGTCAACCGCGGCCTGGCGCGGCGCGATGCGGGCGCGCGCGAGTGGCGGCTGAGCCGGCTGCGTATCAGCATGCCCGAGGCCGAGTTCACCGCCAGCGGCAACTGGGCCGTCTACCAGGAGGCCGGCGAGCCGACAGGCCGGGTGACCCTGCCACGCGCATCTGCGGTGGCCGCGCCACGTGGCGAACGGCGCCGCACCGCCATGAACTTCAGGATCGACGTGGCTGATGCCGGTGGCCTGCTCAGCCGCCTGGGCATGCCGGGCATGATCCGTGAAGGCAAGGGTGTCATGGAGGGCCAGGCCAGCTGGATCGGCTCGCCCATGGGCCTGGATTACCCGAGCCTGGGCGGCAGTTTCAACGTCAACATCGAGCGCGGTCAGTTCCTCAAGGCCGAGCCCGGCATCGCCAAGCTGCTGGGCGTGCTCAGCCTGCAGGCCCTGCCGCGCCGCCTCACGCTGGATTTTCGCGATGTCTTTACCGACGGTTTCTCCTTCGACTTCGTGCGTGGCGACGTCCAGGTCGATCAGGGCATGGCCAGCACCAACAACCTGCAGATGAAGGGCGTGAACGCCGCCGTGCTGATGAGCGGCCAGGCCGACCTGGCGCGCGAGACCCAGGACCTGCGTGTGGTGGTCGTGCCCGAGATCAATGCCGGCACGGCCTCCCTGATTGCAACGGTCATCAACCCGGCCGTGGGCCTGGGGACCTTCCTGGCCCAATGGCTGCTGCGCAAGCCGGCGATCGCTGCCGCCACGCAGGAATTCCGCATCACCGGCAGCTGGACCGACCCGCAGATGAACAAGGTCGAGACGACGGAGCCGCCCGCCAGCCAGCCGCAGGGCAACACGCCATGAAGCTGGCGGCCCTCCAGATGGTGTCCGGCGTCGAGCGCGACGCCAACCTGCTGCGCGCGCGTGCGCTGCTCGAAACGGCGGCCCGCCAGGGGGCCGAGCTGGCCGTGCTGCCCGAATACTTCTGCCTGCTGGGCCGGCACGAGGGCGACAAACTGGCCCTGCGCGAAACCCTGGGCCAGGGGCCGATCCAGGACTTTCTGGCGCAGGCCGCGCGCGAGCTGGGTTTGTGGATCGTCGGCGGCACCCTGCCGCTGGACGGCGGCGAGCCGAGGGGTGACGGGCCCCCGCGTGCCTACAACAGCACCCTGGTCTACGCGCCCGATGGCGCACAGGCGGCGCGTTACGACAAGATCCACCTGTTCCGTTTCGACAACGGGCGTGAGCGTTACGACGAGGCCCGTACCTTGCGACCCGGGAGCCGGCCGGTCACGTTCGACCTGCCCTCGCGCGACGGCCACCGCTGGCGCGTGGGCCTGAGCGTGTGTTACGACCTGCGTTTCCCCGAGCTGTACCGCGCCCATGCGCAGGCCGGCGCCGAACTGCTGCTGGTACCCAGCGCCTTCACCCACACCACCGGCCAGGCGCACTGGGAGTTGCTGCTGCGCGCGCGCGCCGTCGAGAACCTCGCTTTTGTGGCGGCGGCGGCGCAGGGTGGGGTGCACGAGAACGGGCGGCGCACCTGGGGGCACTCCATGCTGGTCGATCCCTGGGGGCGGGTGCTGGGCGTGCAGCCGGAAGGCGAGGGCGTGGTGCTGGCCGAGTTCGATGCCGATCTGTTGCGCGCATGCCGCCAGCAGCTGCCAGCCCTGGAGCACCGCGTCCTGTGAGCATGACCCCGGTCGAATCCCGCAGGGAGCGCTGGCGCGCCCACGGGCGCCGTCGTGTGCTGTGGTCGGCGCTGGCGGCGCTGGTGGTGGCGCTGCTGGTCACGCTGGTGTGGCTGGCCGGGCGTTACGAAGCCAGCCAGGTGCAAAGCCGCCTGGAGCGCGACGCCGCCGATGCGGTGGGCGACATCCGCTCGCGCATGACCCGCAACCTGCAAAGCCTGCAGGCCCTGCAGTTCGGCGATCCCCAGCCGTCGACCTGGACGACCGACGCCACCATCCTGCTGCGTGAGCGGCGCGAGCTGCTGCGCATCGAATGGCGCGACAGCCAGCACAAGATCCTGGCCCAGGCCGGCACACCCTACCGTCCGCCGGTGTTCGACCGGCTCGGGCGCGACAGCGTGCAGTCCGAGGTGAACCAGGCCTGCAATGCGGCGCGGCGCATCAGCGGGCCGGCTTATTCCACGAGTTATTTCGTGCCCATGACCGACGGCCTGGGGCTGGAGGTCATGGAGGCCTGCCTGCCCCTGGCCAGCGCCGGCGTGGTGATGGGCTACCTGGTGGCCACCTACTCGCTGCAGGACCTGCTGGACGACCTGGCACGCCAGCTTACGCGCAGCCACGAGGTCTCCTTCACCGAGGGTGACGGCACGCGCCTGGCCATCCGCGGCACGGCACGCCGCAGCAGCCGGGTTTTCTCGGCCCAGCAGCTGCTGGACCTGCCTGGCACGACCCTGGTGCTGCGCATGGACAGCTGGCGTGGCGCACCCGACCTGTTCCCCAATGTGCTCACCGCCCTGGTCACGGCCATGTCGATCGCCCTGGTGTCCATCCTGCTGCTGCTGGGCAAGGACATGCGCCGGCGCCTGAAGGCCGAGAGCGACCTGGCCGATGCGCTGGCCTTTCGCAAGGCCATGGAGGACTCGCTGGTCACCGGCCTGCGCGCACGTGACCTCCAGGGCCGTATCACCTATGTCAACCCGGCCTTCTGCCAGATGGTGGGTTTCAGCGCCGAGGAGCTCATGGGCCAGAGCGACCAGGCGCCCTACTGGCCGCCCGAGCTGGCCGAGGAATACAAGAAGCGCCAGGAGATCCGGCTGGCCGGCAACGTGCCGCCACGCGAGGGTTTCGAGTCGGTGTTCATGCACAAGGACGGCACGCGTTTCCCGGTGCTGATCATCGAGGCCCCGCTGATCAACGCGCAGAACGTGCAGACCGGCTGGATGAGCGCCTTCCTCGACATCCGCGAGCAGCGCCGCGTCGAGGAACTGTCACGTGCCAGCCAGGAACGGCTGCAGGCCACGGCCCGTCTGGCCATGGTGGGCGAGATGGCCTCGCTGCTGAGCCACGAGCTCAACCAGCCGCTGGCGGCGATGTCCAGTTATGCGACGGGCACCCTCAACCTGCTGCACCAGGGCGCCCACACGGCGGCCGACATCGAGCTGGCGATGCGGCGCGTCGCCGAGCAGGCCGAGCGCGCCGGCAAGGTCATCAAGAGCGTGCACGACTTCGTGCGCCGGCGTGACCAGGCGCGCGAGGCGGTCGCGCCGCAGGTCCTGCTCGACGCCATCCTGCCCCTGGTCAACCTGCAAGCTCGCAAGCTCGGGGTGCAGGTGCAGCTGCGCCTGGAGCCTGGCCTGCCGCGGGTGCTGTGCGACCGCACCATGGTCGAGCAGGTGCTGCTCAATCTGGCGCGCAACGGCATGCAGGCCATGGACCGGCCCGACATCCCCCGGCGCCTGCTGCAGCTGGGCGTCAGGCGCTCGCCGGCCGACGCGCGCTGGATCGAGTTTTCGGTCACCGACGTCGGGCTCGGCATCGCCCCCGAGGTGGCGCGGCAGCTGTTCACGCCCTTCTTCACCACCAAGGCCGAAGGCATGGGCCTGGGCCTGAGCCTGTGCCGCACCGTGATCGAGCAGCACGGCGGCACGCTGGCCTTCGAGCCGAACCGGCCCCAGGGCACGGTCTTCAGCTTCACGCTGCCTGCCGGCCTGCCCTGACGGCTGCCTTAACATCACGCCATGCAACCTGTGATCGACGCCTCCGTATACATCGTGGATGACGACGCCAGCGTGCGCGAAGCACTGGCCTGGCTGCTGCGCTCGCGCCGCCTGGGCAGTCAGTCGTTTGAGAGTGCCGAAGCTTTTCTCGAGATGCTCGAGGGCGCGCACCTGCCGCCACGCCCGGCCTGCCTGTTGCTGGACGTACGCATGCCCGGCATGAGCGGGCTGGCCCTGTTCGACCGTCTGGCCGAGCGCGGCCTGCACCAGGCCCTGCCGGTGATCTTCCTGACCGGCCATGCCGACGTCCCCACGGCCGTCAACGCCGTCAAGCGTGGCGCCTTCGATTTCTGCGAGAAGCCGTTTTCCGACAATGCGCTGGTGGACCGCATCGAGCAGGCCCTGGTCCAGTCATCCGGTTATGTGCAGCTGCAGCTGGCGCGTGAACGGCTGCGCCAGCGCCTGGCCGAGCTGACCGACCGCGAGCGAGCCGTGATGCAGCTGGTGATCGAGGGCCTGCCCAACAAGCGCATCGCCGACCAGCTCGACATCAGCGTACGCACGGTGGAGGTGCACCGCGCGCGCGTGTTCGACAAGATGGAAGTCAAGTCGGCCGTGGAACTGGCCAACCTCCTGCGCGAAGCCTAGTCCGGCTTTTTCGGCTCTCGCAGCGGCGGCCGGGTGGATTCGTCACCAGCGTCCTGCGGCGGCGGCAACTCCCCTTTTCTGCGGCCCGAGAACATGGTCCACCACACGATCAGCACCAGCAGAAGCAGGGCCCCCAAAGCTTCGAGCAAAATCAGCAGCATGAACCGACTCCAACAACTTTATTGTGTTTGCAACCTTCTCATTGTAGGAACGCTGGTCGGCTGCGGCGCGGTGCCGGTCGCCGAGCCGGCGCCCGAGCCCGGCGGCCCCTCGATCGCCATCGAGCGCCCCGCGGCGCCGGGGGCGGTCAGCGCCTTCCCCACCCAGCCCGCCAGCAGCCAGGTCTTGCAGCAGGCGCGCAGCCGCTGGACGCCCGTGGCCTGGGCCGAACTGCCCGGCCTGGGCGAGGACCCCCTGGGCGAGGCCTGGTCCGCCTGGGTGCGTAGCTGCGAGCGACCGGGGCCGACGTTTGCCCCCCTGTGCGCCGAGGTACGGCGCCTGGGCCAGGGCAGCGACGAGCAGCGCCGCAGCTGGATGCTGGAGCGCCTGCAGCCTTATCGCGTGGAGACCTTCCAGAACGAAGCGGTGGGCCTGCTCACGGGCTATTACGTCCCGGTGGCCGAGGCCTCGCGCCTGCCGAATGCGCGCCACAGCGTGCCCCTGTACGGGCCGCCGGCCCAGCTGCACCTGCGCAAGCCCTGGTACAGCCGCCAGGAGATCGACACCCTGCCTGAAGCCCAGGCCGCACTGCGCGGGCGCGAGATCGCCTGGCTGGAGCCGCTGGATGCGCTCAACATCCAGATCCAGGGTTCGGGCCGGCTCAGGGTGACCGAGCCCGATGGCCGCCAGCGCATGGTGCGCATCGGCTATGCGGGCACCAATGACCAGCCCTACCGCAGCGTGGGGGGCTGGCTGCTGCAGCGACGCGAGGTGCGCGATGCCTCCTGGCCCTCGATCCGCCAGTGGGCGGCGCAAAACCCGGGGCGCGTGCAGGAGCTGCTCTGGAGCAATCCGCGAGTGACCTTTTTCCGGGAGCAGGCCTTGCCGGACAGCGAACTCACCGCCGGGCCGGAAGGCGCCCAGGGTGTGCCGCTGACGGCGGGGCGTTCCATCGCCGTCGATCCCGGCAGCATTCCCTATGGCACGCCGGTCTGGCTGGCTTCATCTGGCCCGCAGCTGCAACTGCAGCGCCTGGTGCTGGCGCAGGACACGGGCAGCGCCATCACGGGCGCGGTGCGTGCCGACTACTTTGTAGGCACGGGGCCTGATGCTTCGCTGATCGCCGGGCGGCTCAAGCAGCCCTTGCGCCTGTGGGTGCTCTGGCCGCGCTGAGAATTTGTGTATAAATCTACTGCGCAACCCGATCGCCGCGTTAGGCGGTGTTGGCTCCGGCCGCTGCGCTTAACTTTCGCCAAGCGAAAGTTAGCCTACGCCGCAACTGCGTTGTCGCCATCCTCACGTATCTCAAGTACGTTCCGGTGGCTGCGCCCCGTCCGCCTTGCGCCCGGGCCGCTCGCTACGATTTCTTCACAAATTCTGAGCTGAAGTTCAACGCAGGCTGACGCGCACCTGCACGCGCAGCGACTGGCTGCTGCTGCGCGTGTCTCGCCCGCCGCCGCCCAGGGCTGCAGCGTTCTGGCGGTTGTCCTGCACGTCCTCGCTGTCGGCCACCGTCGTCCACTCGTACAGCGGCAACAACACGGTGCTGCTGGTGCTGGCCTGCGGTGCCAGGGGCTGGCGGCCCTGCGTCGCGGCGAGTTCCAGGTAGACCGTATCTCCGCCTTCCCAGACGGGGGTGGCCGTGAAGCCGGTGCCGGCCTGCAGCCAGACGGCGCCCGGCACGCTCCTGCGCACGCCCCCCAGTGTCACGAGCTGCCGCAGGCGCAGCGGCACACCGCTGCCCAGGTTGATGGCCGCCGGCCGGCCGTTGAGCACCAGCACCTGCTGCTGCGCGCGGCCGCTGCTGTTGCTCTCGCGGCGGCGTGCCTCGATGCCGATGTCCACCTCGCTGCGGCCCGGCTGCACCCGGGCGTTCACGTCGGCCGCCACGCGCTCGCTGCTGTTGCTGCGCCCATCGTCCTGGCGCACTTCGATCAGCAGGTTGCGCAGGGGCAGCGGGACGACACCAGCGGTCTGGGCCGACAGCGCGGCCGGCAGGCCCAGCAGGGCGAGGATCAGAAAGCGGTGCAGTTTCATCGGGATCTCCGGCGAGTCTTGACGGCAGGGGCGGGTGGTGTCGGGGCGGGCGCCTGCAGATGGCCCAGCGGCAGGGTCGGGCTGGCCTTGACCTCACCCAGCGAGAAACTGGTGTGCAGGTCCTTCACGTTCGGCAGGTTGATCAGGCGCTGCAGCGCGAAGCGCGAGAAGCTGTCCAGGTCCTGCGCCACCACCTGCAGCTCGAAGGTACCGGTGCCGCTGATGTAGTGGCAGGCTACCACCTCGGGCAGGGCGCGTACGGCTTCCTCCAGCACGCGGGTGGCGTCGCCCGTGTTGCGTTCGGCGTCCAGGCGCACAAAGGCCAGTACCCCCAGGCCGATCTTGTGGCGGTCGATCTCGGCGTGGTAACCCTTGATGTAGCCCTGGGCTTCGAGTGTGCGCACGCGGCGCCAGCAGGGCGCCGGCGAGAGGCCCACGCGGCTGGCCAGCTCGGCGTTGGTAAGACGGGCGTTGGCTTGCAGTTCGCTCAGGATCGCCAGGTCGAACTTGTCGAGTGTTTCCATTGATCGGATTCTTGCGCAATATCCTTTCAAAAACCAGCATTTCAGTGGCAAAGAAAGCAAAGACCTATCCGGGCGACCGTCATACACTGACCTGCATACAAAAACAGGCCCAGCGCCCGGAGACAAGCCGCCCATGAATGCCCCCCTGCCCGAATCGATCCGCCAGGCGCTGGAGACCGTCACCCTGGACGACAAGTACACGCTGGACCACGGCCGCGCCTTCATGAGCGGCGTGCAGGCCCTGGTCAAGCTGCCCATGCTGCAGCGCCTGCGTGACCAGCAGGCCGGCAAGAACACTGCGGGTTTCATCAGCGGTTACCGCGGCTCGCCGCTGGGTAGCTACGACCAGGCCCTGTGGAAGGCCGCGCCCCATCTCAAGGCGCAGAACATCGTGTTCCAGCCCGGCGTCAACGAGGAGCTGGCGGCCACGGCGCTGTGGGGCACGCAGCAGCTGGGCTTTGCGCCGCCGGGCACAAATAAGTTCGACGGCGTCTTCGGCATCTGGTACGGCAAGGGCCCGGGCGTGGACCGCACCTCCGATGTGTTCAAGCACGCCAACAACGCCGGCACTACGCCCTGGGGCGGTGTGATTGCGGTGGCCGGTGACGACCACGTGGCCAAAAGCTCCACAGCCGCGCACCAGAGCGACCACATCTTCAAGGCCTGCGGCCTGCCGGTCTTCTTCCCGGCCTCGGTGCAGGAGATCCTGGACCTGGGCATCCATGCCTTTGCCATGAGCCGCTACGCCGGTGTCTGGGCCGGCATGAAGACCATCCAGGAGATCGTCGAGTCCAGTGCCTCGGCCATGATCGACCCGCAGCGTATGCAGATCCGCCTGCCTACCGATTTCCAGATGCCGCCGGGCGGCCTGCACATCCGCTGGCCTGACCACGCGCTGGAGCAGGAAGACCGGCTGTTCCACCACAAGTGGTACGCGGCCCTGGCCTACATCCGCGCCAACCGCCTGAACCACAACGTCATCGAAGGCCCGAACGACCGTTTCGGCATGATCGCCAGCGGCAAGGCTTACAACGACACACGCCAGGCCCTGCTGGACCTGGGGCTGGACGACACCACCTGCCGCCAGCTGGGCATCCGCCTGCACAAGGTGGCTGTGGTCTGGCCGCTCGAGGCGCAGAGCGCGCGCGACTTCGCCACTGGCCTGCAGGAAATCCTGGTGGTGGAGGAGAAGCGCCAGCTCATCGAGTACCAGCTCAAGGAGGAGCTTTACAACTGGCGCGACGACGTGCGCCCCAACATCCTGGGCAAGTTCAACGAGGGCGATCGCGCGGGTGGTGAGTGGTCGCAGGCCAACCCGTCCAGCAACGAGTTGCTGCGCGCCAATGCCGACCTGACGCCCGCGATGATCGCGCGCGCCATCGCCGGGCGCCTAAAGAAGAACGGCCTGCTGCCGGCCAGCAGCGACATCGCGGCGCGCGTGGACGCGCAACTCGCCGTGCTGGATGCCAAGGAGCGGTCCATGCAGGCGCTGGTGCTGGGCGGCCCGGCGGCCGAACGCCAGCCCTGGTTCTGCTCGGGCTGCCCGCACAACACCAGCACGCGCGTGCCCGAGGGTTCGCGCGCCCTGGCCGGCATCGGCTGTCATTTCATGGCGACCTGGATGGACCGCAACACCATCGGCTTCACGCAGATGGGTGGTGAGGGCGTGCCCTGGGTGGGCCAACAGCCTTTCAGCAGTGAGCAGCATGTGTTCGCCAACCTGGGCGACGGCACCTACTTTCACAGCGGCATCCTGGCCATCCGCCAGGCCATCGCGGCCGGCGTCAACATCACCTACAAGATCCTCTACAACGATGCGGTGGCCATGACGGGTGGCCAGCAGGTGGGTGAGCGGCCCGAAGGCCACAGCGTGGTCCAGATCGCGCAAAGCATGCGCGCCGAAGGCGCACGCAAGATCACCATCGTGACCGACGAGCTCGAGAAGTACGAGGGCGTGCAGGATCTGCCGGCGGGCATCGCCATCGAGCATCGCGATGAACTCGACCGCATCCAGCGCGAATTCCGTGAACTCAAGGGCTGCACCGTCATCATTTACGACCAGACCTGTGCCACCGAGAAACGCCGCCGCCGCAAGCGCGGCACTTTGGTGACACCCGCCAAACGCGTGGTGATCAACGAACTGGTCTGCGAGGGCTGTGGCGATTGCGGTGAGCAGAGCAACTGCCTCTCGGTCGAGCCGCTGGAAACCGAATTCGGCCGCAAGCGCACCATCAACCAGAGCAGCTGCAACCAGGATTTTTCCTGCCTCAAGGGTTTCTGTCCGAGCTTCGTGACGGTCGAGGGTGGGCAGCTCAAGAAAAAGGCCAAGGGCCAGGCGGCTTCGCCGTATGCGCTGGGCGCCTTGCCTGAACCGGCCTTGCCCACGGCCGCCACGGCCTATGGCATCGTGGTGGCCGGTGTGGGCGGCACCGGTGTCATCACCATCGGGCAATTGCTGGGCATGGCCGCGCACATCGAGGGCAAGGGCATCGTCACGCAGGACGCAGCCGGCCTGGCGCAAAAGGGCGGCGCCACCTGGAGCCATGTGCTGATTGCCGACACGGCCGAAGAGATCCGCACCACCCGCGTGGGCATGGCGGCGGCCGACCTGATCCTGGGCTGCGACCCCATCGTGACGGCATCGAAGGAAAGCACGCTGCGCATGCTCGAGGGGCGCACGCGCGTGGCCCTCAACAGCCACAGCGCACCGACCGCGACTTTCGTGAAAAACGCCAACTGGCAGAACCCGGCCGAGCGCTGCGTGGCTGACATCAGCGCGGCCGTGGGCGTGGGCGGCCTGGGTCTGTTCGACGCCGACGCCGTGGCGACCCGGCTCATGGGCGACTCGATCTACGTGAACCCCATGCTGCTGGGCTACGCCTGGCAAAAGGGCTGGATTCCGCTGGGCCGTGCCTCACTGATGCGGGCCATCGAACTCAACGCTGTCGCGGTGGACGCCAACAAGGCCGCCTTTGAGTGGGGCCGCCAGGCCGCGCAGGACTGGGCGCGGGTGCAAGCGCTGCTGACGCCGGCGCAAACCCTCCAGTTCCAGCCACGCGAGACCGTGGAGAGCCTGGTGGCGCGCCGGGTCGACTTCCTGACCGGTTACCAAAGCGGCGCGTATGCCAAGGCCTACCGGACCTTCGTTGCCCGGGTGCAGGCTGTCGAAAGCGCCTTGGGCAAGACCGGCCTGAGCGAGGCGGTGGCCCGTTACCTCTTCAAGCTCATGGCCTACAAGGACGAGTACGAGGTGGCGCGCCTACACGGCGATCCTGGCTTCAAGGCACGCATCGCGGCTATGTTCGAGGGTGAGTACAAGCTCCACTACCATCTGGCGCCACCGCTGCTGGCAAAGAAGAATGCCAGGGGGGAGCTGCTCAAAAGGCCCTTCGGTCCGGCCATGGGCACGGCTTTCCGCCTGCTGGCGCGCCTCAAGGGCTTGCGCGGCACGGCCTTCGACCCCTTCGGCCGCACCGAGGAGCGCCGGACCGAGCGGGCCCTGATCGCCGATTACCGTGCCTGCATCGAGGAACTGCTGGCCGGTCTGAACGCGGCCAACCATGCGGCAGCGGTCGAGATCGCGCGCCTGCCCGAGCAGATCCGCGGTTATGGCCATGTCAAGGCGCGGCACCTGGCGGCGGTCCGCCCGCTGTGGGACGAGCGGCTGGCTGCCTGGCGCGCCGCCCTGGCCTGAGCGGTCGAGCGCGCCGGCCGGCGGGCTATCCATACCCCCGGGTGGGGACTGAAAAGGGCTGGCGCTAGCCCCGTACAATGGGCGGCCGCCTGTTTCGGGGTGCCTTCCGGGTGTCTCCGTATCCAAGTGTGTTCCGATTTTTGAACCCCTGATGTGGAGTTGCCCGTGTTTATTTCTTCCGCTTTTGCCCAAACCGCCCCCGCTGCTGCTGCCGGTGGCGATCTGTCCTCCTCGCTGATGAGCATGCTGCCCATCGTGCTGATGTTCGTGGTGCTGTACTTCATCATGATCCGCCCGCAGATGAAGAAGCAGAAAGAGCACCGTGCCATGGTCGAGGCCTTGGCCAAGGGTGACGAAGTGGTGACCGCCGGCGGCATGCTGGGCCGTGTCAGCTCCCTGAACGAGAACTTCATCGGCGTGGAAATTGCTTCCGGCGTCGAAGTGCAACTGCAGCGCCAGGCCGTGGTGCAGGTGCTGCCCAAGGGCACGATGAAATAAGAGACCCTTCAGCCTAGCAGACGCGAGCGAACAATGAACCGTTATCCGGTATGGAAGTACGCGATCATCGTGATCGCGCTGCTGGTGGGGGCGATCTACACCGCCCCTAATTTCTTTGGCGAGGCGCCCGCCGTCCAGGTGTCAGCGGCCAAGGCCATCCTCAAGGTGGATCCCGCCACGCAGTCGCGCGTCGAGGCGGCGCTGCAGGAGGCCGGCATCCGGCCCGATGGCATCAGTCTGGAAGCCGGTTCCCTGCGCGTGCGCCTGGACTCCACCGACAACCAGCTCAAGGCCAAGGACGCCATCCAGCGCGCCCTGGTCAAGGACGCGGCCGATCCGGACTACATCGTGGCGCTCAACCTGCTGCCACGCACGCCGGGCTGGCTGACGGCGCTGCATGCCGCTCCCATGTACCTGGGCCTGGACCTGCGCGGTGGTGTGCATTTCATGTTGCAGGTCGACATGCAGGCGGCCCTGAGCAAGAAGGCTGAATCGCTGGCGGGTGACCTGCGCACCGTCTTGCGCGAAAAGAATGTGCGCCACGGCGGCATCAGCCGCAACGGCCAGGCCATCGAGTTGCGCCTGCGCGACGCGGCCACGCTGGAAGCTGCCCAGCGCGTGCTGCTGGACCAGTTCGCCGATCTGCAGACCACGCAGACGCAGGAAGGCAGCGACTTCAAACTGAGCGCCACCCTCAAGCCCCAGGCCGCGCGCCTTGTGCAGGAGCAGGCGCTCAAGCAGAACATCACCACGCTGCACAACCGCATCAACGAACTCGGCGTGGCCGAGCCGGTGATCCAGCAGCAGGGGCTGGACCGCATCGTGGTGCAACTGCCAGGCGTGCAGGACACGGCCAAGGCCAAGGACATCCTGGGGCGCACCGCCACGCTGGAAGTGCGCATGGTCGACGAAAGCGTCGAAGGCCGCTCTGCCGAAGCCGGTTCCGGCCCGGTGCCGTTTGGCACCGAGCGTTACCCGGACCGCAACGGCCAGGCCGTGATCGTCAAGAAGCAGGTCGTGCTGACCGGCGACAACCTGACCGACGCCCAGCCGGGTTTCGACAGCCAGACCCAGGAGCCTACCGTCAACCTGTCGCTGGACGCCAAGGGTTCACGCATCTTCAAGGACGTGACGCGCGAGAACGTCGGCAAGCGCATGGCCATCATCCTGTTCGAGAAGGGCAAGGGTGAGGTGGTGACGGCGCCGGTGATCCGCACCGAAATCGGCGGCGGCCGGGTGCAGATTTCCGGCCGCATGACCTCCATGGAGGCGGCCGACACGGCCCTGCTGCTGCGCGCCGGCGCCCTGGCTGCGCCCATGGAGATCATCGAGGAGCGCACCATCGGCCCCAGCCTGGGGGCAGATAACATCGACAAGGGGTTTGCCAGCGTGACCTGGGGCTTCCTGGCGGTGGCGGTCTTCATGTGTGTCTATTACATGCTGTTTGGCGTGATCTCCAGCGTGGCGCTGGGCATCAACCTGCTGTTGCTGGTGGCCATCCTGTCCATGCTGCAGGCCACCCTCACGCTGCCGGGCATGGCGGCCATGGCCCTGGTGCTGGGCATGGCCATCGACGCCAACGTGCTGATCAATGAGCGGGTGCGTGAGGAGCTGCGCAACGGCGCCTCGCCGCAGGCGGCCATCCAGACCGGCTACGACCGGGCCTGGGCCACCATCCTGGACTCCAACGTCACCACCCTGATCGCGGGCCTGGCCTTGCTGGCCTTCGGCTCGGGTCCGGTGCGGGGGTTTGCCGTGGTGCACTGCCTGGGCATCCTGACCAGCATGTTCTCGGCGGTTTTCTTCTCCCGCGGTCTGGTGAATTTGTGGTACGGTAGCCGTAAAAAGCTGAAGACCGTCTCGATCGGGACGATCTGGCGCCCCGACGGGCAGCTGCCGGCCAAAATGGACTGAGGGAAGAAGAACATGGAGTTTTTTAAGATCCGGCGCGACATTCCGTTCATGCGGCATGCGCTGGTGCTCAACATCATTTCGGTCGTCACCTTCCTGGCGGCCGTCTTCTTCCTCTTCTCGCGCGGCCTGCATCTGTCGGTGGAGTTCACCGGTGGCACGCTGATCGAGGTGAGTTATTCTCAGCCGGCCGATCTGGAGGCCGTGCGTGGTGCCATCGCCAAGCTGGGTTACAGCGACGTGCAGGTGCAGAATTTCGGAACCGCACGTGACGTGCTGATCCGCATGCCGGCGGCCAAAGGCGTGAGTTCCGGCCAGCAAAGCGAGCAGGTGCTGGCCACCCTCAAGACGCTGGACGCCAGCGCCACCCTGCGTCGCAGCGAGTTCGTCGGACCGCAGGTGGGTGACGAACTCGCCGTGGACGGACTGATGGCCCTGGCCTTCGTCGTGGGCGGCATCATGATCTATCTGGCGCTGCGCTTCGAGTGGAAGTTCGCGGTGGCGGCCATCATCGCCAACCTGCACGACGTCATCATCATCCTGGGCTTCTTTGCCTTCTTCCAGTGGGAGTTCTCGCTGCCGGTGCTGGCCGCGGTGCTGGCCGTGCTGGGGTATTCGGTCAACGAGTCGGTGGTGATCTTCGATCGCATCCGCGAGAACTTCCGCCGCCTGCGCAAGCTCGACACGGTGGGCGTCATCGACAACGCCATCACCTCCACCATCAGCCGCACCATCATCACGCATGGCAGCACGCAATTGATGGTGCTGTCCATGCTGCTGTTCGGCGGCCCGACGCTGCACTACTTTGCCCTGGCGCTGACCATCGGTATCTGTTTCGGCATCTACTCCTCGGTCTTCGTGGCCGCGGCCATCGCCATGTGGCTGGGTGTCAAGCGTGAAGACCTGATCAAGGGTGGCGCCCCCAAACGCGGCGAGACGGATCCCGACGATCCGAACGCAGGCGCCGTCGTCTGACGAGACCCCCCCACCATGGCAACCCAACTCTCCTATATGCAGCGCATGCAGCTGGCGGAGAAGGTGCGCCAGCGTTTTCTGGGCGATGCGGAGAAGATCCTGTTTGAACTGGGCGGCCAGCTCCAGGATCGGCTGACCACGCTGCTCAACGAAAAGGGTACGACCCGGGACATGCAGAACCGGCGGGACGCCTGGATGCTGTTCCAGAAGCAGCGCGGGCCCTGGATCGACAGCACCATGAAGGTCTGGCAGGCGTCGCTCAAGTCCCCGGCCAGCAAGAAAGCCGAGAAGAAGGACGACCTCTCGCTCGAAGGAGATGGCGGCCTGTCCCTGGTGGGCACCGATGCGGTCGAAGACAAGATCATTTCCTCGCGCCTGGTGCTGGCGGTGGTGGAGAAGATGAGTGGTGAGCTCGATGACCTGCGTGTGCGCGTCAAGACACTTGAAAACCGCGACGATCTCGAGGGGCACGACATCCTGCGGCCCGAGGTCCTGATCCTGTTGATGATCGAGCAGTGGACGACGTGCGGCATGCCACGCGAGTCCTGGATCATGGTGAACGATGTGGTGCAGAAGAACCTCATCGAGAAGCTCAAGAAGGCCTATGCGAACGCGAATGAGTTCCTGATCCAGCAGGGCGTGATGCCCACCATCGACCTGAAAGACCGGGTCAAGCGTGCGGCCGTGGGGCGCCGTCCGCCATCGGGTGGCGGGGGTGGCCCCGATTCTGTTTTGCCCGATTCCCAGTTTCACGGCGATGCCGGTGGTGCCGACTGGGGTGGTTCAACCGGGGCGTATGGACCGGCTTCGGGCTATCCCGGACAGTCGGCGCCGGTGCCTTTGGGCAGCATGCCGATGCCGCCAGGGCCTGCGGGCTATCCCGGGCAGCCGGCCCCCGGTCGCATGGGGGGCGGCATGCCCGCCGGTGCGCCTCAGGGCTATCCCGGTCAGCCCGGTCCCGCAGGCATGCCGGGCCCAGCGCCTTTCGCTTATCCGGGTCAGCCCCCAGTGGCCTACCCTGGCCAGCCGGCCCCCGGTCGCATGGGGGGCGGCATGCCCGCCGGTGCGCCCCAGCCGGGCTATCCCGGGCAGGCCGGCCCTATGGGCATGCCGGGTCCAGCGCCAGCGGCGTATCCGGGTCAGCCCGCAGCCATGCCACAGGGGCCCGCGGGTGCTGCGCCTGCCGGGCGCGGTGCGGGTCTTTTTGGTGGCCGCCTGGGCTGGGACGATGCCGGCGGCCCCGTGACACCGGGCCGGCTCGCGCCAGTCCCGCCCCCCGGCGCTGCAGGGGGCGCGTCGCTGCCTTCGGCACTGGGACAGACACCGGCCCAGATGCAGCAGGCCCTGGCCGCACAGGGCATGCCTTCCAATTTTGGCGGCGCGCATGAAGAGACGCGCCTGATGACGCAGACCACACCCCTGGCGCGCACGCGCAGCCGTGCCCAGGGCATGTTCGGCCAGCTCAAGCGTTTGCTGGTGGGCCAGGGCGGTGGCGATTTCACGTCGACCGCGGCGCAGCCCCCCTCGCCGGCGCTGGCGGCGGCCATGGCCGAGCGGCCCCAGTATGGCGCCAGCGGCGATGGCGGCACCGGCACCATCTACGAGGACTACAGCCCGGCCGGTGTGGTCAAGGTGGCCGGCAAACTGCGCGAGAAGACTGACGAACTCAAGAAAAAGGCCGAGACCAAGAGCGAGAAAGCCACCATCGAGATGGTGGCCCTGATGTTCCAGGCCATCCTGGCCGAAGAGCGCATTCCCACCACGATCCGCGTCTGGTTTGCCCGGCTGCAGATGCCGGTGCTGCGCATGGCCTTGTCCGACCCGGAGTTCTTTGGCTCCATCAACCATCCGGCGCGACAGTTGATCGACCGCATGGGTTCCTGCGTGATGGGTTTCGAAGCGAGCAGCATCACCGGCGGCGCGCTGGAGGCCGAGATCAAGCGCATCGTGCAGGTCATCGAGCAGTATCCGGAAACCGGCAAGCGTGTCTTCCAGATCGTCTACGATGAATTCCAGAAATTCCTGGCCAAGTTCCTGACCGGCAAGGAAAAAACGCAGAAGGTCGTGAGCGTCGCGCAGCAGGTCGAGCAGAAGGAAACACTGGCCATCCAGTACACCATCGAGCTGCGCAACATGCTCAAGGACATCCCGGTGCGCGACGAGATCCGCACCTTCCTGTTCAAGGTGTGGGCCGAGGTGCTGGCCGTGTCGGCCGTGCGCAAGGGACCCAAGGACAGCGAGACCGTGGCCCTGAAGAAGGCTGCCGCCGATCTGGTCTGGTCGGCCAGTGCCAAACCCAACCGCAACGACCGCGCGCGTGTCATCCAGGACCTGCCGCAGCTGCTGCAGCGCCTGCGCGTGGGCATGAACCTGCTGGGCCTGTCGCCGACCGATCAGGATGCCCATATCAAGATCGTCAGCGACACCATGGCCGATGCCTTCATGTCCAAGACGCAGGCCATTCCGCAGGCGCAGATTGATGCGATGACGCAGCGCCTGGCCAACCTGGAAGACTTCGTCAGCGAGGACGGTTTGGGCGACCTGCCGCTGGATGCCGAAAGCATCGAGATGATGCTGGGCATTGATGCGTCCACCATCGACGTGGTGACCAATGGCGGCTCCAAGCCGACCCCAGCCATGGTGGCCTGGGCGCAGGAGCTGCAGCTGGGCTCCTGGTTCACGCTGGACCACAACGGCAAGGTCAACCAGGTGCAGTTCGTCTGGCGCAGTGACCGCAAGCATCTGAACCTGTTTGCCTCCAGCGATGGCCACAGCTACCTGATCCAGGCGGGCCGGCTGGCGGCCTATCTGCAGGCGGGCCTCTTGCTGCCGCAGGAAGAGGAAACGCTGACCGTGCGCGCCACGCGCGAGGCGCTGACCCGGCTGGAAGCCCACCCTGAGCGTCTGCTGACCTGAAACACAAAAGGCCCCGCGAAGGGCCTTTTGTTTTGACGGCGACTGCGCTGGCGCCAGCCAGCGTCAGTGAGCGATGCGTTCGGCGCTGTCGTCGTAGAGTTCGTCGAGCACCAGCGTGTCGGGCTCTTCGCCAAAACTCCAGTACACCATGAGGATGATGATCTTCAGATCGTCCAGGGCCATCGGCTCGCCCGGCACAGCCATGGCCCGGTCGAGGATGACCTCGCGCATGGGCGGCAGCAGCACACCGGCCGATTCCAGGAAGCTGATGAAACCCAGGCATTCGGCGCCCAGATGGTTCTGCTCGGCGACCGAATACACGCGCATGCTGTCGGTCGCGGGGAAGCTGGGCAGCGTGGTGTCGGGTCGGGTGGCCGGAGCTGTGTCCAGCCAAAGGGTGCTCTGGGCGGCCAGGTTCAGGCCGTCGAGCCAGAGCAGGGCATCGCGGATCTCGTCGGCGTCGAAGCCGATGGCGTTGAGCTTGCGTTCAAGCTGGGGCAGTTCGGGACAGGCATCACCGCGCCAGTAGTTTTCGTACACATACACAAGCACTTCAAACATGACTTCAATATAGCGCAGAAAGCGCCGGGGCAAGCCTAGAATTTGCGGGTGTTGCCGGTGCTGTTGCGCCTAAGAGTCTGTTCACGGTCTGGAAGGGGCCGCGCAGGTGTCTTTTCGGGATGGGATGCAAGGCACGGTGCGCAGCACATAGTCCACTATGGGCCAGCATCGCAACG
>LNFM01005525.1_pt1 | contig 22596 bp, 13 predicted proteins | sample 596031 | NCBI WGS metagenome assembly LNFM01 (sample SAMN04254537, study PRJNA301005) | activated carbon metagenome | isolation source: dual media filters at the Ann Arbor, Michigan drinking water treatment plant | place: USA: Ann Arbor | reverse complement strand
AGCTTTCCATTGCGCTTGAGGCGGGCAACGCGCTCCGGCTCCCGCGCCATGACGGCAAGCGACTCGATCGCTGCACCGGCGACCGGCGGCGACAGACCGACGCTGTAGATGAAGCCTGAAACTCCGAGTTTCAGCAGTTCGATGAGGCTTGCCGATCCGGCGATATAACCGCCCGCGCCGGCCAGCGTCTTGCTGAGCGTGCCCATCCAAATGTCGACCTCGCGCGGATCGACGCCGGCGTGCTCGGCGAGACCACGGCCGGTGGTGCCGAGCACCCCGAGCGAGTGCGCCTCGTCGACCATCAGCCAAGCGCCATGCCGACGCTTGATCTCGATCAGGCGCTTGAGATCAGGCAAGTCGCCGTCCATCGAGTAGAGGCCTTCGACGACGATTAGAACGCGCTCATGATCGGCGGCGGCATCTTCGAGCATCCGCTCCAGCGCGGCGAGATCGTTGTGCGGGAATGCGCGACGCACTGCGCCCGAAAGCTTGGTGCCGACGAGGATGCTCGAATGGCAGAGCGAATCGTAGAGCACGAGATCCTGCGGCCGCATCAGCGTCGAGATGACGCCAACGTTGGTCGCGTGACCACTGACGAATACGACGGCGTCCTCCGCCTCGTACACGTCGGCGAGCTTGCGCTCGAGGTCGCGCAAAATTCGACGTTCGCCAGCGACGAGCCGGCTCGCCGAAACCGAGGTCCCGTACTGATCAATCGCGGCTTTCGCCGCCGCCGCGACCGACGGCACATGATTGAGACCGAGGTAGTCGTACGACGAGAAATTCACGGCTTCATGGCCGTCAATCCAGGTGGTCGCTCCCGCGCGGCCATCCTGCTCACGAAAGAAGGGGTCGGCGACCTGGTAGTCACGGGCGACGTTGCGATGCTTCGTCAGCGACTTGTATTCTTCGAGTGTGTTGAACGCTGGTGCCGGCCGATCGGCTTGGGGCTCAGCGGTGCGCGAGTCGGACGCTGTGCGCACGAGGCCGCGCATCCTGGCGATGAGGTTGTTCTTGTCGCCGGGTGTGAGCGTTCGGCGGCTGCTTTGATCCGTCAAAAGTTAGACCTTTCCGTTAAGTCTGCCGGCGGCTGCAAAAGGTCTTCGCCCTTTGCACAACGCCGAGCCGGCGAAAACGATCCCTAAAAGCCTTCGTTCGCGGCACGACTATTGGGCCGCGATCGCCTCCGGTGCCACATCGGTACGCGCGCCATGCTTGGCAAGGAAATCGGTATCCGCGTCGTTGCCGGAGACGCCGGAGCGCAACCGCTGCAACAACCGCACGGCGAGATCCTCGATCGTCGCACCGTCGACCAACGCGCCAAGCGGCAGTTCCATCCCGAAGCGTTCCTTCGCCGCGAGCTGCAGCTCGACGGTCATCAGCGAGTCGATGCCCATATCGACCAGCGGGCGCTTCGTTTCGACCGATGTCGGCGCGGTGCGCATGATCGTCGCGATGACCTGTGTCAGGTGGCGCGCGAGCACCGCCTGCGCACCAGCGGCATCAAGGCCGTCGATCTCGGCAGCGAGATTGGGCGCCCCGTCAGCCGGCCCCGAGGCATCGCCGGCCTGCGCGAGCGTGCCGAACGTCGGCCGCTTGAGCACAGGCAGGAGCCGCGTCATCGCCTGCCAGTCGACGGGGGCGATCGTCACGACCGGCGGGCGCGCCGGATGCGAAAGCACAACGTCGAGATGGTGCAGGGCCTCGTCCGCGGTCATGGCGATGACGCCGGTGCGCGAACTGAGGATCGCAGCCGAACGGGTATTGCGTGCGAGATAGCCGGTATCGCCGATCGCGCCCCAAGCCACGGCGAGGGCCGGCAATCCGGCGGCCGCGCGCGCGTGCGCGAGACCTTCGAGATAGCCGTTCGCGGCAACGTAGGACGACTGGCCGGGATTGCCGAACAGCGTCGTCGCGGACGAGTAGAGCACGAACTGCTCGAGTTCATCGGCGCGCGTCAGACGATCAAAGTGGCGCGCACCGTCGATCTTCGGCGCGAGCACGCGCTCCACGGAATCACGATCGAGATTGGCGAGCGCGCCATCCTCGATGACCATGGCGCAATGGAAGACGCTGCGCAGCGCGTGGCCGGCACCGCGCACACGATCAAGAAGCCGCGCGACGGCATCGGCGTCAGCCACGTCGCAAGCCTCGACAAGGACATCGACTCCGCGTGCGCGCAAGGCAGCGATCGCGGTTTCTGTGTCTGCGGTCGGCTTGCCGCTGCGCGAGACGAGCACAAGCGTACGTGCGCCGTGATCGGCGAGCCATGTCGCGGTCGCCATGCCGAAGCCACCGAGCCCACCGATGACGATGTGCGCGCCGTCCGGCGACGCAGCGAACGGCTCAGCGTGCGGCCGCGCGGCGATCTCGCCAGGCGCCGGTGGCGTCACGACGATCTTGCCGATATGGCCGGACTGCTGCATCAGACGGAACGCGGGCAACGTCTCGGCAGCGTCGAAGCGTCGATACGGCAACGGGTGCAGTTCGCCACGCTCGAGTTGCTCGACCAGCTCGGTCATCAGGTCCTGCGCGAGGCGCGGGTCATGCTGCATGAGCTGGTCGACGTCGATGCCGAAGTAGGAGACGTTGCGGCGGAACGGGCGCAGCGCGATCTTGGAGTTCTCGTAGTAGTCGCGCTTGCCGAGTTCAAGGAAGCGGCCGAAGGGGCGCACCAGTTCGAGGCTGCGCTCCATGGCTTCGCCGGCGAGCGAATTGAGAACGATGTCGACGCCCTTGGGCACGACGGCCCGGACCTCGTCGTAGAACGCGAGCGTACGCGACGAGAAAACGTGATCGGCGCCGAGGTGGCGGAGCAGTTCGCGCTTCTCGCGCGTGCCTGCCGTCGCGATGACGCGTGCACCCTTCGCCTGAGCGATCTGGAGAGCGGCGAGGCCGACACCGCCGGCACCACCGTGAATCAGCACCCAGTCGCCGGCACGGAGCTGGCCGAGCCGGTTGAGCGCGTAGTGCGCGGTAAGGAACGCGACCGGGACGGTCGCTGCTGCCGCGAGATCGACGGACTTCGGAATGCGTCCCACAGCCGCGGCTGCGACAGTCACATGCGACGCCAAAGCTGCGGGCGCCATGGCGAAGGCGTGATCGCCAACGTCGAGATGGTGGACGTTCGAACCCTTGCGGACAACGGTGCCGGAGCACTCGAAGCCGACTGTCGGGCCGGCGAAACCGTCCTCCAGCGCTTCTGCGGGCAGCATGCCCATGGCCCACATGACGTCGCGGAAGTTAAGACCGCCTGCCGCGACCTCGATCTCGACCTCGTCATCGGCGGGCGGGCGACGATCGACGACGTCCCAACGCAGGCTTTGCAGCGAGCCGGGGCGCACAAGCCCGAGGCAGGTCGCAGTGGTCTCGCAGGATGGCGGATCGAAATCACGGCCGCCGGGCACGCCGGACGTAGCGCGCAGGGCAACGTAGCCTTGCGCCGTAAGGACGATCTCGGATTCGCTGCCGGGCGCGGCGATCAGTTCGGCGAGACGCGCGGCGACGGTTTCGGGATCAAGTGTCGCCGCGAGGTCGACGGCGCGGAAATCAACGCCGGGATATTCGTTCGCAACCGTGCGCACGAGCGACCAGATGGCCGTCGCGACAGGGCAGGGGGCACCTTCGCCAACGAGATGGCGGGCGCCACCGGGGGCGACGACCCAAATCCGGGCCGGCGCGGTGTCCGCGATCGCGAGCGTCGCCTTGAGGCGCACGATCGTGTCGGCAACGACGCGGCGCGGGTCATTGATCGGCTGGCCGTTGTCGGCGAGGGAGCCGGCAAGGAAGATCGCATCGGCGATGACGGTATCGGGAGCGGTCGCGCCTTCCAGTGGGGCGACCGCAGGACGCGACCGCGTGCGCAGTCGGGTCGCGGCGTCGAACGTCGCCGCGAATTCAGCAGCGAGCGCGTCGTCGGCGGCGAGGATGCGGGCGCGGCGCGGCAGGTGCGTCGGCTCGGCGGTGACCGCACCGGTCGACTGGCGTTGCGCTCCGCCGGCGATGCCGCTGAGAACCACCAAACCGGCGAGATCCGCGCGGTCTTGCGCCTCGACATGACCAAAGCCCGCGCGCTCGAGAGACGTCTGCCATTTGGCGACATCTCGGACCGGAAGTGTCCGACCCTGATGGCCGCGCGCGAGACCGAGAACCAGTTGGTTGTAAGGCCCCGGCTGTGGTTCGACCGCAACAAGCACCGCTCCTTTGGCCGCAGCCGCGTGAATGACTGCGAGACCTTTGGCATCGAGCCGATAGAGGGCGCCGAGGCCAACGATGGCATCGAACGGCCCGAGTTGGGCGAGTTCCGCCAGTCCATCGTCATTCAGCTCGACAAGTTCAGCATCCGTCGGGGAGGCGAGCCGCGCCCGTTGAGTCTGGAGGGCAGTGGGATCGCTATCCGCAATCACGAGACGCAAGCGTCCATCGGCCACGAGCGACTGCAAGCGGGGCGCCTGCACGGCCGTGACATCGGCGCCGAGTTGGAGCAAACGCAGCGGCCGATCGGCCGGCCACTGCGCGAGCAGTTGCGCGACGGCGGCCTCGCCATAAGCGCCAGCCGCACGTGCGCGCGGCGAATCCTGCCGGAAATGCTGCCACGTCGCGGCTGCGGGCGACCAGGTCGGACCAACCAGTTCGTTGCCTTCTCCGCTGACATCCGTCAGCGCGGCCGCGGCATCGGCAAGCAGCGCACAATCGGCACCAAAATCGGCGTGGCCGGCAATCAGCGACGGAATGATCTGGTCGAGCGAGGGGACCGGGCATTCCGCAATGAGGCGCACACCATCGTCGGACGTCGCGAGGAATTCCCCCTGACGCGCGATGTCCAGCGCCGGCCCGAGCGTGCCGTCCGCCAGAGTATTCTCGAGGTGTCCGTCCGCTCCAGCGTGGGCGGCGAGCGCGTCATAGGCGACGTGTTGCGCAGCCGCGTCGAGCAGCAGCACGGCCTCTTCGTTCGGCGCCACCGCAGTGACGCTTGTGGCCGCTGCGCGCAGTGCCTCGGGATCGGGAAGATCGCTCGACGCGCGCTTGACGTCGAAGTGGCGCTGGCCGGTGAAGTGATAGGCGACGCGATCGGTATCGCGATCGGCCTTGAGGGCTGCCGCGACGAAGCGCGCTTCCTCGAGCTGGGCGATGACGCTTCCTTCAGCGTCGAACAGAACTAGATTGCATCGCAAGGCATGGGGCGTCACGCGCACGTCGGAGATGACGGCGCGGGCGACCGTCGCCGACGATTTGAAAATCTGGACGCGGCCGAGACGCACAGGAATGAACGCCTTGCCGCCGGTGACGACACCGTCGCCGCCAACCAGAGAGAAGAGACCGTGGAAGACGCCATCGAGATCGGTGGGCGACAACACGAACGAACGCGGCCACAGCCCCGACGCAGCGTCGAATGTGACGTGAAGGGTATCTTCGTTCGTTCGGATGACTTCGGACAAGCGGCGGAAGGCTGGGCCGTAGTCAAGCCCGACGTCGGAGGCGAGCGCATAGACGTCTGCCGCTGGGATCACGCGGCCGCCAGCGCTATTGGGCACCACAGCGAGTGCGGGCTTGTCACCACCGGTCAGCGCCGCAACCCGGCAGCGCACGTGAACCTGCCATATGTCGTCCGACTGCCGCTGACGGCTCGCGATTTCGCACGTCGCCGTTTCCGGGTCGATACTCGTGCGCACGTCCATCGCGGTCTCGTAGGACAGAACGAGCGGACGCGAGATGTCGAAGTCGCGCAACTCGACGCGGTCGTGGCCGAGCCAAATTTGCGCCGCTGAAAGCGCCATGTCGGCGAACGCGGCGGCCGGCAGCCACGGCTTGCCCGCAACGCAGTGGTCGCCAAGCTCCGGGAAGACGGCCGTATCAAGATGGCTGTGCCAGACGGTGACATCGGTCGCGGTACGGTAACCGAGCAGACCGTCTTCAGCCGTGCCGGCGAGCGTCGTCTCGATGCCGCCAAGGGCTTCGACCGTATCGGGACTGAGGTGATGCGTGCGCTGCCAGGCGTAATGCGGGAGATGGCGCCAGCCGGCCGGGGGGCGCGGACCGAAGGCGCGCGTCGCGTCGAAACGGGCGCCGCGGGTGATGGCGGTTGCGAAACTCGTTGCAAGCGCATCAACGGACGCTTTGTCCTGACGTGAGAACGTCGGGACGATCGCATAGGTGGCGCCGGCGGCACGTAGCGTCTGATCGAGATAGGAGCGCAGCACCGCACGCGGCCCGATTTCGATGAAGACCCCGGCGCCCTGCGCCGCGGCTCGCCGAATCGCATCGGAGAAAAGCACGGGCATCCGGACGTTGCGCCACCAATATTCGGCATCGAGGGCGGCGGCGTCGAGCGGTGTCGCCTCGACGGTGGAGATGAAGAGAGTTTTGCCAGGGCTGGCCGTGAGGTCTGCAAGCTCCGCGTGAAGCTGCGCCCGGGCATCGTCCATGATCCGGCTGTGGAAGGGATACTCGATGTCGAGTATCTGGCCGGCAAGACCGGCCGATTCCGCAGCCTTGAGCATATCGGCTAGCGGGTCCGCAGGTCCGACCAGCGTCACCGACGTTGGGCTGTTGATTGCGGCGATCTCGATCGCTTTAGCGCCCAAACCATCGAGGAAGCGCTGTGCGTCCTCTGCCGAAACGTGCAGGACAGCCATCTTACCGGTCCCGCGCGAGAACTCCTGCGAGGCCGAGCGAGCGAGGATGAGACGCACCGCGCGCTCGCGGTCATAATGACCGGCGGCGTAGGCGGCAGCGACTTCGCCGACGCTGTGGCCAACGACCACGGACGGCTCGAGGCCACGCTCACGAAGCGTATCGGCGGCGGCCGCCTGCAACGCGAACAGCAGCGGCTGAGCGATGCTCGTGGCCTTGATGCGGTCGGCGAGATCCTCGGCGGCCAGCATTTCGATCGCCGACCATCCGGCGCCCTGCTGGATGAGCGCATCGAGCGCTGTAAAGTGTCGGCGGAAGATCGGATCGTTGACAAGCGCCACGCGTCCCATGCCGGCCCACTGCGAGCCGTTGCCACAGAACACGAACGCGACATTCGCCTGGGCGGCGATGGCCGTGCCACGCACCACCTGATCGCTGGGTGTACCGGTGGCGAGCGCTTCGAGCCCGGCCTTGAGATCGCCGACAACCACGGCGCGTTCTGACAACACGTCGCGATGGTGCGCGAGTGCCGCGCCGACATTGCTTGCATCGCCAGTCGAGACGATTTCGGCAAGGCGCTTGGCGCCGTCGATCAACGCAGCCTCGGTGCGTGCGGTCAAAATCCCGCCGAGGGGCGCTGCCGCGTCGTCATTCAGAGCATGACCATTGAGGAGCCGCCGGCCGGACGAACGTCCATCGGCAGGCTTTGCCAAAGGATCGGCGATGACGACATGCGCATTGGTGCCGCCGAACCCGAACGTGCTGACGCCAGCCAGGCGCGGGCGGCCGGAGCGCGGAAGCGGCACCGGCTCCTGCGCAACACGCAGGTTCAGATCGTCGAACGGAATGTCCGGATTGAGTTCCTCGGCATGAAGTGTCGCCGGCAGCAGGTCGTTGCGGAGTGCGAGCGTTGCCTTCAGAAGGCCGACAAGGCCTGAAGCGGGCTCGAGATGGCCGACATTCGACTTGACCGAGCCGATCGGCAGCCGGTCCTTGCGACGCTGGCCGATCTGTTCGCCGATGGCACGAGCTTCGATCGGATCGCCGACCCGCGTGCCGGTGCCGTGAGCTTCGACGAACGCCAACTGGTTGGGATCGATACCAGCGCCATCGTGTACGGTGCGGATCAGGCGGCCTTGTGCCTCGTAGGACGGCAGCGATACGCCGACTGTCTTTCCGTCGGAGTTCACACCGGACGCGAGGATGCGGGCGTGCGGAGCGCCGTTGCGCAGGATCGAGGCGCCATCGCGCGCCAACACCATAACGACGCCGCCCTCGCTGCGGACGTACCCCTGGCCGTGGGCCGAGAACGCGCGGCACAGCCCTTCCGGCGAAAGCATCCGGGCGGCGGAGAAGCCAATGAACGGAAATGGATTGAGCAGGATATTGACGCCAGCGACGATAGCGGTGTCGATCGTACCGGCGCGTAGCGCGGAGACGGCTTCGTGCAGGGCGACAAGCGACGATGAGCACGCCGTGTCGACGACGAGGCTCGGGCCAGCGAAATCGAAACAGTATGAGATGCGGTTGGCGATCAGCGACAGCGCGCTGCCCGTCATATAGTAGGCGTCGCTACCGGAGGCATCGAACACTCGGCGAGTACCGTGATCGATCGACGACGCGCCGACGTAGACACCAATGGCGCTGCCCGCGACGCTGGACGGCGGTACGCCGGAGTCTTCAAGCGCTTCCCAAACAAGTTCGAGCAGGAGGCGTTGCTGCGGGTCGATCTGAGTGGCTTCACGCGGCGAGATACCGAATACTGCCGGATCGAAGGACCACGGCGCATCTAGAGTACCGGCGCGAAACGTGTACGCCTTGCCGGGCTCGCCCTGACGCGGATGGAAGTAGCGCCCGCGCGGCCAGCGGCCAGGGCCGACTTCACCGATTGTGCAGCGACGCTCCTTGAGGACGGACCAGAGGGCCGATACACTCGGCGCTCCAGGGAGTCGGCACGCGTAACCGGCAATGTGGATTTGCGAATCGTGATCGAGTGATTGGGCCAATTCGGCCTCCATTTGAAAATCATCCGGGAATGGTCCGCCGCGACTGCGCCTAGCGCACCGGCGCGAACCGCTGCTGCGGTCCACTGACACAATGGCCAAATTCTTCCTTGGCCGTTTTCCCAGAGATTTGACGCCACTACATTGTGTCGATGCGACGACGAATTACCCCTCCCGCAATTCGGACGAGCGACACACGGGGACATCGGTATCGTTATCCACAGCGTAGCACAAGCAGGCACTGGACATGGCCATCTGCCCCGCAGAGGTGCCGAAGGGTGATCCGGGCAGGACACAACCGACGCGAATCCGCCTTCAGCAGGCCCAGGCGACGGGCACGCGCCCCTGCCTGGAGCGTCTCATGCGGTAGCCTCCCCTTTTCACGCCTAAGTTATTGCCGACAAGGCAAAACCTGAACCGGCCAACCGCCACCCTCTGGTCACTCGAAGCAAATCATAAGCAGGATAGCGAAGCACACGAACAACAATCATTGCGTGCGCCAATGAAGCCGTTTGCTATCTATGGTTAAGCTCTGAATGGCTATTAGTCGGGGGGCGTGTCGAAACATCGCGCACCAGAAATTCCGTGAGCAACCCCAGAATGGCGGTCCGCGCTTGGATTGGTGGGTGAAATGACGAGCACTGCTTAGGAGTATCACCGCTCATCCGGTCACAGTCCAGCCCTTGCCGGTCGCGATCGAGGGGGTGTCGGCCGACGTGCCGAAGTTCCCTGTCACGGTCAGTGTCTGGCTCGAGATCGTCGGCAGCGCCGTATAGATTTCGTCGAGAGCCGCCGCGCCGAGGCGGCAGTTCAGCAGTGAAAACGTCAGCGGAAGGGAACAGTTTTCGATACGCGAAAGTGCGGAGCATCCGTTGAATAGATTTGCTGTGGCGGACGACAGGCTGGCGAAGCCGCCGGACGCAAATTTGATATGCTGCAGGAGGGCGCACGTCGTGAACATCGCGCCGATATCGGTGACTGCCGCCAACGCGGATCCGAATTCGACGTAGCGAAGAGCCGTGCAATTGGCGAGAAAGCTGCCCATGGATGTCGTGGCCGCAAACGCGCCTGACGGAAACACCACTCGGCCAAGTGCCGAGCATCCGTTGAAAGCGCTGGCTGCACTGGTGACGTGAGAAAAGGCGCCGCTCGGCAGCGTCAAGGAAGCCAAGCGCCCGCAACCGTTGAACGTCTGGGTCAAGTTCGTCAGGGACGACCCCAGGGTTCCCGCAGGGAATGTCAGCTCGGTCAGAGACGAGCAATTCTGGAATGCGCCCTGCATCGTCGTGACGGCCGTGCCGAGGCCTGACAAATTCACTCGACGCAGCGATGAGCATCCCCGGAACACATTCTGCAAACTGGTGACGTTGGAGAGCAGCGTCCCTGGTTGGTCGATCCGAACCAGCGCGGCCATGCCGTCGAACGAGATGGCCGTGACGGTCCCGGTCGCGACAAAGTTGATGTACTCGCACAAGCGAGCACCGCCGAAGGTGTTGAAAGTCGTCGCGGCCGGCGCATTGATCTGCAATTCGAGCCACGGCAGCGGCACGACATTGCCCGATGGCGCGACCGACGTATTGACTGCGGTGATATTGCCACCGCTCGTTGTGATCGTGACGACCGCGACCTTGTAACCGCGCGAGGTGACCGCAGGGAGATCGCCGTCGCCGTAGTCGTACGTGTGCTCGGCGGTCGTGCCACTGGCGATCCCGGTATCGGTCACCCCATCGCCCCAATCGACCGAGTAGGTGCCAGACGAGACGGTGATGCGGACGGCGTGCCTGTTCGAGGCATGATCGTGGATGGCGACGAGCGCATGGACGATATTCGCCGCCATCGTTGGCATCGCCGGCCAATCGGCCGGACGTATCCAAGTCAAATCATCTTTGAGTCGTTGAACGGTCGCCTGCACATCGGCGGCCGATTGAGACGCGAGAAACAGTTCCTCACCCGTCAACGCGGTCGCTTCCGGAAGTGCGGTGATCTTGGCATCAGACATCGATGTACTCCGCAATCCGCGCTGCGCGAATCTTCTTAGTCGTGCCGTCCTGGACGATCATCGCCCATTCATTGCCGTCGAGTGTCGCCGCGATAGACTGACCGGGGATGCCCGTGTCGCGCTCCAGCGGGTCGCTCGTTTCGAGAAGCAGCGCGTCGCCGTTCTCTTGAAGAATGATGTCGGCCTCCGGCGGCGCGCCGGTCTTGTCATGGATCAGTGCCGATCCGTGATAGGCTTTCAGAAGCTCCGTGCTGCCGAGAGCGAGCTTGTGGACGACAGAGCCGCCGAGCGCGATCGCCATGACTTAGGCCGCATCCGTAATCAGGTAGATCGTGTCCGCGTCGGGCGGGCTCAGCGCCTCGTAGTCGTCCTCGGTGATCGTCACGAGCTTGAGTTGCTCGCGTGTCTCGACCGGATCAGAGAAGCCTGACGGCATCGCAACTTCACCGGTGTCCGTGTCGATCAGCAGGGCTTCGTTCCAGGCGCTGCCGTCAGGACTGACCTTGAAATGGAAGTCGTCGTCGCCGGCGAGACCGATCTCGGCGCGGCCGGAAAAGCCGGTCTGATAGAGTACCGAGGCGGTGTCCCCGGCGGTCGCCTTGTTGATTTTCTGCTGGTGACCGTTGCCGGCGTGAGTGAACAGTGAGGCGGCGGCTGAAACCACGAGGCGGTTGGTCTCATCAGCCGCCGCGTTGATGCCGACGGTCTCGTAGTCGCCGTCACCACCACTGCCCCCGCTGCTCCCCACGGATGACCAAGCTGTGTCGTCCCACACCGCCAACACGTCCTCGTCCGCGATCCAGGATCGCCAGCCTGTGAGCGGCGCGAAGAAGGCCCATGCGCCGTCCTGATAGGCGGCAATTTCGAGATCGTGACCTTCCCACGCTCCGCCCCCTCCAGCGGCGACGATGTAGCGATCTCCGTCTTCCGGTGCCCCCGGTGGCGTCGTGGCATCGCGATCGATCACCGCGAGGTGCACGAGCGCATCGAGAACGCGGAGTGCTTCGTTATGCGTGACGTGCTTCTGGGCCTGAGCCGCCATGAGGAATGGAAGGCCGAGGTTCGGAGTGTCCATGGGTCAGCTTTCTGGCCAGGATGTTCGCCCTCGAACTCTAGCCAGCGTTCGACCGCCGGGGATAAGCACAGGAAGGCGCCAGCGCTAATGCTCCGCTGAAGCACGTTGGGCCTGCTCGATGATCAGGGATGGGGCTCGTCGCACGCATACTGTTCGGCGACGCCGCCGTTTTCAAAAGCGTCGACGGCGGCACGGATTGCGCCTCAGCCGCCACCATCGGAATCGCGAACGCGGAAGCGGAAACCACGCCCCGTCATATGGCGCAGCCGCGGCGGCAGCACACCACCTATTCGCGCCATCAGAGCCAGCGACGTCGGCAGCCAAATTTTCGAGCGACGGCGCGCAAGTCCAGCCTGTATGCGACGGGCAGCAACGTCCGCTGTCATGATCAGCGGCAAGGCGCCTACATGTCCCTCGCTCTGGCGGGTTGCGATGTGGCCAGGATACGCGACGGAAACGGTGATCCCGATGGGCTCGAGCAATTCGCGCAATCCATCGCAGTACGCCACGATACCGGCTTTCGACGCGGTGTAGGCGAGCGCATCGGCGAGCGGATAGACCGCCGCAAGCGAGGAGATCGCGGCGACGTGGCCGCGCTTTCGCGCAACCATCATCGGCAGCACGGCGTCGATGCTGCGGATGGCGCCTTCAAGATTGACGCGGAGCTGGCCAATGGCAGCGTCGAGATTTTCGCTGTCGGCATCCGGCCGGCGGCCATCGAACAATCCAGCGTTTGCGATCAGGAGATCGATCGGACGACGGCCGTCGAGTTCGGCCATCCAGCCTGTCAACGCGCCGGGTTCGGTGACATCGGCAATGCGCAAGACGACCTCGGCACCGCGCAGCCGGCATTGCGCCGCCACATCCTCGAGGGCGACGCCATCACGCGCCGTCAGGCCGAGGAGGCCGCCGGGTGTGGCATAGGCCAGAGCCAGCTCGCGGCCGAGACCGCGGCTCGCGCCAGTGATGACGACGCATTGTGGCGCCCCATGTACTGTACCTCGTGCTATGGATCGGCTCCATTTTTATGGTTCACCCGGCGCGTCACCGGCGGTGAGCTGCATGCGTTCGGCCCGCGGGCAATAGCATCTGAACGAGGGTATAGACCGAGTTGCGGCCCAAAGCGTCAAGATCCGACGTCGCCGCAGGATATTGCGCCGCCTGGTCGGCCTGTTCTGCCTATGGGGCCTCTTCGTGCCACACGCGAGTACGGTCCTGAGCGATCACGCCAGCGACGCGAGTAACGCGCCAAGCGCCGCGAGAAGCCCGACGGCATAAAGACGATAGTCGAGCCAAGTGCCGCGGCTCCCGCGAGGACCGTCCGGCGCAATATCGCTCAGCGTCGTCAGGACTGCTCGATCCAGTGGCTTCATCGGTTGGCCCTCGCGCACACTCACGGCCGCCATTACTCCAAGTGTCGCCGCAAAGATCGCCACCGCCATATAGGTGAAGTGAACCGTCGGCAGCCCCAGTGAGGCCCACACACCCGTTGCCTCCTTGGCGAGGAACAGCGCGAATGCCAGCGGCTGCATGATGACAAGCGCCCAGAAACCGCTGCCGCGCGCGAAATGCCGACAGAGCAGCCCACCGAGATAGACCGCGACCACCGGCGGCACGAGATAGGCGAGCGTCGCCTGGAAATACTCAAACAGCGAGCCGTACGAGGCAATGGTCGGCGCATAGAGGGCGGCGAAGAGCATGATCGCGGCAGTCACGGCACGCCCGACCCGGATCAAGCCGCGCTCGCCCAGGGATGGCCATCGCGGCTTCACGAAATCGACCGTCACAAGTGAAGCGGCGGCGTTGAGGGCGCTGTCGAGCGAGGACATGATGGCCGCGAGCATCGCGGCGAGCACGACCCCGCGAAATCCTGCCGGCAGCAGCTCAAATGCGAGAGTCGGGAAGGCTTTGTCGGGGCTCGCGAGATTGGGATAAAGCACAGCCGCGGCCATGCCCGGTATGATCATCAGAAACAGGTTGGGCAGCTTCAGCAAGCCGCCGAACAGGGCGCCCCTCCGCCCGTCATCAAGCGAACGCGCGGCGAGCGCGCGTTGCACGAAGTACTGATTGAAAGTCCAATAGTAGAAGCCGAGGATCATGACGCCCAGAATGCCGGGCCAGGGCAGGAAGCTATCGTTCGCGGGCTGAAGGAGCGTCGTATGGCGGGCGCTCGATTTTTCCATCAGCGCCGTCCAGCCGCCGACGGCGTCGAGTGCGAAGTATGCAACCACTGCTGCGCCGATAATGAGCACGATCGCCTGCAGCGCATCGGTGATCACGACAGCGCGCAACCCGCCGACGATCGTATAGAGTCCGGCAAACAGGGACAGCAGTAGACACGCGATCCACAGATCGACGCCGGGGACTGCAGCTTGAAGCACGACAGCGCCGGCATACAGCGCACCGGCCGTATCGACCAGAAGCAGCGTCAGCAGTGTGAATCCGGAATAGACCAGCCGCGCCCTGCGATCAAAGCGAAGCTCCAGATACTCGGTCACCGTGACGATGCGGTTGCGCAGGAACACCGGCAGGATGATCGCCGCAAACACCAGCAGCACCAGCGCCGCCGTCCACTCGTAGTGGAACACCGTGAGGCCATGGCCGTACGCCGCGCCCATCAGGCCGACGAAACTGGAGCCGGACATATTGCTCGCGTAGAACGAGAGCCCGATCAAATACCAAGGCAGAGCACGACCGGCGAGGAAGTAATTGTCGACGTCGTTCGGACTACCGTCGCTGCGCGAGTAGTAGAGTGCCAGCGCGTAAGTGACGCCGAGATATGCGACGAGGATCCCGATCTCGATGGCGGACAGCTCCGTCATGCCGGCGCCACTTCCTCCGCGACCGCTTTCATGACATTTGGTCGTTCGGACATGCGCGACCGGTGCGCGACGACGCCTGGAATGCGCGCCGGATCGACGCCGTCGGATTCGAGCCACTGCGCGATGGTGAATAGGTATGGATCCGCGATCGTATACGTGTCGCCCATCACCCACGGCCCCCGCAGGACATGCCGCTCGATATAGTCGTAGCAGGCGCTCACCGATTGCGGCACCTTCCGTTGCATTGCAGCAATGGCTTCCGGCTCATCCGCCCAGCGATAGCCGCGCATGCGATGAGCGTGCGCAACGTGAAGCGTCGAACACAGGTAGCTGTTGACGGTCTGCACCTCCGCGAAGGCGAACGGATCGTCGACGGGCGCCAATCGCGCAGCAGGAAAACTCTGCGCAACAAAGGCCAGCATCGACGGCGTTTCCGTGAGCACGCCACGCGGCGTGACCAGAGCGGGCACGCGCCCCTTCGGATTGATCGCGAGGTAGTCCCGCGACTGCTGCTCGGTGCGGCTGAAATCAATCCGCTTGAGTTGGTATGGGGCTCGCGCATCTTCCAGCGCGATGTGCGTCGCAAGAGAGCAGGTGTGGGGCGCATAGAAGAGCGTGAACATGGAGCCTCGCGAGCTGATGTGACAGCCATGCGGCATCGGCTGAACGTCCGCCGTGCGCATCGGGTTGCGCGCCCTGCAATCGAACATGATCAGAGCACAAAGGATCGCTATACTAGGTAACGTCGCACCAGAAGGCGACATGGCACCATAAGCCGACACGGAGGAACACATGTCCAATCCACGGATCCAGCTTTCACGTCGCGGTCTCCTGGCGGGCGCCGGCCTTTCCGCCGCCGCCGCGTACTCAGGTATTCTTGCTCCAACGATGGCGAACGCCAAGGCGCCGTTCGCCACCGCGCAGGCGCCGTATTTCTATCGTTTCCCGCACGGCAAGATGCAAATGACGATGGTGTCGGATGGCCCGCTGCCGCTTGGCGATCCGACGGGCGCGTTCCTCGGCGCATCGAAGGAAGAGGTCAGCAAACTTCTGACGGACAATTTTCTCTCGCCGACCAATGCTGTCCTCGAGCAGAACATCCTCGTCGTCAACACCGGCGACAAGATGTACATCGTCGACACCGGCATGGGTTCCTCGACCATGTTCGGCCCGACGACCGGCAAGCTGCTGGCGAGTCTCAAGGCCGCCGGCATAAACCCAGCAGACATCGACGGCATTCTCGCGACGCACGCGCACTGCGACCACGTCTGGGGCATCGTCGGCGACGACGGCAAGCCGAACTTCCCCAATGCACAGATCTATATCTCGCAGGCCGACTTCGACTTCTGGACAGATGAAGCCAAGCTGTCGGTCAAGGATCCCGCCTACATGAAGCCGTTCGTGGAGGGCGCGCGCAAAAACCTCCTTCCCGTCCGCGACCGCATCGTCTTCATCAAGGACGGCCAGGAGTTCGTGCCGGGCATCCAGGCGATGTCGGCGCCGGGTCATACGATCGGGCACACGATCTTCATGATCACGTCGGAAGGTAAGTCCATGGCGGCGATAGGCGACCTGACGCACCATCACATTCTGCTGGTCGAGAAGCCGCGCTTCGAATTCGCCTACGACACCGATCCCAAACAGTCTGCCAATTCGCGCGTGCGGATTCTCGACATGCTGGCGGCGAACAAGATCCCGCTTGCCGCCTATCACTTCCCGTGGCCGGGCAACGGGCATGTCGTGAAGAGCGGTGATGGCTTCCGCTTCATTGCCTCGCCGATGACGATGGTGCTTTAGGGCAAATGCCGTAGCGCAAACAGTTCGGCGCGCCACCCGAGGGCGGCGCGCCGGAATGTACGTCGAAATGCCGAAAAAGCTTACTTCATCGTCGCCGTCCACTTGGCGTTGCTGCCCGCGATGGTTCCGCTCATCGACTTGCCTTCGAGGGTGCCGGTGTAGTTCGCGCCACCGACGCTGAAGCTGATGGCGGTGCCCCTCACGCGAGCATCCGTGATCTCGGTCGGACCCAGCGTGCCGCTGAGCATCTGGTACGACTGCTTGAGCTTGAGTTCAGCTTCGCCGAGCTGCCATGTGCCTTCGGCATTGGCCGGTACGATCCACAGCAGCGCCTTGCAGTAGTTGGTGCAGTCCGCGGTGACGGTCGCCGTCTCGTCCGGCTGCCACTCGCCCATCGTGAAGGTATTGGACACGAGGCGCGTACCGGGCTTCAGCTTGAGCAAAGTCGGGCTGAGCTTCTCGTTGATCCACGGCAGCAGGAACATCGTGATGATGTCCGCTTTTGAGAAATCGCTTTCGAAGATGTCGGCCTTCTCGAACGTCGCCTTCTCCGAAACGCCGGCAGCCTTGGCCGCCTTCTGCGCGACTTCGACCATCTGCGGATTGTATTCGATGCCCTTCGCCGTGAGGCCGAGCTTCGCCGCCGTGATGACGGTGCGGCCATCGCCGGAACCGAGATCGATCAGATAGTCTTTCGGCGTCGCCTTGGCCATTTCGAGCATCTTGTCGACCAACGCCTGCGGAGTCGGAACCCAGACGACGTCCTTGCCGGCCTGCCCCACCTGCGGCTCATACGTGCCGCCTTTATTGCTTTGCTCTTGCGCCATAGCGGCAAACGCCGTCGCGAGTACGAGCAGCAGCGCGAACATCATCATGAATGCGCGCGTCCGAGCGGACGAATCGGCCTGCGCCGCCACCGCTCTGGAAGATCTCGGCGTCCTACGCGTCAGCAACCTATCCATACTTGGGTTCCTCGTTTCTGGGTGACTGAGATTTGAAGTGACTGTGTTGTGCAGAGCGCGATGACGATCCAGTCCGTCGCGTCACGCGGAAGTCGTCAATTGAAGTGCGACCAGCAACAGAGACCCGTCGTTTGCCGGGTGAACCGTTACTCAAGTTTGCCAGACGCCCCCAACGGTTGTGAAGTTCCTTTTTGCGCATCGTTACCTTCGAGCGCTCACGTCATCAAAGCCTGCCGCGCCGCATGCTGCAATGCGAGATGCGGTCAAATGTTGGTGAGTCGAGCCGTCGACGGTCGTATTCACCGACTCGCGATTAGAGGTTTTGAGGGGCGAATTCGGCGGCGTTGAGGCGCGGCACGCCTGCCGTGAGACGAGGAGCGCCAACCGTTTGCGGGTGCAGCATCACGACTTCGGTCGTCATTCACCAAGCAGATCGCGCACCGCTTGGCGCAGGAAAGCCTCGTCTTCCGGGCACTGGGCCGGATTGCCGGCACGATGCCCCCAGTTCGACACGACTGGGCGGAATTCCGCGTTTGGCATCAAGCGCGTCTCAGCCTCGCCATCGGCAACCGGAAAGTAGAGATCGGTGGTCGACGGCATGATGATCGAACGCGCAGTGATGGCGCCGAGCGCCGCATCGAGGTTGCCGTTGTAAATCGGATTGTCGGAGATGTCGGACTGATACCAGGTCTCGATCATCGACAGCAGGTCCTCTCCAGCGCGACGAAGGTAGTTCCCCTCCCACGCGCGAACGAGATAGTCCTCGAGCGACGCATAGCCGATCCCCGCCCAGAGCCGCTCGCGATAGAAGGCTTGGCTCATCGCCCAGCCTGCGTAGACGCGCGAGAACGCGCGAAGCGCTTTGATCGGGCGCTCGACAAACCGCCCATCGCGCCACGCGGCATCGCTCGTCAGGGTGGCGCGAATGCCTTCGAGAAACACTTTGTTATGCGGACTTGTCCGCGCCGAAGTACACACGGCGATGAGGCGCGTCACCCGATCTGGAAAAATCGCGCCCCAGTGCAGCGCCTGTTGGCCGCCCATCGACCAGCCATAGATCAGGGCTGGATGTGTGACGCCGAAGACCTCGCGCAGTAGCCGCTCCTGCGCATGGACGTTGTCCCAATGCGTGAACACGGGATTGCGACCAAGTCCGAACGGTTCCGAGAGATTGCTCGGCGAGGTCGAGAGGCCGTTGCCGAGTTGGTTTGGGATGACGATGAAGTAGCGTTCCGGGTCGAGCACGCGACCGGGGCCGATCAGCCAATCAATATCGGTGTGATGCGCGGCGTAGGAGGTTGGATAAAGGATGAGGTTCCATTTATCCGGCGCTAGCCGTCCGTAGGTCTTGTAGGCGAGGTGGGCCTTGGGCAGCGTCAGACCACGCTGCAGCGTCAGCGGTCCGAGGTCGAATGTCTCGTAGTCGGCCACGCGTTTTCTCCTGATCCGGGGCCATGAGTTTGACCGCTATGAGCGCCCTACGCAACCGTCCGCACACCGCAGGATGCACCACCGGCGTGGCGCCCTCCGCGCATTGCTTGCGTTGCACAATGCTCCGGCATTCGCCTGGATTTCCGGCCAAAATTGACACCCCAGTGGTTGGCGTTCCATCGCCTGACCTCGCCTGAGCCTTTACTGGCGCAGCTCTTACATTTTCTCGGGCCCTGGCACGCTTCCTGCTTGCCTCGCACATCGAAGCCAGCTCCTTGGCCGCGACTCCCCCGGCCCAACCATGGGCTCAGGCAGCGCTGCCGACAGGAAGGACGACCTCCGCGTGAAGGTCGTCCTTCCTGTCGCAGCGCTCTTTTTTTGCGTCGCGGCCCGTTTTATTCATGAGACCAAACGCAACTTGAGAATGCCATCGGGTTGGTCTACGCCGTTGCCATGGGAGAACGCTCCAACGGTTCGCCATCCAGCACCCGCGCCGAGGAAATCCGCCAGCTCCTGGCGGACGAGATCGTGCGCGGCCGCCTGCCGCCCGGCCTGCCACTCGAAGAAATCGAGTTGGCGCGCAAGTTCGGCGTCTCACGCACGCCCGTCCGCGAGGCGATCCGTCAGCTCGAAGCGACCGGCTTAGCCGAGGCACGCCCTCGGCGCGGCGCCGTCGTCGCCGGCGTCACGCGGGAACGGCTCGAAGAGATGTTCCTGGTCATGCTGGAGCTGGAGGCGCTGTGCGCCCGTGGCGCCGCCCGGTCGATGACGCCGGACGAACGCACCGCGCTGGTCGCAGTTCACGCCGATGGCGAGGCGCTCGCCAGAGCCGGTGATCCCGACGCCTACGCCCGCTACAATCTCGTGTTCCACGACGCCATCTACATCGGCACGCACAACACGTATCTCGCCGAGCTGACGCTGACGGTGCGCAAGCGACTGGCACCCTTTCGACGGGCGCAATTTTTCGGTACGGGGCGCATCGTCTCGTCGCAAGTCGAGCATGGCAAGGTCGTTGATGCGATCCGTCGCGGCGCCGAGGAGGAGGCTGCCGAAGCCATGCGCGCCCACATCCGCGTCGTGCGCGAGGCCTACGAGACGCTGGTGCCGGAATTCGGCACCATGGCAATGCCGCCGGTCGCCTGATCGGCACGCGCGGCGAGATAGCTACGCCATCCGCCGTAGCGCGAGATCTCAATCGCCTGGGCAAGCCCCGCCATCTCGACCGCGAAGCCCTTGGGTCGCGTGCCGTCGACGAGGTTCAACGTCGCGAGCCCGAGCGGGCTCGGGATGCCGGCGACGAACCGCGCAAACCCTTCCGCCGGCAGCGCCCAGACCTCCAGCTCGATTGCATGACCGTCATCGGGCGACACCCGCAGAAGCCCCGGCCGCGGCACCGCGCCGCCTGCCAGCGCGTAAAGCTTGTAAGCCGCTTCCGTGCGCGCGGCGCGCAGGAAGACACCGTCGAGATCGGTAAGCTCGTGATTAAGCGGCAGCCCCGACATATGCGCGCCGACGCACGCAATCTCGATCCATCCAGCGGGCGCACCGGCCACGGACACGGCAGGCGGCGGTAGCGCGGCACCTGTCGCACCGAGGGTGACGCCCGCTGCAACATGGAGCTTTTCGCCGAGCGTCGCGAGGAAACCGTCGCGACCGCGCTGCGCGATCAGCGTAACGCCAGCCGCGCGCCCGTCGCTGCGGAAAGGGCCCGGCACGGCGAGCGCGCAGAGATCGAGCAGGTTGACGAAGTTCGTGTAGGTGCCAAATCGCGAATTGGGTCCGATCGGATCAGCGGCAAGATCGTCGGTCGTATAGACGGTCGGGATCGACGGCACCAGCATGACGTCGATGTCGCGCCACACCGCCGCGGTGCTACGGCGCAACGCGGCGAGTGCGTAGGATCCTGCAAATGCATCGGCGGCCGAGAACGCGCGCGCACCAGCAATGATCTGCAGCGTCACCGGATGCAGCACAGAGTCATTGGCCTCGATGATGGGGCGAATCGCGGCATAACGCTCGCCGACCCAGGGGCCGCTGTAGAGCAACCGCGCCACGTCGTGGAATGGCGCGAGGTCGACGCTCTTGCACGACGCATCGAAATCCGCGAGCGCGGCGAGCGACCGTTGGAACGCGGCAGCGGCGATTGCATCTCCGAAAAATTCGAGCGAGCGAGCGTCGGGTACGCCGACGCGCAGCTTCGGCGGCAAGCCTTGACGCTCGAAAGCAACCGGGCGCGAGAAAGCGTCGTCGGCATCGTACGCTGCCATCGCTCGGGCAGCGGTCCACGCGTCCTCGACCGTCAGCGCGAACACCGAAATGCAATCCAGCGAGCGGCACGCCGGCACGAGGCCGGTCGTCGAGATGGCGCCGAGGCTCGGTTTCAGTCCGACGATATTATTCAGCGCCGCCGGCACGCGGCCCGATCCCGCGGTATCGGTGCCGAGTGCGAAAGGCACGATGCCGCGCGCAACCGCGACCGCCGATCCCGACGACGATCCACCAGGCACCAGCGTCGGATCGATCGCGTTGCGCGGCACCGGATAGGGCGTGCGCACGCCGACGAGGCCGGTCGCGAACTGGTCGAGGTTGGTCTTGCCGATCACGATGCCGCCAGCATCGATCAAGCGCTGCACGGCAACCGCGTGGCGCGCCGGCGCGTAGGCAAAGGCCGGGCACGCCGCCGTTGTCGGCAGCCCCGCAACATCGATGTTGTCCTTGACCGCAAAAGGAATGCCCCAGAGCGGATATTTCGACGGATCGAAGGGCGGCAACTTCGCCGCTGCCGCCTTGGCATCCTCGATCGCAAACAGCGAAATGAAAATTCCAGGATCGTCGGCCGCTGTGAGCGCCGCGTACACGCGATCGAGGGTCGCGAAAGGATCGGGGCACTTCGCATACTCAGCATGGAGCGCAGCAATCGTAAGCGGCATTGAGGGGGGCGTGCGGCGCCGCAGAAAGCAGCTCGCGTGTGTAGGCATTGCTTGGCGCGGTCATCACCGCTTCGGTCTCACCCGCTTCGACGATGCACCCGCCCTTCATCACAATGACGCGGTCACAAAGGAGCCGGACCACATGCAGATCGTGCGACACGAAGAGATAACTCATGCCGAGCCGCGCTTTCAGATCGACGAGCAGATTGAGCACCACCGCCTGCACGGATACATCGAGCGCCGCTGTCGGTTCGTCCAGAATCAGCAGCTTCGGTGACAGCGCGATTGCGCGAGCAATGCCGACGCGTGCCTTCTGGCCACCGGAGAGCTGATGGGGAAAGCGATCGAGTAGCGCGCGTGGCAGGCCGACATCATCGGCAAGCGCATCGACTCGGGCGCGCGCTTCATCGGTGCTCGTCACGCCACCGAGCCGATAGAGCGGATCGGCGATAGCCCGGAACGCCGTGAAGCGCGGATTGAGGCTATCGGTCGGATCCTGGAACACCATCTGCAGTTTCGCGCGTAGAGGATGCATTGCGAAGGCTTTGGCCGGCAGCTTCGCGATATCGACACCGTCGAAGAGGATGGCGCCGGACGTCTGATCGAGCAGGCGCATCACCATCGACGAGGTCGTCGATTTGCCACAACCCGATTCGCCGACGAGGCCGACGCTCTCGCCAACTCCGACGTCGAACGAGATGCCGTCGACCGCGCGGAACGCTGGCGCCGCCGCCTTCTCCTTCTTGGGTCCAAACTTTGCGAGCAGATTGCCGCCCGCGCGCGGATATTCCTTGACCAGGTCGCGCACCGACAGGATCGGCTCGGCACCCGGCGTCCGCGCCGGCAGCTCGATAGCAGCGCGCGCCTGGTCCTCGGGCAGCAGATCGCGGATCGCGATGCCTGGACGCGGCGTCGCGCGCATCAGGCGCTTGGTGTAGTCG
>LNFM01017892.1_pt1 | contig 22598 bp, 21 predicted proteins | sample 596031 | NCBI WGS metagenome assembly LNFM01 (sample SAMN04254537, study PRJNA301005) | activated carbon metagenome | isolation source: dual media filters at the Ann Arbor, Michigan drinking water treatment plant | place: USA: Ann Arbor | reverse complement strand
TTTCCTGGCGGCCGTTCCAGCTCAATCCCGATATGCCGGCCGAGGGCATGACCCGCGACGACTATGTCCGCGCCAAGTTCGGCGGCGGCGACCGACCGCGCCAGATCTACCAGGCCATCGCCGAGAGCGGCCGCGAGGCGGGCATCGAGTTCCAGTTCTCCCGCATCAAGCGCACGCCCAATACCGTCCTCTCGCATCGGCTGGTCCACTGGAGCGCCAAGAGCGAGGTCCAGGACGAGGTCGTGGCCGAGCTTTTCAAGGCCTATTTCGAGGAAGGCCTCGATATCGGCGATCAGGATACGCTGATCGAGTGCGCCGTGCGCGCCGGGATCGACGCGACATTGGCGCGGCGTTACCTCAACAGCGACGAGGGTCGTCAGGAGGTCGTCGCCTCAGACGTCTACGCCCGCCGCCTCGGCATCAACGGCGTCCCCTGCTTCATCGTGAACCGCAAGTACGCTGTCTCCGGCGCTCAGCCGCCCTCCGCCTTCGTCGAAGTATTCAACCTTGCCGAACGCGACGCGGCGACCAGCGCTGCTCAGTCTACCGTCTGAACCGAACGGTGACGGGCGTAGATCGCCCGCACCCAAAGTGCCCCCGGATGAGCCTGAATCGACGCGATCCAGTTCGCGGTACTGGCCGGCATCGGCCGTGGCTTGGTCATGGTCGAGTTCGGCGGATCAACGGCCATCGCCAGGATCGATGCAGCGGCGATGTCGGCCGCGGTGAGGCTGTAGCCCGCGAGATAGCCAGTCGCCCGTGACCGCTCGGCAACGAAGGCCAATCCCTCCTGAAGGGCGCTTTCGCCATCGTCGATGGCCATCTGCCCGGTGATCCCGTTTCCACGTCGCACCATACCCTGCGCAAGCGGAAGCATCATCCGGTAGGCGATGCGATTGATCGAGTTTTGGCCTTCGGCAAAGACCCGGCAAAAGTAACCGCGATCCTCGAGCAGCAACGCCAATACCTTGCGGCTGATGCGCGGCCCGAGGTCGTTGTCGAACATTTCCTCGACAGCGACGACCTCTGGCATCTGGGTGAACAGCGGTGGCGAGGGCTGAAGGCGGTCCAGTTCGCGCAGGATCGCCGCCGACCCGGCAGTTGCGCGGCCGTCGATCACGAGAACGGGCGTGGCGGTCTGGCCGGAAATCCTGCGGACCTTCCCCATGTGCGGTCCGGGCATCAGATCGGTCCGCCGGTGCGGCAGTCGCTTCAAGTCGAGCGCCCAGCGTGCCTTCTCGTTGTATGGCGAGTAACGGAACTGCAGCAACTCGACATGCATTGGAGCCCCCCATCACCACAGTATGATAATAGACATATTATATGTTATGTATCATAAAAAGGAGAAATGTTGTGCCGGTCAACCCCAACCGCAAGGCTCGGACCCGCCAGGAAATACTCGATCATTCCGCCCGCCTTTTCCGTTTGCGCGGTTACGAGGCGACCACCATCGACGACGTCATGCTGGCGGCCGGACTGACGCGTGGCGCCTTCTATGCTCACTTCGACTCGAAGGATGACCTGTTTGCGGAGGTCCTGCGCACGAGCCATGGCCTGTTACGGTTGCTGCGCGCGCGGACTGGCGAGGATCCGCTTGCGCTAGGCCGCGAGGCGGCACGGGTTCTGGACGACTATCTTCACAAGGACCATATCGGCGAGGTCTCCATCGGCTGCACACTGGCCGCTCTGCCCGGCGATGTCGGCCGCGCACCCCTGCCCGCGCGACTCGCCTACTCCAACGCCATCTATGGGCTGATTGCCGAACTGGGACGAGGCCGGCCGAAGCCCCGGCGGCTTGAGGAAAATGCCACGGTTGCAGCCGTGCTGTGTGTCGGTGCGATCGGCATGGCCCGTGCCTCGGGCGACCGGCGGCTCGGCGACTGGCTGCTGCGCTGCGCCCGCCGCGCGGCAGCCGCGCTGCTTGCCGCGCCGAAAGCCGGGCTCAAGCCGCGAGTTTCGCCAGCCGGCCCAAACGCGCTGCACGATCACGCGGTGGTCGGGCCGCAGCTTCACCAAAGGCGCGTTCTTCTGGATCCAGGCGATGAGCTTGTCGGGCCGCGCGAACTTGTTGTCGTGGAACGACAGGACTAGCGCCTTCTCGCCGGCATCGATCCGCTCGACGCCCGACGCGCGGCAAAGCATCTTCAGCGCCACCGTGTTCAGCAGGAACTCGGCCTCGACCGGCATCTTGCCGAAGCGGTCGACCATTTCGGCCGCGAAGGAATCTATCTCTGCCTGGCTCTCCAGCGCGCCGATGCGTCGGTAGAGCCCCATCCGCACGCTGAGCTCGCCGACATATTCCTCGGGGATGAGCACCGGGATGCCGAGATTGATCTGCGGCGACCAGTCAGCCTTCTCCGCTTCCTCTGCCCTGCCCCGGGCCGAGGCCACGGCCTCGTCGAGGAGCTGCTGGTAAAGTTCTATGCCGACCTCGCGGATATGGCCGGACTGTTCCTCGCCTAAAAGATTGCCAGCGCCGCGGATGTCGAGGTCGTAGCTCGCGAGCTGGAAGCCCGCCCCCAGCGTGTCGAGGGTCTGCATGACATCGAGGCGCTTGGAAGCGGCTTCGTTGAGCGCCTTGCCCGGGGGCACCGTCAGATAGGCATAGGCCCGCGTCTTGCCGCGGCCGATGCGGCCGCGAAGCTGGTAGAGCTGGGCCAGGCCAAACATGTCGGCGCGATGGATGATCATGGTGTTGGCGTTGCGGATGTCGAGGCCGCTCTCGACGATGTTGGTCGACAGCAGCACGTCGAACTTGCCGTCGACGAAATCCTGCATCGTGTTCTCGATCTGGGTCGGCGCCAGGCGGCCGTGCGCCATAGCCATGCGCATCTCGGGTACCAGCTCGCGCAGCTCGGCCGCGACAGTGGCCAGGTCTTCGATGCGCGGGCAGACATAAAAGCTCTGGCCGCCGCGATACTGCTCACGCAGCAGCGCCTCGCGAATGGCGACGGCGTCGAATGGCGTGACGAAGGTGCGGACAGCCAGGCGATCGACGGGAGGCGTGGCGATCAGGCTCATGTCGCGCACGCCGGTGAGCGCAAGCTGCAGCGTCCGCGGGATCGGCGTCGCGGTCAGGGTGAGCACATGGACGTCGGCTCGCAGTTCCTTCAGCCGCTCCTTGTGGCCCACGCCGAAATGCTGCTCCTCGTCCACGATCAGCAGGCCGAGGTCCTTGAAGTCGATGCTCTTGGCCAGCAGCGCATGCGTGCCGATGACGATGTCGACCGTGCCGTCCTTGAGCGCCGCCTTGGTTTCCTTCGACTCCTTCGCGGCAACCAGGCGCGAGAGCCGCCCGATCCGGACCGGCAGCCCCTGGAAGCGCTCGACGAAGGTTCGGTGATGCTGGCGCGCCAAGAGCGTCGTCGGGCCGATCACGGCCACCTGCTTGCCTGAGAGGGCGGCCACGAACGCGGCCCGCAGTGCCACCTCGGTCTTGCCGAAGCCGACGTCGCCGCAGATCAGCCGGTCCATCGGCTTGCCCGAGGAAAGGTCTTCCAGCACGTCCGAGATCGCCTGGAGCTGGTCGTCGGTCTCGGCATAGGGGAAACGGGCGCAGAACTCCTCGTAGAGCCCGTCCTGCGGTACCATCGTCTCGCCACGCCGGATCGCGCGCTCGGCCGCGATCTTGATCAGCCGGTCGGCCATGTCGGCAATGCGCTGTTTCAGCCGCGCCTTGCGCGACTGCCAGGCGACGCCGCCCAGGCGGTCGAGAACGGCGCCCTCCTCCGAGGCGCCGTAGCGGCTCAGCACGTCGATGTTCTCGACCGGCAGGAAAAGCTTGTCGCCGCCTTCGTAGGTCAGCCGCAGGCAATCATGGCGGGCGTTCTGGATCTCCAGAGTCACCAGGCCCTCGTAGCGGCCGACGCCGTGCTCGCGATGGACGACGAGATCGCCTTCGCTGAGCGCCGAGGCTTCGGCGATGAAGCGCTCGGACGGTCGCCGTTTCTTGGCCGGCCGCGACAGGCGGTCGCCGAGGATGTCTTCCTCGCCGATGACTTCCAGCCCATCCAGCACGAAACCATGCTCGAGCGGCCAGATCGCGACGCCGATCACGCCCTGGGGCAGTCCGAGCATGGTGGCGAGATCGGGCACGGGAACGGGCGTCGTGGCGCCATGCTCTTGCAGGAGATGCTGCAACCGGCTCGCCGAACCCTCGGTGTAGCCCGCGACCACCACCCGGCGTCCGGCGCCGTTGGCGGCTTTCACATGCTCGGCCACCTTGTCGAACAGGTTGACGCCCTGCGCGGTGCGCGCCTGGGCGAAGCCTTCATGGCGGCGTCCGTGAAGATCGATCGTATTGGTGGCCGACGGAGAAGCATCGAAGGTCGTGAAGGCGGCAGCAGTGCGCCCGTCGAGCAGGCCGTCCCATTCCTTTGGGCTCAGATAGAGCAGTTCCGGCGCGATCGGCTTATAGTCTGCAGCGCCGCTCATGCCGCCCTTGCCGCCGGTCTTGCGCCGGGCATCGTAGTAGTCGGCGATCAACTCGTGCCGTGCCTGGAACGCCTCGGCGATCTGGTGATCCGATGTCACCGTCGCGTCGCGGCAATAGTCGAGGAGCGTTTCCATCTTTTCGTGGAAGAGCGGTAGCCAGTGCTCCATGCCCACGTGGCGCTGACCGGCCGACACAGCCTCGTACAGGATGTCGTCGCCGCCGACGTTGCCGAACAGCTCGCGATAGCCGCTGCGGAAACGCGCGATGCCTTCGGGGGTAAGCAGCACCTCGCTTACCGGCAGCAGGACGACTTCGTCGCGCGGGCCGGTCGAGCGCTGGCTCATGGCATCGAAGGAGCGGATTTCCTCCAGAGTGTCGCCGAACAGATCGAGGCGTAGTGGCTCGTTCGTACCGGGTGGGAAGAGATCGACCAGACCGCCGCGGATCGCGAACTCGCCGGGCTCCATCACCGTCTCGGCGCGGCCATAGCCGTTCTCGCCGAGGAACTTGGCCAACCAGTTGACGTCGATGGTCTGGCCCTTGCGCAGGGCGACCGCGGCATCGGCATAGAGACTGCGCGGCGGCACTTTCTGCAAGGCGGCGCCCACCGAGGCCAAGATGATCCGGCCCGGCGCGCCGGGCTTGCGCGTCGCCGCGAGCTTGGCCAGCGTCGTCAGCCGTTCCGCCACGATATCGGGGTGCGGCGACAGCCGGTCGTAGGGCAGGCAATCCCAAGCTGGGAAGACCAGCACCTCGCGCTCCGGGGCGAAGAAGCGCAGCCCGTCTTGAAGCCGCTCCAGGCGCTGGCCGTCGCGTGCCACATGCAGAATGTCCTGACCGCCGCTCGTACGTGCCAGATCCGCAAGCACCAGCGAATCCGCGCCTTCCGGCAGGCCGGCGATGCTCCAGCGGCCGGCCTTGCGATGGATCGCGGCCAGTGTGTCGGCAAGCGGCATGGTCACTGGAAACTCACCCGGAACGCCATGACCAGTCGCAGGACGGGCGTATCGGCTTCCGCCGGAACATCGGACTTGCCCGAAACCCAGTCGAAAATGTCGTTGTCGCCGGTATCCAGCAGCCGTTCGTACTGGTCCAGTTCGCTCGAACTGAACGAGGCAATATGCGCGCGCGCGAACTGGCCAAGGAGAATGTCGTTCTCCTTGTTGCCACGATAGATGCGATATCCGCCTCGCCGCTCATCTTTTCCCCAGGTCCGACCCGAAAAGGGGCGTAGCATATAGGCGGCGGCGATGGCGGAGTCACGCGGCCCCAGAGCCAGCCAACCGGATGCGCCCGCAAAGCCTGACCCCTCTTTTCGCCCAAGTGACATCGCTGCCCGGAATAGGGCCGCGGCTGGGCAAGCTCGTCGAGAAACTGGCGGGGCCGCTGGTCGTCGATCTGCTCTGGCACCTGCCCTTCGCCCTCATCGACCGCCGCAATTCGCCCGAGATCGCCGGCGCCCAGGCCGGCACCGTCGCCACGCTCACCGTAACCGTCGACGAGCATCTGGTGCCGCGCAACCCTCGCCAGCCCTATCGGGTCTGGTGCAGCGACGAGACCGGCCGGCTCTGCCTCACCTTTTTCAACGGTCGCGAGGACTACCTCAAGAAGCTGCTGCCACCGGGCGAGATCTGCGTCGTCAGCGGCCGGGTCGACCTCTACCAGGGCGAGGTGCAGATCACGCATCCCGATCATGTCGTGCCGCTCGATCAGCGCGAGTCGATCCTCCGAGTCGAACCGGTCTATGGCCTTACGGCCGGCCTCACCCAGCGACCGGTCCAGAAGGCGATCGCCGCCGGCGTCGAGCGGGCGCCTGCCCTGCCGGAGTGGCAGGACTCCGCTTACCTGGCGCGCAACCGCTGGGCCGACTGGAAATCCTCCCTCGCCAGCGCCCATGCGCCCGCCGAGGAGTCCGACCTCGCCCCGCTGCATCCGGCGCGGGCCAGGCTCGCCTTCGACGAGCTGCTGGCGAGCCAGCTCGCCATCGCGCTCGTCCGCCATCACAACCGCACACTCAGCGGGCGCGCGACGAAAGGCGACCGGCGGCTGCACAAGGTCACGCTCGAGGCGCTGCCGTTCGAGCTGACCGCGAGCCAGAAAGGCGCGGTCGAGGAGATTGCCACCGACATGGCCAAGCCCGAGCGGATGATCCGTCTGCTGCAGGGCGATGTCGGCAGCGGCAAGACGCTGGTCGCCTTCCTCGCCATGCTGATCGCCGTTGAAGCCGGCGCCCAGGCAGCCCTGATGGCGCCGACCGAGCTGCTGGCACGCCAGCACTATGCCACCATCGCGCCCTTGGCCGATGCCACCGGCGTGCGCCTGGCCCTGCTGACCGGCCGCGACGGCCAGAAGCAGAAGAAGGAGACGATGCGCGGCCTGGCCGACGGCTCGATCGATCTTGTCATCGGCACGCATGCGCTGGTCCAGGAAGAGGTCGAGTTCGCCGACCTGGCGCTGGCGGTCGTCGATGAACAGCATCGCTTCGGCGTGCATCAGCGCATGGCACTCTCGTCCAAGGGCCAGGCGGTCGATCTGCTGGTCATGACAGCGACGCCCATTCCACGCACCCTGATGCTGGCGGCCTACGGCGATCTCGACGTCTCGAAACTCACCGAGAAACCAGCCGGCCGCCTGCCGATCGATACGCGCACCCTGTCCCTGGAACGAATCGGCGAGGTCGTCGATGGTGTGGGCCGCATGATCGGAACCGGCGCGCGCGTCTACTGGGTCTGTCCGCTGATCGAGGAATCGGAGGAAGTCGACCTCGCCAATGTCGAGGAACGCTTCGACCTCCTGAGCGCGCGCTTTCCCGGCAAGGTCGGTCTGCTGCATGGACGCCTCAAAGGTGCCGAACGCGAGGCGACCATGGCGGCCTTCGCCGACGGGCGGTTGTCGATCCTGGTCGCCACCACGGTGATCGAGGTCGGCGTCGATGTGCCGGCCGCCACGGTCATGGTCATTGAGCATGCCGAGCGCTTCGGCCTCGCACAGTTGCACCAGCTGCGCGGCCGGGTCGGCCGTGGTGCCGGCAAGTCGAGCTGCCTGCTGCTCTACGCCCAGCCGCTCGGCGAGACGGCCAAGGCGCGACTCGCCATCATGCGCGAGACCGAGGACGGCTTCCGCATCGCCGAGGAAGATCTCCGCCTGCGCGGTGCTGGCGAGCTTTTGGGCACGCGACAGAGCGGCCTTCCCGAGATGCGCCTGGCCGACCTCGCCGCCCATGGCGAACTGCTCCAAGCCGCCCGTGACGACGCGCGCCTCGTGATCGACCGCGATCCGGAGCTGCAATCGGAGCGCGGCCAGGCACTCCGCGTTCTTCTGTATCTATTCCGCCGCGACGATGCCGTCCGGACGTTGCGCGCCGGCTAGCTAACCGAGAGACGCGACAAAGGTCCTGAGCGCGTCGCGCGCTGCCTCGACGCTCGTGTCCGCTTCGACCTTGCGCTTGGCGAGCGCTTCGAGTTCGCTCTCCTGTTTGTCGAGGGTGGCGAGGTAGCGGCGCTGCAGGTCGCTGTTGGCCGGCACGCGGGCGAGATTCTCGCGCAGGCGCGCCTGCTCCTGGACGATCTGCTGCCGCTCGGCCTCGACCTGCGCCACCTTGCGCTGGGCCTCGGCCGTGCTCTGCTGCAGTTGCAGCACCTTGGTGAGCGCGTCACGGGTCTTGGCGTCGAACTCACGCGCCTGGGCATAGACACGGATCTGATCGGCCGCACCGTCGACCAGGCGCAGCTCCTGCTGCTGCGTCTGTTCCTGGACCACTTCCAGTGTCTGGGTCTGGTCGCCGCCCGGCAAGGTGAAGGGGATACGGTAGTTGCCCTCGCTGATGTCGACACCCTTGGCGTCCGGCTTGGTAAGCGTCCAGCCGGGCAACCGGCGCTGCACGACGATGAGTTGGCGCGGCTCCTTGGCCGGGCCGCGCACGCGATAGACCGCGGTCTGGCGTACGATGCGCGAGAGTTTCAGCACGCCCTGGGAGATGGTTCCCGTGGCGAGGCGGTCGGTCTGGGCGACGTCGCGCTCGACGGTGATCTTCTCGTCGAGCGCATAGGCGAGCAGCCGCGTCTCGCCGACCGGGAAGCCCGAGAGACGGGCGTCGCCGACATAGGCCACGCTGCCGACCTTGTCGCGCTCGTAGATCGTGATCAGGCCGGGCGGCAACCCGCTCTCGCCGTCGTTGGTGAGGCGGATGGCGGCCAGCGGATTGCGTGCGGCCGTGTCGGCCTGATAGAGCGCCATCCGCAGGGCCGGCACCTGGCGATCGATGATCGGAATCGAGAGCGTGCGGCCATTGTCGACGTTGACGGCGCGCGGGAACTTGAAGACGACCTGGGTCGCGGCATCCGAGGCCTCGATTTGGTCGGCTGCGGCCGCGACGGGCGGCGGCGGTGGCGGTGCTGCAGCCGGCAACATGGTGCGCTCCTGCTGCGGCCGGTAGGGCGCCGGTGCGGGCATCGCTGGCGACGACTTGCTGAGTTGATCCGCTTGGACACCGCCACGGTCGACGCCGGGCACGAGGCGGCCGGCGACTTCGACCGGCACTTCCGGCCGCGTGACGTAGTAGGCGTTGTAGAGCGCCTGACGGAAGGCGACCGGGCGCCCGGAGACGAGCGTGAGTTCGACGTCTTTCCAGTCCTGCCCGCTCAGGTTCTCGATCGTGGCCCAGCCCTGCAGCGCGGAGCGCGGCGCCGTCTGGTCAGCCCCCAGTGTCAGACGGTACGACGCCTTCCACACTGGTGCTTCGACGATATAGGCAACCCGCACGGTGCGCTTGCCTGTGCCGCGGGCCGACAGTTCGATGGTGCGGGCATCCTTGGCGCGGTTGCCCTGGATGGCGACGAGTGCCTGGGCGACCTTATCGCGCAGCGCCGCATCGGCGAACTGCAGGTTCTCCGCATCTTCCAGGATAAACTGTTGCAGGCCGAGGCCGGTGAACAGGGTGACGCGCGTGCGCGTGGTCGTGCCCTTGTCGTTGCCCAGCGCGACGGTCTCTTCCTGCACCGAGACGATGCGGCCCGAGATGGCGCGGCTGCCGCCCACCGTGATCTGCGCGCCCTTGAGGGTTGCCAGCAACTGGCTGGGCGAGCCCAGCGAGTCCTGATCGAAGGGCAGATCCTTGAAGGCCTGGGCCAGCGGCTCGCGGCCCGGCAGGCTGAGGCCGCCGACACCGCCCTTGTCGTCGTAGACGACCAGGCTCTTCAGCACGTCGTCGACCTGCTGCAGCGAGACGGTGAGCTTCAGCGTCGCGTCGCCATCGACGGTGGCTTCATATTCGAAGTAGCCCATGCCGCCCGACGACAGCATCACCCGCTTCAAAGCGAGGTCCTGGGCGAAGGCGAGAGTGGGAAAGGTGAAAAGGCTCAGAAGAGCCAGACTGGTCAGAAGATATCGCATGAGGCCTCCCCGGCGCTGCCCGCGCACCGTGAGCGCGGACTATGACCCAACCGGGGCGCCAGTGCGACGAATCTAGGGGGCGACGAATCTACGAGAGCGCGTCTTTCAAAGCTTCGAACGGCAGCAGCACGCATTCCTGCCGTGACTTGTGGGCAGAGACGGGAGCGAAGGCGGCGAACGGCCCCGAGGCTTTCCCCTCTTCACGCCCAACGGCCCGTTCGGCCTCATGACGCACGGCGGCGATACCCACGGCATCCCGGCCGACCGCGATAGAAGATAGTGCCGAGGCCGACGCCTGGCAGAGGAGGCAGCCACGCACCTCGTGGGCGATCTCGGCGATTTTCCCCTGCCCGTCCAACCGAACATCGATCGTCACCCGATCGCCGCACAGTGGGTTGTCGCGGCGGGCCGACTTGGTCGGATTCAGAAGCTTGCCGGCACCTGTCTTGGCCTTGGCGAGCGCTACGATCTGCTCCTGATAAAGTTGATCGCTCATCGCAGCGTCTTGGCGGCGTGGCGCACGCCGGTGAGCAAGGCGTCGATGTCGCCGCCGTCGTTGTATGGCGCCATCGACACCCGGGTCGTGCCGTCGAGATCAAAACGGTCCATCAGCGGCTGGGCGCAATGATGGCCCGCCCGCACGGCGACGCCAAATGAGTCGAGCGTCTGGGCGACGTCGTGCGGATGGACACCGTCCAGTATGAACGACACGACGGGATAGCGATTCTGCAGGCCGGCCGGGCCGAAGATCTGGGCGCCGTCGATCTTCTGCAGCCCATCCATGAGATGCTGCACCATCGTCATCTCGTGGGCATGGGCACCGGCCCAGTCGAGCGCCTGCATCCACCTGCAGGCAGCACCTAGTCCGATCGCGGGACCGATCGGCGGCGTGCCGGCTTCGAAACGACGCGGCGGCGGCGCCCAGGTGGTCTCGGCGAATGTCACGCGGCCGATCATCGAACCGCCGCCCATGAACAGCACGCCGATGCCGTTCGGCCCATAGGCCTTGTGGCCGGCGAAGACGTAGAAATCGACGCCGAGTGACGGCAGGTCGATGGGCCCGTGCGGGGCGCGCTGCGCGCCGTCGAGCATGACTTTGGCACCGACGGTCCTGGCGGCGGCGACCACGGCGCCGACATCGACCATTGCCCCCGTCACGTTGGAGACATGCGCCAGCGAGATAAGCTTGGTCCGCGACGTAATCAGCTCCGGCAACCTCTCGAGATCGATCCGGCCATCCACCGTCACCGGCACCATGTCGATCTCGATGCCGGCGCGCGCCCGCAGCATTTGCCACGGCACGATGTTGGAATGGTGCTCCAGCTCTGAGAGCAGGATGCGATCGCCCGGCTTCAGGAGCGAGCCGTAGGAATAAGCCACCAGGTTGATCGCCGCCGTACAGCCACCGGTGAAGACGATCTCCATGGGCGCGACGCCCAGGAAGGTGGCAACCTCCACGCGGGCGTTCTCGTAGGCATCGGTCGCCCGCTCTGCGAGCCGATGCACGCCGCGCAGCACGTTGGCGCGGCCGGTGGTCTCGTAGGTCCGTACCGCATCGAGCACGGCATTGGGCGTCTGGGCAGAAGCGCCGTTGTCGAGATAGTGGACCGGCTTGCCGTCGATGATCTCGGACAGGATCGGGAATTGCCCGCGGACGGCGCCGACGTCGAAGCTCATGCCGGGCTCCGGGCCCGCCAGGCGGCCAGCGCCTCGGGCGTGTCGATGTCGGTGATTGCGGCCTCACCCGCCATCTCGACCTCGCAAACGAGATCGGCATGCTCGCCGATCAGATGCTTGGCGCCGCTATCGCCGGACAGCTTCGCCATCTCCGGAAAGAAGCGCCGCGCCCACAGAACCGGGTTGCCGCGCTTGCCGCCGACCGTCGGCACGCAGATGGCGCGCCCTTCAACCGGACTGAAGGCCGCGATCAGGCGATTGAGCAGGCCGGCGCCGACGCCGGGCATGTCACCCAGCTGCACGACAGCGGCATCGGCGTTGGAACTGAGAGCGCCGATGCCGGTCCGCACCGACGTGCTGAGGCCCTCGGCGAAATCCGGATTGGTGACGAAGCGGAGGCGCGACCGGCCGGGGATGGCGCCTTCGATGGCGGCTCTTACCTCCTCCGCCATATGGCCGAGAACGACGACGATCTCCACCGCCTGGGACTCGAGCGCGGCCTTCACGGCATGGACGATCAAAGGCTCGCCATTGGCATCGGCGAGCATCTTGTTGGGGCCGCCCATGCGGGTCGAGCGGCCGGCCGCTAGGACCAGAACGGCAACACGCGGCGCCTGTTGCGGCCCCTCATCTTCCGAGGGCTCGTCGTCGCGCGGCTGCGGCCGGCTCGCGATCTCGGCCAGCAGGCCGCCCGCGCCCATGCGCACGATCTCCGCCCTGCCCACCGTCAGACCCGCGGCCAGCCGCTCCAGCACCATGTCGAAGCCGTTGTACTTGGGCGACTTGGCGCAGCCCGGAAGGCCCAGCACCGGCTTGCCGTCGAGTTCGGCCGTCAGCAGCAGGTTGCCGGGATCGACAGGCATGCCGAAATGATGGACCGTGCCGCCTGCTTCGGCGATGCCCAACGGCACAACGTCGTGGCGATCCACGATCGCCGACGCGCCCGCGATCAGGAAGAGGTCGCAGCCATCCGCCTTCAATTCGTTCAACGCCCCGGCAATGGCCGCGGCGTCGTGCGACACGCGGCGCTCGCCGCTCAGCGTGCTGCCGAGAGACGTCAGGCGCTTGGTCGTCGTGCCGAGTGCCTTGTCGAGCACCTTGTCGCGCGTTCCCGGGAGCCTTGTCTGCACCAACCCCGCCCGCATCGCACGGAACGGCGCCACGGAAATGAGCGGCCGGTTGGCCGAATGCGCGACTTCGACCGCGCGCGCCACCGCCGACTTCGGCGCGCCATAGGGAATGATCTTTACCGTCGCCACCATCTGACGCGGTTCCACCCGCGCAAAGGGTGGCAAGGTCGCCACGGTGACCGACTCGTCGAGTTCGTTCAGCGCATCGATGCGCTCGTGATCGACGACGGCGAGACCGGAGCCGCGGGCAAAATGATTGCAGCGTCCGGTGAAGGGCGCGGTTACCTCTATTCCCTCACCCGCCAGGGCCTTGGCGACCGTGGCCGCCGCCTCGTCTTCATGCATATCGTCGGGATCGAGCCGCGCGGCCACGACCGTCGCTACGCCGGCCGCCTTCAACTTGGCGACATCGCCGGCCGACAGGGTCCGGCCCTTGGCAAAATTGATCCCACCCGAACGCCAGCTATGGCCCAGAATCGCGCCCGCTGCCTCGTCGATGGGGGTGTCGCCGAATCTCACGCCACGACGACCTTCGGATCGGCCAGTGCCTCGAGGCGGCGTGCACGCACTTCGACGATCTGGCCCAGGATGGAGACCGCGATCTCGGCCGGCGACTTGGCGCCGATGTTCAGGCCGACCGGGCCATGGATGCGGCCAAACTGTTCCTCGGTGATGCCGGCTTCGGTCAGCCGCTCCTTGCGCTTGGCATGAGTGCGCTTGCTGCCCAGCGAACCGACATAGAAGGCATCCGATCGCAGCGCAGACTCGAGCGCCGGATCGTCTAGTTTGGGATCGTGCGTCAAGGTGACGACGGCCGTGGAAACATCGAGCCCCATTGCCTGGAACGCCTCGTCGGCCCAGTCCTGGATCACCTTTACGCCAGGAAAACGTGCGCTGGTGGCCCACGCGCCGCGCGGATCGACGACGGTGACGTCGAAGTCGAGCATGGCCGCCATCGGCGCCAGGGTCTGTGCGATATGGACCGCGCCGACGATGATCAGGCGCGGCGGCGGCACGTAGACATTGAGGAAGATCTTCTGGCCGCCGAGATCGATCGTCTCGCTACGGCCGATTCCCAGCGCGCGATGCGCGGCGGCAAGCAGCGCCACATCCTTGGCGAGGACACCCTCGGCCCGGTCGGCGTAAATCAGCGTCTCGCCGGCATCGCTGAGACGGGTGGCGAGCACCAGGGGGTGGCGTTTGGTGCGCGCAACTTGAAGCGCCGCGAGGGTCTCGGTCTTCATCGGATCAATTTACCTTCTCGACGAATACCTGGACCTTGCCGCCGCAGGCCAGGCCCACATCCCAGGCCTGCTCGTCGGTGACGCCGAAATCGAGCAGGCGCGGCTTGCCGTCCTTGATCGCGTCGAGCGCCTCCTTGACGACGGCGCCTTCGATGCAGCCGCCCGAGACGGAGCCGACCATGGCACCCGAATCATCGACACCGAGTTGGCTGCCGACCGGACGCGGCGACGACCCCCAGGTCGTGATTACCGTGGCGATAGCGACGCCCTTGCCCGCATTCTTCCACTTGCCGACCTGATCCAGCACATCGAGTGCGTCACTCATGATCTCTACTCCTTGCGCAGTTCCGCCTGCCATGTCGCGAGCCGCCTGTCGGCGCCTGGGGTGACCGCCCCGAGGGCTGCGATCAATCCGGCCAAACTCTCGAGATTGTGGACGGGACGGAATTCATCGACATGAGGCAACATGGCCTTGTTGCCCTGGGATTTGGGTTCGTAGGCGCCGTAGCGCAAGAGCGGGTTGAGCCAGACCAGCCGGGAGCAGGATTTGTGCAGCCGCTCCATTTCACTGGCGAGGCCATCACCGCCTTCGCGGTCGAGCCCGTCGGTGATCAGCACGACCACGGCCCCCTGCCCCAGGACGCGGCGCGACCATTTGTTGTTGAACTCATGCAACTTCGACCTGCGCCGAGGCTTTGGCCAGCGCTATATCCACATCCCTATAACGCAAGGAACGCGTCACATTGGTCAGGCGGGTGCCGAAGGTGAAACAGAAGACCCTGTCCCGGTCATTGGTAATCGTGTGCATGAAGTGCAGGAACATGCGCGTGTAGCGCGCCATCGACCCCGAAATATCGCACAGCACGACCAGCGGCGGCGGCCGGCGGCGCTGTTCGCGGCGGCGTAGTTCTGTCAGCCCTTCCGGCCTGAGCGCGCGGCGCAGCGAGGCGCGGAAATCCACCCTGGGCCCGCGTCGTGCCGAGCGGAATCGCCGGGTCCGCCGCTCCGGCACCGGCAGGCGCATCCGGGCGATGGCGCGCAAGGCGTCGTCGATCTCCGCCTGCGACATCTGCTCGAAATCCCTGTGCTGCAGGATCTCGCGGTCGGAGACGGTGAAGGTCGCCTCGACCTCGACCTCCGGTGGCTCGCCTTCATCCGGCGGGGCTTCGCCGCGGCCGGGCTGCAGCGCCTCCTGCAGGCGTCGGCTGAGCTGCTTGCGCTCGTCCTGCTCCGCCGGCACGCCGACCTGCGGCAGCAGCATCTCCATCATCTTCTCCAGCAGCCGTGGATTGCGCCAGTAGACGTGAAACGCCTGATCGAAGATCTCGCGCTGGTCGCGCCGATTCACGAACACCGAATGCAGCGTCCAGTAGAAGTCGTCCCGCTTGCGCAGACCCGCCGCCTCGACCGCCTCTATGGCGCGCAGGACCTGCCCGGGCCCGACGCGCAGTCCGGCGGTCCGCAGCGTGCGCGCAAAGTGCACGATGTTGGTGGCGAGCTTGCCCTCGCGCGGATCTGGCACGGGTGCCGGGTCGGGCAGCGCGTCCATCGCCCGACCTAGCCCAGCGGCTCGGCGGCGATATCCGACTTCACCTTGCGCAGGATCTCGGCCGCTTCCGAGCCTTGCAGGCGCTGGATGTCGTCCTGGTACTTGAGCAACACGCCCAGCGTGTCGTTGATGGTCCGGGGATCGAGGTCGAGCGTGTTCAACTCGGACAAAGCCGTCGCCCAGTCGATCGACTCCGCAACGCCGGGCGCCTTGAAGAGGTCGAGCTTGCGCAATTCCTGGACGAAGCCCACGACCTGCCGCGACAGGCGCTCGCTCGAACCCGGCGCCTTCACCTTGAGGATTTCCAGCTCGCGTTTCAGGTCGGGATAGTCGACCCAGTGATAGAAGCAGCGGCGCTTCAGCGCGTCGTGGATCTCGCGCGTGCGATTGGACGTCACGATGACGATCGGAGTCTCCGCTGCCTTGACAGTGCCGAGTTCGGGAATCGTCACCTGAAAGTCGGACAGCAACTCCAGCAGGTAAGCCTCGAACGGCTCGTCGGTGCGGTCCAGCTCGTCGATCAGCAGGATCGGCGCGCCTTCGGCATGCGGGCTGAGCGCTTCGAGCAACGGACGGCGGATCAGGAACCGCTCGTCGAAGATATCCGCCGCCAGCTGTCCGCGATCGTGCACGCCCTGCGCTTCGGCGAGCCTGATCTCGATCATCTGCCGGGCATAGTTCCACTCGTAGACGGCGGATGCGACGTCGAGCCCTTCGTAGCATTGCAGCCGAATCAGGGGACGCTTGAGGGTCGCCGCCAACACCTTGGCGATCTCTGTCTTGCCGACCCCGGCTTCGCCTTCGCAGAACAGCGGACGGCCGAGCTTCAGGGCAAGATAGAGAACCGTGGCGAGGCTGCGATCGGCGATATAGTCGCCGCTCTTCAGAAGTTCGACGGTGGCGTCGATGGATGCCGGCGTGGCGGAGGACATGCAACTCCTGGGAAGACGCTGCTGGGGAAACGCTGAAGCGTCAGTGTAGCGGATGGCGCAGGGCGCCGATATGGTGGGAATCGCGAGCTGGTTCAAGCGTTTGGGAGACAGGCATGGAAGCGGAACTGTTCAAGGGTCGGACGGCGATCGTGACCGGCGGTGCGCGCGGCATCGGTCTGGCCTGCGCTGCGAAAATCGCCGGCGGCGGCGGTCGCGTCGCGCTCTGGGATCGCGACCTCGCCCGCGCCGAGCAGTCGGCCGCCGCCTTGAAGGGTGCCATCGCCGTGTCGGTCGACGTCACCAGCGAAACCTCGGTGGCCGAGGCCCTCGCCAGCACCGAGAAACGACTGGCGCCCCCCGATATCCTGATCGCCAGCGCCGGCATCACCGGGCCGAATGCGACTGTGGTCGCCTACCCCGTCGATGCCTGGCGGCAGGTGCTCGACGTCAACCTGACAGGCGTGTTCCTCTGCAATCGTGCCGTCGCCGACGGCATGACCCAGCGCGGCTGGGGCCGCATCGTCAACATCGCCTCGGTCGCCGGGAAGGAAGGCAACCCCAACGCCTCGGCCTACTCCGCTTCAAAGGCGGGCGTCATCGGCCTCACCAAGTCGCTCGGCAAGGAACTCGCCACGACAGGCGTGCTGGTGAACTGCGTGGCGCCGGCGGTGGTCAAAACGGAGCTTTTTAGCCAGATGACCGAGCAACACATCAACTACATGCTATCGAAGATCCCCATGAACCGCTTTGGCGATGTTGGTGAAGTGGCCGAGATGGTCGCGTGGCTCGCCTCCAGCCACTGCACGTTCGCGACCGGCGCGACTTTCGATCTCTCTGGCGGAAGGGCGACCTACTGATGACTCTTCATACGCTTACCCTGACTGAACTCTCCGCAGGTCTTGCCGCCAAGCAATTTTCTTCGCGCGAGATCGTCGACGGCCTGCTCGGCCGGATCGCCAAGGCCAACGGCAAGCTCCACGCCTTCACCGAAGTCTATGGCGATGCCGCCAAGGCGATGGCGGACGGTGCCGACCGGGCACGCGCCGCGGGCTTTCCCTTGCCGCCCCTGCACGGGTTGCCGATCGCCTACAAGGACCTCTGTGACATCGCCGGCAAGATCGGCACCGGCGGCTCGAAAATGTTCGAAGGCCGGATCGCCACCGAGACTTCCAACACCGTCGAACGACTCACCGCTGCGGGTATGATTCCACTTGGCAAATTGCACATGGTCGAATTCGCCTTCGGCGGCTGGGGCACCAATCCGTTGATGGGAGCGCCGTGGAATCCCTGGGACCTCAAGACCCATCGCGTGCCGGGCGGCTCCTCGAGCGGCACCGGCGTCGCCGTCGCGGCACGGCTGACGCCGGCCGGCATCGGCAGCGACACCGGCGGATCCGTGCGCATCCCTTCGGCCTTTAATGGCCTGGTCGGCCTGAAAGTCACCTTCGGGCGCATCGGACTCTCCGGCACCATCATGCTGAGTTGGACGCTCGACTCGATTGGACCGATGGCCCGATCGGTCGAGGACTGCGCGTTGATGCTGAATGCGCTGGCAACCCCCGATCCGCGCGACCCGACGACGCTCGGCCAGCCATTGGAGGATTTCACCCTCGCCGTACGTCCAGGCTCGATCGAGGGCATGCGGATCGCCGTTCCCGACACCAAACAATTGCCGAACTTCATGCACCCCGACGTGACCAAGGCGTGGCAGGCGGCGGCGCGGACGTTCGAGAGCCTGGGTGCCATGGTCGAAGCGGTGCGCCTGCCCGATTGGTACTTCGATCTCTCGCGGCCGGCGGGAACGATGATCTCCTCGGAAGCCTATTCCCTGCATCGCGACTACATCGAGGACATGAGCAAGGCGATCGGCCCCGGCGTGCGGGCGCGCGCCCAGGCGGCCAAGCTGCTGCTGCCCGGCGCCTACGCTGAGGAGATCCGCATGATGGCCGAGCGCCGGCGAACCTTCGCCGACTGGTTCCGGCCCTACGACGCCATCGTGATGCCGACCATGGCGATTCCGGCGATACCGCTCTCCGAGGTCGACGAAACTTCGCCGATCCCGGGTTATCTGACACGGCCGGGCAACTACCTCGGCCTCTGCAGCCTCGCCATGCCGTCCGGCCAGTCGGGCGGCCTGCCCATCGGTATCCAGATCGTCGGCAAGCCCTTCGCCGAAGGGGACGTGCTGCGCCTGGGCAAAGCCTTCCAGGACGCGACAGACTTCCACCGCCGCGCCCCCGACCTCTCCGCCCTGGGGCTTTAGTCGCGCTGTGGCATTCCCTGCGGCACGATGGTCTGGACGATCGAGGCGTCGAGCGCCTCGTAGTCGTGATAGCGGATGGTGGCGTAGAGTTCGGCGCGGGTCTGCATCTGGTCGAGCATGTTCTGCGCGCCGCCATCGCGCCGGAGCGCGGAGTACAGTTTCTCCTGCGCCTTGTTGGCCACCCGGAACGCCGAGACCGGCCAGATCACCATGCGGTAGCCCATCGCTTCGAACTCACTGGCGGTGAAGAACGGCGTCTGGCCGAACTCGGTCATGTTGGCGAGCAGCTTTACCTCAGGCATCGCCTTGGCAAAGGCGCGGAACATTTCGGCATTGTGCAGGGCTTCGGGGAAGATCGCGTCGGCGCCCGCCTCGATATATTTGCAGGCGCGCGCCACGGCCCCGTCGATGCCTTCGCTCGCTGCCGCATCGGTACGGGCGATGATCAACAGGTCGCGGCGCGCACGCGACGCGGCATGGACTTTGGCAGCCATGTCATTGGGATCGGCCAGCTTCTTGTTGTTGAGGTGACCGCACTTCTTGGGAAGGATCTGATCCTCGATATGGACGGCGCCAGCACCGGCCTCCTCGAAGGCCCGCACCATGTGCATCACGTTGAGCGCTTCGCCGTAGCCGGTATCGCCATCGACCAGGACCGGCAGGCCCGAGGCTCGGGCCACCTGTCGGATGAAGAAACAGACCTCATCGATCGTGATCACGCCTAGGTCAGGCAGCCCCATGGACGCCGACATGCCGGCGCCGGAAAGGTAGAGCGCTTCGAAGCCGGCGGCCTTTGCCTGTAGGGACGCCATGCCATTGTGCGTGCCGGGCATCTGCAGAATGCCGGGCTGCTCCAGCAACGCCCGGAAGCGCGCGCCCGCCGACGTGGTCGGCAAATCTGCAGCGACGAGATACGGCATGTCGGTCTCCTTAAGCCTTTGTTGCCCGCCTGCCCTGCCAGCCGACCATGAGGCCCGCGCCGACCACCACGGCCGTGCCGAGCCAGGTGTAGAAGTCCGGCACCTCGGCGAACATGAAGTAGCCCACGATGACCGACCCGATCATCTGCGTGTAGTTGAACGGCGCCACGAAATTTGCCGAGGCGTAGGTCATGGCTTTCGCGACGCAATAATGGCCGAGCGCGCCGAAGACACCCAATGAGCAGAGCAGCGTCCAGTCGGTCCAGCTTATCGGCATCTTCCAAACGAAGGGCAGCCACACCGACATGATGATCGCGCCCAGCAGCACACTGTAGAAGATCGACGTTGCAGGGGCGTCGATCCCAGCCAGGCGCCGGATCAGGATCTGGTAGATGGCGTAGCACATGGCGCTGCACAGCAGCAGCAGCGACGCCCACTGGAAAACAGCGCTGCCCGGCCGGATCACGATCAGCACGCCGGCGAATCCCACGATGACGGCGGCCATCCGGAACCAGGTGATGCGCTCGCCGAGCAGCGGCCAGGCCAGCAGCACGACGGCGAGCGGCGCCACGAAGGTGACGGAGATCGCCTCGGCAACCGGGATCGACTTCACCGCCGAGAAGAAGAACAGCGTCGACAGCAGCATCATGACCGAGCTGACGAACTGCGTGCCGATCCGCCGCGTGCGCAACAGGCCCAGTCCCATGCGTGGCATGAATACGGCCGCGACCAGCACGAGGTGCGAGACAATGCGGAACCAGACGATCTGCTGAGGCTCGTAGGTCGCCGCGAGCAGCTTCACGATCCCGTTCATGACCGGAAACAGGGCGCAGGCGATGCACATGAAGAGCACACCGCGCAGCGGCCGGGATGTCCGGCTCGGGGCCGCGATCTCCGCCACGTCAGGCGCTCAGCGGATGAAGCGTTCGAGCGCGCCCAGCAGCAGCGTCCCCGCCGTCGCGATCACGATCAGCGAGGCGGCAATCGTGGTGAAGCGGCCGATCGCCTGCGAGCGGCCGTCGCCGATGATCAGACGGTGCGCGACCATCGAGGCCATGCCGATGGCGGCCAGGGTGATGGCCATGCCCAAGGCGATGGCAATGACGCCGACAACGCCGGCCCACAGGACGCCGAGCGCCGCCGACAGCAGGATCACCACCAGCGCTCCGGCGCACGGGGCGATGCCGGCGGCCGTCAACAGCAGCCAGCCCGCGATCGTCCGGCGGGGCGCTGCGCCGTGAGGCACATGATGATGGTGGTGGCCGTGGTGATCGTGGCCATGATGATCATGCCCATCGCCATGGTCGTGCTCGTGAAGCCGTCCCGTGATCCCTGCCCACAGGCGCCAGAAGCCGACCAGGAGGATGAGGATGTAGGAGACGATCTCGACGTTGCGCACTTCGCGCAACGCGCCCAGCATCCCGACGCTGTAGAAGAGCTTCAGCGTGCCGGCGAGCAGAAGGGCTGCCAGAGTGTGCGTAAAGGCGATCCAGGCGCCGGCGAAGATGCCTTCGATCCAGGCCCTGGGCCTGGTGCTGTCCAGGAAATACGCCACCACGACGGCTTTTCCATGCCCCGGCCCCAGCGTATGCGCCACGCCATAGCCGAAGCACACGGTGGCTAGTGTCCACAGCGCCAGCGATCCCGTGCCAGACTGGATGTCCCGCAGCGATGTCGACAATGTCTGCTGGATGCGGCGCTGATACTCGGCGGAATACCGTGCCAGCTCGGCGACACCGTCGCTGAATACCAGCGCGCCAACCAGCGCCAGCAGAAGCAGCACGCCGAGCCAGAGGAATGGCGAGCGCAGGACGGTGGCGCTTGCGGAGGCAGGTTTCATGGATGCTGGCAGGTCACGACGTCGGCAAAGACGGGATAGCCACGCACGAATTCGGTCTTGTGCGCCGGGTTCCTTGAGAGCGAGCAGCCGGCTGGAATGGAGGCCTTGTCGAGTTCGAGCCGCATGAAATCTTCCGGATCGTAGCTCACGACCGAGACCGACTTGCTGGGCTCGGGCAGGGCGAAGCGAAAAATGTAGACGAGATTGCGCGGTCCCTTCTTGCGCGGCACATCGGGCTGCCCTGCCCTCTTGTTTTGAGGCATCGGCATGCCGGCATTGTCACCGGCCGTGCGGTCCCATTCCGGCGGAACGAAGCTCGCCGGATCGTCGATCCGCGCCGAAAAGGCGGGCCGCTGGGTCGGCCGGAAATCCTTGCCGCCAGTATTGAGCCACGTCAGATACCCATAGTTCTTGAGCTCGGGCATCATCTCGTCGGCAAGCGTCTTGGTTTCCTTGGGCGAGAACTTGCCGTCCTGGTTCTCGTCGATCAGGGGAATCTCGATCTCGCTCGAGAACGGATCGAACCGCCACTCGATCTCGACATGGGTATATTTGCCGTCCTTGGCCACGACCCGGACCACTTCCTGGATCCAGATGTGGGGATGGGCGGACGCCACGGAGGAAACCAGGATCCCGGCGATCGCCAGGAGCAATCCGAAAGCAGCGTTCATGCCGTGATCTCCTGCGGCGGCACGGGCCGCGGCTTGCCGTGATCGTCGATGGCCACGAAAACATAGGTGCCGTGGGTCACGCGCAGGTCGACCTGCTCGTGGCGGCGCTGCACCATGGTTTCGAGCGCGATGGTGATCGAGGTCCGGCCGATCTTCACGACTTCTCCATAGATCGACACCATGTCTCCCACCTTGATCGGCTGGACGAACGTCATGGCGGTGATTGCCACGGTCGCCACCCTGCCCTTGGCTGCGCGTGCAGCCAGCGAGCCGCCCGCAATGTCCATCTGGGAGAGCACCCAGCCGCCGAAAATATCGCCATTCCCGTTCATATCCGCGGGTTGCGGCACCGTCCTTACGATGGGATCGCGGCGACTTTCAGACATCGATTCCCCACCGGATATGGTTGATTTCGGCCAATTTTGCTACCATACCCATGCTCCACCGGCCATCAAGTGATCCCCTCGCGCGGTCGGTAACAAAAGAAGCAAACATGGCCAAGAACGGCGATCTGTTCGATCGGTCGGGAGGCGGCAAGCGTGCCGC
>LNFM01012538.1_pt1 | contig 22598 bp, 22 predicted proteins | sample 596031 | NCBI WGS metagenome assembly LNFM01 (sample SAMN04254537, study PRJNA301005) | activated carbon metagenome | isolation source: dual media filters at the Ann Arbor, Michigan drinking water treatment plant | place: USA: Ann Arbor | reverse complement strand
GGCCCTGGTTGAACCAGATCGCGTCGACGAGGCCTTCGATGGCGCTGTCGAGGTCGGCGTCGTCGAAGACGATGTAGGGGGATTTGCCGCCGAGCTCCAAGGTGAGGGCTTTGCCGGTGCCAGCGGTCGCCTCGCGGATGCGCTTGCCGACGGAGGTGGAGCCGGTGAAGGCGATCTTGTCGACCGGGCTGTCCACGAGGGCCGCGCCGGTGGTGCCGTCGCCGGTGACGATGTTGAGGACGCCTTTGGGGAGGCCCGCCTCGCGGGAGATTTCGGCGAAGAGGAGGGCGGTGAGGGGGGTGTATTCGGCGGGTTTGAGGACGATGGTGTTGCCTGCGGCCAGCGCGGGGGCGACCTTCCAGGCGAGCATAAGGAGCGGGAAGTTCCAGGGGATGATCGCGCCGCAGACGCCCAAGGCGGTGAGGTCGGGGTGTTCGGAGGGGAGGAGTTGGGCGAGGCCGGCGTGGTAGGAGAAGTGGCGGGCCACGAGGGGGATGTCGATGTCGCGGGACTCGCGGATCGGTTTGCCGTTGTCGAGGGTTTCGAGGACGGCGAGGAGGCGGGAGTGCTTTTGAGTCAGGCGGGCAAGGGCGTAGAGGTACTGCGCGCGCTTGTGGGCGGGGAGTTTGGCCCAGCCGGGTTGGGCGCGGCGGGCGGCTTGCACGGCAAGCGCTACGTCGTCGGCGGTGCCTTGGGTGACCTCAGCCAAGGGTTTGCCGGTGGCGGGGTTGGCGGTGATGAAGGTCTTGCCCGGCGCGGTGAATTGGCCGTCGATGAAGTGGCCGAAGGTGGCTCTGTGCTTGGCGATCCAGGCGAGGACTTCGCTCGCAGATTCGGGTGCGGGGCCGTAGGCCATGCTGTCGAAGATTTCCTTGATGGTCATGGGGTCCTCAGGATGGCTGGCGGCGGCCCCCCCACCCCATCCCTCCCCCACGTTGGGGGGAGGGAGGCGCAAGGTGTCGGGCGGCGCGCGGGGTGGGCATGTCAGCCCATCGCGTGGCGGTTGGCGGCGGAGTAGTGGCCGGTGAGGTGGTGTTCGAGTTGGCGTTCGATGTCTCCCAAGAGGGAAGAGGCGCCGAAGCGGAAGAGGTCGGGTTGCAGCCAGGGGTGGCCGAGTTCGTCTTTCATGAGGGAGAGGTAGACGAGGGCGTCCTTGGCTTTGGCGATGCCGCCGGCGGGTTTGTAGCCGACCTTGAAGCCGGTCCGCGTCTCGTAATCGCGGATGGCGCGGATCATGGTGAGGGAGACGGGGAGGGTGGCGTTGACGGTTTCCTTGCCGGTGGAGGTCTTGATGAAATCGGCCCCGCCCATCATGCAGATGAGGCTGGCGCGTGCGACGTTGCGGAGCGTCCCAAGTTCACCCGTGGCGAGGATCGCCTTGACGTGCGCATCGCCACAGGCTTCGCGCATGTCGCGCATTTCGTCGTAGAGGGCCTGCCAATCTTGCGTCAGCACGTGGCGGCGGGAGATGACGATGTCGATCTCTTTTGCCCCGGCACGGACACTTTCGCCGATCTCGGCGATGCGGAGTTTGTAGGGCGAGAGGCCCGCGGGGAAGCCGGTGGAGACGGCGGCGACCGGGATCGAGGTGCCTTCAAGGGCGCGGACGGCGGTTTCCACCATCTCGTGATAGACGCAGACGGCTCCGGTGGTCAGGCCAGTCAGCCCCAGCTTTTCCAGCATCCAGGGCGCGACTGGCTGGCGGGCCTTGGCGCAAAGGCGCTGGACGCGGCCGGCGGTGTCGTCTCCGGAAAGCGTGGTGAGGTCGATGAGGCTGATGGCTTTCAGGAGCCAGGCGGCCTGGTATTCTTTCTTCACCGACCGGCGGCCGGGCAAGGTGGCGGCGCGGCGTTCGATGGCCGAGGTGTTGGCCTGGACCGAGGCGACCCAGTCGAGGTCAAGCGCCATGCCGGGGTTCCGGGCATGGGTGACCTGGGGCAGAAGGCCCGCCTGGGCCGGGGACAGCGTGTTCATGGGATTTCCCCGATGGTGCCGGATGCGGGCGACGATGCCATGCGGGGGCGGCCCCGCGCAAGGGGCGTGGGGGTAATTTTCTGACCGAATGGTCAAAAAATCATGGGTCGGGGCGTTCCTGTCCCAGCGTCGCCCAGGGCTTGCCGGTGCCGGTATCGGGCAGGTTCGGGTCGGCCTCGCCGCGCAGGATAAGGGTCTTGGCCATGAACAAAGCCGAGATCGGTGCGGTAAGGAGGAGGAAGAGGGTGATCAGCGCCTCTTGCCAGCTGATCTGGCCCTGACCCAAAAGGTCGAGCGCCGAGACGAGAAGCGCCGCGCCGACGCCGATGGTGGTAGCCTTTGTCGGCGCGTGCAGACGCTGCATCGGGCGGGGCAGGCGGAGGAGGCCGTAGGAACCGACGAGGGCGAAGATGCCGCCGCCAAAAAGGATTGCGGAGAGGAAGAGTTCGAGGGCAAGGGCGGTGGTCATTCGATGATGCTCCCGCGCAAGAGGTACTTGCAGTAGGCGACGGTGCCGACAAAGCCGGTGAGGGCGAAGAGGACGGCGACTTCGAGATACAGCCCGGTGCCCGCCCAGATGCCGTAGGCGGTCATCGTGTCGAGCGTCAGGATCCGGTCGGTGACGGTGGGGGCGGTGAAGAGGCGCCAGAGGTTCATCAGCAGGCTGAGGGCGATGCAGCCGACGAAGAACAGAAGGGCGTAAGACAGGATCATTCGAAAATCCTTTTCAGCCGGGCCTCGTAGCGCGCCTTGATGTCGTCGCGCACGGCATCGGGGTCGGGGGCGTGCAGGGAATGGACGAGGAGCGCCCGGCCGCAGGCGGACATGTCGGCAGTGAGCGTCCCGGGGGTCATGGTGATGGTTCCGGCAAGAAGGGAGATCGCCTCGGGCGAGGTGAGGTCCAGCGGGATGGTGACCCAGTTCGACTGGATCTTGTCGCGCGGCATGAAGAGGACGATCCGCGCGACCTGGAAGTTGGCGACGATCACATCCCAGAGGACCAGAAGGCTGTAGGCGGCGAGGCCGAAGGGGCGCTTGACCCGCGGGCGGTCGGGCCACCAGGCCGAGGTCAGAAGCGGGATCACGGTGCCGAGGAAGATCGCCATCACCAGGCTGCCGATCTTCCACTGGTTCACGAGAAGGAACCACAGGACGACAAGGGTCAGGGTCAGGAAGGGGTGGGGGAAGAGGCGCTTCATGGCGTGGCCCCCAGCCGGTTGGCGGCGACATAGGCGTCGGGGGCAAAAAGGCTGTCGGCGGTACCGCCCATCCAGTCGGTCACCGGCCCGGCCAGCACGGTCAGAGCGACTAGCACCGCGAGCATGGCAAGGGTCGCGGCGAAGGCCAGAGGTTCCTTTACGGGGGCGGGTGGGGGGTTTGACACTTCGGCCTTCCAGAAGACCAGCGAGCCGGCGCGAGCGAGGCCGAGGATCATCAGGAACGAGGAGACGAGGACAACCGACCAGACCAGCGCGGCCTGATCGCGGAAGGCGTCCAGGACCAGAAGCTTGCCGATGAAGCCCGAGAGGGGCGGCATCCCCGCGATGGCCACGGCCGCCGCCATGTATAGCGCCGAGATCAGGCCGGTCTGGGCGATCGCAGGTGCGGTATCGGTCAGGCGGACATGGGCGCGGCGGCGGGTGACGAGGTCGGCCACCAGGAACAGCGCAGCGGTCGCGATTGTGGAATGCAGGATGTAGTAGAGTGCCGCGGCCGTCGTTTGCGGGGTGAAGGCCGAGATGGCGAGGAAGGCCATGCCCATCGAGGAGATGGCCGCAAAGGCCACCAGACGTGGCAGGGTCTTGGCCCCAAGCACTCCGACAGCGCCGAGGAGGAGGGTGACCAGAGCGGCGGGCTGGATCAGGTCGTGGAGGAGCGGGCCGGTGGCGGGCAGGCTTTCGGGGAAGACGAGGGTGCCGAAGCGCAGGGTGGCATAGGCGCCGATCTTGGTCATCACGGCGAAGAGCGCGGCGACGACCCCCGGCGCGTTGGCATAGGTGCCGGGCAGCCAGAACTGCAGGGGCACCAGCGCGCCCTTGATCGCGAAGACCAGGATCAGCATGACGGCGGCGACGCGGAGGAGGGCAGTGTCGCCTTCGGGCAGGGTCGGGAGTTTCTGGGCGAGGTCGGCCAGGTTAAGCGTGCCGGTGACGCCGTAAAGAAGCGCCAGCGCGAAGAGGAACAGCGAGGAGCCGACGAGGTTGAAGGCGATGTACTGGATGCCCGCGCGGGTGCGGGCCGAGCCTCCGCCGTGGATCATGAGGCCGTAGGAGGCGATGAGGAGGACCTCGAAGAAGACGAAAAGGTTGAAGGCGTCGCCGGTCAGGAAGGCTCCGCCGATGCCCATCAGGAGGAACATGAGGAGTGGGTGGAAGTGTGCGCCTTTCGTATCCCAGCCCGAACCGATGGCGTAGAGCGTGGAGATCAGCGCGAGGAGGGCGAGGAGCGCGACCATCAGCGCCGAGAGCCGGTCGAGAACGAGGACGATGCCGAACGGGGCGGGCCAGTCGCCGAGGAAATAGGCCTCGGGGCCGTTGACGGTGGCGGACCAGAGGAGGGCCACGGCAATGGCGTTCAGGGCAAGGATCGTGCCCAGGCTGGCAAGACGCTGCAGGCCGAGCTGGCCGCGCAGGGCGATGACCATCAGGGCCGCGATCAGGGCGGGCAGGGCGACGGGGGCGATGATCCAGTGGCTCATTCGTCCGCCCCCTCGTCGAGGTCGATCCGGTCATGCCCGGCGGTGAGATAGCCGCCGATGGCCATGATCATGATGACGGCGGTCATCCCGAAGGAGATCACGATGGCGGTCAGGACCAGGGCCTGGGGCAGGGGGTCGGCGTAGGGTTCCGGCGTGCCGATGATCGGGGCGGCGTTTACCGCAAGGCGGCCCGAGACGAAGATGAAGAGGTTCACCGCGTAGGACAGGAAGGTGAGGCCGAGGATCACCGGGAAGGTGCGCAGGCGCAGCATCAGGTAGATGCCGACCGCGGTCAGGGTGCCGATGGCGATGGCGACGAGGGGTTCCATCAGGTGCCCTCCTCGATGTCATAGGCCCGGGTGTTTGGACCCTCGCCCGTCCGCAGCGCCAGCCGCGACAGCGAGGCAAGTGCCAGCAGAATGGCGCCAAGGACGCAGAGGAACACGCCCAGGTCGAAGATCGCGGCGGTGGCAAGCTCGAACTCCTCCAGCGGCCAGAGGTGGACGTATTCGTAGCCCGAGGTGAGGAAGGGCAGGCCGAAGGCCCAGGGGCCGATGCCGGCAAGCGCTGCGATCAGGACGCCCCAGCCAATCAGCACATGGTGGTCGTAGCGCTGGCGGGCATGGCTCCAGTCATAGCCCGAGGCCATGTATTGCATCAGGTAGGCGATGGCGAAGACGAGGCCCGCGACGAAGCCGCCTCCCGGCAGGTTGTGGCCGCGCAGGTAGATGTAGACGCCGACCATCATCGCCATAGGCAGCAAGAGGCGGGTAGAGACGACAAGCATCATCGGGTGGCGGTCGCCGGATTCCTGCTGGCGGGCCTGAAGCGAAAGGCGACGGTTGACCGCGGGATCCCGCAGGAGGCTCCGGGACAGGGCGTAGATCACCAGCGCGGCGATGCCGAGGACGATGATCTCGCCGAAGGTGTCATAGCCGCGGAAGTCGACGATGATGGTGTTGACCGCGTTGGTCCCGCCCGCGCCGGGTTTCGACTGGGCGAGGTGGAAATGCGAGATCGGGTCAAACGCCGGGGCACGGGTCATCATGGCATAGGCCAGCCCGCCGATGCCAAGCCCGGCAATCCCGGCGATGGCGATGTCGCGCAGGCGGCGCGGGGCGGAGGATTCGCGCGGGCTGTCCTTGGGCAGGAAGTGCAAGGCGAGCAGCATCAGGAGGATGGTCACCACCTCGACCGAGACCTGGGTCAGGGCGAGGTCCGGGGCGGAGAACAGCATGAACAGGGGCGCGATCAAGAGGCCCACCACCCCGGTCAGGATCAGCGCCACCAGCCGGTTGCGGTGCAGGAAAGGCGTGACCAGCGCGGCGATCATCATCACTGCCCAGATCGCGGCGATGAGCGGCTGGACCGGCAACATCTCTCGTGTGCCGGCCTGATGCGTGCCGCCGGTGAAGGCCCACCAGGCGGCCCCGGCGATGGCTAGGACGGCCAGCACCAGGGATCGGGCAAAACCGCCGTTGTGCAGGCCCTCAGTCACGCTGCGGGACAGGGCGGCAAAGGGCTCGACGATGCCGTCGAAGATGCGCTTGGCCTCGGGGCGGGGGGTGGCATCCCACATTGCCCGCAGGCGGGGATAGGCGCCCAGCATCATCAGACCACCCCCGATGGCGGCCAGCGACATCCAGAGGGCGGGGGCATAAAGCCCGTGCCAGTGGGTGATGTGGATATGGACCGCCTCACCGGTGACCGCGCTGGCGGCGACATCGACCAGCCAGGCGGCGGCGGTCATCGGGACAAGGCCGATGACGACGACCAGTGCCGCCAGCAGTGCGGGGGCGGCCCAAAGCCCGAAGCCCGGGTCATGCGGCTTGTGGGGATAGTCTTCGCGCACCGGGCCGAGGAAGCCATGAGCCAGGAAGCGGAAAGAGTAGGCGACCGAGAACATCGCGCCGATGGTCGCCAGAAGACCCATCGCCCAGGGCGTGATCCAGGTGGTGTGGGCGGCCCCTTCCAGCATCAACTCCTTGGACAGGAACCCGTTCAGGGGCGGGATGCCGGCCATCGAGAGGCTGGCGAGGACCACTATGCCGAAGGTGATCGGCATCAGGGTGCGCAGGCCGCCAAGGCGGCGGAGGTCGCGGGTATGCGCTTCGTGGTCGACGATCCCGGCGGACATGAAGAGGGCGGCCTTGAAGGTCGCGTGGTTGATGATGTGGAAGACGGCGACAGTCGCGGCGGCCTTGGTGCCAAAGCCCAGCAGCATGGTGATCAAGCCAAGGTGGCTGACAGTGGAAAACGCCAGCAGCGCCTTCAGGTCGTCCTTGAAGAAGGCGATCTTGGCGGCCATGACCATGGTGACCAGTCCCGCGGTGGAGACGATCCAGAACCATTCCGGCGTCCCCGCGAGGACGGGCCACATCCGCGCCATCAGGAACAGGCCCGCTTTCACCATGGTGGCGGAGTGCAGGTAGGCCGACACCGGGGTGGGCGCGGCCATCGCGTGCGGTAGCCAGAAGTGGAACGGAAACTGCGCCGATTTGGTGAAGGCGCCGAGCAGGATCAGGATCAGGGCGGGCAGATACCAGTCCGAGGCCTGGATCAGGTCCTTGTTTTCAAGGATCACGGTCAGGTCGTAGGAGCCTGCGATGTTCCCCAGGATCAGCATTCCGGCGATCATCGCCAGCCCGCCGCCGCCGGTGACGGCCAGCGCCATCCGCGCGCCCTGGCGGCCTTCGGGCAGGTGCTTCCAGTAGCCGATAAGGAGGAAGGAGCTGAGCGAGGTCAGCTCCCAGAAGATCAGGAGAAGGAGGATGTTGTCGGAAAGGACGATCCCGACCATCGCGCCCTGGAACAGGAGGAGGTAGCTGTAGAACTGCCCCATCGGGTCGGATTTCGCGAGGTAGAAGCGGGCGTAGAGGATGATGAGAAGCCCGATGCCGAGGATCAGCCCGGCGAAGAGGAGCCCCAGCCCGTCAAGGAAGAAGGTGGCGTTGAGGCCAAGGGCCGGGAGCCAGTCGATCCGGGTCTGCACAATGCCCCCGGCAAGGACGGTGGGGGCCTGCAGGGCGAGGAGGAGGAGGGCAAGTCCGGTGACGGCTCCGGCGGTGGTGGCGCAGGCGGTGCGTCCGGCGCGGATCATCAGGCCGGGCAGAAGCGCGCCAAGGAAGGGAAGCGCCACGATCAGGGCAAGGGACATTCAGGCGGCTTCCTCGTCGTGGCGGCAGGTTCTGGTTCGCGTCGCGGCGGGTTTGGGCCGATCTTGGGCCTTTGGTCAAGGCTTTCAAGGCCCTTGCGTCCCGATACCGCAGGTTTTGCCAGAACGGAAACCGTCCTCGGGGGCATCGAGCCCCCTCGGCCGGGCTGCCGCGGCGTTGAGTCCGGTGCCGGAGCAGGTGGCGCGGGCGGACGCTCCGCGGGGAGTATTTTGCAAAGGGCAAATGCTAGGGTGGGTCGCCACTGGGCGCGGCACGGCCGTCTGAGGCGGCAGCTGTGGCCCGGCCGCTGGCGCGGAAGGGGGATTTAGGAAAGGGCGGCGGCAGTCCCTCCCCTGACTGCCGCCGCGGGGAGGGTCAGACCGGCTCGGTCACGCCCTCGGGTAGTTTGGCGCCGGTCATGAAGGCGACTGCGTCGGACATCGTGTAGTCCTTCGGGTTGATCACGCAGAGCCTGCGGCCAAGCCGGTGGATGTGGATGCGGTCGGCGACCTCGAACACATGCGGCATGTTGTGGCTGATCAGGATGATCGGGATGCCGCGCGCGCGGACGTCGCGGATCAGCTCCAGCACGCGGCGGCTTTCCTTGACGCCAAGCGCTGCGGTGGGTTCGTCGAGGATCACCACTTTCGAGCCGAAAGCCGCGGCGCGCGCCACGGCCACGCCCTGCCGCTGGCCGCCCGAAAGCGTTTCCACCGGCTGGGTGATGTCCTGGATCGTCATCAGGCCCAGCTCGTTCAGCTTTTCGCGGGCGAATTTCTGCATCCGGGCGTGGTCCATCTTGCGGAAGACCGACCCCATGATGCCCGGCGCCCGCCATTCACGCCCGAGGAACATGTTGTCCGAGATCGACAGGGCGGGCGACATGGCGAGGTTCTGGTAGACCGTCTCGATCCCCAGCGCCCGGGCATCGTCGGGGCTGCGGAAATGCACCGGCTTGCCGTCGAGAAGGATCTCGCCGTGGTCGGGGACGACGGCCCCCGACAGCGCCTTGATCATGGTCGACTTGCCGGCGCCGTTGTCGCCGATCACCGCCAGAATCTCGCCGGGCATCAGGTCGAAGTCGCAGCCGTTCATCGCGACAACCGTGCCGTAGCGCTTCATCAGCCCCTTGGCTTGAAAGATCGGGTTCACGGTCATTGCGAGGCCCTCCGCAGCCATTGGTCGAGCGACACGGCGATGATGACAAGGCATCCGGCCGCGAATTTCTGCCAGTAGTCGTCAACCCCGGCAAGCGAGAGGCCGGTGATGAAGACGCCGACGATCATCGCGCCCAGGACCGAGCCGATGATCGACCCGCGTCCGCCGAAGAGCGATGTCCCCCCGATCACCACGGCGGTGATCGAAGCCAGGTTGACGTCCGAGAACGCGATGGGAGAGATGGTGCCGACGCGGCCCACAGCGACCCAGGCGGCAAAGCCGCAGATCAGCCCGGCAACGGTGTAGACCGAGATCAGCGTGCGATCGACCTTGATGCCTGACAGCATGGCAGCATCCGGGTCATCGCCGATGGCGTGAACGTGCCGACCCCAGGGCGTGTGGTTCAGAACATACCAGAGCATCGCGGCCAGGATGATCAACATGATCCCGCCGTAGCTGATGTTCGCCCCGCCGCCGAAGTTGATCGTCGTGCCGAAGAACAAAAGCCCCTGGGCCTTCGCCTCGATGTCGACGTTACGGATCGATTCCGATTGCGAGTACCAGAGCTTGATCGATTCGAAGATCGACAGGGTGCCCAGTGTCACGATGAAGGGAGGCAGGCGCATCTTGGTGACCAGAAGCCCGTTCAGAAGGCCCATGATCCCGCCGACCACGATGCCGATCACGATGGCCAGGCCGACCGGCAGGCCCGCGAAGACCGCAAGGTTGCCCATCACCAGGGAGCTGAGCACCAGGATCGCTCCGACCGAAAGGTCGATGCCCGCGGTCAGGATGATCAGGGTCTGGGCCAGGGCGACAAAGCCGGTCACGGTGACCTGCTTCAGCACGGTGGACAGTGCGCCAAGGCCAAGGAAACGAGGCGCGACGATGCTGAAGGCCGCAATCGACAGCAGGAGCACAAGGGCCGGGATCATCGTCGGATTGCGGCGCAGGAAATTGCGCAGCTTGTGCACGAAGGTCTTGTCGTCCTTCTCGAAGCTTGCGACGGCGGTATCCGCCTTGTTCAGCGTGGCTTCGTAATCTGAGATGGTTTTGGTTGGCGCGTCTTCGCTGGCCATGTGCGGTCTTCCCCCCGGATGACAAGGATGCCCAGGCAGGCATCGCCTAAGAAGAAGGGCGACTGTAAAGCCGCCCTTCCACTAATCAAGCACTCGTTAAGGGCAGATCAGCCCCAGCAGAGCTCGGTGCCCTTGGTGGTGTCGATCGACGGCACGCCATCGACCGGCTTGTCGGTCACGAGGTTCACGCCGGTGTTGAAGAACGTCAGGCCTTCGGTCACGGTCGGCTTGGTGCCGTCCTTGGCGAAAGCGACGATCGCTTCGATGCCTTTCGAGGCCATCAGCAGCGGATACTGCTGCGAGGTGGCGCCGATGACGCCCGACTTGACCGAGGCCACGCCCGGGCAGCCGCCGTCAACCGAAACGATGATCGCCTGGCCTTCCTTGCCGGCGTTCTTCAGGGCCTGGAAGGCACCTTCGGCAGCCGGTTCGTTGATCGTGTAGACCACGTTGATGTCCGGGTCCTTGGCCAGCAGCGTTTCCATCGCGCGCAGACCGCCTTCGGGGTTCGCGTCCGAGGTTTCGTGACCGATAACGCGCGGATCGGTTTCCGAGGCGAGCACGGTCAGATCCGGCACTTCGATGCCGAAGCCGGTGAGGAAGCCGGTGTTGCGCTGGACGTCAACCGAGATGTTGTCCTTGTTGATGTCAAGCATCGCGATCTTGGCGGTGGCAGCGCCTTCGCCCATCGTCGCGGCAGCCCATTTGCCGATCAGGACGCCGGCTTCGAAGTTGTCGGTCGCGAAGGTGATGTCCTGGGCTTCGGCGTCAGCCAGCGGGGTGTCGAGCGCGATGACCAGGATGCCGGCAGCGCGGGCGTCCTTGAGAGCCGGGCCGACCGAGTCATTCGACGGGGTGATCAGGATACCCTTGGCACCAGCGGCGACGCAGTTCTCGATCGCGGTGATCTGCGGTGCGGCGTCGCCGTCCTTTTCACCAGCATAGGCCTGGAATTCGAGGCCGGCTGCGGTGGCGGCGGCTTCGGCGCCTTCCTTCATCTTCACGAAGAACGGGTTGGTGTTGTTCTTGGTGATCAGGCAAGCCAGATCGGCGGCCGAAGCCATCCCCGACATCAGCGCCAGCGCACCCGCGCCCAGCAGGGCTTTGGTCATGAGTTTCATTGGTCTTCCTCCCAAGGTGGGGACGTTATTGTCCCCGGTTCAGAAATTCCTGCGCAAGGCCCGAGGGCGCTGCGACAGGGCAGAGAAAACCCGATTCCCTTGTCCGCGTCAAGATAATTAAATCACTCTGATTTATTATTGACATGCAGGGCATCCCTCGCCAGTCTGCGGCAGGTTGTCAGTGCCGCCAGTGCGGTCGGACATGGTTCCGATGCACCTTTGGAAAGGGGAGGCCACGATGCTTATCGGTATACCGCCCCTTCTGGGTCCGGAGTTTCTGGCCGTGCTGCGGGCGATGGGACATGGCGACGAAATCGCCATCGTCGACGGGAACTATCCGGCGGCGGATCATGCCCGGCGGCTGGTGCGGGCCGATGGCCACGGCGTCCTGGCCGTGGTCGAGGCGGTGCTGACCGTGATGCCCCTGGACCGCGCGGTCCCGGCGGCGCTGTTCCGGGCCAGCCTGAACAATGACCCGATGCAGACGGCAGAGATTCACCGGTCGATTGATGCGCTGTTCGCCCGCATGGCCCCCGGCGTGACCGCGGTGCCGCTGTCCGGCGAGGCGCTTTATCCGCGCATCCGGGCGGCGCATGCGATCGTCGCCACCAGCGAGACAGCGCTTTTTGCCAACGTGATCCTGCGCAAGGGCGTGATCGGGGCCTGAGGGGACCTTTCGGATGCAGGACGCCTCGCCCGACCGCAGTGTTCCAGAGCCCGCCGCGGTCCGCGGAACCAACCAGTCCGGCATGCGCGACCACAATGAACGGCTGGTCCTGTCACTGGTCCGCCAGCATGGGGCGCTGGCAAAGTCCGACATCGCGCGGATGACGGGGCTGTCGGCGCAAACGGTCAGCGTGATCATGCGCGGGCTGGAGGAGGAGGGGCTTCTTGAGCGCGGCGAGCCGGTGCGGGGGAAGGTCGGCCAGCCCTCGATCCCGATGTCGCTGGCGGCGGAGGGGGCGTTCTTCTTCGGGCTGAAGGTGGGGCGGCGCTCGGCCGATCTGGTGCTGACCGACTTCCGGGGGCGCCTCAGGGCCGCGCGGCGGAAGGTCTACCGCTACCCGACGCCGGACGCGGTGGTGGACTTCGTTCGTGAAGCGGCCCCGGCTTTGGCGGGCGAGCTGCCTGCGGGCCTGCGGGGCCGGATCATGGGGATGGGCGTGGCGATGCCGTTCCAGCTTTGGAACTGGGTCTCGGTCCTGGGCGTCCCGCAGAAGGAAATGGATGCCTGGCGGACCCGCGATCTGGGCGAGGAACTGGGTGCCGTCGTCGGCCTGCCGGTCTATGTCCAGAACGACGCGACTTCGGCTTGTGGGGCGGAACTAATCTTCGGGACGGGGGAGCGGCCGAAGGACTTCCTGTATTTCTATTTCGGGACTTTCATCGGGGGCGGGCTGGTGATGAACGGCCAGCTTTACCTCGGCCGGACCGGCAACGCGGCGGCGGTGGGGTCGATCCAGGTGCCCGCTCCGGGCGGGGGGACGCGGCGGTTGATCGACCTCGCCTCGATGTCGGTGCTGGCCGAGGCGATGGAGGCAGCGGGGGAGGGGTCGGACCACCTCTGGAGCCAGCATGACCGGTGGGAGGTGTCTTCCGCCGTGCTGAACCTGTGGCTGGATCAGGCGGCGGGGGCCCTCGCGCATGCGACGCTGGCGGCGGCGGCGCTGCTGGAGATCGAGGCGGTGCTGATCGACGGGTGGATGCCGGTCTCGGTGCGGGCGGAGATGGTGCGGCGGACGCAAGGGGCTTTGCTGGGGCTGGACCTGGCCGGGATCGAGCCGCCGGTGATCCGGGAGGGGACGGTGGGGGCGGATGCCCGGGCTCTGGGGGCGGCGGCGATACCCTTGTCGCAGCGGTACCTGATCGACCAGAACGCGGCGGTACGTGAGGGGTAGTGTCCACGGTGGACATTTTCTGATTCCGGTTTGGAATCAGTGGGATGGGCTTGGGCGTTTACCAGGTGTTAACCGATGGATTTCCCCCTCACCCCGGCCCTCTCCCCCGAGGGGAGAGGGGGCGCCTGGGGCTGGCGGGAGTGATGGCTTGCGACGCTGCCGGACCGCTGGCACAGAATCGCGGTGAGGCGTAGACTGATCCTGTCCGATCCAAGGGAGGGAGTGTGCCATGCAACTCAGTGCCCAACAGGTGACAGTGATGCTTCCGGTTCGTGATCTTGCCCGCGCGCGTGATTTTTACGAGCGTGCGCTGGCGCTGCCGTCGGGCGAGGAGAAGCCAGACGGAAAGGTGGTCTACCACTGCGGTGGCACCGAAATCGCGCTGTTCCCGAAGCCCGACGGGACCAAGGCCGAACATACCGCGCTGAGTTTCCGGGTGGATCTTCGCGGACTACGACCTGCCGGGGTTCAAGACGGTGGAGCATGTCTGCGTGCTGGGGTCAGAGAAGGCGGCCTGGTTCAATGATCCCGAGGGCAATATCCTTTGTTTGCATGAGGATATTGCGTAGCGGGCGGCTAAGGTGGGGCTTGTGGCTGGCGGCCGGGGGTTTCACACCCCCGGACCCCCGTGGGATATTTGGGGAGAGAAATATGAGGTCTTCCCAAACAAACCGATGGTTGACCTTTGGGCTTGTTGCAAACTACCATCCACTTAATGTCCAGTGTTTGAAGTATTGGTGGAGTTCCAGATGGATTCTGTTCAGACAATTGACCATGAAACGTTGAAGTTCAATGAGATATTCATCCCCGGTCTGGTAGAGGAAACGCTACAGATTGCAAACAGGGAAATGCGCTTTGCGTACTACACCTCAGCGCAAACCGCGATGAAGATAATCGAGAACAGCGAACTCTGGTTCCGAAATGCCTCGGTTATGAATGACTTCTCCGAAGTAAGGTACGGCCTCAATCTCATCCAGCGAACTTTCTCCGGACCCTTGGGCGCAAGGTTTCGGGAGACGGTTGATGATATCTTTGACGGCACGGTTACACAAGTCGAGCATCTTTTGTCAGATTGGATTGCCGACTGGGAATCTGAAACATACATTGCTTGCGTTTCCGTTCACGACGCGTCTGAAGATAGTAGTGGGCGCCTTTCAATGTGGCGGGCCTACGGAGACACTGCCCTAGTAGTAAAAAACACGCCCATGATGGCTGTTACTGATAAACTTGGTGTGTACTCCATGCCTGTAATGTACAAGTCCCAAGAGCAATACGAAACGCATTTGAGTAGAGTGACGGATTCCATTTTGATCAACCGTCGCTATTTGATGGAGTTGGGTCAGGAAAAACTTGTTAGCTTCATCAATCATATGTTCTTTCACACAGCGATTGCCACTAAACATCCGGGTTTTGCCGAGGAGAAGGAGTGGCGGCTCTATTATCGACCAAACGAGGAGAAGAGCTCTCTCATGGAGCCACGCACTGTCGTTCTAAATGGGTCGCCTCAAGTTGTTTATGTGTTACCACTTAGACATGACCCCGACAACGGTCTCTATCACGCAGATTTGCCCAGCCTATTGGATCGTCTGATAATTGGTCCAACTGAGTTTCCTTACGTCAGCACGCAAGCGTTTCGGGCTGCGTTGACCAAAGCTGGTGTCGAAGTTGTCGACCGGAAAGTTATAGCTTCCGACATTCCGCTCCGAATTCGGTAACTCCGCTTATTCTCTTGACAGATCCTCAAACAACCGCGCCACCCCCTCCGCCCCAGGATCGTTATGCCCCTTGAGCTTGTCGGCGGCGAGGTAGCTTGCTCGTCCGGCCTTGGCGCGGGTCATCTGGGCCGTCGCGTTCGCACCTTCGCGGGCGGCTTTGGCGGCGGCGGCCACTCCCTGGGGCAAGGCGGCCAGCGCAGGGGCGAGGGCGTCGATCATGGTTCGGTGGCCGGGGGCGGCTCCGCCGACCTGCATCACGCGGTCTAGGCCGGCGGTCAGGGCTCCGATCCAGGTCTTGCCGGAGGCGCTCGCGTCGCCTGCGGCGGCGAAGAAGATGGCGAGGAGGACGCCGCTGGAGCCGCCCATTGTCTGCGACAGCTCCATGCCGATGGCGCGGTAAAGTTGCGTCGGGTCGGCGAGGGGGAGGCGGTCTAGGGCGGAGAGGAGGGCGCGGGCGGCCCCGGCCAGAGTGCTGCCGGTATCGCCGTCTCCCGACTTGGCGTCGAGGAGGTTCAGATCTGATTCGATGGCGATGAGGGCTTTGCAGCAGCGGTCAATCAGGGCGCGGCGGGCCGGGTGGGCGCTGGGGACGGGCTGGATCGGGGCGAGGCCGTCGGGGAGGGGGCGGATGGCGACGGCTCCGAACGGGGAGAGGCCGGGCCAGGCGTGGGGGGCCACGGGGGCGGCGAGGGAGGTCACCTGCGCGTGGTCGACCGGGAGGAGCGAGACGGAGAAGCCGTGCATGTCGAGCGAGGTCATCAGGGGGGCGGGGCCGATCATCCATTTGACCTTTGCGCCCAGGGGGGAGCGGGCGAGTTCTTCTGACAGGACGGACATTTCCAACGGCGTGGTGGAGCCGAGGTTGTTGAGAAGGGCGACGTGGTCGCCGCTGCCGGTGTGGGGCAGGAGTTTTTCGGCCACCATCTGCATGGCGGAGCGGGCGCCGGAGAAGTCGACCTGTTCGATCCCGGCTTCGCCGTGGATGCCGAGGCCGAGTTCTGCCTTTCCGGCGCTGATGCGGTCTTCCTTGGGAGAGCCGGGGACGGTGCAGGTGTCCAGCGACATGCCGATGGAGATGGCGCCCTTGATGACCTGCGTCGCGGCGGCGGTGATGGTGTCGAGGTCGGCGCCGGATTCGGCCATCGCTCCGGCGATCTTGTGGATGAAGAGGGTTCCGGCGACGCCCCTTGCTTGCGGCAGGTCGGGCAGCGCGATGTCGTCGTCGACGATGACCATCGAGACCTTGAGGCCGAAGGCGCGGGCCCGTTCGGCGGCGAGGCCGAAGTTCAGGCGGTCGCCGGTGTAGTTCTTCACGATCAGAAGGCAGCCTGCCTTGCCGGTGACGGCGAGGATGCCGGCGAGGACGGCGTCGACGGAAGGGCTGGCGAAGACGTCGCCGCAGACCGCAGCGGTAAGCATTCCCTGGCCGACGAAACCGGCGTGGGAGGGTTCATGGCCGGAACCGCCTCCGCTGACGAGGGCGACCTTAGAGCGGTCCCAGTCGGTGCGGACGACGACGCGGATGTGGGGGTAGCCGTCGAGCCTCGCGAGCTTGCCTCCGCCGGTTCTGAGGAGGCCGTCGATTGCTTCGGTGATGAGGCTCTCGCGGGAGTTCATGAACTGTTTCATGGGGTTGCCTTTCTCAGATACGGGTGCCGCTGGCGTCGAACCAGAGGGGGTTGTGCGGGCGGATTTTGAGGGCTTCACCGGGTTTGAGGGCGGTGTGCGGCTCGGTCAGGGTGATAAGGGAGTGGGGGCCTAGCCGCAGGTGCAGGCGGGTCTGGTCGCCGAGATGCTCGACACGGGTGATGGTGGCCTCGGTGCCCTCGCCGGTGTGGATGTGTTCGGGGCGGAGGCCGATCTGGGCGGCGTTTGGGGGGGCTCCCGGGAAGGCATCGGCGGGCAGGAGGTTGATGTGCGGCTGGCCGAGGCGGGAGGCGACGTAGGTGGAGACGGGGGCCTCATAGATCTCTCGCGGGGTGCCGAACTGGACGAGGCGGCCGTGATCCAGGACGCCGACATGGGTGGCCATCGTCATCGCTTCGATCTGGTCGTGGGTCACGTAAAGGAAGGTGGCGTTGAGGTCGTTGTGGATGCGTTTCAGCTCGATCCGGAGGTCGGCGCGGAGCTTGGCGTCGAGCGAGGAGAGGGGTTCGTCCATCAGGTAGATGCGGGGGTTGCGGACGAGGGCGCGGCCGATGGAGACGCGCTGCATCTCGCCGCCCGAAAGGGCCGTGGCCTTGTTGTCGAGCTTGTGGGGGATGCGCAGGACCTCGGCCACTTCGGCGACGCGTTTGGCGATCTGGGGTTCAGGCATCGCGATCATGGGCGAGCGGAGGGGGAAGGCGAGGTTCTCGCGGACGGTGAGGTGGGGGTAGAGCGAGTATTGCTGGAAGACCATCGCCACGTCGCGCTGGGCGGGGGTGTCCTGGAGGACGGAGGCGCCGTCGATGCGGATGTCTCCGGCGTCGGGTTTGTCGAGGCCGGCGATCAGGCGAAGGGTGGTGGTTTTGCCGGCGCCGGTGGGGCCGAGGAGGACGACGAAGGCGCCGGTCGGGATGGTGAGGGTGACGTCCTTCAGGGCCTGGGTGGCGCCGTAGGATTTGGACAGGTTGGAGAGCGTGACCTCAGCCATGGAACACCCCGGCATTGGCGGCAGTGCGGAAGGCGCGGCCGGTGGTGGCGTCGAAGAGGGCGAGGCGGGGGGCGGAGAGCTTGAGGCCGACAAGGTCTCCGGCCCGGGCCGGTTGCGTGGAGGGGGTCCGGGCCTTCACGGTGCCATGGGGTGTGGAGAGGGTGACGATCTGGGTGGTGCCGAGGTATTCGACGGCCTCGATCCGGGCGCGGAGGGGGGCGGTGTCGGAGAGGGCGACGTGTTCGGGGCGGACGCCGAGGACCAGCTGGCCGGTGGCGGGTTCCTGGAGTTGGGGGAGGTTCACGGGGATGTCGCCGAGGGTGACGTGGTCTGCGCCTGCGGCGGCATGGCCTTCGAAGCGGAGGAAGTTCATCGCGGGGCTGCCGATGAAGTCGGCGACGAACAGGGTGGCCGGGTGGTCGTAGATGTCTTGCGGGGTGCCGAACTGTTCGACGACGCCGTGGTTCATCACGACGATCTTGTCGCCCATCTGCATGGCTTCGAGCTGGTCGTGGGTGACGTAGACGGTGGTCGCGTGCATGCGGTCGTGGAGGGCGCGCAGTTCCTCGGCCATGATCTCGCGAAATTCGGCGTCCAGCGCACCCAGGGGTTCGTCCATCATGAAGGCCTTGGGGTTCCGAACGATGGCGCGGCCAAGCGCCACCCGCTGGCGGTCGCCGCCGGAGAGGCCTCCGACGGGGCTGTCGAGCATGTGGTCGATGCGCAGGATCTTGGCAACCTCGGCCACCTTGCGTTGCACCTCTGCCTTGGGGACGCCTTGAGAAACAAGGGGATAGGCGATGTTTTTGCGCACATTCATGTGCGGATAGAGGGCGAACATCTGGAACACCATCGCGATGTCGCGCTGCGAGGCGGGGCGCATGGAGACGTCTTCGCCGTCGATCAGGATTTCGCCGGAGGTCGGCAGTTCCAGTCCTGCGATCATCCGAAGCGTCGTGGTCTTGCCGCAACCGGACGGGCCGAGGAGCATGAAGAACTCACCGTCCTTGATGGTGAAGGACGACCCCTTCACGGCAGTGAAGGCGCCGAATTCCTTGCGGAGGTTCTTGATGACGATCTCAGCCAAGGGGGGTCTCCTGCCCGGCGCGGATGAGGTTGCCGTTGAGGTCGAGGAGCGCCAGTTCGCGCATACCCCAGGGCTTGTCGGCGGCACGTTCCAGGCGAGGGATACCGGTGGATGGCAGGCCTAGGGCGGCCCATTCGGTATCCAGCGCGTTGATGTCCGAGGGACGCAGGTAGGCGCCGTGGTCGCATTTGAAGGGGTCTAGGGTCGCGTGGTGGAAGAAGTGCACCTCGGCCCCTTCGCGCTTTATCAGCAGGTAGTCGGCGTCGATGTAGACGGTGTGGAAGCCCAGACGCTGCCAGAAGCTCTGCGTCTCGTCGATGTCGCGGGCGGGAAGGATGGGGGAAAGCTTTTCAAGCATGGGTTATTCCGGGAAGTGACTGGTGATGATGAACATCACGGTGCCGACAAGGGTCACCAGGAAGGACCAAGTGTAGGCCCAGAGGAAGAAGGGCTGCATCAACATCACCACGCCAAGGGCGATCAGGATGGTGGCCAGCATCTCCCACGGGGCACGACGCAGGCGGAGGAGACCAGTGAGAAAGGCGGTCATCGGGTCACCCTTTCGTGCTGGGCGGCGGAGAGGGTGGCCATGACATCGGCCCAAAGGCGGGTCACAAGCTCGCCTGCGCCTTCGATCCTGTCGATGTCGCCGACACCGGTTCCGGCGTAAAGGCAGGCACCCAGGAGATCGCCGGTGGCGTTGGGGCCGGGGGGCATATCGCAATAGCGGACATGGTCGGTGCCGTTCTGGCGGAAGACGATCTCGCCTTCACCGGGGCGGTGTGGCGGCTGCGGGGACCCGGCGGCTTCCCAGGCGGTGAAGGTCGAGTTGCGCAGGACACGGTGCATGGCGAAGGGCCAGTCGACGTCGAAGCAGTTGGTGAAGGCGGTGTCCTCGGCCTTGGCGGCCAGGAGAACGGCCTGGTAGTCGGGGTGGACGGCGGCCTCGCGCGTGGCAAGGAAGCGGGTCCCGAGCGTTGCCGCAGCGGCCCCGGTGGCGATGACCCGGGTGATGTCAGCGGCACTGGCGATGCCGCCTGCGGCGACGACGGGGATGTCACCCGCCACCGCCAGAACCTGCGGCAGGAGGGCCGCCAGGGGCGTGGTCGACTGGACATGGCCGCCCGCCTCAACCCCTTGTGCAATCAGGAAATCGGCTCCGGCGTCGATGGCGCGGGCGGCACCTTCGGCATTGCCAACCTGAACGCCGACCATGGCCCCGGCGCGCTGGGCCCGGGCGATGCGGGCGGCGTCAATCCCCCAGGAGAAGGTGACGACGGAGAGGCCCGCATCCAGTGCTGCGTCCAGCCCTTCGCAGGGGAAGTGCAGGACGAAATTGCCGAAGAAGGCCGAGCCGGAGAGGGACTGGCGGAGGGCGGTGACCCGTTCGGCGGCCTGGTCCGGGTTGTCCCAGGTCATCGCCAGGCCGCCCATGGCGCCGGCGTTGCAGACGGCGCGGACGAGGTCGGGCGTGGCGGCCGAGCCGATCGGGGCCTGGATGATCGGCAGGCGTTGGCCGGTCAGCGCCAGAAGCCGGTGGACCTGGGGCGGGTAGGTCATTTGCGCACCGCTCCGAAGGTGATCCCCCGCAACAGGTGTTTGCGCAGCAGGATCGTGAAGATCATCACGGGAAGGAGGAACAGGGTCGCCCCGGCCGCCACGGCGGGCCAGTCCTGACCGCCGACGCCGATGATCGTCGGAATGAACGGGGGCGCGGTCTGGGCGTTGCCGGAGGTGAGGAGAACGGCGAAGGCGTATTCGTTCCAGGCGAAGATCAGGCAGAAGATCGCGGTGGAGGCGATGCCGGTGGCGGCCTGGGGCAGGACGACTTTGCGGAACGCCTGGAAGCGGGTGTAGCCGTCGATCAGCGCGGCTTCCTCGTATTCGCGGGGGATCTCGTCGATGAAGCCTTTCAGGAGCCAGACGGCGAGCGAGATGTTCACGGCGGTGTAGAGGAGGATCATCCCGAGATGCGTGTCGCTGAGGCCAAGCTCGCGGTACATCAGGTAAATCGGGATCGCGACGGCGATGGGGGGCATCATCCGGGTGGAGAGGATGAAGAAGAGGAGATCGTCTTTCAGCGGCACCTTGAAGCGCGAGAAGGCGTAGGCGGCGAGGGTCCCGAGGAAGATCGACAGCGCGGTCGAGCCGAAGCCGATGATGACCGAGTTCATGAACCTCTCGCCAAAGCGGGAGGGGCCGGTGATGATCGTGCCCTGACGGCGGGCGATTTCTTCCATCAATCCCTGCGGCGGGGGCAGGGCATCGAGTTCCGAGACGGCCGGACGGGTGCGGGTGGTGAAGAGGTTGACGTAGCCTTCCACCGTGGGCTCGAAAAAGACCTTCGGCGGGTAGGAGATGCTGTCAGGCCCGGTCTTGAAGCTGGTGGAGATGATCCAGACGAGCGGCAGGAGGGTAATGATCGTGTAAAGCGTGACCAGGATGCCCGCGCCCCATTTTGACGCCTTCGACGGTTCGGTGACGGAATAGGCGCTCATCTCTCTTTCACCTTGTTCAGGGCCTTCACGTAGATCGACGCAAGGCCGAAGACGGTGACAAAAAGGATGATCGCGTAGGCCGAGGAATAGCCGGTGCGCCATTTCTCGAAGGCTTCGCGCTTGAGGTCGATCGAAGTCAGGAGCGTCTCGCTGCCCGGTCCGCCGCCGGTCAAAAGGTTGACCATGTCGAACATCTTGAAGTTCTCGATCCCGCGGAAGAGGACGGCGAGCATCAGGAACGGGAGCACCATCGGCACGGTGATCGTCCAGAACTGCCGCCATTTGGAGGCGCGGTCGACTTCGGCGGCCTCGTAGATGTAGTCGGGGATGCTGCGCAGGCCCGCGAGGCAGATCAGCATCACGAAAGGCGTCCACATCCAGGTGTCGACGATGATGATCGACCAGGGGGCCAACCCGCCGGGGCCGAGCATGGAGAAGCTGGAGGCCGGGATGCCGGTGAAGAATTCGACGATGTAGTTCACCATCCCGATCTGCGGTTGGTAGAGGAAGGTCCAGAAGTTTCCGACGACGGCAGGCGACAGCATCATCGGCAGCACGATCAGCGTGGTCAGCAGGTCGTTGCCCCTGAACTTGCGGTTGATGAGCCAGGCCAGCGTAAAGCCGATCACGACCTGGAAGAAGATCGTCCAGATCAGGAAATGCGCGGTAGTGGTCATGTGCGACCAGATATCCTCGTCGGTGAGGATGCGTTCATAGTTGCGCAGGCCGACCCATTTCACCTCGGCATTCGGCTTGTTGGCGGCGTAGTTGGTGAAGGACAGGCGGATCGTCCAGATCAGCGGGAAGATGTTGATCGCAAGGAGGAGGAAGATCGTGGGCGCCACGAAAATCCACGCGATGGCCCGGTCCGACAAGCCCCGGACCTTGCGGGCAAGAGTCAGTGGCGTGGCCTGGGCGGCAATGTCGATGGGGTTTGGCATGATCTGATTCCGTGGGGGAATATCCCCCTAGCCTACCCCCTTCAGTGCATGAGGGAAGGTCCGTGAGGGTCGCCCCTCTCCCGTTTGGGGAAAGGGGCAGGATTTGAGAGGCTTAAAGCTTGCCGTCGTCCTCGAAGACTTCGGTCCAGTCGGCGATCAGGCCGTCCAGGGCTTCCTTGGCGGTGCCGTTGCCGGCAACCACATATTCGTGGATGCGGGCCTGCGACGCCTGGAGGAGTGAGGCGTAGGACGGCTCGGCCCAGAAGTCCTTCACGATGGCCATGCTGTCCAGGAAGGTCTGGGCATAGGGCTGGCTGGTAGCAAAGGCCGGGTCCTCGACCACGGCGCGAAGGCACGAGAAGCCGCCCATCGTCCACCATTTCTGCTGTACGTCCTGCTGGGCGAACCATTTGATGTAGGCCAGCGCGCCGTCCATGTTGTCGGTGTTGGCGACGACCGAGATGCCCTGGCCGCCAAGCTGGGCGAAACGTTCGCCGCCCGGACCGGCGGGGTTCACCAGATAGCCTGTCTTGCCGCCACCGACATTGGGGTCGACCTCGAAGCCGGGCCAGGTGAAGGCGAAGTTCATCTGCATCGCGACCTGGCCGGATTTGTAGGCGTCGATGCCTTCGCCCATGT
>LNFM01005272.1_pt1 | contig 22600 bp, 23 predicted proteins | sample 596031 | NCBI WGS metagenome assembly LNFM01 (sample SAMN04254537, study PRJNA301005) | activated carbon metagenome | isolation source: dual media filters at the Ann Arbor, Michigan drinking water treatment plant | place: USA: Ann Arbor | reverse complement strand
ACAGGATGCGCGATAGCCAGCATTTGTTTGCTTGCATAAAAGAGGCGTAGGCGAGTTTGATGCTCTGACGCGCCGCAGGCGCTCCGCGGGGGCGCGCCAAAGTCGAGGGTAGCCTTGTTCCCTGATAAAGGGGAATCCGTTGGAGGGCGAAAAAACGTGAGATGTGTTCGGCCAGAGAATGAAGCGGTCGGCAATTCTCTGGTGTGATCGTGGCGTCTGGTTGGGCAACAGCATCACGTCGCGTCATGCTGCAGCCGGCGTCGCGGGTTCCACCGATAGCCTGAGGCCGAGCGCCTTTAGCACCCTGAGAAGGGTCGAGAGTTCGGGATTTCCGGTTGCGCTGAGGGCGCGATATAGGCTGGGACGCGAGAGGTCTGCATTCTCAGCAATTTTCGCGATGCCCTTCGAGCGGGCGATCACGCCCAGCGCTTCCGCAATCAGGGACTCGTCACCATCGGCGAAAACTTCATCGAGGTACGCCGCGATGTCCTCGGGTGTGTCGAGATAATCGGCGCTGTCAAAATTATGAACCGCGATCTTCTTGCCAGTCATGTCTTACTCCTCCATCTGTGACGCCAACAATTTGGCTTGCGCGATGTCCCGATCCTGCGTGCTCTTGATTCCGCCGGCGAGAATGATGATCAAATCCTCGCCACGGCGCTTGAAATAAACGCGATACCCTGGACCATAGTGAATACGCATCTCACTGATGCCTTCGCCAACAGGCTCGACATCCCCCGGGTTGCCGAGTTTCAGCCGATCGAGCCTCACCAGAATCTTGGCGCGTGCCTTGGAACCCCGCAGATCCTTCAACCAATGGTCGAAAATACTCTGTTCGCCGCATTGCGCTCATAGATCGAATGTAGCTTATAGGAGACAAAACAGCAAGAGTTTGGTTACACCATCAGCTCCTTCGGTCGCAGAACGCCAGACTTCAGCATCGTTCGGATCGCGCCCGCCGAGTTCAGATCGCCGCATGGAGCTCTAGTCAGGACACCTGACCGCCAAGCTTTGTTTGCCTGCAAAACAAAGCTAGGCATTCATCGAGTGGACACGGTGTAGATGGCCTGCCAGGAAGCGCGATAACGCCTGACACCGGTCGATCGGACAAGGCGGCTAAGGCCTGCAAGTACGCGCGATAGCCAGCATTAGTGGACTTGCCCAACAGAAGGCATTGGTGGGCTTGATGTCGCCCACCCAAAGGCCCTCCGCGGGGGGCGGCGCTCGAGACTTAGCCCACACGCGGCAGGCGGGTGTGGGGCGGGGGCCGGGTCGCCTTGCTTCCAGACATCCGTCCCCGCCCGTGTCGCGGGAACTGCAGGGCCGGCTCTAGACGGGCGGTATGACCATCAGATATCCAATTTGGATATACAGAATTGGAGGCTCGCATGGCCGACAAGGTGACGACAAAGATCTTCCGGAGCAACAAGACGCAGGCGGTCCGGCTCCCGAGGGCGGTTGCATTTCCCGGCGAGGTCACTGATGTCGAGGTCATCGCTATTGGCAACAGTAGATTGATTTCTCCCGTTGGTCATCGATGGGACGCTTTCTTCAGCCGTGAAGCGAAGGTGTCGGAGGACTTCCTCGCGCCACGAGACCAAGGCACCGCCGAGGACCGTGAGCCACTCTAGATGTTGCGCTACATGCTCGACACGAACACGTGCATCCGAGCTTTGGAAGCTGATGCGACGTCCCGTATTGCCACTCGCTTCAACCGCCACGCTGAGCAGTTGTGCATTTCGACTATCGTTCTGGCGGAGCTGCAATATGGAGCCGAGAATCCGCGGCAGGTGGCCGAGAACCTCCGCGAGATTGAATTCTTTGTCGCCCGTCTCCAGGCCATCCTCGACTTCGACACACTGGCTGCGGTCGAATATGGACGTCTGAGAACGTCATTGCGGCATCAGCCGATCGGGCCACTGGATACATTGATCGCGGCCCACGCCCTCAGCCGTCGTCTTGTTCTCGTGACTGGCAGCGTTTCAGAATTTGATCGGGTCCCCGGTCTCGAAATCGAGACTTGGACCTGAATCGAACTGCTATCGCGGCGAAGGCGTAGCCGAAGTCTCCCATGCGATCGCGACGACTGGTCGGGCAACCGCGCCGCACGCGCTCCGCGTCAAGCCGCAATGGGTTCGGCGTGACCACCCGATTCGGCCCTGATCCCCGGCATGCCACGCCGCCAGCCTGGGATGAAACGAAGTTACTACATCCCCTCGTCGTTCGGATGATCGACTAGGAGACACGACAAAAGGCCAGTAACGTTGAAATTGCTGCCAACCGGCGCAATGCGCTCGAGCACAGTCTCAGAGCGGCGCAGCCTGGCCCCATAACGCCCGTTGGCGGGCGTGGTATCGCTCACGCGCCGTGGCGCTCCGCGGGGGCGGCGCTTGCGCCGGGTCGCCTTGCTCCCGGACAGGTAGGCAGTAAGTCCGCCCGCACACTTGAGACCTCAGGTGGATAAGCCCGCCGCAATGTGAGCCCGCAAAATTGGGTTCGTTTCGAAAAACTCTGAACTCAAACTGTTTCCAAAATGGTGCATATACTTCTTGTGAGACGAGCCCGTGCCGATTGCATGTATTGACGGCCTTGTTCGCGGTTGTGAGGTCTTGCGGCATCAACAAACGGGTTGGCTCGCAACCCACATGGAGTGTCACCAATGGCAACCCCACGACAAATCCAAGCAAACCGCCTGAATGCCCAACGCAGCAAGGGGCCGGCAACTTCAGCCGGCAAGGCTGCATCCTGTCTCAACGCTCTAAAGCACGGCCTGACGGCCCGTCACCACATCCTCCCGACCGAAACCGAGGAAGAGTTTGAGGCATTCTCTGCGGCCTTTATGGACGCCCTAAAGCCTGGAGGAGTTTTCGAGCTCACGGTCACAGAACGGCTAATAGCAATCGCATGGCGCCTTCGCCGCGTTCCCCAGTTTGAAACGGCATACTTGAACTGGCTGTCGGCGAAAGAGGAGAACGAGAGCAAGTTTGAGATGCCGGTATTGGGCGGCGCTGACGAATCTAGGTTTGGTCGCGTCGTTGAAATGCTGCTGACCAAAGCTGACGGGTTGGGCAAATTGCAGCGCTACGAGAAGTCCTTGTCCAACGAGTTTTCGAAGCTGCAGAACGAGCTCCGCCGGTTTCACGAACAGCGTCTCAATACCGTCGAGCCTGTTGCGGCGGCACCGGAGGCGTTGAGCGCAGGACCGTCGCTCTAGATCCAGAAAGGAAGGGCGCCCGCTGGTGGATACCGGCGTGCGCCCTTGGAGAACTTGGGTGGCAGCCATTCGGATGGATAGTAGACGGGTACTACCGCTTGGTTCGGGTTTTTAGCGGAGGTTTGTCCGGACGTTTGAGTTGAACACCTGGGGATGTCGTTGGGTCGCCTAAAAACTCTACCCCTCGGTCTTCCAGTGCATCCTTGATCCGCTCCAGAGTGCCGGAGCGGCTCGCGGGAACTCCATTTTGGCTTTCAAAACGTTGAATGGTCGCCCAACCCACCCCGGACGCCTCGGCAAGTTCGCTCGCCGAAAGTCCCAGTAGCGCCCTAGCAGCCCTAATCTGCTCACCTGAGATCATTGACAGCTCGATCACTGTGATATATTTTAAATCACAGCGTCCCCCTCAGTGTTGGTAGAAGATGTCAGTTTCGACCGCCGCCAAGAGCATCGACTCTCTTCTTGCAGTGTGTGAGGGAGCTTACTCGATCCGCACGTTGAAAGGCTACACTGCCGATCTGAACCTTTTTGCGGACTGGTGTGCCCAGCGCAGAGCGAAATGGTTGCCGGCCAGCCCGAATACCGTAGCTGATTTCGTTGATTGCCAGGCCGCCAGATATCGAATCTCGACAATCAAGCGCCGACTGTGCGCCATCGCCTTTGCTCACCGTTTGCGCGACCTATCTGTCCCGACTGAAGCAAACGTGGTCCAATTGGCCATCCGCCGAGCATCGCGGAAACGCGCCAGTCGCCCCCAGCAAAAGCTCGGGCTAACCGACCGTATCCGGGCACAAATCGTTGCCGCCTGCCCCACTACCCTGGACGGGCTCCGCGATGCGGCCATCATCTGTACCGGTTACGACACGCTGTGTCGAAGTTCGGAGTTGGCGGTAATCGACCTACAGCACCTGGACTTTTATCCGGATGGAAGCGGCAGCGTCCTCATCCCACGCGCCAAATCGGACGTCGAAGGCGAGGGTCGCATTGCGCATCTGTCGCCCGAGACGGTCACGCTGGTGCGCCAATGGATCGAGGGGGCCAAACTGAAAAGGGGGCCACTCTTTCGATCTCTCCACCTTCATCGAGTTGCAGATGGCCCGATCTGCACGTCGTCTATTCGGAGACTGATCAAGCGGGCAACGATCCGTGCCGGCCTCGATCCCGCTGTGACCGCTGACCTGTCTGGTCATTCGATGCGGATCGGCGCAGCACAAGACATGATGGTGGCAGGCTTCGACTCGCTGGCGATTATGCAGGCCGGCGGATGGAAATCGGCAAACGTCGTCTTGCGATACGTCGAGAACGCGGCCTCTCGCGACCTGCATAAGAAGCGCTGGCGGGCATTGGGAGCGGGTCGACGCTGAAGCTATGGTGCGCGGTCATGGGTCGTAGTTTTGGACCGTCTAGCGCGGGCAGCTATGTTATGCTGTTTATTGGTGGTCATTTGAGTGCCGGTCCGACGACGACTACCAAAGGTCCCTGGAGGAACTTCCTTGAGGGGCTGCTGTAAGTCTGAACTTTTGGGACCTTATGCGTACTCAGTGGATGTGCCTCCGTTGCGGGCCTTATCAGGCACGCCCAAAAATTTGTTCGTGCGGTGCGTTCTAGTCTGAAGAGTGGTTGTCATCGCTTTGTCTATTATTTTTCTCAACCGCTATTTCTATCCGGATTTTTCGGCGACCAGCCAGATCCTGTCTGACTTGGCTTTTGGTCTCGCCGAAAGGGACGAGACCGTCATCGTTATCACGTCTCGCCAGACATACGAGAACTCGGCGGCGCGGCTCCCCGCGCATGAGGTCATCAATGGCGTCAAGGTTCATCGCATCTGGACGACCCAGTTTGGCCGTAGCAATCTGCTGGGCCGTGCGATTGATTATTTGACCTTCTATCTTTCGGCCGCTTGGACACTGCTACGACAAGCTAGGCGAGGGGATGTTGTTGTTGCAAAGACCGATCCTCCGATGCTGTCGGTCGTCACCGCTCCAATTTCTCGGGTGAGGGGTGCGCAACAGATCAACTGGCTCCAGGATCTGTTTCCCGAAGTTGCTCAGGCGCTCGGTGTTGGACGTGGTGCCGCCGGCAGGCTCGTCTACCGGGTACTGATTTCGCTTCGGAATTGGTCTTTGCGGGTTTCGGCTTGCAATGTCGTCCTGGGAGAGCGGATGAGAGACCGGCTTCGGGCACTAGGCATTCCCGAAACTCAGCTCATGATCATCTCAAATTGGGCAGACGGACAGCTTATCCGATCCGTCCCACATGCTTCTAACCCTCTCCGCAGTTCTTGGGGTTTTGCCGACCGGTTTGTAGTTGCCTACTCAGGCAATCTTGGTCGCGCGCATGAGTTTGAGACATTTCTAAATGCCATTGAGCTGATGGAGCACCAGAGCGATTCGATCGCGGAACCGCTTTCGGAGGACAACCCGAGCACTGAAGGGTTGGAACTGCAGGTCGCCTCGTCATCCCACTCCATTACTTGGCTGTTTATAGGTAGCGGCGCCCTTTATCAGGCCTTTCAGACCGAAGTTGAGAGAAGACGCCTATCGAACGTCGTGTTCAAGCCCTACCAGCCACGCCAAGATCTGGACAAGAGCCTGTCTGCTGCCGATGTGCATTTGGTTTCACTCAAGCCTGAACTTGAATGCCTAATTGTTCCCAGTAAGTTTTACGGAATTTCCGCAGCAGGTCGCCCTACCGTGTTTATTGGCGATCCTGATGGTGAGGTTGCGCGGCTAGTCAGTCGCCATGAATGCGGCGTCACGGTCAGCCAGGGGGATTCCAAGGGACTTGCACGCGTTCTTCGACACCTCGCCCAAGACCCTGCGCGCTGTGAGGAGATGGGGCGTAAAGCAGAGAGAGCGTTCTCAGCTGAGTATGACAAACCGACTGCCGTCCGGTCATGGACAAATCTGTTGCAATCGCTCAGACGGGAAATCGGCTAGGTTGCTGGGTGATGGACTGCAAAAAGTCGCGATAGGTTTTCGTTATCCCCTCTTGCAAGTCTATTTTTGGACACCAGCCCAGCGCGCGCAACTTCTCGCCGCTCATGAGTTTGCGTGGCGTCCCGTCCGGCTTTGCGGTGTCGAACACAATTTCACCGTTGAAGCCGACGACGCGAGCGACGAGGAGAGCAAGATCCTTGATCGTGATATCGGTTCCCGAACCGACATTGACGTGCTCGTCGCCGGAGTAGGTTTTCATGATGTGGACGAGAGCGTCGGCGCAGTCATCGGCGTGCAGGAATTCGCGCATGGGCGTTCCGGTGCCCCAGACGGTGAGGGCTGTTGCGCCGGCCACTTTGGCCTCGTGCGCCTTGCGGATCAATGCCGGCAGGACGTGACTGTTGGCCAGATCGAAGTTATCTCCGGGCCCATAGAGATTGGTCGGCATGGCGGAGATGAAGTCGCACCTGTGCTGGCGCCGATAGGCCTGGGCGAGCTTAATGCCGGCGATTTTGGCGACCGCGTACCATTCGTTGGTGGGTTCGAGCGGGCCAGTCAGCAGCTCATCTTCGGTGATCGGTTGCGGGGCGAGTTTGGGATAGATGCAGGAGGAACCGAGGAACAGCATCTTTTCGACGCCGGTATCGAAAGCTGCGCGCGAGACGTTGGCCGCGATCATGAGGTTGTCGTACAGGAAGTCGGCGGGATAGGTGGCGTTGGCGTGGATGCCACCCACCTTGGCGGCGGCCATGAAGACCGCCTGGGGCCGCGTTTCGGCGAAGAAGCGGTCGACTTGGTCCTGGCGGATGAGATCGACCTCGGAACGTCCCGCGGTGATGAGCGTGGAGCCTTCGCCTTCGAGGCGGCGGAGAATCGCCGCACCGACCATGCCGCGGTGACCGGCCACGTAGACGCGCTTGTTGCGCAGGTCGAACTTGGTCATCATGTGCTCTTCCGGCTGAGCCGCTAGCGCGCGGAGCGGTCCTGACGCCAGCTTTCCTGGGCTATGCTCGCGCGGTCGGCTGCGACCATTTCGGCGACGAGCTGGGGAAACGTGGTGGTGTGCTGCCAGCCGAGCTTGGTGCGGGCCTTGGTCGGGTCGCCGAGCAATTCGTCGACTTCCGTCGGGCGGAAATAGCGCGGGTCGACGAGCACCAGTTCGGCGCCGGTCTTGACGTCGCGGCCGATTTCATCTGCTCCGGTGCCAGACCAGACGATGGTGCGCCCGATTTCGGCGAAGGCCAGTTCGACGAACTCGCGGACGGAATGCATTTCGCCGGTGGCCAACACATAGTCATCGGCCTGCGGCTGCTGGAGAATGCGCCACATTCCTTCGACGTAGTCGCGCGCGTGGCCCCAGTCGCGCTTGGCGTCAAGGTTGCCGAGATACAGCCGGTCTTGCAGACCCTTTTCGATGGCGGCAACTGCACGCGTGATCTTCCGGGTGACGAAGGTTTCGCCGCGCGTGGGCCCCTCGTGATTGAAGAGGATGCCGTTCGACGCATGCATGCCGTAGGCTTCGCGGTAGTTGACCGTGATCCAGTATGCATAGAGCTTGGCTGCGGCATACGGAGAGCGCGGGTAGAAGGGCGTCGTCTCCTTTTGCGGTACTTCCTGCACCTTGCCGTAAAGTTCGGAGGTGGAGGCCTGATAGAACCGCACCTTTTCGGAGATGCCGAGAATGCGGATGGCTTCGAGCAGGCGGAGCGTGCCAAGGGCATCCGAATTGGCAGTGTACTCCGGCGTCTCGAAGCTGACCTGGACGTGGCTCTGGGCGGCAAGGTTGTAGATCTCGTCGGGCTGGGTTTCCTGCACGATGCGGATCAGATTGGTGGCGTCGGTGAGGTCGCCATAGTGCATGAAGAACTGGGCGCCGCGTTCGTGGGGGTCGATGTAGAGGTGGTCCACCCGGGCGGTATTGAAAGAGGACGAGCGGCGCTTGATGCCGTGAACGGTGTAGCCCTTGCCTAGCAGAAGCTCGGCCAGATAGGCGCCGTCCTGGCCGGTGACGCCGGTTATCAATGCTGTTTTCATCACATGCTTTTTCTGCGCATTTTCAATTGTCGCATTCTGATCCGACGCCGCCCAGATTCTGTTGTCTAGTTCAATTCACCCTCGCGGAGGATATTCTGGAGATAGCTTCCGTAGCTATTCCTCTCATGGATTGCAGCTCGCGTCGCCAACTGGTCTCTATCTATCCAACCCTTTCTAAAAGCAATCTCATCGGGCGATCCCACTTGTGGTCCCTGACGCTCTGTGAGTGCGCGCACAAAATTGCTGGCGTCCAGCAAGCTCGCATAGGTCCCGGTATCGAGCCAAGCAAAGCCGCGCCCCATTGTTTCAACGTGGAGGGCTCCCTCGGCTCTGTAGATTTCCAAAAAATCCGTAATCCGGCCCCACCATGGGCTTGGGGAAAGTGGTTCAAAAATTCCATGACTGCAGTGGAACGCTGTATCGAATAATAAGTCGCGTTATGCGTCTATCTTTCTTCGGTGTTGGATGACTTCCGCGCAGCAGTCACAAAGTTCGCCGGTGCGGGGCAATATCAATTTCACACTCTATTATGGCTCTGCTCCGACCCGCACTGGCACCACCTTTGTGCCAACCTCACCGGTGAGAACAGGTGTACGTCCGAGGGCTCCATATACAGCCCTGATGCCAGAGTTGCAAATGTGTGGGCCAAGACACGTTAAGCCAATGAGATAAACCCAAAAGAGAGGGTATTGACCAAGGCCGAACCGAGCGAGAGTTAAACCATATTGAATGAATGCCCAACGCTCGATGCGAGTCGCTTGCGTTTCGAGAAGGGGATATGAATAACTAGCAACATCCTTCCGAATCCGTTTCGACACCTTCATCTCTCCATCATCCAGCGCGTCAGCGATTCTTAGCAAGCCTGCAATAAACCGCTCTGAATGTTGAACCTCGGTCTTACCAGCATCGTAGCCACGCTCCCGCTTGCTCGACCCGAAAAAGTGCTCTCCGCCACATCGACGATCAGCTAAAAATTCGTCAATGTAGTATCCGCGCTTTGACTTCAAAATATTACCGACTAGGTACAGCTGATACAGCAAAGTACCGTCGTATCGATCCGTACTCAAATCTCTCGCCGCTGCACGCTGTACGACGAGGCCAGAGATGAATACGCTTCTTCGGAAAAATGCTGCGATTGCAGCTTCTCCCGGCTCAAACACTCGATCGCCGGAAAAATAGCGATGCTCGTGGAGTATCTCCCCTGTGTTTGTATCGAACGCGCGCCAAGCGCGAAGCAGAACGCCAACATTTGGCGTTTCTATCGCCTTTAAAACGCGTTCAATAGATCCGGCAGGCACGACATCGTCGTCACCAAGAAAAAAAATGAAATCGCCGAGCGCAAGCTCTACTAATCTCCTTAGGTTTCCATCATACCCCAAGTTCTCGCTATTGGAATTGTATCTTATATTTATCTTGGGATGTTGTTTCTTAAAGTTGGCCACAACATCTTGAATTTCATCCGCCCGAGGTGATCTGTCTTCGCAAACCAAGATCTCTACATCTCCAGCGCATTGGTCGGCAATACTTTCGAGTGTTACCCTCAATTCTGAGGGCCGATTATACGCTGGAATTGCAATAGATAAACTCATAACCTTTGGTCTCACCTAGTTTTTTAGCCAGCAAGTCGATTAAGTGGCATGGGCGCCACCATGAGATTGTTGAAATCTCCCGGTAACTTGGTATCGCCAGCTCTGTTCCGAGACAACAAGCAAAAGCCTTACTTGATCATTGTTATATATTCTGCCTCTTCTTCAAACATTCTCTTACGTGCAGGTGCCCCACTTCATCATTCTGCGAACCAGCTTCATTTCGCAACAACCTTGCTTGACTGAATTACTTTCAATATTGCGGCTCTAAAACCTTGTATCTCCTTCTCACAATCGCAGAATTCATCGACGGTCTTTCGTATGTTCTCGGAGAATTTTTCGCGCCGACTGTCACACAACATCTGAGACATCGCGCGTGCCAAAGCAACTGGATCTCCGACAGGAACGGAGTAGCCGCTATTTCCATCAATCGGAAGTAAGCCGATGGACCCGGGCGCATTTGTTGTTACAATCGGGAGCCCAAAAAGTGCCGCCTCAATGAAAACTTTCGGCATACAGTCTTTCCAAGTAGGCAACACAAAGACATCGGCCGCCGAATAAAGGTCAGCGAGTTCCTGCTGATTTTTCGGACCTAGAATTCTCAGTCGCGAATTCAATCCATGCTTTTTTGCTAATTCGGTGTAATAACTTATTGTCCCTTCCGGGCCGTAACCCGGTTCTTCCGGCCCGGCAATAACTGTACAAGTCCGCTCAAGTTTCAGAAGAGCGCACGCTTCGATCAAAATATCTGGACCTTTCAAGGGAATAAGGTTCCCAACAAATAGAAAACAAACAGCTCCCTCTTCGACACCCAGTTCGGATCTCGCTGCCAGACGGCGGCGCCCACGAGTTTCTGCTAAAGGACGATAGAGTGACGCACCACCCTCAAACGGTGCAAAATCAATGTTGCGTGGGGGCACCCCATATACCTCACTTAAAGTGCGCCCAGCTGCGGGCATTTGAGAAATGTGCCGCTCACACGAGGCGAGTAACATTCTCTTTAGCCACCTGATCCACCAACGTCTTTTCTGTTCGATCTCCGGAGCTAGAGAATGATTGACCGAAATCACCGGTCTGCAGAAAACTTTGGCGAAAAGAGCCACTAAAAGTGCGGTTCCGCCTTGAAGGCCGTGAAGAATTATTATTTCATTGTCCACGACCAAACGCCACGCGGCTGTAATATTTACTGATGACGTGAATGCCTCTTGCACGCCATTTCCTCGAACACCAAACGGCCGAGCTTTCGCACGAGCTGGCCTAGCTGATATTCGAACGTTTTTCTGAGCAGAGTGCCAAAAACATGGATAGGCAGTAAGTTTGATTTCATTACAAGCATCTTGAAGCCTCTCAAGCAAATCAGCAGTGAATGGCTGCAAGTCATAGCAGAGCACCCCGACACGGAGCTGCTTAGTGGGATGCTTTCTGGCATTCATTGCTTCACCAGCTCACATGCTACTGCCTCGAATTTCTCAGCTATTCGGTTGATGTCGAATCGCTCTTCAGCGGCCACTCGCGCAGCTATACTGAATGTTGGCAGGTCAGAATGAATAGTTTCAACCCCTTCAGCCAATGCGTCATAAAAATGCGTGTCATAAACGAATTGTCGGGTGGGGACTATTGCACCACCAGGGCTGACAATTTCAGCTGCGGCACCATGAGCCGGTGCCACGACCGGCACCCCGCAAGCCATTGCCTCTGACATGACAATGCCAAAGCCTTCGTGATCTACTGGATGAAGGAGACAATCGATAGCATGCATATATGTTGGCAAAGAGTCGGGGTTGACCCAAGGCACCCATCGATATGGTGGGAATGACGATGCACTCTGCAGGTTTTCTATTTGTCTTCTACATTGCGGCGTTATGCTTCCCACAATCATTATATCGTGGGGAATGCTTAGACGCCGTGATACTTCCGCGATCGCATTGATTCTAACTGGAGTGCGCAGAGCGCCGAAGCATCCGATAGTGAATTTTCTTGTTCTTCCTTTTATGGCTGGACGAAAACGGCTTAAATCAATCCCGTGGTAAATAATGCTGTTTTTCTGCTCATCTGGCATGCTCATTCCGTTGCTTCGAAACCAGTCATCCCAAATTGATCGCACATAATTCGAGATGAACGCTATGTGATCCGCCTGCATCATTGCTCGCGCACGCAGTAAATTGGCATCGTCATCAGCGGCAGTATACTTGCGCGAGTTAGCTGCGCTCTCACTCGGAATTTCTGGCTTTCCGACAATCATTATTTTTGGTTTGGCGGAATTAAGCAGGCGATTGGCGTGAGCTGGAACCCCCATTAGTAATGCCACGTCCCAGGCGAAAGGAGTATACCCTAGGAACCGAAAGGTCTGAGACTGCGTAGAATGGCCTCGAAGACGTAGGGCGTTTTGCAGACGGAGTAGTGAGATTGCAGGGCCGTCGGCAAGTCCAGGCCTCGGTGCAATAACGAAACGCAACGAACCGGTCATTTCCCTGAACTCCTTGCGCGACGTAAGGCATCAGCAATTTCCAACGCGTTGGTGTGGTTCAAGACTGAGAATTCTGGCCATCTAATGTGGAACAAATAGCGCCAAGCGACTAAGAGCACTAAAAGGGATGTGAGAGCCGCAAGGAACGATGCTTGGGCTGCACCGATAGCGCCGGAACCTGGTATTAGCGCAAATCCCATAATACACATGACACCCGCACCAGCGACCATGCTACCAAGAGCCCAATTTGTTTGACCAAGCCCCCGAATGCTATGATCGAGGAGATTAGATAGACTTTTCATTGAAGTAGCTGCCAACAACCACCAAAAAATGGGTATGGCTTCACGGTAATCTGTTCCAAAGCATAGCGTTATGATGGCTGGCCCCAATAACAGCAGTCCAACGCCCATCAGAATGATGAAGGCTTGTCCAAGTCTAAATCTGCGCATAGCAAGCGGTACTGCGTGAGTGCGACTCCGAGTTGCCGCCACCTCCACAAAGCTTATTTGCACGATCGTTTCAACGGCGATTAACATGGGAGCTGTAAGACTGGCCGCTACCACATAAAACCCAAGTTCGCGCAATGTGCTTTGATCTAACAAGAGAGCTCGATCAATTGAAGATATAGAGAGACTGATGAGGCTTATGGGAATGAACTGTCGAGCATAGCTGAGGCAGCTTTTTATCTCCAACTGACGCCATCGGAAGTTGCCTTTGGCAATTGCAATGAGACCAACAGCTGACATGAACACGGGCGGTAAGCTGACTGATGTTACAACCCACGCACTCGGTTGATCGCTATGGAATACCAGCAAGATCAAGACGAGATAGACAATTGACGAAAAACCGATCGATAGGGTGACGAAATCAAATTGTCCCCGCGCTCTTGCGATCGCAGCAAATCCGTTATTTAGAACTTGGCAAGATGCAATACATAAAACAATTGGAATGCCCAAAATCGGTGATACTTCTATTTCACTTCCGAGAGCGATGTATATGATGGGCGCTATGATAATCGTACTGCAAGACAAAATCAAAACAAGGGTATCAACGGACCTTAAAAATTGTCTGTTATTTAGATCGCTGATGTACTTTATGATGGCCTGTGGAGAGATGGCAACCGAGGCGAGTGATGAAGTTAAAGACGCAATAAATAGAAGTGCTGCTACTTCACCGCGGCCAGTGGGATCCAACATTCGTGCCAATAGAACACTAGTGACAAATCCACTGATCACGGTTGCTATGTTGACGATCAGTGAGCGACTGTAAATTGCGGCGATCGACATTTTTTTAGATACTCTTGGTCACTCTTTGCCCGGGCGGCGGCCCAATTTGTTGTACATCGTCAAGCAAGCATGGAGCATTAGAGGGGGAATAAAGTCTGAGCCATTCCTCCATCGAATCAGGCGCCACTGACAGTCCGCAATTGAATCTAACTCTTGGACACTTGCCCTGCCCGCACTGGGTACGGGTACTGGCGGGTGAACCCAATTGATGTGTCCTGAGGACAATCGGCGTGGTACGGGTCCCTGCGATCCTAGCACTTTGCGTTATCAATAGCTTGAGAGATTCCCCCTTGGAAGCGGATGTCGAATAAGTATAGCCCTGTGATTTTATTAGATGACTGACCTTAGTCCGTGGTCATTTCACTTTACAATCTTCGAGTTTTTCTGCCTGCCACCCTGAAATGTCACTTAACCATTGTCGCATGCGACTGTGGATGTCATGTCCATCCCGCCAGACTTGATGCAAACCTGCTTGAGCAATCCGGTGGCGCGCTTCGGGGTGCGACAGGTAGAACTTAGCCTTGTCAATCATTTCTTCCTTGTTGCTGAAGTATTCGCAAACGGCTCCCTCACGAAACATTAAAGTCATTGCGGTCGTCCTTTCGGCAAGAAGGAACCCGCCGCATGCCATAATCTCAAATACTCTTCGAGTATACTGATCTCTATTCTTTTTGCTAAAAAAGCAGAGGCATATATGCGATGAAGAGATCGCGGTACGATAGCTGTCGCCCCATAGTGGGCTGATCGGCTCAAATGTTTGCAGGAAGTCGGCAGGAGCATACATTTTCCAGCTAATAGGATCTCCGTAGAGACCTATGCGCATGCCATTTCGTCTTGCTGCCAAAAGACACTCAACCCTTTGGTCTGGCTCACAATGGCCGACAAAAAGCAAATCAATATCATTGAACTCTGGCTTACGAGGAAAGTCGACCCAAGGCACAAATGCCGGCATCAAAACTTTGACCCTGCGAACACCTGCAGCTTCAGCTTCAGCTAAATTCACCTGCCTATAAACATGGAAGCCGTCATATTTAGAGAATGCCCTGTGCAGATGTCTATACCGGAGCATTTTTTTTCCGGCTCCAAATGGATCGTCGTTGTGATAGCCAACAACTAAACTAACATTCGCGATTTGCTCAATTGTCTCGGCATCTATGTAATGACCCTGATATAAAAGCACGACATCCGGACGCTCGACCCGAACTTTTTGAACAAGTTCTCTCCTTAACCGCCGTATGCTCGGCCCAATTAAAAGGCGACGCTCAATTCGGCCCAGAAACCCGGGTAGAGTTCGTTCGTGGCAGTCGAAGAGATTGGCGCTTACCTTCAGCTCATTTAGCGCTCGTATCCACGCCGGCTCGTATGCATCCCCCCAAGCGCCACGCACAACTAGCACCGAAGGCGAATGCAATGCTAGCTTGTTCAAGCTAGCAACGCACCAGCTGTCTCTGTTATTCAAGATTCACCCAGCGATTCCGGCATACTTCCATGAAACTTCTCGAAAATTTCCGAGTTAGGCGGCGGCGATCACGTTCGATCGTGCCCACGCCACGGATATGATCGCCGCCGGCAGACTGGTCCGTCCAGTCGCTCGTTCGCAGATCCTTTTGAAATCCTCACAATATTCAGCACACTCCAAATCTCACCCGCCAGCGAGCAAGGAGAATCAGTGGAAAGAAGTATGCTCTAATGGCTTCGCTTCCTTCTGCTCTCGCCAAAAGTCTGTTGAGATGGCCTTTGTTGAACCAGTCAGATGGCAAGCTATCAACTGCGTCACGTGCCGCACATATCCAAGAGCAACCACGGTAAAGGTGGAGTGGCATTGAAAATCCTTGTTTTCGATTTGCACTCTTGTAATGCGGCACATACTTCTGCGCGGCGCACTTCAAAACCGCTTTTGTTGTATTCTCCAACTTGAGGCTCGTTTTTAACTGGCCCGTTGCAAACTCAACGATTTCGCGTGCCAAAAATGGTGCACGAACTTCTAGTGAGTGCAGCATGCTTGCACGGTCCACTTTCACCAAAATATTGTCCGGGAGATAGCTCTGAAGGTCCGTCCGCATTGCCGATTCAGAATAATCGCTCGAGTTCTCCGGCCAGAGATACGCCCGATGGCATTCAGCAGGGTACTCCAGTAGCTGTTTCATTTCGCTCGAAAGCATTTTGTCACGGTCATTCCGATTGAAGAGCAGAGTGCGAGCCAAAAATCCCTCTTTATCATCACCTTTGAGTGCACTGAGCCGGGCTCTACCTTTTGTGCCAATCGGTAATTGGCAAGAAGTGCCACCAACAAAATCCCTCATCGGTGCAGGCATCCAGTTCCGAATAGAATCGTTGATGTAACTTTCATATCCGCCAAACAACTCATCTCCGCCGTCGCCTCCCAGCGCGACTTTGACGTGCTGACTTGCAAGGCGACTTACCATTGATGTTGGGATAAGAGACATGTCACCTAGCGGCTCATCAAGACGATCGGCTAACCAGTCAAACTCTTCGATCATGTTACCGCTGAAGTGCAGAACATGATGTTCTGTTCCAAATGACCGGGCAACGACTTTTGCTTGCTCAAGCTCATCGAGCGCGCCGCCGTCCGGAAATGAAATAGTGAACGTCTTAATTGGCTTAGCGCTTATGCGAGCAGCTGCGGCTGTAACAAGACTCGAATCAATCCCACCACTTAGAAAGATACCCACCGGGACATCTGCAAGGAGTTGCCGTGAGACACTTTTGCAAAGTAATTGGAACGTGTGTTCCGCCGCCTCTTCTAAACTCATTGAGACCGAGTAGAGATCTGGGAAACTCCAATAGCGTCGCTCTTCCCATTTCGCCTGCGGAATATTGTACCAAGCTAAGTGACCTGGTAGTAACTTCCGAACGCCTTTGATTAGAGAAAGCTCGCCAGGTAGATATCCGTTTGCAAGGAAGCTGTTGAGTGCTTGAGGGTCAATGTTGCGGGTTGTCGTTGGAACGGAAAGTAGGGCGCGGAGTTCCGAAGCTATAACTAATCGCTGGTCCTGAGCCATAATGAGTACTGGCTTTTCCCCAATTCGATCCCGCGCAACAAGAATACCTGCCTGTGTTGGCTCACGACCGTCATAAAGTACGAATCCAAACATGCCATCGAGCTTATTGACAATTTCGGTCCCCCATTCCAAATAACCTCGAAGTATTACTTCAGTATCCGAGCTACTACCGAATTCGTGCCCGGAAGCCAACAATTCGTTGCGCAGCTCTCGGAAATTGTACACCTCTCCATTGTAGACGATTGCAACCCTTCCATCAGCCGCTAACATTGGCATTTTGCCAAGGTTGGTCGTATCTACGATTGCAAGTCGGCGACTACCTAGCCCCACTTTTCCATCCGGCGAAAGCCACGTTCCATCGCCGTCTGGTCCTCGGTGACTTAGAGAATTGGTCGCGCACTTCAATACCATTTGATCGACGCTTCGGTGATCAATTATCGCCACAAATCCGCACATTATTTCGCTCTATAAAAACACTATTTCTTTGGTTTTACTAATTCTGCATACAGTTGGATGATGTCTTCGCCTACTTTTTCCAACGAAAATCTATTTTTAGCCCATTCGCGGGCTCTGCTTCCCACATCTTGGAGTTGGTGTTTTTCCATGGCTAGGGCGCGATCGATCGCTGCAGCAATGTCGTCGATTGATCGATCTACTTCCCAGCCGCCTTGAGCCAGGGCAAGGCCTGGAAGATTGCATCCTCTTGTGTAGACACATGCCACGCCTGCAGCTGCTGCTTCAAGCAGCGACATGCTCAGTCCCTCCGATCGCGACGGCATTACGAACAGCTCAGTTGCTGCCAAGAGTTCTGCCTTCTGTTGATTATAAAGTGGCCCCGCAATGAGGACCCTGTCCGACAATCCCAAAGTGGCGATGACCCGCTCTAATTCGGTTTGATATTTCTTGTAGTCTGGTCCTGCTATAACGAGAATAGCCGAAGCGTCTGAATGGACTTTAGCCCAGGCCGCAGGCAAGATGTCGAGGCCTTTCTCTGACCAAAGCCTTCCCATATACGTGATAATTCGACGTCCTTTAAGTTTTGGAAACTTGTAATCAAGATCTTCTCGGCCGGCTTTTTGAAGAAACGCGCTTTCTGGCAAGCCATTCGGAATGATGACGGACTTTGCAGTAGGCATCAGTGCTCGCAATGCTTCTTGCTCTTGAGTAGACACGCAATGTACCGCCGCAGCATCTCGAAGGATGCGATCTGAAATTGCATGGCGATACAGGCGTTTATGAGGGGCGCGCCACCGCCATGGCTCCGCTAGCGTCCCGTGGGGGGTCACCACCAATGGCAGACCATGCCGTCTGCTGATGTGCCACGCGGCATAGACTGGATAATCCCACAGCATATGGGCATGCAGCAAATCGAGCGATCCTGCCCATTTATCAAGAGATGACCAAAGGCCTTCCCCAACAAACCATCTTTGCGGGAAGCGTCGATTGAACAAATTTACCTTCTGAAATGTTGCCTTCAGATACTCGCGTTCGTCTTCTTTTGCGGTCCCAAAAACTATAGTCTCGGAGTTCGACAGGGTGGCCTGAACAAGATTCTGGACTACCGCGGCCGGGCCCCCATATCGAGGATGCAATGGCCCACAGACGACGCCAATGCGTAGCAACTTTTTGTTTTTCATTACATCCGTTCTAACGACAATTGGATTTCAAAAAGACGCGGTTTTTCGTCTCATCTATTGGAAGCTTCGCGCATCAGTTTTTTAATTTTCTTCACATCCCGTCTCGATGCAGCACCAAGAATTAAGCTTCTCAATTTCATGAGCATCTTTTTAATAATAGCGTCGAACATTGGGTATTCCCGATAGTAGGCCGACGCAAAAAGGTTTGAGAACAACTTTATAGAATTGCTCGCTCCCCCGCGCCTTTCTTGATCAATAAGCTTCAGTCCCTGATTGGCTACGTGTTCAGATTTCTTTGTAGCCAGGCTTCGGTTTATTTTAAACACCGCTACCGATTCAAAGAATTCTATAGAATGCACAGATCTTGCAAATAGACCATTTGGCGCGCCGCTTGTTATATTGGGCGACCGCTGGTGCATTTCATCAATTATTCCTTTTGCCAAGTTCAAAAAGCTGGCCTTTGATGGGTTACCGTAAATTGGCATAAATGATGCATGCGTATCTTCGAATATAATCATCCCACCTTCATTTATGTAACGTAACGCTTGAGTCAGAGTGTTGACCTGCTGCAAATTGGAATGTCCGCCATCATCAATAATGACGTCAATTCGTCCAATTGATTCAAATGTTGTCTCTAGAAATGATTGGCTTGACTGATCGCCAATGTATATTTCAAAACCGTCTTTTACTAGTTCCAATGCGTTGGGGTCAAAATCAATTCCAATAATCCTCGCTTCCGCGCCGAGGAATTTTCTCCACATATGGAGGCTGCCTCCGTCTGCAACGCCAATTTCTATCAACACTAAGTCGGCTTTTGTAAAATCGGCGAGTAGGCGCTCGTAGATTTCAAAATAGTTCGAGTATTTTGTTGTAAGTCGTGGCGCGGCAAAAAATGCCTCACGCAGTGACGATAATCTACCTGGGGTCATCTTGCCTATCTCGGAAGTTAGGGCGCTCTGGTTCTGGCCAAGACTCTCAAACTAGCACTCTGTGCGGCGGACGAATTTTTTCTCTGGATAGTGGGTCGGCTTAAAAAATGGATTGAACCGGCCTCAAATAATTCCCGATCGCTCAAGATCGCCTTCTTGTTGCAAGTGATTGCAACCACCAAAACGGAATTTGCCTCGTTAGCGCGGGGCGAGGTGCCGAGCTTTACTTGCTTGTGCCCTTAGGACAACGTAATCGTGGTTGTTGGCAAAGTCAGCTGGCTGACCGTTTCTGTCGCGTTCGGCTGCCGAGTAAATGAATGAATTTACGGACCAATTATAAGTCTTGGTAGCGTGCATTATTGAGGGTCGAGCCTCGGACTAGTCAAGCCTTTCAGCGTGGATGACCAACTCACCATTTCTCTTTATTGTACCGACAATTGATGTAAAGCCTTCATATATTGACTGGCCGAGCGCTCTCCTGATCGGCAATAAGGCTCGATAGCCGAGATTATAATATACCGCGTTACTCCTGACCTTATACTTTGCTGTTGAAAGCAGATTATTAATGCATCGAAAATTCCAACAGAACATATGCATGTTGTTGTCAGGTTCGAATGAACTGTAAAAGTGTTTCTCTTGTGGGAGTATTAAAATAAGCTTTCCTTTTGGTCGTAAGTAGGTTCGGATTTGCTCTAGTGTCCTAAGTGGGTCCGGAACGTGCTCAAGCGCATGCCTGCAGATCACAATTTCAAAGTGATTTTTTGGAATTTCCTCTGGAGTGTCGAATACTCGTATTCCTTTCGAACGCGCAAAATCTCTTGCTTCACAGCTTGCGTCAAAACCTGCCGCGTCTGATAGCTTTGCAATGGTTTGTCCAAGCCCACATCCATAGTCAAGCACGCTCTTGGCGCGCTCCTCGATGGAAAAGTAGAGTTTGGCAAAGGCAGCAGAGCGTGCTTCGTAGTACTCTGGATCTTCCATCATCGATCCATGGACCGTGGAGTGATATTGTGTGTCGTAGTAGTTCTGTAGGTTGTTTGCTTCATTGATCGTCTTGGCAAGCGAACTTTTGCTTCCCGACTCAGTTTGCTCTTGCGTGGACATACTTCTCACTTCTCAAAATTTTCAGTTGGCTTTCATACGGTGGGATCTTAGTCAGCTAATTCGTTGCTTGCAGATCCTGCTTACGCTCCGTAGACAGCGATTTTGATGTGCCGGTAGGGTGCCGGTTTTGAACGCGCCGCTGCGCACGCGAGCACGGGGTCATGGCGGCGAGGTTCTCACGATTGTTAAAGCGCCGCTCGAACTTGGCGGGCGTTCGCACCAGATTCTGCTTCTGTACCGCCTTGTAGGCGGCAACGATTGCGGTCTGAATGTTCGCGAGCACCGTGCTAAGCCAGTGGAACGAGGGATGGCCAGCGCCGTGGCGGATGGCGCTGCGTCACGCCGAGGCGGCGGCCAAGCTCGATTGGGGAGATCCCCTGCTTGGTCAGCGACCTGCTAGGTAAGTCTTCTTTCTTGCGATTTATGTTGTGTAAAATGTCCTTCGTTTGTCCCATCTCGACTTATTGGCCGGTGAATATTCGCGCCTTTTGGATGCTTCGATTGTCATGAAAAATATCAGCCAGAAGCCGGGGTGCTCCATCGGATCACTAAACATAAAAAGAATTGAGAGTACCGAAAGCCATAGCTCAACTTGTAATCGCCTCGAACCATTTCGTATCCTTCGGGTTCTAACGACCGCCAAACAGAAAAACGCCGTAAACATGATGACGCCAGTAAATCCTAGGTCGCAGGCTAGCCTTGCTAAGCCGTTATGAGGATTTAGAGACAGAATTCCGCCATTACCGTCGTGTACAAGCACTTGGTTTTCGCTAAACACATCGGGGAGCATGTGTCGCCATGCCCAGCCCCCCCAGCCCAGCCCTGTAAATGGATAGACCCAAAGCACATCAAAAACCGATAACAGCGCATTCATTCTTTCGTCGTTTGACGACTCCCGCTGGCCTTCAATGAAAGCTTGGTGAACCAAGATGGTGGCCAAAGTTGCTAAAAGGCCCGCCAGCGCAGCGAACCACTTCGCTGATTTTGATATCTTATATCCCGATTGATTTGATCTGAATATGAATACCAAAAACATTGCAATGATGCCGAGAAACAGCATGCGAGACAGCGTCAACAGTCCAAGCACAGTAAGTACGAGTGCGCCGGCTATTTTTAGTGAATTTCGCCATGGCAGAAAGAGCATTGATGGTAGAGCCATGAGGATGTAGGTCGCAGCTGTGTTGCTTCCAGATAACCGCCCTTCGTAAAAGAAGGAACCGGCCACCGCGGCGCTAAAGACCACTCCAATTGCCGCCTGCCCTACCAGCATTGTATGAAGGCGTTGATCGGTGATCTTATTGCTAGTGACCCATGACGCAACTACATATGAAGCGAGCATAATAATCGCAATCCTGATCGACGGCGATATGGAAAGGTTTTCTATAGTCGATAGTGTTGTTGTGAATGTCGGCAATAGAGATGCAACAATGAGGGGCGTGGGTAAGAATTTTTTTCGTTGAGCAGACGAAACTAGGTGCTCCGTGAATATGATCATTGGAGCAACCATGAGTGACGGTGTTATAATGAATTGCCCAACACTGATTCCAGCGTAGATAGGCGAAAGCCCTACGAATAAGACGCTCAGCGCAGATATTGCAGACACATCGCACACATCGTAGTTGTTATCCTTCTCAATTTCTTACCCAGCGTAGTTTTGACTGTTTATGCTGGTACCTTCTTATTAGGCCTTTTTTCCTGATACAATTTCGCTTTACCAGTCTTTCGGTATTATCGAGCGCGCCCAATGACCCTTCATTGCCTCCGGCCCAGTTATTGCTATTGGGCGAGCGTCCAATATCATTCTACCCAATGTTGGCGACATGACCACGCCCGATGACTTTCATTCAACTCCGGATCGCTCAGTGTTATTGGGCGATCGCCCAACATGGGTCTACCCAATGTTGGCGTACCGACCACGCTCAATAACGCTGATTGTCATGTGACTTTGCAGGCCGTTCCTGCCGTATTCTCTCGCCCGCTAAGCGGCATTATCGATCCAGACCAGTAGAACTGATTGAAGAGCTTGTTTCGCTCACGCGCCGCGGGCGCTTTCGATGCTTGGCCCACACGCGGCAAGCCGGTGTGGGGCGCGAGGGCGCCGGACTGCCGGCGGGTCGCCTTGCTCACGGACATGACGTTCTCGCTCACGCGCTGTAGCGCTCCGCGGGGGCGCCGGACTGCCGGCGGGTCGCCTTGCTCACGGACATGACGTTCTCGCTCACGCGCTGTAGCGCTCCGCGGGAGCGCCGGACTGCCGGCGGCTCGCCTTACTCCCGGACACGGCTCACGCGCTCTCGCGCTCCGTACCAACATGTCGGCAAAACTGCAGAGCTGCAAACCCAAGTCACCTCAGTTCAAAGCCGCCCAAAAAGTGCCAGCCC
>LNFM01005409.1_pt1 | contig 22611 bp, 23 predicted proteins | sample 596031 | NCBI WGS metagenome assembly LNFM01 (sample SAMN04254537, study PRJNA301005) | activated carbon metagenome | isolation source: dual media filters at the Ann Arbor, Michigan drinking water treatment plant | place: USA: Ann Arbor | reverse complement strand
AGCTGTGGTGAAGTTCCTTGCCGGGCAGCCGGTGAAGAAGATCATCGTCGTGCCGGGCCGCATCATCAATGTCGTCGTATAACCGCCGCTTCGTCTTGCTGTTGCCGCTGGCGCTGGCCGCCTGCGGCTTTGCGCCGGCCTATGGCCCCGGCGGGGCGGCGACGCAGCTGGTGGACACGGTGCGGGTGGCCGACCCAAGCGACAAGAACAGCTTTGATCTGGTCGAACGGCTGGAAGAACGGCTGGGGCGGCCGGAAAACCATCGGTATGACCTGGCCTATACGATCACGACAGAAGCCATCGGCGTGGGCATCACGACAGAGAACGAGATCACGCGCTTCAATCTGAAGGGTGCGGTTGATTACACGCTGACCGACAAGGCCAGCGGCGCACGGCTGACAGGCGGGCGGGTGCAAGGCTTTACCGCCTATTCCGCCACCGGATCGACTGTCGCGGGCCTTGCGGCCGAGCTCGCCGATCAGATCGTCGCGCGGCTGATCGCAGCTTCCGCCACCTTCCCATGATCCTGAAAGGGGTCGAGGCCAGCCGCTATTTCGCCAAGCCCGATCCGGGCCGTCCCGGCCTGTTGATCTTTGGCGCTGATCCGATGCGCGTGGCCCTGAAGCGGCAGGAGGTGATCCTGGCGCTGATCGGGGCGGAGGGCGAGGGCGAGATGCGCCTGACGCGGATGTCGGGTGGTGATCTGCGCAAGGACGGCAGCCTCTTGCTGGACGCGATCAAAGCGGTGGGCTTCTTTCCGGGGCCGCGGGTGGCGTTTGTCGAGGATGCAACCGATACGCTGGCCGAACCGATCGGCGTGGCGTTGAAGGAGTGGAAGCCGGGCGATGCGACGATTGTGGTCGCGGCGGGCGGGCTGACCGGCAAGTCGGCGCTGAAGACGCTGTTTGACAAGCACCCGACGGCGGTCTGCGTCGGGCTTTATGACGAACCGCCGAGCCGGGAGGAGATCGAGGACGCGCTTAAGAAGGCCGGTTTGCGGGATATCGATCGCGAGGCGATGACCGACCTCAACACGCTTGCCCGCGCGCTCGACCCCGGTGACTTCCGTCAGACGCTGGAGAAGATCGCGCTGTACAAATACGGCGATGCCACGCCGCTGACGCCCGCTGATGTGGCGGCGATGGCACCGGCCACCATCGAGGCCGAGGTGGATGACCTGATCGACGCGGTGGCAGAGGGGCGGTCGCAGGCGATTGGCCCGTTGTTCCGGCGGCTGGAGGGGCAGGGCGTGCTGCCGGTGACGATTTGCATCGGGGCGCTGAGGCATTTTCGCATCCTGCACGCGGCGGCGTCTGATCCGGCGGGGCCGGGGGCGGGCATCCAGCGGGCGCGGGTGAACTTCAAGCAGAAGGACGCGATGGGGCGGCAGGCCGGGCAGTGGGGGATGCGGGCGCTGGAAGGGGCGGTGACGCAGCTGGTCGAAACCGACCTGACGCTGCGGTCGGCCAGCCGTGCGCCGGGGATGGCGCTGATGGAGCGCGCGCTGATCCGGATCGCGATGAGCAAGCGTTAGGCGCGGCGGATCGTGCCGGTCAGCGGCACCGCTCCCGCGAGGGTGTTCGAGATGGTGCCGTATTTCAGGATGTTGCGGTGCAGAAGCTCAAGCCGCGCGTCAGGTTCGCCGGTGCCGACGATGATCTCATAGCGAATCCCGGTCAGCTTGGGCGGCGCGTCCTGACGCAGCGCTTCCAGCCGCACCTCGACGGTGTCGAACTGGAAGGTAAGCATCGGCGTCACCCGTTCGACGCCCTTGATCATGCAGGCGGCCAGCGCCGACAGCAGCAATTCCACCGGGTTCATCGCGCCGGGGCGGTTCGCCAGATCGGTGCCGAGGGCGATTTCCGCGCCATGTGTGCTGGCGCGGCTGCCGGTGGCATCGACGCGCCAGGCATTGACCTTGTATTCCATGTGTCACCTTTATTCTCGTGCCACTATCGCCCGCCGACAGGAGCCGCGCCTTGACCCAACGCAAACCCGCCCCGACGCCGATCGAAGCCTTTCTGGCACCGCTCGCCGCGCTTGCGGCGCGCCAGCCCGAGATCGAAGGGCTGGTCTATTGGGGCGACGCAGGGGGCTGGGACACCGCGCCGAGTGAGGCGCTGGAATCGGAAGAGATCGCGTTTTACGCCGAAGGTTTGCTGCAGGACGGCTTTTGCATGACATGGGTTGTCGTCGCGCTGGCCGAGACGCCTGACGTACCCGACCATATCCGCCTTCACTTCTGGCAGGACGATGCACCGCCGCCACCCGACCCGGCTGACGGCTGGGTTTCACAGGCGGCCGGACGCTGGCCCGCGGCCTGACGCTGCGTCACGTCGCCCAATAATTACGCTGCACTGCGGAAAAGCGCCGTCATATGCGGCAGAAGCCCTGTATCGCGTACCAATTTGGTTCGCGCGCACGTCCTCACGTTGCCGCAAGGCGGGCACTGGCCTTTGCTCACATCACACGGCGCCATCAGGGGGTCGGGGTGTGCGGTGGCGACAGGTCTTGGCGGACATCACCACCGCACGGGTGCAACCAGGGTTGCCGTTCTCATATGGCGCACCTTCCGCGGAATGGAAGGGCCAGAGGCGGCCGAGTGACAGGGGATCACGACATGAATTTGACGAGACGTTCGCTTTTGACCAGCGCGGCCGCGGCAGCCGCCCTTGCCATGCCACGCTTTGCCTTCGCTCAGGCCGAGACCATCAAGGTCGGAGTGCTGCATTCGCTGTCGGGCACGATGGCGATTTCGGAAACCACGCTGAAAGACACCATGCTGATGCTGATCGAAGCGCAGAACGCCAAGGGCGGCCTTCTGGGCAAGCAGCTTGAGGCGGTCGTGGTCGACCCGGCCTCGGACTGGCCGCTGTTTGCGGAAAAGGCGCGGGAGTTGTTGACCGTGTCGAATGTCGACGTGATGTTCGGCTGCTGGACGAGCGTGTCGCGCAAATCGGTGCTGCCTGTGATCGAGGAGTTGAACGGGCTGCTGTTCTACCCGGTGCAGTATGAGGGCGAGGAATCGTCGAAAAACGTGTTCTACACCGGGGCAGCGCCGAACCAGCAGGCGATCCCGGCGGTGGACTACTATCTTGAGGAACTGGGCGTCACCAAGTTCGCCCTCCTCGGCACCGACTACGTCTATCCGCGCACCACGAACAACATCCTTGAGGCCTACCTGATCTCCAAGGGCATTCCGAAGGAAGACATCTTCGTCAACTACACCCCGTTCGGCCATTCCGACTGGTCGAAGATCGTGGGCGACGTGGTCGCGCTGGGCGCGGACGGCAAGAAGGTCGGCGTCATCTCCACCATCAACGGCGATGCGAACATCGGTTTCTACAAGGAACTGGCCGCCGCCGGCGTCACTGCCGACACGCTGCCCGTCGTCGCCTTCTCGGTCGGGGAAGAGGAGCTTTCGGGCCTCGACACCACCAACCTCGCCGGTCACCTGGCCGCGTGGAACTACTTCATGTCGGCCGACACCCCGGAAAATGCCGCCTTCATCGCGGCCTGGAAGGCGTTCATCAAGGACGATGCCCGCGTCACCAACGACCCGATGGAAGCGCATTACATCGGCTTCAACATGTGGGTGAATGCGGTCACCGCCGCCGGGACCACGGAAGTTGACGCCGTCTCCGCCGCGATGATCGGGCAGGAATTCCCGAACCTGACCGGGGGCATAGCCAAGATGCTGCCGAACCACCATCTGACGAAGCCCGTGCTGATCGGCGAGATCCGGGCCGATGGCCAGTTCGACATCATCAGCCAGACCGAGCCTGTCGCGGGCGACGCCTGGACCGACTTCCTGCCGGAGTCGGCGGTGCTGGAGGCCGACTGGGCCGAGCTGAAGTGCGGGATGTACAACACCGAAACCGCCACTTGCGTGCAGTTGAAGTCGAACTACTGACCTGACTGCCCCGCAAGACGCCGGGGGCCTCGCTCCTCCCCTCCCCCTCGTGGGGAGGGGATGGGGGTGGGGGCGAACCCTCTACCAAGCCCTCCTACCCTCTCCCTCCCCCACAGAGGGGGAGGGAAGTGCGCGGTCCCGACCGCAGTCCCATAGCCCAACGCCCGGAAGTCCCATGCGCCTGACCGCCCTTCTCGTCGCGGCCCTGTCCTGGCTTGCGACGCTGCCAGCCCTCGCGCAGGATGCCGCGACCATCGTCGCCGACAACCGCGCCCAGATCGAGAAGCCCTCACGCCAGACCATCGGCCCGGTCATCGCGGCGCTTGCGGCCAGTGGCGACCCGTTCGCCGACGACATCCTGTCGGCCTGGGCGGACAAGCGGCTGGTGATCCGCAAGTCGGATAGGGCGATGTTCGTGGCCCTGCCCGAAGCTGACGGCTTTGCCCTGACCGCGCTGGACGGCACGCCTGCGGGCAGTGCGGCAAAGGCTGAGCTGACCGAGTTGAAGCCCAACGCCGGGGTGCGCGGGGTGATTGCCGCAGCACTGGTGCAATTCACCCTGTCGGACCCCGATCCTGCGATCCGCGCGCAGGCGCTGACCTCGATCGCCCGCGACCCGACACCCGAAACGCTGGAGCCGTTGCGTGCCTCGCTTGCCACCGAGGCCGACCCCGCCTTGAAGGCGCAGAAGGAGCGGCTGGAACGCTTCCTGACCCTGCGCTTTGATGCAGACCCTGCCGCGCGGGTGGCCGCCATCGAAAGCCTTGGTGCGGACACCTCGCTTGATGTGCGCGCGGCGCTGAACCCGTTGCTGGCGACAACCCGCGTGGCCGTGCCGGGTGAGGCGACCGGCAACATCGCCCGCCCGCTGACCCCCGGGCGCGACCTGACCGAGGTCGAGGCCTATGATCTTCTGGTAGCAGCCTCCCTCGCCCCCGCCCGCCTGACACTGGAGGAACAGCGCGCCGCCCTGGTCGCCAATATCGTCAGCGGTTCTGTCGGTGGATCTGTCGGCGGCGTCCCGGTGGCTGAACTGGACAGCCAACCCGCCCGCGACCGCGCCTATACCGCGCTGGAGGTGGCCGGGACCGTCCCCACTGCCGCGACCGATGATGAGGTGACCGCCGCCCTCGCCGCGCACAGCTTCTACGAAGTCTATACCGAGCCTGACGCGTCCGTGACCTCCGCTGCAAGGGCAGCACTGAAGGGCATCGACCAGAAGGTCGCCCTGATGCAGGCCGCCGACCTTGGACTTGATGCTTTGTCCCTGGCCGCGATCTTCTTCCTTGCCGCCATCGGCCTTGCGATCACCTTCGGCGTGATGGGCGCGATCAACATGGCGCATGGCGAGTTCATCACGATGGGCGCCTATACCGGCTATGTCGTGCAGCTTTTCGTGCCGGATTATACGCTGTCGATCCTCATCGCCCTCCCCCTCGCCTTCGCCGTCACCTTCGGCGCCGGGGTTGCGATGGAGCGGCTGGTGATCCGGCACCTCTACAAACGACCCTTGGAAACACTGCTTGCCACCTTCGGCATCTCCATCGCGCTGCAGCAGATCCTGAAGAACGTCTTTGGGACGCAAGCCCGCCCGCTGACCGCGCCGGGCTGGCTGGACGGCGCGCTGGAGTTCAATGACGTGGTGTCGATCAGCTACATCCGCATCGCGATCTTCGTCCTGGCGCTGATCTTCCTCGCCTTCTTCCTCTACCTGATGAAGCGCACCCGGCTGGGGCTTGAAGTCCGCGCCGTCACGCAGAACCCGGCCATGGCCGCCTCGATGGGCATCAACCCCGACCGGATCAACATGCTGACCTTCGGCCTCGGCTCCGGCATCGCGGGCATCGCCGGGGTTGCGATCGGGCTTTACGCCAAGGTGACGTCGGAAATGGGTGCGGATTACATCGTGCAGTCGTTCATGACCGTGGTCGTCGGCGGTGTAGGCAACGTCTGGGGCACGCTGGCCGGGGCCACGATGATCGGAAGCCTGCAAAAGGTGATCGAGTTCCTGAACCCCTCGAACACCCTTGCTGCGCAAACCTACATGATCCTCTTCATCATCCTCTTCATCCAGTTCCGGCCGCGCGGCATCATCGCGCTCCGTGGCCGCGCGGCAGGAGATTGACGCCATGACCACCCCTTCATCCGTTCAGAAATATCCCACGGGGGGTGCGGGGGGTGTGAAACCCCCCGCCGCCAACGCAAGCCGCAGCTTCCTCGCCCGGAACCCTTCGGTGCTGATCTTCCTCCTCGCCCTTGCCGCCTTCACGATCATCGTCACCATCGCCTCCGAGGCGTATGGCGTGGGCTTCATCTCCACCTCCTTCGTCAAGACGCTGGGCAAGACGCTCTGCCTCTGCCTCGTCGCGCTGGCGATGGACCTGATCTGGGGCTATGCGGGCATCCTTTCCCTTGGTCACATGGCGTTCTTCGCCCTTGGCGGCTACATGATCGGGATGTGGCTGATGTATGCCCGGACCGAGGAAATCGTGGTCGCGGCGCTGGCGCAGGGCGGGTTGCCCGCCACGCCCGAAGAAATACAGCAGGGCATTGCCACCCAGATCTTCGGCGTCGTCGGGGCCTCCGACCTGCCGGCGATCTGGGGGTTGGCGCATTCGCTGCCGTTGCAGCTGATGCTGGCGGTGGCCGTCCCCGGCCTCCTCGCCCTGGTGTTCGGCTGGCTGGCGTTCCGGTCCCGGGTGACGGGGGTTTACCTGTCGATCCTGACCCAGGCGATGACACTGGCGCTGGCGCTTTACCTCTTTCAGAACGATTCCGGCCTGCGCGGCAACAACGGGCTTTCGGGGCTGCAGAATCTGCCGGGACTGGGCGACATCTCGCAGGATCTGGTGTCGGTCTGGTTCTTCTGGGCCTCGGCGCTGGCGCTTGGCGTTGGCTACCTGACGCTGTCCTGGCTGGTTTCGGGCAAGTTCGGATCGGTGATCCGCGCGATCCGGGATGACGAGGCGCGGGTGCGCTTCCTTGGCTATTCGGTCGAGGGCTACAAGCTTTTCCTCTTCACCCTGACCGCGATCATCGCGGCCATCGCCGGGGCGCTTTATTACCCGCAGGCCGGCATCATCAACCCGGCGGAACTTGCGCCCATCGCGTCGATCTACCTCGCGGTCTGGGTCGCCATCGGCGGGCGCGGGCGGCTTTATGGCGCGGTGATCGGCGCGGCGCTGGTGTCGCTGGTGTCAAGCTGGTTCACCTCCGGTCAGGTGCCGTCGATCCCCCTTGGCTTTGCCACGATCAACTGGGTCGACTGGTGGCTGGTGCTTCTGGGCGCGGCCTTCGTCGGCGTCACGCTCTTTGCGCCGAAGGGCATCGGCGGGCTTTTCGACCGGTTCCAGCAGATCGGCACGCCCGACCGCAAGGGCGCGCCGCTTGGCCCCGACGACGGGTCTTTGCAGGAACGGGAGGCGCAGGAATGACCGCACTTCTGGAAGTGTCGGGCCTGTCGGTCACCTTCGACGGGTTCCGCGCGATCAACAACCTGTCGTTTTCCATCGGCGCGGCGGAATTGCGCGCGATCATCGGGCCGAACGGGGCGGGCAAGACGACGTTCATGGACATCGTCACCGGCAAGACACGGCCCGACACCGGCACCGTCACCTTCGGAGAGCGCTCGATCTCGCTTCTGGGGATGAACGAGGCCAAGATCGCGCGGGAAGGCATCGGTCGCAAGTTCCAGCGCCCGACGGTGTTCGAGGATCAGACCGTCACCGACAACCTGATCCTTGCGTTGAAAGCGCCGCGCAGCCCGTGGCGGGTGCTGGGCTGGCGGCCGAAGGCACCCGATATGGCCCGCGTGCAGGCGCTGGCCGAGGAGGTGGGTCTGGGTGACCACCTGGCCCGCAAATCGGGCGAGCTTTCGCACGGCCAGAAGCAATGGCTGGAAATCGCGATGCTGCTGGCGCAGGAGCCGAAGCTGCTTCTGGTCGATGAACCCGCTGCCGGGATGACCCCTGCGGAGCGCGAGCAGACGACGACGCTGCTGGTCAGCCTTGCGAAAACCCGCGCCGTGGTGGTGGTGGAACATGACATGGATTTTGTCCGCCGCCTGAACTGCCGGGTGACGGTCTTGCACGAAGGCGCGGTTCTGGCGGAAGGGTCGCTGGACCATGTCACGCAGAACCCCGATGTCATCAACGTATATCTGGGGCGCGGATGATGCTGGAAACACAAGGGCTTACGTTGCACTACGGCGGGTCTCAGATACTTTATGGAATCGACTTTGCAGCGAAGGCGGGCGAGGTGACCTGCATCCTTGGCCCGAACGGTGTGGGCAAGACCAGTTTTCTGAAGGCGGTTGCGGGGACGCATCCACGCTCGGGCGGCGGCATCACGCTGGACGGCGAGGCGCTGGGCAAGCTGCGGCCGCAGGACATGGCGACGCGCGGGCTTTCCGTCGTGCCGCAGGGGCGGATGATCTTTCCCCTGCTGAGCGTGCGTGAAAATCTGGAAACCGCCTTTGCCGTACTGCCGCGCGCCGAGCACCGGATTCCGGACGAGGTGTTCACCCTGTTCCCGATCCTGAAGGATTTCCTCTACCGTCGCGGCGGCGATCTGTCGGGCGGTCAGCAGCAGCAGCTTGCCATCGCCCGCGCGCTGATCATGAAACCAAAGGTGCTGCTGCTGGACGAGCCGACCGAGGGCATCCAGCCCAACATCATCCAGCAGATCGGCCATGTGATCGATTACCTCAAGGCCAAGGGCGACATGGCCATCGTGCTCGTGGAACAGTATTTCGATTTCGCCTATGCCCGCGCCGATCAGGTCTATGTGTTCCGGCGTGGCGCGGTGGCGTTGCAGGGCCGCAAGGACGATCTGGCGAAGGATGCGCTGCGCGCCGAGGTGTCGGTCTAAAGCCGCGACAGGATCAACCCGCCCAGCACCATGCCGGCGGCGGCGATGCGGGTGGGGGTGATCTCGCGCACCGTCATGCCAAGGGCACCCGTCGCGTCGATGACGAGCGCGCCGGCCATCTGGCCGAACATCAGCGCCGCGACCAGCGTGACCACGCCCAGCGACGCCACCCCCCAGACCGAGGCGAAGACATACCACGCGCCCAAGAGGCCGCCGGTCAGGGTCCAGACCGGCATCTGTGACAGCTTGAGGTAGGCGGGCCCCTGGCCTTGCAGCAGTGATACCGCCAGAAGCGCCGCGAACCCGATCGCAAAAGACACCGCCGCTGTCGGGACCGACGCGCCAAGCCCGCGCCCCAGTGCGGCGTTGATCGGTGCCTGAACCGCGATCGCCACACCACCCAGCGCCACCGCCAGTATTGCCAGCCACATCGCCGCTCTCCTTGTTCCGGTCTTGTTTCAGCGTTCGCGCGGCGGCCCTTCCGGGGCGCGGGCGATCACCGCCTCGATCTTTGCCATGACGGTCGCGGGTAGCGGTCCCTTTTGCAAGGCCCCGGCAAGGTCTGTCACTTGCGCCTCGGTGCGGAAGCCCGGGATCGGCAACGCGGCGGGCGAGCGCGCCCAGAGCCAGCCGATGGCACCCTGCGCCAGGGTGCGGCCACCCGTCTGCAACAGGTCGCGCACGGCGGTCAGCCGGTCCAGCATGGCGGGAGTGACCGCGCCGTCCTTGAAGTAATCCATCCAGTCGGTATTGCGGCTGCGCACGTCATCGGGGCCGAAGCGTTGCCCCGCCGCGTAGCGCCCGCCCAGCAGACCCATTGCGAGGGGCGAGCGATTGATCGACAGAAGGCCCGCCGCCTCGATCACCGGGATCAGCGCGTCGGCGCGGAAAAACACGTTCATCGCGTGTTCGATGGCGACAAAGCCGGGGCGGGCGGCGAAAGCGGCGGCGCGGTCGGGAAAGTCGGTGCTCCAGCCATAGGCGGCGATCTTGCCGGCATCGCGCAAGCGGTCCAGCGTGTCGAAGACGCCGGCTGCATCGGGGATCGGCAGGCTGTTGAGGTGAAGGAGCGCAAGGTCGATCCGGTCGCGCCGCAAGCGGGCCAGCGACGCATCTACCGCCGCCGCGATGCCCGCAAGGTCAGGGCCGATCAGGGTGCGATTATCCGGGTCGATCGCCAGCCCGACCTTGGTCGTGATGCGCACCTCGGGACGACCGAGCAGCGCCTGACCGAGGATGCGCTCGGAATGGCCCGCACCATAGGCCTGTGCGGTGTCGAAGAACCGCACTCCCGCCGCCACACCCGCGTGAATGGCGCGGATCGAGGTGGCGTCGTCCACCTCGCCCCATCCCGCTGGCTCGCCGCCTGCGGTCCAGGTGCCGCCAATCGCCCAGCAGCCCAGCCCAAGCCGCGGAATGGTCGTGCCGTCCCAGAGGGTTGCTGTGGTCATCTCTTGTCTCCGTGGGCGGGGTGACGGGATTTGCAACGGACCCCTTGCCGTGGCGATCCGAACCGGGAAAGCTTGGCACATGGCCTTCACCCACCGCCAGTTGCAATTTTTCATCGCCGCCGCCGAGGCGGGCTCGGTGTCCGGCGCGGCGCGGGCGCTGTCGATCAGCCAGTCTTCGGTGACCGAGGCGATCCGCGCGCTGGAGGATGACCTTGGCGTGGTGCTGTTCGACCGGCAGGCGCGGGGGCTTTTGATCACGCACAAGGGCTCGGCTTTCCTGCGCCATGCGCGGCAGATCCTGTCGGATGTGGCCACCGCGCGGTCCACCTTCCAGGACGAGGCCGAGACCGCAAAGGGCCGGCTGTCCCTGGGCGTGACCAGCCTTGTCGCGGGTTATGTGCTGTCGGACATCCTGCAACGCTACCGCCGCGCCTTTCCGCAGGTCGAACTGAACGTGATCGAGGACAATGGCGAATACCTGCAGCACCTGTTGATCGGGGGCGAGCTGGACGTGGCGGTCCTTCTGACCTCGTCGGTCAAGGACCGGATGGCGCTGAACGTGGAAACGCTGGTCGTGTCGCCCTACCGGCTGTGGCTGCCGCTCGGCCACGCGTTGGCGCAGCAGGACAGCATCGCGCTGGAGGATCTTGCCGGGTCGCCGCTTATCCAGCTGATGGTGGACGAAATCGAGGAATCCACCCGCCGCCTGACCGCCGCCCTGCCGGTGAAGCCGCAGATCGCCTTCCGCACCCGCAGCGTCGAGGCGGTGCGCAGCCTTGTCGCCACCGGCGCGGGCATCGCGATCCTGCCAAGCCTCGTCTACCGCCCCTGGAGCCTCGAAGGCGACCGGATCGAGATCCGCGACGTGTCGGGCGACCTGCCGTCGGTGCAGGTGGGCCTGGCCTGGCGCAAGGGCGCGCCTCTGTCAGGGCCGGCCAGCAATTTCATCCGCTCGGCGCAGGGCACGGTCAACCTGTAGCGCCCGCACCCGGCCTCAGGGTGCGAGGACCGACCAGCCACAGCGCGCGGCCAGCAGCTCGACGGGATGGTCGGTGCCGACCGCCATGCCCTCGCGAAACGGTGCCGACCGGCGGTTGCGCCAATGATCCCGCATGAGATGCAGGCCGGACCGGCTGATCTTGGTGAGCTCCATGATCAGAGCTCGCGTCGAGCATCCCTTCCGGGTGTCAAGCGCCAGTTCGGCCATATGGAAAGCCGCTATCGCGGCCTCGCCAAGAACGCGCCCAACTGTTCTCGCCCTTCGCCCTCGGCACCCTCTTCCTGATGCGCAGAACGTTGACGGCATGAGGACGGGCGTGCGCAAAATCCACCAGACCGCCCCAGCGGCAGACCTGACACGACGAAATCACCCGTCAAGGGCCCATACGGCACCGATCGAGGCGATCAGGCCGCCATCTCGGCGCAGCCGAACGACTTGATCAGATGTTCCTTTTGTCGCAGAAAAGCCACATAAGAATTACTATACACCATCACGTCTCAAGCTTGCGAGGTTTGCCATGTCGATTACTGTTCTGCCATTGGATCCTGAAAATTTGCTTCTTCCGATTGAAGCGGCTCGTCTCGCCGGACGCGAGGCGGCTGAAACCTACCGCGCGCGAAAACCATATCCTTACGGTTGTTTCGACAACTTCATTGATCCGTCCATTCTTGATAGGGTAAGGCAAGAGATTCGCACGCTGCCGGAAGCCGAGACATTCTTTAACAGCCCGCAGGAAAAGCTCAAGTCTAGCTACCAGCCGGAACGTTTGCCCTTCTATACCCGTAGCCTGTTCTATGCTCTGAACTCGCGCTCATTCCTTGCCTATCTTGAAGAATTGACAGGAATTGAAGGGCTTATCCCTGACCCATATTTCGCCGGGGGCGGAATTCACGTTGTCTCTAACGGGGGCCATCTCGATATCCATGCCGATTTCAACCATCACGGAAAGCTGAACCTGGAACGGCGGATCAATGTCCTGATTTACCTCAACAAGGACTGGCGTGAAGAATGGGGTGGATCGTTCGAGGTTTGGAATAAAGAAATGACCGAAAAAGTGGCCTCCTTCGTGCCGCTTTTCAATCGCATGTGCTGTTTCAATACCGGGTCGACCACTTGGCACGGCAACCCCGAGCCGGTTGCCCATCCGGATGGGGAGCCGCGTATGTCGATCGCGCTCTACTATTACACCGCCACTTGGGATGAGTCGCGCAAGGGACATTCGACTCTTTTCAAACCGCGTCCCGACACAGGTGACCAGGTGGATCGACAGGACGCCCGGCACAGAGCCCTCCAGAACGTGCTGCCCCCCATCCTTTACCGTCGGATTGCGAAGCCCCTGCGTCGTCTTGGGATTTAGCGGACTCGGCGCCGGCAGATTCTGGCGAGGAAGTCCGAAAGCTGCAGAGCAATGGGGTCTAGTGCCAACGTATTTGCCGCATGGCGCCGCGCCGCTGAGCCATGTCAAGATCGGACATCAGATAGAGACCGGCATCGGCCTTCGCAGGTTCCAGGAGGCCTGTCCGATCGTGAGCAGCAATTTCCTGGCAACTACCGACACGTGTGCAGACAATTGCCGATCCGGCAGCCATGGCTTCGACAACAGCCCTCCAAAGGTTTCATAACGCTACCTGATAACCGAGAGGCCACGCCGCTGACGTAGCGCGGCAATCTCATCGCGCGAATGTACGTCTGTTACCGTAATCCGTCCGCGCAGGGCATCGGGCAACTTTGCCGGTCGGTCCGCGACCATTTCATCCAACGCGCACAGCCCCGCCCACGCGGGACGACTTCATTCGGATAGCTCCTGACGTTTCGTTCTCGGACGGCGCGTTGTAGAAACCTTGCTGGCCATCACCCATTGTGCAGCAGGCGCTTTTGCCCCAAACCCGGTGGACGACGGGCCTCGCTCGGGGGCCGGCCCACTACTGTCGTTTTTGTCGACGGGTCGCCAGAGCAGATAGCCGGTAAGGCTGCCTGCCATCAACCAGAGGTAATTGACCAATCCCGAGTTGGGAAGAAGGTCGATCAAACTCGCACCCAGCACCAGCATCAGCCCCGGCGTGATCAAAGAGATGTCAGATTTGTGCGTCCTCACAGCATAGAAGAGTATCGGAAGCGTCAGCAAACCGAAGTGAGCGATGTAGCCAAGCCAACCATATACTCCGATAAGGATTACCCATATCCCATCGGTTACGCTGATCATTCTACCAGTCGTTTCGTCATATAGCTGGTTCCGCCCCCAAGTGCCCCATCCGACTACTGGCTTTGCATTGGCATGTGCGAGCAGGGCATCCTCGTTATCGAGTCGAAACCTCAAAGAGCTCGCGCGGTCTTCATCGATGGCCGAAGCGACCTCAAGGATCGCTTCGGCCGGGATGAACCCCGCGCCGCGCAGCATCGGGTACAGGATGACGACGCTGGCTACGATGATGGCGAAGGTCACTTGTAAACGCCGCCCTGTGAAGATGACAATGATTGCCAATAATGCTGCGATTCCCAGCGCCCCGAGGTTTTTGGACAGCAGGAGCGCGATCGACAGCCAGATGGCCGCGAGCAACCACCCCGATGCAGTTCGACCCTCGCGGATGGCTTCGCGCCACAGGATCAGAGCCGACAGAACCGCGTTGCAAAAAAATATTGCGAGCAGGAGCCCATGGTTCAAGAAAACTACCGGCTTAAACCCCCCGGCCCTCATGTGGTGTATGAAGTCATGGGGAAAGACGCCATAGACCCACACATGCAGTTGCGGGCTCATCCGGACCTCGAACAGGGCAGGAAGGGAATAGGCCAATGCAGCGAAGACAAAGGCCTGTAGCAAGGTCCTTTGCCCTTGGAGCGTGTTTAAGTAGCGCAATCCGATCCAAAACGGGATGATAACCATGAGAATCATCATGATCATCGACAAAGCATCATAAAGCTTCAAACCTGGGATGAAGGTCGGGCCGAAAACCAGAGGCTCAGGGTTATTAAGCGCGGTGAGGATCGGCATGGTTAACAGCAGTGCGATCAATGCAATGACGACAAGACGGCCTGTCCTTCCAGCCGTTTCATGTTCAAACTGAGCCTTGGGCGCGTAGATACGACACAAAACAAGTGCGCTCAGCGCCGGAACGAGGGACTTGTCCAAATCAGGCAGCAGCGGCAGATCGATCCCGGTCGCCGAAGGAAGGACAAGATAGCCCCCGAGGAATGTCCAGATGATGGCCTTTTGGAGCGGTAGGGTACGGAACAGAACCATAGCCACCAGTGGCCAAGTGAGCAGAACGAGATATGCGAATGCGTTGGGCATAAGGACTCTTTGGTATGACTCTATCCTACCGGTCTATCTTTTGTTCCACTAAAGTCCAATGCCGGCCCGTGACGAGCCTGCGGAGCCTCGCAGATTTTGAGCGCTTGCGCTAGGCGGTTCGCGGATTTCGCGCTTTCTGTTCGACAGGACTCGTTCGGCGGCAGGACCGCCTCAGTCACATCTTGAAGATGGGCAACGGCTACTGGCGCTTGCTCGTAAGCGGCGCTATCTCGGTGACCCGAAGTGCCCGACAGCGACCGCTGTGCTTCAATCACAAGGTCTGGCGCGAATCATTGTGGGCCCGACCTGACCGCCCTAAACGCGCATCTCATGCACAAGTGCCCCCCACGGCAATTTCTTTGGTGTCAGCGGGACAAGTGGTCGGAGAAGCAACTTATCTCGCAGGACAAACGACTTGGGGTCGCGCAACACGCCGGTCAGATCGATCTAATCGACGGATCGCTTCAAGATGCCGATGCTGAGGGCCATAACCTTGCCCGGGGTGCTGCCTGCGAACTGCCGAGACATCGTCGCATCGCACCTGATGACCGCGCCTCTTGAGCGTGCCCGCCAACCATCCTAGCACCTACCAGCGGTGATCCCTCGCTCCCGGGGCCCCGGCGGCGGGCGGCTCAAACCTGCAATCGCAGCGCGCTCTCCAGCGCACCCTGCCGTATCGCACCGACATAGGTGTCGTACTGCGGATGATCGAAGAGGTGCGCGTAGTAAATCTGCCAGCGCCACGGAAGGTGATCAGCGCCGAGCAGGTTCTGGTTCAAGTGGATCTTCACCGCACTCTGCTGGTCGTTGTATTCATTGATCGCAAGAAGTTGTCCGTTGTAGGGGCCGTACATCTCGACCTCCGTCCCGATGATGTCGTCGAAGTACAGAAACAGCCGCGGCAGGAAATTCCCCGGATGCTGGGCGACTAGGTCGAACAGGCGAAAGCTGTCGCGCGTGGACGACCAGTAGTCTGTATCGTTGAAGATCACCCCGATCGGCGCTGGATCGTGCGTCTTGACGAAGTCGGGCAGGGTGTCGCGGATTTCGCCCAGCACTAGCTTGCCGTTGGGGACACGTGCCTTCAGCGCGGGTACGTCCATTCGGTACTGCCCGGACTGGAACCAGTACGGCAGGTCCTTGGCGCCATCCGGGGGCGGCATGCCGGAGCCGGTGTCGAAGCCGTAGCAGTCTATCGTCACGCCGGTGAGTTTCAGGACCTCGTCGGCGAAGTCGCACATAAACCTGAGCCCGTTGCCACCAGCGACGCCGAACTCGATGGCCGAGATTCGGGTGTGACCAAGGCTCTGGGCCAGGATGGCTGCGTTCATCATGCAATAGGCGTAATGCCCCCGCTCAACGAGCTGCATGTCCATCTTGAACCTCGTCCCGAACTTGTAGAACGAATTCACACGGCGGAGCGCCCAGCGGGCCAAGGGTGCGAGGGTCGACCTCTGGAAAGCCGCGGAAACCAGGAACCCACCAATTTTCTTGCGCATCAATTCAACCACATTCCCTAATGTCTTGCTTTGTGGCGACAGCATCGCCCGATCTTGCCGCCCGATCAAGTGCTTTGCCTTCCCGGCCTCGGCTGCGATCACCGACCCTTTTTCGATCACCCCAGCCACCTCTGACTCACCAAGCCCGACACATGTGCCTCGTTGGCAGGAGGCGGAAACGGCCTCTCCTTTCGGTGCGCAGGAAGAACAAAAATGTATTGCAAAGAAGCCGTAAGTTTACCATATTTATGAGTGAGTTACCACTCAGATTTCCTTTTGAGACCAAGCAGGCCCATGAAAATCCTAAGCCACCGTGGCCTCTGGTCATCAAACCAGGAGAAAAACACGTCGCAAGCATTTCTTCGTTCCTTTAATGAAGGTTTCGGGACCGAGACGGATTTACGTGACCTCAACGGAGAACTCGTGATTGCTCACGATCCAGGGCGAGTGGGAGCTATGCCGGCCTCAGCCTTCTTCGGATTGCATCGGGATGTAGACCCAACTTTGCCTCTTGCATTGAACATCAAAGCCGATGGTCTGCAGGTCATGGTTTCCCGACTTCTGGAGGATTTTTCGCCGCCATCCGCCTTCGTATTCGACATGTCGATTCCCGACATGCTACAGTGGTTGAAGGTGGGCGTTCCGGTCTTTACCCGCCAAAGTGACATCGAGCCGGAGCCGCTTTTAGCGGATCTTTGCGCGGGAATTTGGCTGGATGCTTTCGAGTCCGACTGGTGGGAGGCAGACACTGTTCGCCGACATCTGGACAAAGGTCTCCAAGTTTGCATCGTCTCGCCAGAGCTACATAGACGCGCGCATTTGCCCGTTTGGGAACGGCTTTGCACCCAATCCGATCTGTTGAATGTACCCGGCCTCATGATATGTACCGATCATCCGGAAGCCGCAAGGGAGCTCTTTGGTAATGGTCATTGAAGCAGTCATCTTTGACATGGACGGAGTACTGATTGACGCAAAGGACTGGCATTATGATGCACTGAACCGCGCATTGGGTCACTTTGGATATACAATTTCGCGCGCGGACCACCTTACGGCTTTTGACGGACTACCAACAAAGAAGAAACTTGAGATGCTGTCGGTCGAGCGCGGTTTGCCACGCGGTTTGCACGGTTTTCTCAACGAATTGAAGCAGCAATATACGACAGAGCAGATTCATCTGAAGTGTAAACCGGTCTTTGTACATGAGTATGCTCTTTCCACGCTGAGGTCCCTGGGCTACAAGGTGGGGCTTGGCTCCAATTCCATTCGCTCAACCGTGGAATTGATGATGGATAAAAGCAACCTGAGGCAATACCTCGATGTAATCGTGAGCAATGAAGACGTGGCCAAAGCCAAGCCGCATCCCGATATTTACCTGAAGGCTGCATCGGAACTAGGCGTTAGTCCTGACCGATGCCTTGTGGTGGAGGACAACTTGCACGGCATCAAAGCCGCAGAGGCCGCTGGATGCCATCTTCTGGTCGTCCAGAACATTATGGAAGTGCAACTGGACCGGCTGTTGAAATCTATCCGGCACGTCGGGGAGTTGAAGTAATGAATATACTTATCCCGATGGGTGGCAGTGACGAGAAATTTCGTGAGCAGGGCTATCTCTATGCGGTTCCACTGATCGAGATTGCAGGACGACCGCTGATTGAGCATGCGTTGACCCCATTTCAGCCACTCGCCAATGCCCGGATGGTATTTGTAATTCGAAAGGAAGACAACCAGCGCTTTTATCTGGGCGAAGTTCTAAATCTCTTGAAGCCCGCGGCTGAAGTGATCTGCGCAGACGGTGTGACTGCCGGCGCAGCCTGTACCGCATTACTGGCAATCGAGCATATCGACAACGAGGAAGAGTTGGTGATCGCTAATGCCGACCAAATTCTTGATTTCGATCTAAAAGCAGTAATTGAGAGGTTTCGTGAGCGGTCTCTGGATGCAGGTACGGTGGTTTTTGACGCGGTTCACCCTCGCTGGTCTTTCGTGAAGACAGACGAAAATGACATGGTCGTTGAAGCGGCCGAGAAGCGCCCGATCAGCCGCAATGCAACAGCGGGGGTCTACTACTTCCGGCGGGGGCATTTCTTTGTCGAGGCGGCGACAAGGATGATCCGTAAGGGTGCCAGCGTGAACGGTAGTTTTTTTGTTTGCCCAAGCCTAAACGAACTGGTGCTCTTACAGATGCGCGTTGGAGTCGAGAGGATCGACCGATCCCGCTACATTTCCCTTTCTACGCCACAATCAGTTGACGATTACGAAAGCAAGCTAAAAGCATCGGGATAAGTAGTCAGCATGCAAATTTTCAAAATTTCGGCAATGACAAAGGGTTGGTTTGTCGGGAGTTTTGTTCCTAACGTTCTGCACAACGATCAAGTGGAAGTTGCCGTAAAAACCTACGAGGCGGGTTCATTGGAAACGCGTCACCGGCACAAAATTGCAACCGAGGTAACGTTGATCTTAGTTGGGCGTGCTCGAATGAATGATGCGGTCCTAGAAGCCGGTGACATTGTTAAGATCGAGCCCGGACAGGACACGGATTTTGAGGCGTTGACTGACGTCACGACGGTTGTCGTCAAGACGCCCAGCATTGCGGGAGACAAATACGAATGCTGAACATCGTGGTACCGATGGCTGGGCGTGGGCAACGCTTTGTCGATGCCAACTACAGCATGCCCAAGCCGCTTATCCCTGTGCTCGGAGTGCCAATGATCCAGCTGGTCATCGGAAACTTGCGGCCAACGATTCCCCACCAATTTCACTTTTTGATCCTGCGCGAACACGACCTGACTTACGGCCTTTCAAAGGCGCTTAATGGTTGGGCTCCCGGATGCACTGTGACATTTGTAGAGGGCGTAACTGAAGGAGCGGCATGCACCGTTCTTTTGGCGCGCGAATTCATCGACAGTGAAGCGCCACTTATGATCGCCAACTGCGATCAGTACGTCGATATAGATATCAATAGATACCTTGCCGCCCTAGGCAGTTCAGATGGCTTGATCATGACGATGTGGGCAGATGACCCTAAATGGTCCTATGTCCGTCGAGATGATGGCGGGCGGGTCATCCAGGTGGTGGAGAAAGAGGTGGTGTCCAATGAAGCCACAGTCGGAATATATACCTTTGGCAAGGGGCGGGACTTTGTGCGTGCCGCAGATTCCATGATCGCCGCTGGATTACGTGTGAATGGTGAATACTACGTTGCCCCTGCTTACGACGTGCTTATTAATGAAGGGGCCCGGATCGATTGCTTCGATATCGGGACTGTGGGCGAAGGCATGCATGGTATTGGTACACCTGCCGACCTAGAAGTTTTCTTGCAAACCGACGTAGCGCAGCGCGCGGTACAGCCAATCTAACGGCCGTTAAATGGCAAACAACGAGACCTCATGTGCCGCTTGCCCGCCCCTATCAGAAGGTGCCTTGGCTGTCTCAATGATTGTCTTTTTCACGATGTTTTTCCTTGGATCGATTGCCGATCGCCCGAGGATAGAATGAAGATGGTTTGACATGCCGGTGGGCAACGCGCCAAATCCTCCTGCAGCAGAACCGGATCGATGCACTCATGACTACGCATACTCATTGCTCTTCGCTGCTCTTGAACATGCGGCTGACGCTTCCCGGAACTCTGCCGTTCTTGATGCAGCGCACGTGAACCTGAGAGTGATCCGCTCAATTCTCGGCGTCTGCGTCGGCAACATCTGCCGCTCACCGCTCGCAGAGCCTTATCTCCCTAAGGCATTGCCAAGATGTCGCATCAGTTCAGCCGGCCTCGCCGCCCTTCAGGGTTACCCTGCCGATGCGGCCAAAGCTGCTGCGGAAATCGGCCTTTCGCTTGCCAGACATTCGGCGCGACAGTTCACCGAGGAAATCGGCAAATCGCATGATCTGATCTTGGTCATGAAATCTGGTCATCGCAGTGAACTTACACGACGTTTTCCGCAATTTTCTGTAACTGTTCAGGGCATGTCATGACAACGATTTCTATAAAGGATCGCCTTCGGACCCGCGTGATCCGAAAACTCCTCCGATGGGGTATGGATAGCGAAAATAGGAATGGAAAGAGTTTTATAACATCTCATTATCGACCGAAACAGTTCGAGCGCATTCGGACGTGGCCCGAACCCGATTGTTCAACAGATGGGTGTGCCATCGTCATGCAGGGCCCGATCGCCACCCGGGATGATTTCACGCTTAATACTCTGCGGCTGTATCAAAGAAACATGCCAGGAGCGACGCTGATCTTGTCGACGTGGGCAGAAGAAGACTCAGAACAGCTTAAAAAGATCGCCGATCTTGGGGTGACCCTTGTGATAAACGAGAAGCCTGCGTGTCCGGGCTTGTCAAACATCAACATGCAAATCGTGAGTTCTGGTGCTGGAGTGCGGCAAGGAATGGCCGCTGGTGCGCGTTGGATACTAAAAACACGAACCGATCAGCGACTTTACGACGCGAATGTTCTACCTTTCTTAATCGGGGTCTCGCAGGTTTTTTCAGTTGGTGGAGGCACCGCGCAAAGAAAACGGATTATAGGTGTAGGGCAAGGTTCATTGAAGTTCGCACCCTATCATGTTACAGATCAGACCTTGTTTGGCGACGCGATTGACATGCTGGCTTATTGGAGCCCACCGCTTCAAGACGCGGAGGTGATGGCGCGTTGGCCGGATAGCCGGCAAAGCACATATCTGAACAACAGTATTGGTGATCTTTGTCGTGAGCCGACGGCAGAGTCCTATCTTGCTAGTCATTTTTTGGCTCGTATGGGGCGAGTGCAGGACTGGAGTCTAATTGATAGTTGGGCGTCCTATCGCGACCATTTTTGCTTTGTTGATCACGGCACAACCGATTTTTACTGGGTCAAGGTTCAAACTGATACGCTCCGTGAGTTTACGCGAACCTACGAGAACATTTCCAATCGGCAGGAGATGGGTTTTCTGGAATGGATGCTTCTGTATAGCAGCCAACTGAGCCCGGAAAGCGCTGCTCGCTACCAGTACGTTTTACAGGAACGATTTACGGGTTCGCTCAACCCGCCCTAGTAGGGCGTTGTTGAGCGAATCTTGACAGAGGAATGACTGACAGAGCCATGACTTCCGCTATCTGATCTCGGTTAACAAACCTTTCAAGAACATCCCTATCGCAGTTCGATTTGGTAGAGCTCGATACTCCGTCAATAGATCCCTGCTGATGAGGCTACGGCTCACGTTTCTCGGTTTCCAAGAAGCGATGAAGAAGAAGCAAACGCGTCCCGAGCTGTCCCTGGCATTGTTGGATACGGCGGTGCCGTTGTGACCGACGGCTGGCGCTGGTCGAGCGGCTTCATCTCGGTCGGAAGCAGACCGGCATACTTCTTCTTCCAGTTAAAGTAGGTCGCCTGGCTAATCCCCGCCTTGCGGCAGATCTCGGCAACCGGTGTGCCCTCTTCGCCCTGCTTGATGATGAACGCCTTCTGCGCGTCCGAAAACTTCGATGCCTCCATGTGTGTCCGCTCCTCTCCCAGCCAGGAAAAGCTAACGGAAAGCTCCAGCTTCAAACGGTCCAGTTTGGAATAGATCACCGAACTTCTGCCGACCGCCATGCCCAAGCGAAACGGTGCCGACCGGCGGTTGCGCCAATGATCCCACCTGAGATGCAGGCCGGACCGGCTGATATTGGTGATCGGCGTACGTAGCGGCAGCGCCGCAGCCCACTTGCGCTGCATGAAGCGGTAGGCTTCGTCAAAGTCGGCCCCGAGGACACCTGGGTAGCGGTCGTTATGGATGCAGGGCAGCCCGCCTGCGTAAGCGCCGAACCCGGCCTTGCGCGCGGTTTGCACGATGTCCGTGCCATACATGTGCCAGCCGGGCAGCGCTTCGTCAAAGCGCAGCCCGCTGTCGCGGCGCAGCACGATGAGAAGTTCGTCGAAGGATTGCACCGGAACCGGCGCGACCGGCACGCGCCCGACGATCGTGCCAAGCGACGACGACCAGACCGGCCCGACATGGGCGTCGTCCAGCCCGATGCCAAAGGTGCCGAACACCGCCCAATCGTCCGGCAATTCCGCCAGCCGCGCCGCCAGCAGGGTTTCCCAGCCCTGCGGCAGAAAGACGTCATGATGGGCAAACACCACCACCGGCGCCGTCGTGGCGTCGAGCGCGCGGTTGTAGGCGATCGCCGCCGAAGGCGCGCCGCGTTCGACATGCAGGGGCAGGGTGCCGAGCAGGGGAGAGCGTTCCAGGTTGGAGGCCAGGATGGTGTCGGAGTGGCTTGCACAGGCAATCACGAAACGGGTCATTCAATCATTTCCAAACCAGCAAGACGTTGTTGTCCCGCGCTGATCCTTCACGTTGTTGGAGGTGCATTGCACCTCGAAGAACCGGCCCGGCGTCGCCGGCACGCCCCTGCGGCGAGACCGGATGAAAGATCCAAACGACGGCTACTCCGTCTTCCAAGCGCGCACGAAACTAACAACTGTCCGAAGTGGATTCGTTTCGGCCACGGAACTTGCCATAAGCCATGGTCCGACATTCCCCAAGTGGCCTGCCGCTTGACTTCAAGATCGCCTGATTTTGCTCGCTGGGCAAGCGTTTTTCGCCCCGAGCGGTGTCTGTCGT
>LNFM01005270.1_pt1 | contig 22613 bp, 18 predicted proteins | sample 596031 | NCBI WGS metagenome assembly LNFM01 (sample SAMN04254537, study PRJNA301005) | activated carbon metagenome | isolation source: dual media filters at the Ann Arbor, Michigan drinking water treatment plant | place: USA: Ann Arbor | reverse complement strand
ATCGCCAGCGCCAGAAACGACAGCCCCCACGCGGCGACGTGGAACACCGTCGGCAGCGTGGGGGCGGTCATGCGCTCGAAACCGGGTGGCGCTTACTGCGCGGCGCCCGCTGCGGCCGGGGCCACGTAGTCATAGGTGGAACCGATGCCCAGCGGAATATCCAGCGCCCAGAAACCCAGCAGGAAGGCCGTCCAGATCAGCAGCAGGCTGACCGAGTACGGCAGCATCAGCGCAACCAGGGTTCCAATGCCCGAGGACTTCACGTATTTCTGGCAGAACACCACGATCAGCGGGAAGTAGGGCAGCAGTGGAGTAATGATGTTGGTCGAGCTGTCGCCCACGCGATAGGCGGCCTGGGTGAGGTCGGGCGAGACGCCCAGCTCCATCAGCATCGGCACCATGATCGAGCCGATCAGCGCCCACTTGGCCGAGGCCGAGCCCACCAGCAAGTTCACGGACGCGGTGAGGAAGATGATGCCAACCAGGGTCATGGCCAGCGGCAGGCCCATCGCCTTGAGCGCATTGGCACCCTTCACCGCCAGCAGCACGCCGATGTTCGACTGGCCGAAGGCGTAGATGAACTGCGCACAGAAGAAGGCCATCACGATGTAGTAGCCCATGCCGCTCATCGCCTTGCTCATGCCCGCGATGATGTCGCGATGGGTCTTCACCGTGCCGGCCACATAGCCATAGACCATGCCGGGGATCAGGAAGAACACGAAGATCAGGGCCACGATCGACTGCATCAGCGGGGCTGCGCCGACCAGCAGCGGATGGCTGCCCTCTGGCACCTGGTCAGCCGGCGCCGCCCACGGCGTGCCTTCGATGAACAGGGTGACCGCCAGCAGGGCGATCGCGATGGCCATTGCCAGCAGTGCGGCACCGAGGCCACGGTTCTCCTCGGGGCGCAGTGCGTCCATGGTCGGCATCTGGCTGGTGTCGCCATCGACCTTGGTGGCCTGCAGGCGCGGTTCAATGACCTTGTCAGTCAGGAACCAGCCCACCAGCACGATCAGGAAGGTCGAAGCCGTGGTGAAGATGTAGTTGTTGAGCGGATTGATCTCGACCGTGGGGTCGGTGATCCGCGCTGCGACCTGGGTGATGCCGGCGAGCAGCGGGTCGAGGCTGCTCGGCACGAAGAAGGTGGCCGAGAAGCCGCCCGACACGCCGGCAAACGCGGCGGCAATGCCCGCCAGCGGATGCCGGCCGGCGGCGTAGAAGATCACCGCGCCCAGCGGGATCACCAGCACGTAGCCGGCATCCACCGCGATATGGCTGAGCACGCCCACCGCGATCAGTACGGGCGTCAGCAGCATGCGCGGGGTGAAACCAAGGATCTTGCGCAGGCCGGCGTTGATGAAACCGGTGTGCTCGGCCACGCCCAGACCCAGCATGGCCACCAGCACCACGCCCAGCGGATGGAAGGTCACGAAGGTGTTGACCATGGTCGCCATGAAGCTGGTCAGCGCGCTGCCGTCGAGCAGGCTCTTGACGACGATCGGCTGGCCACTGCGCGGATCCACTTCGCTGAAGCTCACGCTCGACAGCAGCCAGCTCACCACCCACACCACGAACATCAGCAGCAGGAACAGCACCGCCGGATCGGGCAGCTTGTTGCCGACGCGTTCGACCACGTCGAGCGCACGCGCAAGCGCGCCGCGCGGGGCTTGCAGTTCAGAGGGTTGCGACATTCGGGTCTCCTTGGGTTTGCAGCAGGAATCGATCGTGACGCTTAGCGCCCCAGCACGGTGCGCACATCCAGCAGCTCGGGAAAGAAGGTCAGCTCCAGCGCCTGCTTCAGAAAGCCCACGCCCGAGCTGCCGCCGGTGCCGCGACGGTAGCCGATGATGCGCTCGACCGTCTTCATGTGGCGGAAGCGCCAGAGCTGGAAGCTCTCCTCGACGTCGACCAGCTGCTCGCACAGGGCGTAGGCGGCCCAGTGCGTGTCAGTGTCCTCGTAGATGCGCTTGAACACCGGGATGAGCCCGGGCTCGCGGGTGTGGGTCTGGCTGAAGTCGCGCTCCACACAGGCCGGCGGCACCGCGTGTCCACAGCGCGCCAGATGGCGCAGGAATTCGTCGTACAGGCTGGGCGCGGACAGCGCGGCGGACAGTTCGGCACGGATCGCCGGCGCGTGCTCGAACACGTCCAGCATCTCGGCATTCTTGTTGCCGAGCATGAACTCGATCAGCCGGTACTGGTGCGACTGGAAGCCCGAGGACGGGCCCAGCGAATCGCGGAAGCCGAGGTACTCGGATGGAGTCAGCGTTTCCAGCACCGACCACTGCTCGAACAGCTGGCGCTGCACCTGCTTGACCCGCGCCAGGATCTTCTGCACCGGGCCCAGCTCGTCGCGCTGCAGATGGGCGATGGCGAGGCGCAGCTCGTGGATGATCAGCTTCATCCACAGCTCGGACACCTGGTGCTGGATGATGAACAGCAGCTCGTCGTGGTTGCCGGGCTCGGACACCGGCTGCTGCGCGGACAGCAGGGTGTCGAGCCGCAGGTAGCCGCCATAGCTCAAGCGGTCCTTCAAGTCGCGGGTGATACCCGCTTCGAGCGCGCGCTGGTTGGTCTCGACGTGCATGGTCTGCCGCTCCCCGACGGCCGCGGCGCCCTGCGGGCACCGTCAAAAGCGCGCAACGATACCGCAGGCGGCCATCGGGCCGCAGCAGCAGTTTCTTGCGCACAGCAGCGCGAATGCCCGGTCATGCTTGCGTGAAGCGACCATTCCACAGCGTTTTGCGGCAGTGCACCTTGCCCGCGACGCAGCAAAATCGTTTCCTGTGCAACTTCCTTCAGCTACCGCATGGATGCCGCCCGCGCATGAGTACCGTCGCGCAGTTCTCCATCGAGCACCTGCAGTTCCTCGACCCCGAGGGCCGCGAGGTCGCCCCGCTTCCGGACTTCGTCGGCGATGGCCGGCCGGTGCTGGAACTCTTCAAGCAGATGCTGCGCGTGCGCAGCTTCGACACCAAGGCCGTGGCCCTGCAGCGCACCGGCAAGCTGGGCACCTATGCCAGCTGTCTCGGCCACGAGGCGGCGCATGTCGGCATCGGCGCGGCCATGCGTCCCGAGGATGTGTTCGCGCCCTCGTATCGCGAGTACGGCGCGCAGTTCATGCGCGGCGTGCGGCCGCGCGACGTGCTGATGTACTGGGGTGGCGACGAGCGCGGCAATGATTTTGCGGTTGCCCGGCACGACTACCCCTGGTGCGTGCCGATCGGTACGCAGTGCCTGCATGCGGCCGGTGCCGCGCTGGCCTTCAAGCTGCGCGGCGAAGCCCGCGTCGCGGTGGCCTGCGTGGGTGATGGCGGCAGCTCGAAGTCCGACACCTATGCGGCGATCAACTCGGCCGGCGCTTACGGTCTTCCCTTCGTGCTGTGCATCGTCAACAACCAGTGGGCGATCTCGGTGCCGCGCTCGGCCCCGACCGGCGCGCAGACGCTGGCGCAGAAGGGTCTGGCCGGCGGCCTGTACAGCCTGCAGGTCGACGGCAACGACGTCATCGCCGTCTACGAGGCCGTGCATCGCGCCCTTGAACGCGCGCGCAGCGGCGAAGGCGGAACGGTGCTGGAGCTGGTGACCTATCGCCTGTCCGACCACACGACCGCCGATGATGCGCGGCGCTACCGCGGCGAGGACGAGGTCAAGGCCGGCTGGGCGCGCGAGCCCTTCCTCCGCCTGCGCGCTTGGCTGACCTCGAAAGGCCTCTGGGATGCAGAGCAGGAAGCCGAGTGGAAGCGCACCTGCGACGCCGAGGTCGACGTCGAGGTCAATACCTATCTCGAAACCCGCAGCCAGCCGGTGGAAGCCATGTTCGACTACCTCTACGCCGAACTGCCGGCCGATCTTGTTGCCCAGCGCGAGGACGCGCTGAGCTGGGAGGGCCGCGGCCGATGAGCAGCAATGCGATCACCCTGATCGAAGCGATCACCCAGGCCCTGGCCTACGAGATCCAGCACGATCCGAGCGTGCTGGTGCTGGGCGAGGACGTCGGCGTCAACGGCGGCGTGTTCCGCGCCACCGCCGGCCTGCAGCAGCGCTTCGGTGCGGACAAGGTGCTGGATACGCCGCTCGATGAAACCACCATCGCCGGCCTGACCGTCGGCCTGGCCACGCAGGGCATGAAGCCCGTCGCCGAGGTGCAGTTCGACGGCTTCGTCTACCCGATGCTGGATCATCTGATCTGCCACGCGGCACGCTTCCGCAACCGCACCCGCGGTCGCCTGAGCTGCCCGATGGTGCTGCGCGTGCCCTGGGGCGGCGGCATCCGCGCGCCCGAGCATCACAGCGAGGCAAACGAGTCGATGTTCACCAACGTACCGGGCCTGCGCGTGGTGATGCCGAGCAGCCCGCAGCGCGCCTACGGCCTGCTGCTGGCGGCGATCCGCGACCCCGACCCGGTGATCTACCTGGAGCCCAAGCGCATCTATCGGCAGTACAAGGAGGAGGTGCCCGACGACGGCGAGGCGCTGCCGCTGGATGTCTGCTTCGTGCTGCGCGACGGCAGCGACATCACCCTGGTGAGCTGGGGCGCGCAGGTCAAGGAGACGCTGGAAGCCGCCGACGCCCTGGCCCGCGAGGGCATCAGCGCCGAAGTGATCGACGTCGCCACGCTCAAGCCGCTCGACTTCGACACCATCGCCGAATCGGTGGCCAAGACCGGCCGCTGCGTGATCGTGCACGAGGCCGCCAAGACCGCCGGCTTCGGCGCCGAGATCGCGGCGCGTCTGGCCGAGCAGTCGATGTTCGACCTGAAGGCCCCGGTCGAGCGCGTCACCGGCTACGACACGCACATCCCATTGTTCAGGCTGGAAATGAAATTCCTGCCGAGCGTGGAAAAGATCCTGGCGGCCGCGCGCAGGGCGATGCAGTACGGCTGATGGGCGCAGTACGGCCTACCGGTGTGGCACGGCGGATTCCTCCACTACTGCACCACCCTGCCTTGCTCTGTGAACACACGGTTGGAAGCGAGCACCGCCAGCTCAACGCTCGCCACAGCTGAGCCCCTCTCCCCTTGTGGGAGAGGGGAGTAGGTTTCGCAAGCTCCGAAGCGCGTACTGGATCAGCGCTTCGAAGCCACATACCACCCCACGACGCGCCACGCGCGCTGGAGTTCGCAATGAGTTCGAACAAATCCTTCCACCTGCCCGACCTCGGCGAAGGCCTGCCCGATGCCACCATCGTCGAGTGGTTCGTCAAGGTCGGCGATGTCATCAAGCTCGATGAGCCGCTGGTGTCGATGGAAACCGCCAAGGCGGTGGTCGAGGTGCCGGCGCCCTGCTCCGGCACGGTGCTGAAGCTGGCCGGTGGCCCGGGCGACGTCATCAACACCGGCGCGGTGCTGGCCGAGTTCCAGATCGATCCCAGCCTGCCGCAGCGCGCGGATGCGCAAGACACCGGGCACGGGCACCACCATGCGCCGGCCGCGCCTTCGGTTCCCGCGGCCGCAGCGAGCGCGTCGTCCGCCGGCAGTCACGCTTCAGCGAGTGCGACATCCGGCAGCGCGGCGGCTGGGGCAGCCGAAACGAGCAGTGCGGCTCCGGCCAAGGCCGAACGCGCCGACGCCGGCACCGTGGTCGGCGCCATGCAGGTCAGCGACCAGGTGCGCAGCGAGGCGGCGGTGAGCGTCGGCGGCGTCCGCGCCATGCCGGCGGTGCGCGCGCTGGCGAAGAAGCTCGGCGTCGACTTGAGCCGAGTGCGCGCCACCGGCCCCGAAGGCGTGGTCTCGATGGACGACGTCAAGCGCGCCGCGATCGAGGGCAGCGCGCCTGCCTCCGCGCGCTCGAACGCTCCGGCTTCGCTCCCCTCTCCGCCCAGAGGAGGGGTCGGGGGAGAGGGTCCGGGTGTCTACCCCCAGTCGGCCACAGCGCACGCACAGCCTCAAGCCCAAGCAACCCGCACGCCCTTGTCCGCCTCCGGCAAGCCCATGGCCACCCGCCCGCCCTCATCCGCGGCCGCCACCGGCCAGCCCGAACAGCTGAAGGGCGTCCGCCGCAACATGGCGCGGGTGATGGCCGCGGCCCACGCGCAGGTGGTGCCGACCACGCTGACCGATGACGCCGACATCCACGCCTGGACGCCCGGCAACGACATCACCGTGCGCCTGATCCGCGCCATCGTCCGCGCCTGCAAGGCGGTGCCGGCGCTGAACGCCTGGTTCGACGGCGAGAACCTCACGCGCACCCTTCATCCGCACGTCGATATCGGCATCGCCGTCGACACCGACGACGGCCTGTTCGTGCCGGCCCTGCGCAATGCCGACGTGCTGGACGCGGCGGGCATCCGCCAGTCGGTGGACCGCCTCCGCGCGCAGGTGATGGACCGCAGCATCCCCTCGTCCGAGCTCAGCGGCTACACGATCTCGCTGAGCAACTTCGGTATGTTCGCCGGCAGGTACGCGACGCCGGTGATCGTGCCGCCCTGCGTGGCGATCCTCGCCGCGGGCCGCGGCCGCCATCAGCTCGTACCGGTGATGGGCGGCATCGAGACCCACCGGATCATTCCGCTGAGCCTCACCTTCGACCATCGCGCCGCGACCGGCGGCGAAGCCGCGCGCTTCCTGCGCGCTGTGCTGGACGATCTGGCGCTGCAGGGCTGAGCAGGGATTCGGGATTCGGGCAGAGCGTGGCCGCTTCTACTCGCAATGCAGGTCGAGGCTGCCTCCCTTTTGCAGCCTGTTTGCGGAAGTCCTGTAGCAGGCTGTAAAAAAAGCAGCCTGCTTGCTCGGCCCGGGAGGGCCGAGTCGACTAAGCGAGCGCGTAAGCGATTGATTTGTCGGGAGGCGGTACGGACCTGCGCCGGACCGCCGACTCGAAAAAGCTCCCAGGAAAGGAGTCTTTCGACAGGCTGGTAAACCTCGCGCTGCCCCTGTCCCGAGTTGCGGGCGAGCCTCCGATCGCGGCCAGCGTCGACCCTGAAGCTAAGCGCCGAGCGAAAAGTGCAGCGCGGATGGACGCTCTTGCGAATCCCGAATCCCGAATCCCGAATCCCGAATCCCGAATCCCATGCTTCTGATCCACAACCCCCGCTGCAGCAAGTCCCGTGAGGCCTTGACCCTGCTCGTCGAGCGGGGCGTCGAGGTCGAGGTGCGCGAGTATCTGAAACAGCCGCTGCGGGTAGGCGAACTTGAAACCCTGTTCGCCCAGCTCGGCCTGGTGCCGACGGCAACCATCCGCTTCAAGGACGAGCTGGCGAAGTCGCTGGGGCTGTCGGCCAGCGACCCGCGCAGCCACGCGGACTGGATCGCGCTGATCGCCGAGCATCCTGCCCTGCTGGAGCGGCCGATCGCAGTTAAGGGTGCGCGCGCGGTGATCGGACGCCCGCCGGAGCGCGTGCTCGAACTGCTCGCCTGATCGGATGGCGCTGGATGCGCGGGCTGCACCTCAAGCCCTGCCCGGAAGCCCGCTCTTCGCAAGGCCCGGCTTCCGCGGGACTCGCTGGCGGATGCGCTGCGCTTATCCGCCCTACGAACTCGAACGACGCTTTGTCTCCATCGAAGTCGGAAGCCCGCTTCGCTTGAGGGCCGGCGTCCGCGGGACCCGCTGGCGGATGCGCTGCGCCTATCCGCCCTACAACCGCGAGTGACGCATTGCCTTGAACGAAACGGCAGACCTATGTGCGCGTAGGGTACATAAGCGCAGCGCATGTACCAGAACCTCGCCACACGCCCCGATCAATGCGGCAGAACCTCGCCACACTCTCCGACCGTGCGGCAGCGACGTGCGCGGCACTCCGGACAGAACACAGGCGCCCAACAACAGTCAGCGCCGATACTCCGACGAGGCTGCAAGTTCTTCCTCGCCCTGCGGCGAGGTGGTGTAGAGGCGCAGCTCGAGCTGGCCCGGCTCGGGACAGTCCAGCTCAAGGCGCCAGGTCCATCCGGCGGCCTCTGCGTCACTGCTTTGCCCGCTGAGGCGCAGCAGACCGGTATCATCGAGCCAGCCGCGCAGGGAAAGCACCTCGGCGCCGCCCACCGCGCCGCCCACGCCACTGTCCATCCAGGCCGCGCTGGCGCGACGGGTGGCGGGATCCATCGCCAACAGCACATGCCCCTCGCGGATGCGGTCCTCGAACGTCCAGACGTAGCGCAGGCGCGCACGCGTCGGCGTTCCGGCCTGGACGCAGCGCAGCCAGGCCGGCGATGCATGCTCGGCCTGGTCCGCATGGCCTGCGTGCAGCCGGGTCAGGCCCTGCCAGTCGCCCCCCATGGCCAGCAGCAGATCCGCCTCGTTCTGTTCGGTCATCACCGCACTCCGCGCCGTCGGGCCCTCACGCTGCGCATGCTGGAGCTTGCGAGGCTCGCGGTCGCGTGACGGCCATCACGTGAGAAGGGGCAGACAGGGACTCACCGGCCCAGCACCTGCCCCAGCGCCGCCAGCACGCGGTCGACGCACTCGGGCCGGCTGCTTTCGCCCATCAGGCCGATGCGCCAAACCTTGCCGGCCAGCGGCCCGAGCCCAGCGCCGATCTCGATGCCGTGCGCGTTGAGCAGGGCGCGGCGCACGCCGGGATCGTCGGCGCCTTCGGGAATGCGGATGGCGTTGAGCTGCGGCAGGCGCGCGGCCTCGGGCACCAGCAGTTCCAGTCCCAGCGCATCAAGGCCGGCGCGCAGGCGCAGGTGGTTGGCCCGGTGCCGCGCCCAGGCGGCTTCGAGCCCTTCTTCCGCCAGCATCAGCAGGCTTTCGTGCAGGGCGTAGAGCATGTTGACCGGCGCGGTGTGGTGATAGCTGCGGCCGCCCTCGCCCTGCCAGTAGTTCATCACCAGCGAAAGATCCAGGAACCAGCTCTGTACCGGCGTCCTGCGTGCACGCACGGCGGCCACCGCGCGCTCGGAGAAACTCACCGGCGACAGCCCCGGCGGGCAGGACAGGCACTTCTGCGAGCCCGAGTAGGTCGCATCGATGCCCCAGGCATCGACCTCCAGCGGAATGCCGGCGAGGCTGGTCACGGCATCGACGATGGACAGCGCGCCGTGCTGCGCCGCCAGCGCACACAGCGCCTGCGCGTCCGAGCGCGCGCCGGTCGAAGTCTCGGCGTGGACGAAGCCCAGCGCCTTGACGCCCGGGTTGGCCTTCAGCGCCGCCTCGACCTTGTCGACGCTGACCGGCTGGCCGAAGTCGTCCTCGACCACGATCGGGACGCCGCCTGCGCGCAGCACGTTCTCGCGCATGCGCCCGCCAAACACACCGTTGACGCAGACGACGACGCGATCGCCGGGCTCGACCAGATTCACCACGCAGGCTTCCATGCCGGCCGAACCGGGCGCCGAGATCGGGAAGGTCAGCGCGTTCTGCGTGCGGAAGGCGTAGCGCAGCAGCAGCTTGATCTCGTCCATCAGGCCGACGAAGGCCGGATCGAGGTGACCCAGCGTGGGCCGCGCCAGCGCATCAAGCACCCGCTGCGGCACGGTCGACGGCCCCGGGCCGAGCAGCAGACGCTGCGGTGGATGGAAGGGGCGGTTCGGCAGGGTGGGGTCTGCAGACATGGAGGAGGTCTCAGGCGGCCAGAAAAGACCGCGACCGTCGCAGCCCGCCCCCACAGCGTCAAGCCGCCTCGGGGGTGACGGCTGCTCTCGTCATACCGTTTCTCCCGTCGCGGCCCACGCCTTGCATGCGCAGGCCGGGCTGCGTGACCCGGAGAAGCGGAATGCTGGGAATGGTGTTCACCGAACTGCTGGACATGGTCGAGGCCCGGTTCTCGCCGGAGCTGGTAGACCGCGCTCTGCAGCGGGCCGACCTGCCCCATGGCGGCGCCTATACCTCGGTGGGCTACTACCCGCACCAGGAAATCGTGCGCATCGTGCAGGCGGTGGCGGTGGAATCCGGGCATGGCGCCGACGCGCTGATCCACGCGTTTGGCGAGCACCTGCTGGAGCGCTTCGCGACGGCGTTCCCCGAGCTGTTCGCCGGCAAGTCGACGCTCTACGACTTTCTTGCCAGCATCGACGGCCACATCCACGTCGAGGTGCACAAGCTCTACCCGGAGGCTCGGCTGCCGCGTTTCGAGGTGCTGGAGCGCAGCAGCGCGCACCTGCGACTCGCCTACCATTCGCCGCGCCAGATGGGCGCCTTGGCCGAGGGCCTGATCGCCGGCGCGGCGCGGCATTTCGGGGAGCCGCAGGCGGTGCGCTGCGAATCGGACCCGGGACTGGGCAAGGACACCCTGCTGATCGAGCTGAGAGCGCAGCCATGACGTCACGCGCATCCACGCCCATGGCCTGTCCGCGCTGATGGGCCCCAAGCTCGAAGCGGATGCTCAACGCGCTGCTGGCACGGTGACGCCAGCGTCGACCGAGAGCGAGGCCCAGGCGCGCACCGACACCCTGGAGCGCCTGCGTGCGGCGATGGAGGCGCTGGAGCGGCGCCTGGGCCGCGAACGCGATGCCCGCAAGCAAGCCGAACAGCTGCTGGAAACCCGCAGCCGCGAGCTGTTCGTGGCCCTGCAGCAGGCCCGCGAGACCGAACGCCAGCTCGGCCTGGCACTGTGGGCCAGCGGCGAGAGCATCTGGGAATGGCGCGACAGCACGCGCCGTGTCGAGGTGCGCAACTTCGGCGACGACAGCCTGCGCGAGGTCGAGAACGCCCCGCAGCTGCTGCTCGACGACGCCGACTCCATCCACCCGCTCGACCGCGAGATCGCCCACGCCGCCTGGCGCGAGCACCTGCGCGGCGAACGCAGCGAGCTCGACATCGCCTTCCGGATGAACCTGCCGCGCGGCTGGTGCTGGGTGCGCGTGCGCGGTCGCGCGGTCGAGCGCGATGCCAAGGGCAGGGTCGAGCGTATCGTCGGGACCCTGCGCGACATCACCGCGCAGCGCCGGGCGGAGGAAGACCTGCGCCTGCTCAGCGATGCCTTCGACAACACCCGCGAGCCGATGCTGATGTTCGATCGAGAGGCCCGCCTGCACGGCTGCAACCAGGCCTTCCTCGACCTGCTGGGCCTGCCGGCGCTGGCCACCGGGGCCACGCTGCATGAGCTGGCGCTGATCGATGGCGAGCAGATGGACCTGCTGCTGGAGCAGGCGACGGACGGCTGGCGCGAAGCGCTGGAGCTGCGCCACGCCAACGGCTCGCAGGTGCCGGTCGAGCTCGCCGTGGCGCGCGTTTTCGAACTGAGCGACGGCCCACCGCTGCTGGTGGCCTCGATCGAGGACCAGAGCCGCCGACGCAGCGAGCAGGCGCGCGTGCAGCGTGCGGCGCTGCAGGACGGCCTGACCGGCCTGGCCAACCGCGCGCATTTCGAAAGCCGGCTCAAGCTGCTGATGGCGCGCAGCGAGGACGAGCCCCTGGCCCTGCTGTGGATCAACCTCGACGGCTTCCGCGCGATCAACGATCTGCTCGGCCACGCCGCGGGCGATGCCTTCCTCTACGAGGCCGCGCAGCGCCTGCAGGACCTGCCCGGCGAGCGCGACGAACTGGCGCGCATTTCCGGCGACGAGTTCGCCATCCTCATCACCGGCGAGGACATCAGCGGCCGTGCCTCCGCGCTGGCGCGACAGGTGATCGATGTGGTCGGCGCTCCCATGCAGATGGGCGAGCGCATGCTCAGCGTCAGCGCCAGCGTCGGCATCGCCCTGCACCCCGAGGATTCGCGCGCGCCGGACCTGCTGCTGCAGCAGGCCGAGACCGCCATGCGCAAGGCCAAGCAGCGAGGCCGCGCGCGCGCGGAGTTCCATCGTGGCGAGCTGAGCAGCGAGGCCTCGCGGCGGCTGGAGCTGATCACCGAGCTGCGTCGCGACATCGAGCGTGACGCCTTGAGCACCGTACTGCAGCCCAAGGTCAGCGCGGCCGGTTTCGTGGTCGGCTACGAGATCCTGCTGCGCTGGCACAACGAGCGCATGGGGCCGGTCTCGCCGGCGGCCTTCATTCCGCTGTCAGAGGAGTTCGGCCTGGTCGGAAGGCTCGGCCGCATCGCCATGGAGCATGCCGCCGATTTCGCGTCCGAACTGCTGCGCCGCGGCCTGCAGACGCCAGTCGCGCTGAACCTTTCGCCGCGTCAGGTGTTCGACCCCGAGACCGAAGTGCAGCTGGTGGACATCTGCCGGCAGCGTGGCCTGCCCCACGACATGCTCGAGATCGAGCTGACCGAGTCCGCCCTGCTGGAGAACATCGAGGCCGGCCGCGGCTTCCTGCGCCGGCTGTCCGAGCAGGGCTTCAAGCTGGCCCTGGACGACTTCGGCACCGGCTTTTCCTCACTCGCCTACCTGCGCCGGCTGCCCTTCAACACGATCAAGATCGACCGCTGCTTCATGGACGACATCGACACCGATGCGCGCGCGCTGCGGCTGCTGGAGGGCATGGTGACGCTGTGTCGTTCCCTCGACATCGCCGTGGTCGCCGAGGGCGTGGAGACCCTGGCCCAGCGCAACCTGCTGGTGCGCATGGGCGTTGACCAGATGCAGGGCTATCACTTCGCCCGGCCGATGCCGGCGCAGGACGTCATGAGGCTCGCCACCCGTCGCCTGCCCCACGCGGAGTAAGGCGGCCGCCCCCCCGCGGACCGCAGCGCAACAGGCATCGGCGCGGCCGCGCGGCTATGCTTGGCGCCCCACCCTACGGAGGCGTATGCATGCTGCAGAAGGTTTCCCACGGCCGTGTCCTTGAGCTGCGCTTCGACCGCCCGCCCGCCAACGCCTTCAACCACGCCCTGCTCTCGGCCCTGATCGAGGCCATCGACACCGCTCCGCGCGACGGCGCCGAGGGCCTGGTGATCTCCGGCAGCCCCGGGCTGTTCTCGGGCGGCCTCGATGTGCCGACCCTGCTCACGCTGGATCGCGAGGGCGTGCTCGCCACCTGGGGCGCCTTCATGCAGGTCTGCGCCAAGCTCGCGGCCTGCCCGGTGCCGGTGGTCGCGGCGCTGACCGGCCACAGCCCGGCCGGTGGCGCGGTGATCAGCCTGTTCGCCGACTACCGCGTGATGGCGCGGGCTGGCGAGAAAGGGCCGTATCGCATCGGACTGAACGAAACCCAGGTCGGCCTGGTGGTGCCGGGGCCGATCCAGTACGCGCTGAAGCGCCTGGTTGGCGAACGCATCGGTGAGCGCCTGCTGGTCGCGGGCGAGATGATCGAATCGACGCGCGCCGCCGAGATCGGCATGGTCGACGAGGTGGTCGAACTCGACCAGGTGGTGCCGCGCGCGATCGCCTGGCTGGAAGCCCACCTGAACCTGCCGCGGCGGGCCATGCTGGTCACCCGCGCGATGTCGCGCGAGGCCCTGATCCAGGCGATCTGCGCACCGAACGCCATCGACCTCGGCCCCTTCATCGAAGGCTGGTACCACCCCGAAACCCAGGGCGTGCTGAAGGCGCTGGTGGCGCGGCTCGGCAAGTAGCCGGACGACACACGGGTAGGCGCGCAGCGAGCGCGCGCCTACCCTATCCGGCCCGAATCGGAGCCTCCCGCATGCCGCAGTTCGCCGCCCACCCCGAACTCACGCCCGATGAGCGCGCACGCATCCCACTGGATGTGGTGCGTGCGCTCGAAGAGGACATCGGCAGCGGCGATGCCACTGCGGCCTTGATCGAGGCGGATGCGCGCTCACGCGCGACGCTGGTCTGCCGCGAGCGCGCCGTGCTGGCCGGCCGCGACTGGTTCGAAACCTGCTTCCGCGCGCTCGACCCCGAGCTGCGCATCACGTGGCATGCGGTCGATGGCCAGTGGCTTGAGCCCGGCAGCGAGGTCTGCGCCATCGAAGGCAGGAGCCGCGCCCTGCTCTCGGCCGAGCGCAGCGCGATCAACTTCCTGCAGACCCTCTCGGCCACCGCGACCCGCACCGCCGCCTTCGTCGAGGCTGTCGCCGGCACCCACGCGCGCATCCTCGACACCCGCAAGACACTCCCGGGCCTGCGGCTCGCGCAGAAGTACGCTGTGCGCTGCGGCGGCGGCCACAACCACCGCATCGGCCTCTACGACGCGGTGATGGTCAAGGAGAACCACATCGCCGCGGCCGGCGGCATCGCCGCCATCGTGGCAAGGGCACGCAGCCAGTCGCCGGGCCTGCCCGTGATCGTCGAAGTCGAGAGCTTCGAGGAGCTGGCCCAGGCCATCGAGGCCCGCGCCGACCGCATCCTGATCGACGACTTCAGCGCGGAAGATCGCCGCCGCGCGGTCGCGATCGCCGCTGGCCGCGTGCCTCTGGAAGTCTCGGGCGGCGTGGGCCTCGACGGCATCCTCGCGATCGCCGAAAGCGGCGTCGACTGCATCTCGATCGGCGGCCTGACCAAGCACGTACAGGCGGTCGACTTCTCACTGCGACTCGCTGGGGCCTAACCCCGCCCCCCTGTTCAGGGGGTACTGCGGCCCTCCGTGCGCCCCTAGCCTGTGCATGTCCAATAACGCCTACAGGGGGCGCACCATGTTCAAGCACATCCGCACCGGCCTCGGCCGTCGCCGTCTGGCGCTGTCGCTGGCACTGCTGCTGCCGGCTTCGGCCGCTCTCGCCCAGAGCGTCGACTACACCGGCGGCTGGTGGCGCGCCGACGAGTCCGGCTGGGGCCTGTTCACCATCGACCAGGGCAATGTCCTGCTGCCGACCTGGTTCACCTACGACGCGCAGGGCCAGGCCAGCTGGTTCGTGATCGGCGCGACCACGCTGCAGGGCGACGGCAGCTACCGCGGCGACGTCTACCGCTACACCGGCGTGCCCTTCGCCCAGATCAACGGACGCGCCTCCGAAACCGGCACGGTGGTCGGCAGCGCGCGCCTGCGCTTTCCAGCGCGCGATCGCATGGTGTTCGACTACACCGTCGACGGCATCAGCCAGAGCAAGGAGCTCAACCGCTTCGTGTTCGGCGACAGGCAGCTGGAGTGCTCGGGCAGCAGCGCCGACCCGGCCGGCTTCAGCAACTACACCGCGCTGTGGTGGAACCCGAACCAGAGCGGCTGGGGCGTGCAGATCAACCACGTCGGCGACCTGCTCTCGGCCACCTGGTACACCTATGGCGAGGACCGCAAGCCGGCCTGGTTCATCTTCAACGCCACCCGCCAGGCCGACGGCCGCTACACCGGCCCGCTGCTGCGCGGCCGCACTGGCACCCGCTTCGACCAGATCAACGGCCAGCCGGCAATGGGCCAGATCGAAGAAGTCGGTACGGTCAGCCTGAGATTCAGCAACGGCGCCGCCGGCGAGTTCAGCTACACCCTGGATGGCAGCACGCGCAGCGTGCAGATCAGCCGCGCGGAGTTCGGCAACCGCCGCAGCGAATGCCGCACCGTACCGGTGACGCCGGTCGGCGGGCCGTCCTCGGGCGACGAATGCTATCCGCCGCTGCGCGTCGGCGACCGCTTCCTGCTGCAGGACGATCGAGGCGGGCGCATCGAGCAGCGCGTGACCGGCACCAGCACCTACAAGGGCCGCCCCGTGTTCGTGCTCGAAGACCGCATCGTCGGCGACAACAGCGCGACCGTGCGCGAGTTCATCGAGCAGACCGACACCCATCGCGTGTATCTGGGCGGCGAAGGCTTCATCCGTGGCGCCAACGCCCAGGGCACCTACGAGTACGACCCGCCGGTGGAGATCCCGCGGCTGACCCCGGTCGGCACCGAGCTGCGCCGCAGCTACGTCGTCAAGAACCGCTACACCGCCATGGGCGTGCAGGTCGCGGCGGACGTGCAGACCGAGCAGCTCACGCTGCGCACGGGCAGCACCGATGTCACGGTGCCGGCCGGCAGCTTCAGCGGCGCCTGCAGCTTCGATACGCGGCTCACCCTCAACAGCACGGTCAGCGTGGCCGGTTTCAGCGTCAGCACCCGCACCGAGGGCCGCACCCTGCTGTCGGCGCATCCCAGCGTCGGCACCGTGCGCAGCGAGCAGGAGTCGACCAGCACCACCACGGCGGCCGGCGCGCCGCCGACCACCCAGACCTCGCGCACGACCAGCGTGCTGGTCGAGGCCGAGGTCAACGGCCGCCGCTACCCCTGAACCACGTGCGCAAGCGCGACGCCCTCCCCTGCGCCCCCGGACGTCGGCCGCCAGAAGCCGGCGCCGGGGCTCCGCTCCACGGCAACGCTGATCAAATCCATCCTGTGCTTGCTCCGTGGTCGCGCCCTGCATGGCGCGCGACGACGCTGAGTTGCACAGCCTTGCCGCAAGCCGCGACTTGATCCGGATCATCGACCCGGGCGCGCACCTGCGGCAGCCTGAGCGACCTTGTTGCGTGCCCCCGTGGAGACAGAGCCATGGACTTCGACCTGATCGTGATCGGCGCCGGCCCCAGCGGGCTGTGCCTGGCGCGCGCGCTCGCCGATACCGGCCTGCACATCGCCCTGGTCGACCAGCAGAGGCGCGGTCAGTTGGCCGAGCCGGCCTTCGACGGCCGCGAGATCGCGCTCACCCACCACAGCGTCGAGCTGCTGAAGCGCATGGGCCTGTGGGAGCGGATCGCCGACGATGAACGCCATGAACTGCGGGCGGCGCGGGTGCTCAATGGCGACGCCACCCAGGGCATGGAAATCGAGGCGCCGGGCGGTCGCAGTGATCGCCTGGGCTGGCTGGTGCCGAACCACCTGCTCCGCCGGGCCGCGTACGCGGCCGTCGAAGCCCAGGCGGGCCTGCACTGGTTCGACGGCGTGCGCCCGATCGCGGTCGACGCACGCTCCCACGGCGTCGAGGTACAGCTCTCCGATGGGCGCCTGCTGCGCGCCCGCCTGCTGGTGGCGGCCGACAGCCGCTTCTCCGAGACCCGCCGCGCGCTGGGCGTAGCCGCCGACATGGAAGACTTCGGCAAGACCATGCTGGTCTGCCGCATGCAGCACGAGCTCGGGCACGAGCACACCGCCTGGGAATGGTTCGGCTTTGGCCAGACCCTGGCCCTGCTGCCGCTGGGCGAACGCACCGCCTCCGCCGTGCTGACCCTGCCCGCCTGCGAGATCCAGAGACTGCTGGCGATGGGCGAGGCCGCCTTCGGCGCCGAGATCACCCGCCGCTTCGACGGCCGCCTGGGTGCGATGCAGCCGGTCAGCAGCCGCCACGCCTATCCGCTGGTCGGCGTGTATCCGCGGCAGTTCGTCGGCACCCGTTTCGCCCTGGTTGGCGATGCCGCCGTCGGCATGCACCCGGTGACCGCGCATGGCTTCAACTTCGGCCTGCTCGGCGTCGACCTGCTGGCCCGGCGCCTGCGCGAGGCGCAGGCCGCCGGCCTCGACATCGCCAACGCCCGCGACCTGTCCGGCTACCAGCGCGAGCTGCGCCGCGCCACCCGGCCGCTGTATCTGGCCACGCGCGCGATCGCCCGCCTCTACACCAGCGACAGCGCACCGGCCCGACTGCTGCGCCGGGCCGGCATCGCCTTCGGCGCCCGCGCCCTGCCCTTCCGCCGTGCGCTCGCAGGCGCACTGTCGGCCAGCGGCGACAGCCGCGCGCAGACGCGGCCGTTGACCCAAGGGCTGAGGGCCTTGTTCTAGCGCTGGGAGGACGGGCGAGCGAAGTGCGCGATCGCGGCAGGCGTCCATCAGCTTGGGCATTGTTTGAGACCTGGCGTCGTTCGCGGCTGCAGGTGCGCCGCAGGCGCACCCTATACGCTCACACGATTGGGTTCTGGTCGAGGCTTGGCGTCGTTCGACGTTGTAGGGTGCGCCTCTGGCGCACGGGTTCGCCCTCAAACCCATCGCCGCCGGCGCCGGAGACCGGCGTCACGCCCAGGCCGCCGCGCAACCAAGCCCCAAGGCCGGGGCTGCTAGACTGCGCGGCTACCCGCATCCAGCCTCGCTCCCATGTCCGACGCCGCTCCCGCCGACACCGCCGACAGCCGCCCCGTCCGCAACGACTTCATCCGCCAGATCGTCCGCGAGGATCTGGCCTCGGGTAAGCACACGGCCATCCAGACGCGCTTTCCGCCCGAGCCCAACGGCTACCTGCATATCGGCCACGCCAAGTCGATCTGCCTGAACTTCGGCATCGGCGAGGAGTTCGGCGGCCGCTGCAATCTGCGCTTCGACGACACCAACCCGGCCAAGGAAGACCCCGAGTACGTCGCCGCCATCCAGGACGACGTGCGCTGGCTGGGCTTCGAATGGAGCGAGCTGCGCCACGCCTCGGACTACTTCGAAGTGTTCTATCTCGCCGCCGAAAAGCTGATCCGCGAGGGCCTGGCCTACGTCTGCGATCTCAATGCGGAAGAGGTGCGCGCCTACCGCGGCACGCTGACCGAGCCCGGCCGCGAATCGCCCTTCCGTGGCCGCAGCGTCGAAGAGAACCTCGACCTGTTCCGCCGCATGCGCGCCGGCGAATTCCCCGACGGCGCGCGCACCCTGCGCGCGAAGATCGACATGGCCAGCGGCAACATCAACCTGCGCGATCCGGCGATCTACCGCATCAAGCACGTTCCGCATCAGAACACCGGCGACGCCTGGTGCATCTACCCGATGTACGACTACGCGCACTGCCTGTCGGACGCGATCGAGGGCATCACCCATTCGCTGTGCACGCTGGAGTTCGAGGACCACCGCCCGCTGTACGACTGGTGCGTGGACAAGGTCGACCTCGCCGGCAACCCGGACCTTCTGGAATCGCTGCGCGCCCAGGGCTGGCACGACCGTGCCGCCAAGCCGCGGCAGATCGAGTTCTCGCGGCTCAACATCAACTACACGGTGATGAGCAAGCGCAAATTGATGGCGCTGGTGCAGGAAGGGCTGGTCAGCGGCTGGGACGACCCGCGCATGCCGACCCTGCAGGGCATCCGCCGCCGCGGCTACACGCCGGGTGCGCTGCGCCTGTTCGCCGAGCGCATCGGCATCAGCAAGCAGAACTCACTGATCGACTTCTCGGTGCTGGAAGGCTGCGTGCGCGAGGACCTCGATGCGGCGGCGGCGCGTCGGCTCGCCGTGCTCGATCCGGTCAAGCTGGTCATCACCAATCTGGAGGCCGGCCACGAGGAATCGCTGGAGTTCTCGAACCACCCGAAGAACCCCGACTTCGGCACGCGCACCGTGCCGTTCTCGCGCGAGCTGTGGATCGAGCGCGAGGACTTCGCCGAAGTGCCGCCCAAGGGCTTCCATCGTCTCAAGCCCGAGGGCGAGGTTCGCCTGCGTGGCGTCGGCATCATCCGCTGCGACGAAGTCATCAAGGATGGCGACACGGTGGTCGAGCTGCACTGCACGCTCGACCTCGATACCCGCCCAGGCATGGCCGGCGCCGACCGCAAGGTCAAGGGCACGATCCACTGGGTCAGCGCGCGCCACGCGATCGCCGCCGAAGTGCGCCTGTACGACCGCCTGTTCAAGGTCGCCGATCCCGATGACGAGAGCCACGGCGGCTCGTACAAGGATCATCTGAACCCCGATTCGATCCGCACCGTGCAGGCCTGGATCGAGCCCAGCGCCGCCGAGGTCGCGCCGGAAACGCATCTGCAGTTCGAGCGCACCGGCTTCTTCGTGGCCGACCGCCGCGACCACAGCGCGGCCACGCCCGTGTTCAACCGCGCGGTGACCCTGCGCGACACCTGGGCGGCGGGTTGATGCGAGCGCGCGCGCTCCGATCTGGGCTGTTGCTGCTGGCGGCCCTGGCGCTGCCGGGTTGCCTGCCCATTCCGGAGCCGCCGCCCGAAGCCACCGCTCAGTCAAAAGTGTCTGCCGAGGTGGTGACGTGGGAGGTGACGTTCATCGATCCGCCGCCGCCCCCGCCGCCGCGACAGGAGCCGGCGAAACCGCCCTTCCAGTTCGAGGACGGCCGCAGCCCCAGCGGCACCTGCGGCACCGGCGGCGATGCCGGCTGTTCCGCACCTGTTGCTGAGGGCGGCGACCTCGCGGCCGAGGCGATGCCCGCCGACCCCGACCGCAGCTGCCAGACCGCCGCCGACTGCGCGGTCAAGGACGTCGGCAACTGCTGCGGCTATTTCCCCGCCTGCGTCAACGCGCAGGCGCCGACCTTCCCCGAGCAAGTGAAGGCCGCCTGCGAGGCGCAGGGGCTTTCCAGCATCTGCGGGTTCCAAGACATCACTGCCTGCGCCTGCGTCGAAGGTCGATGCGAGGCGGCACCGGGCGGTGGCGAACTGAAGTAAGCCCTCCCATGCTGTACGCCCAAGTCCACCTCACCCTGCCCGCCTGGGTGCACGAACTCGCGCCCGCCGGCAGCGTCTACGCCAGCGATGAAGACAAGATGCGGCTGGCGATCGAGCTCTCACGCCGCAATGTCGATGCGCGCAGCGGCGGCCCCTTCGGTGCCGCCGTGTTCGATGCCCAGCAGCGACTGGTCGCCGTCGGCGTCAATCGCGTCGAGCCGCACACCTGCTCGGTCGCACACGCCGAGATGATGGCCTACATGACCGCCCAGCAGCGCCTGCAGCGCTTCCGCCTCAACGAGGACGCGCCCGGCGTGACGCTCGCGACCTCATCGCAGCCCTGCTGCATGTGCTACGGCGCGACCTTCTGGGCCGGCATCGACACCCTGCTGATCGGCGCCCGCTCCGAGGATGTGATGACGCTGACCCAATTCGATGAGGGCCCGCTGCCGGCCGACTGGAAAGGCGAGCTGGAGCAGCGCGGCATTGCCGTGCGTCGCGACCTGCTGCGCGACGAAGCCTGCGCGGTGCTGAAGCACTACACCGACAGCGCCGGGCGCATGTACTGATGAAACCCCTGGGCGATGCCGGTCTGTACCTGCCCTGCCGCGCCGGCTTCGAGCCCGAGTGCGCGGCCGAGATCAGCGAGCGCGCCGCCATTTTTGGCGTCGGCGGCTATGCGAAAACCGAGCGCGACTCGGGCTACGTGCGCTTTCTGGGGCTCGACGCCGAGTCGCAGTCGCAGCTCTGCCGCGCGCTGCCCTGGCACGCGCTGATCTTCGCCCGCCAGCGTCTGTCGGTGGTCGCCGAGCTGCAGAACCTCGACCCCAAGGACCGGCTGAGCCCGGTGCTGGAAGCGATGGCCGGCAGCGGCCAGGTGTTCGGCCAGCTCAGCATGGAGCACCCCGATGCCGATGTCGGCCGCGATCTGGCGGGCCTGGCGCGCAGCTTCGGCAACGCCCTGCGCGCCGGCCTGCGCAAGCCGGGACACCTGAGCGCCAAGGACGATCCGCGCAAGCCGACCCTGCACGTGGTGCTGCTGTCGGGCACGCACCTGCTGCTGGCGGCCGGCGATGCCGACGACACGCCGCCGATGCGCGGCCAGGGCGAACGCGCAGCCCCATGGACCGGCGGTATTCCGCGCCTGAAGCTCGCCCACGACGCCCCCAGCCGCTCGGCTCTGAAGCTTGAGGAAGCCCTGCTGACCCTGCTCAGCCCCGACGAGCGCACGCGCTGGATGAAGGCCGGCCAGCAGGCCGTCGATCTTGGCGCGGCACCCGGCGGCTGGAGCTGGGTGCTGGCGCGTGCGGGCCTGTCGGTCACCGCCATCGACAACGGCCCCCTGGCCGACAGCGCGATGGGCACCGGCCTGATCAAGCACCTGCGCTCGGACGGCTTCCGCTGGCGCCCGCCGCATCCGATCGACTGGCTGGTCTGCGACATGGTCGAGCAGCCCAAGCGCGTGGCCGCACTGATGGGCGACTGGCTGGTCGAGGGCGATGCGCGGCGCGCAATCTTCAACCTGAAGCTGCCGATGAAGAAGCGCTGGCAGGAAGTGCGCGAGCAGATGGACGCACTCGACGCGCGCCTGAAGCAGGCCGGCCTGAACTTGGAGCTGCGCGCGCGGCAGCTCTACCACGACCGCGAAGAGATCACGGTGGCAACGGTACCGCGCTGAAACTGCGGCACCGATCTCGGGCAATCGCGTCAGGGATCGAACGCGCGAAGCGTGACGCACCGCACACGAAAGCCGGCTTTGTGACGCCTTCACTAAGCCTGACATGAATCTGTAAGCCCCGACCGCTACACTCCGGCGGTTTTCCATCGTTTGCGGGGTTGCGGCATGAAGGGTTTGAGGGCGGTACAGACGGCGCTGGTGGCGCTGAGCTTGGCAGCAGCGGGCAGCGCGTCGGCGCAGATCAATTTGCAGTCCGGCGAGGCCTATTCGCAGGACTTCAACACGCTGCCGAGCACGGGCACCAGCAATGCGATCGGCACGCTGCCGGCAGGCTGGACCTTCGTCGAAAGCGGTAGCGGCGCCAACACGACATATCGCGCCGTGGATGGCAGCAGCAACGCCGGAGACACCTTGAGCCTGGGTGCTGCGAGCGGCCCAACGGTCAGCGAGCGGGCGCTCGGCAGCCTGCGCAGTGGCTCGGTCGCCAGCATCTTCGGCGCACGGTTCCGCAACGACAACCCCGGCCCCCTTGCCTCGATCGCTGTCGGCTACGTCGGCGAGCAGTGGCGCCAGGGAACAGCCAACCGCTGCGACTACCTCCGCTTCGAGTACAGCATCGACGCAACCTCGTTGACCACGGGCACCTGGATTCCCGTCAGCGGGCTCGATTTTGAATCGCCGGCGTGTGGCGCAATCGTCACCAATGCACTGAACGGCAACTCGCCCGAGAATCAGCGCTTCGTGGCGCGAGTGATCGACAACCCTGGCGTCGCGGCAGGCGGTGAGTTCTGGATTCGCTGGGTGGATACCGATGCCGCTAACGCGGACGACGCACTTGCTGTAGACGACGTCGCCGTCACGGCTATCGCAGGCCCCGCGCCCTCGCCCGTAGTCAGCTTCTCCGCAGAACCCGTGTCGGCCAACGAAGGGGCCGTA
>LNFM01005269.1_pt1 | contig 22613 bp, 23 predicted proteins | sample 596031 | NCBI WGS metagenome assembly LNFM01 (sample SAMN04254537, study PRJNA301005) | activated carbon metagenome | isolation source: dual media filters at the Ann Arbor, Michigan drinking water treatment plant | place: USA: Ann Arbor | reverse complement strand
ACTTCGACGGTGCGGATGCCGAGGTTCTGTGTCGTGCGCGGGCTGATGGTGACGCTGCCCTGATCGGCGCCGGCATCGGCATATACCGGCACCAGCTGCATGTCCATGAAAGGCGACGGTCCCGGCTTGTCGAACTTGGGGCCGGGCACCATCGGGTCATGCCAGTACAGGGGTTTGCGTTCGGCGTTCGCCGGTGCGCCGCTTGCTGCATCCGCGGCAGTTGCCGGTTGCGGCGCAGTTATGCTCCCCATGCTTTGCATGGCGTACCAGTAACCGCCGCCGATGCCGGCGCCGGCAAGGGCCAGCGCGCCCGCGATCAATAATGAGATTCCGAGTTTCATGGCTGGTTCTCCTGCGGCAGAAAGTAGAGCAATTGCGCATAAGCGCGGCCTTGTTCGGCGGCGAGTTGCAATTGCTGCAAACGAAGTTCGATTTCGGTGCGGCGCGCTTCAAGCGCGGCAGCGAGCGGCCCCTGTCCGCCGCGGTAGGCAGCGAGCGCCAGTTGTGAGCGCTCGCGGGATAGGGGCAGTAGGGTCTCGTCAAAACGCTGCAGCCGCGCGGTGGCCGCCTCCCAGTCCGCCCACGTGGCTCGCGCTTCCGCCAGATGCTGGCGCAGAGCTTCTTCCCGGAGGGCGCGCGCCTGTTCCACCTGCGCTATTTTCGCGGCGACGCTGCGGTCCTGCCGCTTTGCCTGGAACAGCGGCAGGTCGATCGATATCTGTACCGACAGCATGTTGGAATATTGTGGTCCGCGCTGGGCATAAGCTACTTCGAGGCTCCAGTCCGGTTTGTTCGCCGCCCGGGCCAGTGCGGCATCGTTGCGCGCGACCTCGATCTTTCGTTCCAGCGTCTGCAGATGCGGATGTTTTTCTGCATGCGTTGCGACATTGTGGTGCTGCGCCGGGAGCAGGCGGGTGGGCAGCGCAGCCTGAGGCCGCGCACTTTCAGCCCCCAGCCAGCGCGACAGCAGGGCGGTGGCGCGAGCCGCCTGTCGCAGGTATTCGGCACGGCGGTCGAGCAGCGATTGCAGATTGACCTGCACCGCGAGCAGGTCCGCGGGTTGGGTTTTGCCTGCGCGCAGCCCGGCCTGCAGGGATTCGCGTTGCAGATCCGTTTCTGCGTATTGCTCGTCAACGACTTTTGCCATGCGTTCGGCAAAGTAGCGTTCAATCCACGCCTGTGCGACGTCACGCCGCAGCGCGGCCTGCGCGTCGCCGAGCATGGCCTGTTCCCGGTGCAGTTCATTCTCCGCACGCCTGCCCTTGATTTCGCGTTTTTCATCGCGGACGAACTCCTGCATCACGCCGATCCTGCGCATTGTCATGAAGTCACGCGTCAGGCTGTAGCGGTCCGTGCCATTGACCGGCAGGTTGTCGATGCCGAGCCTTAGTTTCGGATCCGGCAGTTCGCGCGCCGACGAGGTCATTTCTGCCGCGGCCGCCATTGACGAGCGTTGCGCGGCCAGCGCAGGCGAATCCCTTTCGGCTATGGCCAGCGCCTCGGTAAGCGTAAGCGGTGTTTCCGCGGCCTGCGCGGAATAAGCCGGATACAGGGCAAATCCGAGCAGCAGCAATGCTGCACGGCATGCAAGCAATGCTTCATGCGGCCGCGAGGCCGCCACCACTGATGATGAACACATGTAACCTCCGCAAGTTCCGATGGAAACCGTCCGGCAGGAGCCGGCGGTACAGCGGCGCGGAGGCTAATTAAGCAGGCGACAGAAAACTATGTGCGGAGGCGGGGAGGCGGCGTGATGCAGCAGCGGCTCGTAACCTGTCGTGCAATGACCATTGGCGGCAGTCGCTGTGCAGGCTGACAGAAGCGGAAGGCTGATTACCGCGCCGGCATCGAACTTTGAGGGCTCGGGAGAGGCCGGCAATGTCTGGCACTTTGCCGCGCAACTGTCGCTGCTGGTGCCGTTTTGCGCTGGAGCGCTTTCTTCATGGCAGGGTTGAGCACTGGTGGCGCTGCCGGGCGACGGGGCTGTTGCACCGATCGCTGCCAAGGCTGCGCCCTGGCAAAACACCATTGTGGCGATGGCAATGCCGGCGATCAGTTGACGCAAGGGGCGTGAGCGGAGCATGGCCGCGATATTAGTCGGGCGACCGGGCGAAGGCAATAGCAGACAACGTATGCAGCAGCGCTTTTTCACAGGCTTGATCGTCACGTACTGACAATCATGTCCAATCTGCAGGAATCCCGGATGTCGACCGGGGCGAGTTGGTCTGGCGGCCTCAACAGAGGCAGTTAATGACCATATTAAGTATTTGTTTTTAAATAATATTTTTTACATTCTGGGAGGGTGAATTAAAGAGCACTGCTCGCAAAAAGACCTGTTGTTCTGAGAGCACTCAAGCTGCGCCCTGCATTCCGCCCTGCGTGATCCGGCGCGATGCGCGATGCGCACGGCGGACCCTGCCGGAGAGCCGAAGGAGGAATCGAGGATCTCAAGCCGGCGGAGGCGAACGATCAGGTCCTCGATGTTATGGCGGATACCGACAAGGGCGATCCGGTCGGAGGTTTCAGCCGCGATTGATGCAGTGTTGTCGCAGCATGCGCGCCGGCCTGCGCTGACAATGCCCGCCATGTTGTACTATGACATCTGCCCCGGGAGCGGAACTTCCCGGCATTCCGGCGGGCCTCATCCGGCAAGGAGAGCAAAATGGACGCTGAACAAGCCCTGCTGCTGGCTCGCACGCAGTTCGGGCTGAACATCGCGTTTCACATCCTGTTTCCCAGCCTGACGATCGCGCTGGCCTGGTTCCTGGTGTATTTCCGTGTGCGTTACGAGCGCAGCCGTGATCCCGCCTGGCTCGCCACCTACAAGCTGTGGGTCAAGGTCTTCGCGCTGAGCTTCGCGATGGGAGTGGTGTCCGGCATTGTCATGAGTTTCCAGTTCGGCACCAACTGGCCGGGCTTCATGAACACGGTTGGCAACATTGCCGGACCGCTGCTGGCCTACGAGGTGCTGACCGCGTTTTTTCTTGAGGCGACCTTCCTCGGCATCATGCTCTTCGGCATGAACCGCGTGCCGTCCTGGCTGCATATCCTGTCGACGGTGATTGTCGCGATCGGCACCTCGCTGTCGGCGTTCTGGATTCTGGCGCTCAATTCCTGGATGCACACTCCCGTCGGCCATGTGATGGCCGACGGCCAGCTGATCGCCGGTGACTGGCTGCAGGTGATTTTCAATCCCTCGTTTCCGTACCGTTTCACGCACATGATGCTGGCCTCCGGCTTGACCGCGTCTTTCGTGATTGCCGGATTGTCGGCCTGGCGGCTGCTGAAGGCGCCCGATGATGCTTCGGCGCTGAAGACGTTGCGCGCCGGTGTGCTGGTGGCCGCGGTGCTGGCGCCGACGCAGATTTTTGTCGGCGACCTGCACGGACTCAACACGCTGGAGCACCAGCCGGCGAAGATTGCCGCGATGGAAGGCATCTGGAAAACGGAGAAGGGTGCGCCGCTGGTGTTGTTCGCGGTGCCCAATGAACAGGAGCGGCGCAACGATTACGCCATTGAAATCCCCAAGGGGGCCTCGCTGATCCTGAAGCATGATGCCGATGGCGAATTGAAGGGCCTCGACGAGTTCGAGCCGGACCGGCCGCCGGTGGCGCCGGTGTTCTACGCTTTTCGCCTGATGGTCGGCATCGGTGTCGGCATGCTGGCTCTGGCCTGGTTCGGCGTCTGGCGGCTGCGCCGGAGCGGGCCATTGCCGCGCGCGCTGCTGTGGACTTTCGCTGCGTTCACCTTCTCGGGCTGGATCGCCACGCTTGCCGGCTGGATCGTTACCGAGATCGGCCGCCAGCCCTGGCTGGTTACGGGAATTTTGCGCACCAGGGATGCTGTCGGTCATGTTTCAGGCGCCGAACTCGGCGCCAGCCTCACCGGTTACGTGCTGGCCTACAGCCTGATGCTCGGCGCCTATTTGGTGGTGCTCACGCACATGGCTGGCAAGGGTGCGGAACAGCAGGAGATGCGGAAATGAATATCGACCTGCCGGTGGTGTTCGCATTACTGATGGGGGTGTCGATTCTCGCCTATGTCGTGCTCGACGGTTACGACCTCGGTGTCGGCATGCTGATGCCGGCAGCAACGCCCGATGAGCAGGATCTGATGGTGGCATCGATCGGGCCGTTCTGGGATGCCAATGAAACCTGGCTGGTGCTGGGCATCGGCCTGCTGCTGGTAGCGTTTCCGCGGGCGCATGGCGTGGTGCTGGGTGAACTGTATCTGCCGGTGGCGGTGATGCTGATCGGCCTGATGTTCCGCGGAGTGGCTTTCGAATTCCGCATGAAGGCCTTGGGCTGGCACGCGGAACTGTGGAACTGGCTGTTCTGGTTCGGTTCTTTCCTCGCCAGTCTCGCCCAGGGTTTCATGCTCGGCCGCTACATCACCGGTTTCGAGCCGGGTTTCGCTTACTGGCTGTTTGCGCTGCTGGTCGGCGGCAGCGTCTGCGGCGGTTACGTGCTGCTCGGCTCGACCTGGCTGGTGCTGCGCACCGAGGGCGAACTGCAGCGCAAGGCACGGGCCTGGGCAAAATGGGGATTGCTGTGGGTGGCAGTGGGCGTTGCGCTGGTGTCAGTCGCGACGCCGCTGGCCAGCGCGACCGTTTATGACAAGTGGTTCGATTTTCCACGCACCTTGTGGCTGATGATCCTGCCCGCGGCAAGTCTGGCGGCAGGGATCTGGGTCTGGCGCAGCCTGCGTTCTGAAGCCGCTGACTGGAAACCTTTCGCCGGCACTGTGGCGATCTACGTGCTGGCTTTCCTCGGCCTCGCCTACAGCATCTTCCCCTATGTCGTTGTCGACCGCATGACCATCTGGGATGCGGCTTCGCATGACAGCGCCCTGTGGTTCATGTTCTGGGGCGCGGCCATCGTGCTGCCCTTCATTGCCGGATACACCGTGTTTGCCTATCGGGTGTTTCGCGGCAAGGTGCGTGAGGCTTTGTACAAATAGGGAGATGCGCCGTAGTTATATAAGTATTTGTTTTTAAACAATATTTTAACGAGTTTTTGTGGGTTTAAAAATCAGGAAGTATTGATTCGGCAGAAAGGTGTGCTCTTCTGTTAGCGCGTAACCTGCACCCTGCAATTCTGTCTTGACCTTTTCCGGCGCGATGCGCGCTGCGCGCGGCGGCCCCACCGGCGAATCGAGCCTGAAATCGATGATCGCCAGCCGTCCGCCCGGGTTCAATGAATCCTGCAGCCTGCGGAAGTACTGCTCGCGGTTGTCGATGTGATGATAGACATCAACCAGGATGGTCAGATCGACCTTGCCCGGCAGTTTCGGGTCGCCGGGCTGTGCCTGCACTGCGGTGAGATTGCCGAGACCTGAACGTTTCGCGCGATCAGCGAGGTACTTCACCATATCCGGTTCGGCGTCGACCGCGTAAACCTTGCCCTTGGGCACCATGTGCGCGAAACGCACTGCAAAGTAGCCGGTGCCTGCGCCGATGTCAGCAACGACTGAGTCCGGTTTCAGCTTCAGCGCCTGGATGACCTCGTGCGGCTTCTGCCAGGCGTCACGCTGCGGATCGTCGAATACTTTTGCCCAGTGTTCGGCGCCGCTGAAGCTGTGGTCATGCCGGTGCGGGGTTTGTGCCGCAGCCGGCAGGATTGAGAGTGCGCAGAGCAGTGCAATGAACTGCGTGAATCGTTTCATGGCGAAGAATCCTTGCTTTGTGCTGTCGCGATTTTAATGTGCGTGTTGCTGTTGCCGGCCTTGCGCCGCCGGACCGGCTGCGCCGGCGCGTGCGCCGCGCGGTCCGCCCGGCCCCATTGCCATGCGCGAGTCGATGCCGCGGTGGAAGGCTACCGGCCCCTCGTTGACCAGTTCCGTGACCTCGTCGGCGTGTGCCTGTAGTGCCAGGGCGACCTTAGGGTCAGGCGAGGTGCGGGTGACGATGGCGCCTTTCGCAGTGAATTCGATCTTGGACTTGATGTTTTTCGCGTTGTCGAAAATCACCGGCAGCGTGGTGCTGAAAATGTTGAATTCCTTGCCCTCCTGGAGTCGGCCGGACATGCTGGCAACATGGGCCTTGATGTCCTGGGCGATCTTTGGGTCGTCGGATTCGGTGACGGTCCTGATGCCGTCGGGCAGACGAGTCACCGTACGGCGGATTTGGGTGTTCGCATGCACCAGGTTCATCGTGACGCCCATATCGGCGGCGGAATTGGCATCCTGGGTGGTCAGCATGCCGACGGGGCCGCGTCCCATGCCCATACCGCCCATCCCCATGCCCTGACGCATCATCGACTCGTGGCCGGCGCTGCCATGGTCGTGCTGGTCGGCACCCCGGCTGCCCGGTCCTGTCTGGGCGCTGGCGGTGCTGGTTACGAACACTGCAGCGGCCATCGTGATGAAGAATTGTGTACGGGAAATCATTTGAGGGGTCCTCGAAAACTATCGAAAAAAAGAGGGGCCCGGTTGAGCCCCTCCCACTGTTGCCGCCAGGCTCAGTGCTTGTGCTCGGCTGCTGCCGGGCCGGTGCCTTGGCCGCGCGGACCGCGGTGCTCCGGCAGGGTAATGCCTTTTTCGCTCGCGCGCTTTTCCATCTCGGCGCGGTTGGCCAGGGCCATCTGCTGGCGCTCTTCCGGGGTCTTGGCGTTGCGCATCTTGTCGCGGAAGGCGGTGCGCTCTTCCGGGGTCATCAGCGATTGCGCGCCCTCGGCGCCGCGCGGACCGCGGCCTTCAGCCTTGCCGTGTCCGGCATGCGACTCACCGTGTTTCATGCCCTGCATGCGGCCCTGTTTCATGCCTTCCATGCGGTTCTGGCCACCGTGGCCCTGCATGCCCTGGTGCTGCTGTCCGCCCTGCTGCGCGCCGTGGCCCATGTGGCCACCCATCGGGCTGGCGTTGACTGCGGCGGCGAGGCCGAGGGAAAGGGCGACTGCGGCAGCGATTTTGTTCAGCGTATTCATGGTCTCTTCCTTTGTGTAAGTTGGGGAGTTCTGTCCGGGTCCGCTCGCCTTTGCATGAACGCTCCCGACGCCTGCATTAACGCATTAACCTGTAAACCAACTGTTACCGGCAAGGCTCGTTTGGTATCACTACCTTGCAACTGGAGAGGCATTGATACACTGCGATACAATTTTCCGGGCAGTCTCCGGAGCCCTCCGGTATAAACACAAGCCATGAATGCACCGGACCACATCCTGGTGGTCGACGACGATCGGGAGATTCGCAGCCTGCTCACCGAGTATCTGCAGCGGCAGGGCTATCGTGTCAGCGCGGCCGCCGACGGCAAAGGCCTGCGTGCGGCGATGGCGCAGGCCCATCCCGACCTAGTGATCCTCGACCTGATGCTGCCAGGGGAGGACGGCCTGACGCTGTGCCGGGAACTGCGTGCAAAGTCGGAGATCCCGGTAATCATGCTCACGGCCCGCGGCGAGGAGACCGACCGCATCGTTGGCCTCGAGCTTGGAGCCGACGACTATGTCGCCAAGCCCTTCAGCCCGCGCGAACTGCTCGCGCGCATCAAGAGCGTGCTGCGGCGCGCGCGCGCGCTGCCCGAGAACCTCAGGAGCGGCGATACCGGCGTGTTCCGCTTTGCCGGCTGGACACTGGATGCCGCGAGCCGCGACCTGATCTCGCCTCAGGGGGTGCTGGTCGCGCTCTCCAGCACCGATTTCCGGCTGTTGAAGATTTTTGTCGAGCATCCCAACCGCGTGCTGACCCGTGACCAGCTGGTCGAGCTGATGCTCGCGCGCGAGGCCGGGCCCTACGACCGCGCGATCGACATCCAGGTCAGCCGCCTGCGGCAGCGTCTCGGCGAGGATGCGAAGGAGCCCGCGATCATCAAGACCGTGCGCGGGCAGGGCTATGTTTTTGCCGCGCATGTCGAGAGCGTGACGCAATGAACTTGTTGCCGCGCTCGCTGTTCAGCCGGCTGACGCTGGTGCTGCTGGGCGGCCTGCTGGTTGCACAACTGCTCAGCTTTGCGATCCACATGCATGACCGCGGCGAGCTGCTGGCGCAGGCGAGCGGCATGCAGTCGGCACAGCGCATTGCCGATATCGTCAAGCTGCTCGATCCGCTGACGCCCGCGGAGCGGCAGAAGATCGTCCGTGTGCTGGCCGCGCCGCCGCTGGCGGTCAGCCTCGACCGGCCACTCTTGCTGCAAGCCGACGCGCAGAGCGAATCGGGGACGCGAGCGCTGCTGTTTGAATCGATGCTCAGACGTTATCTCGGCAATGAATGGCCACTGACCGTGGCGATGGCCATTGGCCGGCAGGGATTGGGGCAGGGACAGTGGAGAGGCCAGGGACAAGGTTATGGCGGCGCCGGCATGTATGCGCCGCGCCGGGACGATGGGGACAAGGAGCGGGTGCCGCCGATGATGCACCACGGCGGCGGGGGTGGCGGCGGACTGGTGTTCGTCGCCCAGGTCACCTTGCGCGACGGCACGCTGGCGACTTTCGACACGCGTCCGCCACAGACCACCGAGCACTGGCCATATCGGCTGCTCGCCAGCATCCTGCTGTTGCTGGCCGCGGTCATCGTGGTCTCGCTGATCGCGGTGCGCTGGGCGACACGACCGCTGAAAACCTTGGCTGATGCCGCCGACGAGCTGGGGCGCAACATCCATCGCCCGCCACTGGCGGAGCAGGGGCCGACCGAAGTGTTGCGCGCTGCCCGCGCCTTCAACACCATGCAGTCGCGGCTGGCCAGTTATCTGCGCGAGCGTACCCAGGTGCTGGCGGCAATGTCGCACGACCTGAAGACGCCGATCACGCGCTTGCGGCTGCGCGCCGAGCTGCTGCAGGACGAGCAGCTGCGCGACAAGTTCGAACGCGACCTGCGCGAGATGGAGACCATGGTGGCCTCCGCGCTCGATTTCCTGCGCGGTATGGACAATGGCGAGCCGGTGCGCCCGGTGGACGTCAACGCAATGCTGGAGAGCCTGCAGACGGATCTGTGCGAGACCGGCGGCGCGGTGACGATCGAGGGGCGCGCGGCAAGCCCGTACCCTGGCAGGGCGCAGGCGCTGAAACGCTGCCTCGCCAACTTGCTGGAAAACGCGATCAAGTACGGCAAGGTGGCCCATGTCGTGGTGGATGATGACAACGACCGGTTGCAGATCAGCATCCTCGATGAAGGTCCGGGCATACCAGCAGAACATCTCGACAGGGTCTTCGAACCCTACTACCGCGTCGAGGGCTCGCGCAGCCGCGATACCGGCGGCACCGGGTTGGGACTGGCGATCGCGAAGAACTTAGTGGAATTGCACGGTGGCAGTATCAAGCTGCAGAGTCCTGATGGCGGAGGCTTGAAGGTGATGGTTGTTCTGCCAAGGTAGCAGTTGATCGAGAAAAATAAATAAAAACAATAACTTGAAATAAGACTGCACTTCGGTGCCGCTTCATCCCACTACCCTGATCACCGATGATCGTGCGCTAATGCGCTGGTGCCTCGCGGCCTGCAGCGACAAAATGCCCAGCAAGGAGGTACGCATGGCGCGGGGCAGAACTCATCCGCTGGAATCGCTGATCGACACCATGGCACGCTGGCCCTGGTGGGTCGGCGTACTCGCTGCATTGGTTTCAGGCCTGCTGATGCAGGGGTTCATGCATTGGGTCATTCCCGGCAGCGGTGTTGCGACGAGCGGATTGGTGCAGGGACTGCAATACCTGCTGCCGGCGTTTTTCCTGGTGGCCGCAGCGATATCGGCATGGCTGGATTTCCGGCATCGCCGGAATTACGCCGCAGTTGCCGGCGAGCGCGGGCACGCAGCCCTTGAGCTGCTGTCCTGGCGCGAGTTCGAGAACCTGGTCGGTGAGTTCTTCAGACGCAAGGGTTTCAGCGTCGAGCAGCGCGGTGGCGACACGGCCGATGGCGGCGTCGACCTGGTGGCGAGCATCGGCGAGGACCGTTATCTCGTGCAGTGCAAGCATTGGCGGATGCAGCGCGTCGGAGTCAAGATCGTGCGCGAGATTTGCGGCGTAGCTGCGGCCGAAGGCGCGGCCGGCGTGTTCGTGGTGACTTCCGGAGCCTTCACTGACGAGGCGCGCCGCTTCGTCGAGGAGAACCGCATCGACATCGAGTTGATCACCGGCAGTCAGCTGCGACAGATGATCCGCGGTCTCGAGAACAAGCCCTGAGCGTGGCCCTGCGCGGCGGTGCTGCGTTAAGATGGCAGGACGGCGTCGAGGCCGGTAACCGGGGGAAGTCACAGATGGCGAACACGAAACGATGGCATGTCGCGGCTCTGGCCGCGGCGACAATGAGCTGCGTTGCGGGATATGTGCAGGCGGCTGAATCGACTTATCCGCAGCGCCCGGTGCGCATGATGGTGAGTTATCCGCCGGGCGGGCCCAGTGATCTGACTGCACGCCTGGTGGGGCCGCGACTCACTGAAGCGCTGGGCCAGCAGGTCGTCATCGACAACCGTGGCGGCGCTGGCGGCACGCTGGCGGTCACGCTGCTGACCCAGGCGGCCCCCGACGGCCACACGCTGTTGATGTCGGCGGGCGGCGAGATTGTCATCGCGCCCAATCTGCGGCTGAAGCTGCCCTATGATCCGACGAAGGACATCAGGCCCATCAGCCGTGTCGGTGCGAGCCAGCTGGTGCTGGTGGTGCATCCCTCGGTACCGGCGAAATCGGTGAAGGACATGATCGCGCTGGCGAAAGCGAAGCCGGGCGCGCTCAACTTCGCGTCCGCAGGCGCGGGTTCGACTGCGCACCTGGCCGGTGAGCAGTTCAAACACCTCGCCAACATCGACATCGTGCATATCCCCTACAAGGGCGCCGGTCCGGCCCTCGCCGAACTGATGGCGGGACAGGTGCACATGCTGATCAGCGCCTATTCCTCGGCCTTTGCGCACATCCAAGCGGGGAAGCTGCGGGCGCTGGGCGTCACCGGCACCAAGCGTCTGGCGTCTGCGCCCGACCTGCCGACCATTGCCGAAACCCTGCCTGGTTACGAGGTGTTGTCCTGGTACGGCCTGCACGCGCCGAAAGGCACGCCGCCGGCGATCGTCAACCGTCTGCACCGCGAGCTGTCGACCATCGTGCGCAGGCCAGAGATTTCCGAGCGCCTGGCCGCGCTGGGCATCGAGCCCGAGGGCAATTCGCCTGACGAGTTTCTCGCCCAGATCAAGGCCGAAATCGCGGCCTGGGGCAAGGTCATCACCGCGGCGAAGCTGCCCAGGGAATAAACAAGCGGACTGCTTCGATGTCCCGATATGGTCGCGGGGCAGTGCCGGTTTCTCCACGCGCACCGGCGCATGGCCGCCGGGCACTGTGTGTCGTCGGCGCCGCATTCACGGCGCTGGCGGTTTTTTCTCCGGCGCGTGCGCAGGAAACCGTCACCCTGCCGGAGGTTTCAGTCAGCGCGACCCGTGTCGAGCGCGAGAGCCTGGATCTGCCGGTATCCATTGATGTGATCGACCGGCGGACCATCCGTGAAGCCGGTCCGCAGGTGAATCTCTCCGAATCCCTGGGACGCGTGCCCGGCATCGCGGTGCAGAACCGGCAGAACTACGCTCAGGATCTGCAGATTTCATCCCGTGGTTTCGGTGCGCGTGCCGCGTTCGGCGTGCGCGGCATTCGCCTCATCGCGGACGGCATTCCGGCGACCATGCCTGACGGCCAGGGGCAGGCGGCGAACTTCAGCCTGTCATCGGCGCAACGCATCGAAGTGCTGCGTGGACCGTTTTCCAGCCTGCATGGCAATGCGGCCGGCGGTGTGGTGCAGATATTCACCGCCGAGGCGCCATTGGAGCCGACCCTGTTGCTGGATGCCAGCCTCGGCAGCCATCGCAGCGCGCGGCTCGGCCTGCAGTATGGCGGTCGGCACGGGCCGCTCGGACTGCGGCTCGAGGCCGCGCGTTTCGAAACGGATGGTTATCGTGACCACAGTTCTGCGCGACGCGACACCGGTAATGCCCGGATCAGCTACGACCTGGGCAGTGCCGGGCGCCTGACGGTGGTGCTGAACAGTCTCGGCCAGCCGGAGACCGAGGATCCGCTGGGACTGACTGCGGCACAGGTCGCGCAGAATCCGCGCCAGGCCGCGGCTGTTGCCTATGCGTTCAATACGCGCAAGAGCATTGCCCAGGGCCAGGCAGGGTTCACTTACGACATCGATCTCGGAGGCGGGCATGCATTGCAGGCGCGCGCCTATCTCGGGGATCGCCGGGTGACCCAGTACCTGGCAATACCGCTTGCCGTCCAGGCAGCGGCGACGCACTCGGGCGGCGTGGTCGATCTCGATCGCGGTTATGGCGGACTGGGGCTGCGCTGGAGCCACGCGGGACAGCTTGCCGGCCGGCGGACAGCGTTCAGTGTCGGCGTTGATCATGATCACATGGCCGAGCGTCGGCGCGGCTTCATCAACAACCTGGGCAGCAGCGGCGCGCTGAAGCGCGACGAGGACAACCGTGTCGCAAATGCCGATGTCTATGCCCAGGCTGAATGGCAGGCCTTGCCGCGGCTCGGGCTGCTCGCCGGCCTGCGCCATAGCCGCGTGCGCTTTGAATCGCAGGATTATTTCATTGCCGCCGGCAACGGCGACGACAGCGGCACGGTGGATTTCGTGCGCACCACGCCGGCGCTGGGTGCGAGCTTCCGTGTCTCGCCGCGGGTGAATGTCTACGCTAACGCGGGACGGGGTTTTGAGACGCCGACGTTCACCGAGCTTGCCTATCGCCCAGGCGGCGCGGCGGGCCTCAACTTTGCGCTGAGACCTTCGACCAGCCTGCATCGCGAGCTGGGCGTCAAGGCATTGACCGGTGATCACGGCCAGCTCAATGCGGCACTGTTCCGTATCGATACCCGCGACGAAATCGTCGTCAACAGCGCCGCCGGCGGGCGTAGCGATTTCCGCAATGCCTCGGGCACGCGGCGCAAGGGGCTGGAGCTGGCGTGGCAGCAGCGCCATGCCGGCGGATTCGAATCGGCGGTGGCCTGGACCCTGCTCGATGCCAGGTTCCGCCAGCCTTTCGTGTCCGGCACGCCGCCTCTGGCTGTGGCCGCGGGTAATCGACTTCCGGGCGTGGCGGCACGCCAGTTTTATGGTGAACTGCTGTGGCGCCATGCGGCGAGCGGTTTTCATGCCGGGATCGAGCTGCGCCATGTCGGCAGGGTCTACGTCAATGACCGCAACAGCGAGGCCGCTGCAGCCTACACCATCGGCAACCTGCGAGCGGGCTTCATGCAGCGCGGGCGCGGCTGGCGGCTCCTGCAGTACCTGCGCGTGGATAACGCGACCGATCGTGCCTATGTCGGATCGGTGATCGTTGCCGATGGCAACGGCCGTTTCTATGAGCCCGCGCCGGGGCGCACGCTGACTCTGGGACTGAGCATCGAAGCCCGTTATTGAAGGCCCGCAGTCAGGGCGCGGGCGATGCTTTCTCCGGCGCGGTGAGCGTGAAGCTGCGCTCCGGCGGCGTGCCCGACGTGAAATGCCCGCGTTGCAGTTTCGGAACATTGACCGCCTCGCAGACCTTGTGCACGCGATAACTCTCGATCGGCGGCACCCAGTCCGCCTTGGCATGGCAGCTGACTTCGACGCAACTGATGCGTTTCAGCCAGGCGCAGGCGCCGATGTCACTGCCATTCTCGCGAATCTCGGTGAGGAAGGGCGAGCCCGGATAATGCGGCGTGTTGCCCCCCTGCTCCTGGCGCACATCCTGCAGCACGGTGTAGAACTGACCGTTCACGGTCAGCAGGCCGAGCACGGTTTCCATGAACAGTGACAGGTCTTCAGTGTAGGAAAAGCCGCCGATGACATCGGTGATCAGCTGGAACCGTCCCAGTTCGGCAGGCGAATACTCGCGCAGCCGCCGGTCATGGATATAGCGCAGCTTGCCCGGCGGCAGCCGCGCCTCGGTCATTTGCCACTGCTCGTTGCGGCGGTCCTCGATGGACATCGCCACGGCGCTCGCCTTGGTGGCGGGTGCGCCATCCTGTGCGTCGGAATAATAGTCGAGTATCGCGAGGCCGCGACCGGCGCCGATGTCGAGCCAGCGATCCTGCGGACCCAGGCGATTCAAGGATTGTGCAAAGCCCGGTGCCAGCGCGTGGGCATAGGCATCGAGCGCGCGGTCAATGACATAGCCATCAGGCCGCTGTTTGCCGCGGCCGTGATAGATGCTTTCCTGACGCGATACCTCGATGTCGAACCCGGTGTTTGCCGGGACTTGTGCCGGCGCGACTGCCGGCATCAGGCACGACAGTGCCAGCAGCGCGGCCAGACGCAGTGCGAAGGGCCTGGCTGCGGGTATCAGGCGCGCCATGAGCGGAGGAAGGTTTGTCCGAGGGGCGTTCATCTCAGTCATGTTTTTGTAATGGCAGCTATTTTTTCCGGGCATCGAAGAAGCGGCCCGCGGCGATTGCCGGCTCGTAACTTTGCCAGGCGTAATCCAGTTGGCCGGTCGAGCTGATGCTGATCACGGCTGAGGTAAGTGCACTGAGGAAGGCGAGCCGCTCTTCCTGGCTGGCGTCGTCGCCGAGGCTGAACTGCGCATCTTCGTGTCCAGCACCGCGGATCGACAGTTCGCCGGCATTGCCGCGGAGGTTATGCAGGAAAAGGTCGCGGCCGCGGGCGGGAAATACAGCCTCGTCTGCGAGGATGATCATCACCGGGCGGCCGATGCGGCCGAGGGCTGTGGAAAGTCCCTTGCCGAACGACGCGGGATCCAGCAGCACGCCGCCGATCACTGGCGCGCCCTGGCCCATCGCATAGGACACGGCCGAGGCGCCGAAGGAGTGGCCGATCAGCAGGATGTTCCGGGTGTCGATGTCGGGAAACTGGGCAGGCCGCTTGCGAATATGGTCGGCAACGCGCGCCAGCGTGCGGCCATGGGCCACCCAGGAACCGCGGTTGGGCAGTTGCAGTACGATGCTGTTGATGCCCCAGGTCGCGAGATGCATGCCCTGGTAGGCATGGTCCGCCTTGCCGTTGCTGTAGCCATGCAGCAGGATCGCCAGCGGCGCGTTGTTGCCCAGCGCCGAGATGTAGAAATCCGCGGGGATGCGTTCCTTGGCGGAAAGCTGGATGTACTGTCCGCTGCGCTCGCTGACCTCGAAGGGGCCGCGCAGCCTGAACTGATCGACGCCGAGATTGCGTTCCACCACCTGCGTGCGCACGGTCTCGCTTTGCAGTTCCCTGGTCGCGGGATCCGGCTTGAACACGATGGGGGTGACGCCGGTGGACGGCATCTGCGCGCAGCTGCCGACCAGCACCATCAGCGCGAGGGTGGTCAGAACAGCAGCAAGCCGGCTGGGTGCAGGTACGGGCTGGACGACGGGGCGGAACATCATGCGCGGATTTTGTCGGTTCCAGGCAACTGCTGCAATCCGGACACCAGGCCGTCTGCCCCGAATCTCAGACACAGCTCACGGCATACCCAGGCGTCGGTCGCGGCATAGGCAATCTGCGCCGGTGTCAGCTGCGGCGCTGCCCAGTTGGTGGTCTTGGCACCCTTGGGCACGCGGTAGCCGAGCAGCAGGCCGGCGAGATTGCGCACACCGGTCTGGCCGAAGCCCTGGCGTTTGGCGATGACGCCGAGATCGACCACCTGCCGGTCCTCGAAGGGGAAAACCTGCCGCAGCATGCGCAGGTCATGAGCCAGCGACACCCCTGCCTTGACGATGCCGGAGGCGAGCATTTCGGCGAGCAGGCCGCGGGTGTCCGGGTAACGCAGCGGAAGAATATGCACGGCATTTGCAGTGGCGACCTGCGCCAGGCTCGGCAGGTAGCTCTCGCCCTTGCGGAATGCGGGACGGGTTTCGGTGTCGAAGCCGACGACGGCATCGTCGAGAATGTCCTTGCGCGCGGCATGCAGCAGCGCCGGCGTGTCGACGAAGTGGATCGGACCTTCGTAGCGGCACACCGGCAGTTCGTTGAGAGCTTCGCGGGTAATGACGCGCGGGGCGGCAGAGTTCATGGCGCGAGAGTAACCGATTGCCGCCCTGCATGGTACAGTCACAACATGGTGGAACAGGACGCAGAAATCGCGAAGGTGAAGCCGCGGCGATGGTGGGCGGCCTGGCTGCTGCCGGCAGCCCTGTCTGCCTGCGCGCCGTTGCCGCTCTACACCACGCTGCCGGTGGACATGCATCCTTCGCCGAATTTCAGTGAGCGGCGGCCGAACTACGTGGTCCTGCACCACACCACCAACAACACCGCGGAGCAGGCGGTGGCGACGCTGACCAGCCGGCTGACACAGGTGAGCGCGCATTATCTGGTGGCGCGCGATGGCCGCATTATCTATCTGGTCGACGAGCTGAAGCGTGCCTGGCATGCCGGCGATTCGTACTGGGGCGGCAACCGCGACCTCAATTCCTCGTCGATCGGTATCGAACTCGACAACAACGGCCGCGAGCCATATCCGGACGTGCAGATCGAGGCGCTGATCGCGCTGCTCGGCGACCTGGCCACGCGCTGGAGCATCCCGCCGGCCAATGTGCTCGCACATGGTGATGTCGCGCCGGGACGCAAGGTTGATCCCAGTGAGCTGTTTCCGTGGCGGCGGCTTGCTGAAGCAGGCTTCGGGCTGTGGTGTGACCCGCCGTATCCGCAGCTTGAATCGGCAGCGGATGATGCACTGCTGCTGGCCGCACTGGGTTATGACGTGACGCGATTGCCGGCGGCCATTGCTGCGTTCAAGCGCCGCTGGGCGCCCGGTGATCCAGGGGCGGGGCTCAGTGACGAACAGCGGGGACTGCTGCTATGTCTTATTGGCAAGCAGCAGGAGGGCGGGTAAGCGGTAATTGGTGATTGGTAAGCGGTGACTGGTAGACGGTCGGGTGGCGTCTCATCACCAATTACGAATCACCAATCACCGACAACAATTACCGCAGGTTTTGAAGTATCGCCAACGCCTTGTCCATCGAGAATTCATAGGTCTGCGGGCTCCAGGCCTTGGCGTTTTCACGCATCATGTAGCCATGCTGCACGCCGGGGAAGATGTGGACCTCAAGTTTCGCTTGCCGTTGCGCGAGTCCGGTGTAGGCCGCGAGTACTTCCGGCGGTGCGGCGAAATCCTGGTCGCCCCAGATCAGGCAGACCGGCTTTTCGAGGCCGTCGAATTCGTGCAGAAAATCCTTCATCTGCGTGCTGTGACAACCGATGCCGGCATCGAAACCGAGGCGTTTCGGGCCGATCACTGCATAGGGGCCGCCGAAGCAGAAGCCCATGGTGGCCGCCTTGCCGTTGTGCTGCGGCAGCTTGCGCACCATGGCCAGCGTGTCGGCAATGTCGGTTTCGCCGGCTTTCAGCACCGGCATTCTCGGCTGTGAGCGTTGGCCTGCGCGTTCGTCATCTCGCGACAGCGGGCCGGGCAGCGTGCGCCAGAACAGGTCCGGCGCCGCGGCGATGTATCCCTTCGCTGCGAACGCATCAGCGATGCCGCGGATGTCGGCATTGACACCGTGCACTGCCGGAGCGAGTACTACGGCCGGTGTTTTCGCGTCACTTGCGGGCAGCGCGAGATAACAGTCGAATTCGCCGCCTCCGCCGGAGGAACGGATTTGGATATGCCGCCCCGACATGGCGTTTATTCCGTGGCCAGCAGTTCGACTTCGAACACCAGTGTCGCGTTCGGCGGAATCACGCCGCCGGCGCCGCGCGCGCCATAGCCCAGGGCGGGCGGGATGGTCAGCTTGCGCTTGCCGCCGATCTTCATGCCTTGCACGCCCTCGTCCCAGCCGCGGATCACGCGGCCGCCACCCAGCGGAAACACGAAGGGGTCGTCGCGGTCCTTGCTCGAGTCGAATTTTTTTCCGTCGGTCAGCCAGCCGGTGTAATGCACGGTGACTTCCTGGCCGGCGGCCGCTTCTGCACCGTTGCCGGTGACGAGGTCTTCGATGATCAGTCCGCTTGCGAGGGTGATGGCTGGCATGTCCGTTCCTTGGTCGTTTGCAAATCGAGGCCGCATTATGCCCCGGGTCATCGCAGCGCGAAACCGGCCGGCTATTTACCGGCGGCAGCCTGCACGCGCCGGCGATGCTCGGGTGTGGCCAGCGTGACCTGCCCCCAGTCGACCGTACTCGTGGTGCCGTCGAGGCTGACCCAGATATCCTTAAGGTCCCATTCGGCAAACTTCGACGGGAAACGCGAGCGCTGGCCGACGATTTTCTCGCTGCGCTGGCGCGTCGGCTCGCCGTACTTGCGGGTCAAGTCCTCCAGCGCCGAGCCCTGGCCCTGGATGCCCCAGGTGTTGACGTGGATGGCGACGATGACGCCGTTGACGGTTTCGACCAGCAGTTCGCCGCGCGCCCAGGGCACAACTTTGGGGCGCGGGTAGAACACGCGGTGCTGGTCGGTGCCCCAGGCCGTCTTTGTCTGTTGCGCCGCGTTGTGGCAGTGGCGGTCGGTCAGTGCATCCTGGTTGCGGGCACAGACTGGAAACTGGAAACGCGTGCCGAGTTCGACACCGAATATCGCATTTCGGGATTCCGCGGCATGGGGTAAGGCGGGCAGGCACAGCAGCAGCGTGCAGAACAGATGGCGGAATGATTTCATTGGCGGCATGATAAGTGGCTGAGATGGTTCATCCAAACAGACAGCGGGACGGGCAATGGGTTCATGGCAGGTTTATATTGCGCGCTGCGCGGACGGTACGCTGTATACGGGTATTGCGCGCGACGTCGAGCGCCGCATTGCCGAGCACAATGCGGGCAAGGGTGCGGCGGCGAACTATACCCGAGCGCGCCGCCCGGTGGTGCTGGTGTATTGCGAGGCCGCAGAAAACCGCTCCGCGGCGAGCCAGCGCGAATACCGGATCAAGCAACTGAGCCGGACAGAAAAACTGGCGCTGGTGCTCGCCTCGGGCGACCGCGGGGCCGGCGCAGCGCGGGAGTGATGGCACACGCCCTTTGACACGGCAGATCCGACCTGACGGCCGGCGCGTGTTTGCTAACATGCTGTGACGAACTGAAGCGCATCCCCGAGGAATCTCCATCACCATGAACGACATCAACACTCCCGCCGCCGACGTCTTCGAGGCGACGCGCTCGCGCCGTTCGATCCGCGCTTACCGACCCGATCCGGTGCCAGCGCAGACCCTGCGCGAGATCGTCGAGCTCGGGCGGCACGCGCCCAGCGGTTCCAACATCCAGCCCTGGCATGTGCATGTGCTGACGGGTGCAACACTGCAGCGTGTCGGCCAGGCGATACAAAAAGCCTTCCTCGACGAAGAGCCGGGGCACCGGCGCGATTACGACTATTACACCGACCCGGTGTTCGAGCCCTACCTCGCGCGGCGGCGCGCCTGTGGGTGGGGGCTTTACAGCACCCTGGGCATCGGCAAGGGCGACCACGAAAAGTCGAAAGCCTGGCGCGCGCAGAACTATGTTTTTTTTGGTGCGCCGGCCGGACTGATATTCACCATCGATCGCAAGCTCGAAAAAGGCAGCTGGCTTGACTACGGCATGTTTTTGCAGACGCTGATGCTGGCGGCTCGCGCGAGGAGCCTGCATACCTGCGCGGAAGCCTCGATTGCCAGTTATCCGGACATCGTGCGCCGTGAACTTGACCTTGGCGAGGATCGTGTAGTGATCTGCGGCATGGCAATGGGTTATGCCGATGGCGATGCCGTAGTCAACAGCTTCCATCCGGCGCGCATTGCGCTGGAGGACTACGCAGTGTTCCTCGACTGATGCGGTCATCCATGCCGGGGTGCTACTGCACATCATGAACCTTGCGCTTCGCCTGTTCGGTGCCTGGCGGGCATGGCCCCTGTTGCTGTTCTGTTTGTGGGGCGGCGTGGCCTTTGCCCAGGCCGGCCCCCGATCCGCCACGGCAGAGTTGGTGGAAGTGCACGTGTTCTGGCGCGTCGGCTGCCCGCACTGCGAAAACGCACGGGATTTTCTCCGCCGGGCAGCGCCTGAACACGGGCTGCGACTGCGCGAATACGAAATAGGCGACGCGGCGAACCGGGAACTGTTCTCCAAGGCTGTGTCCTATTTCGCTGTCGCCAATCCTGCGGTGCCGCTGGTGGTCATCGGGCCCTATCACTGGGTCGGTTATGGTACTGACGACGGCACCGGTGCCCAGTTTCTCTCCGCCGCGCAGGCTTGTCGCACGGCGACCTGTGACAATGTCATGGCGTCCCTGATTGCGGGTGAGGCGAGGCCTGCCGCAGTGCCGTCCGCACCGGTTGAGCCGCCGCCACGGACTCTGCGCCTGCCCATTGTCGGGGAGGTGGAACTCGCGACGCTGTCGTTGCCGGCGCTGACGGTGTTGCTGGCGGCCATCGACGGCTTCAATCCCTGTGCGATGTGGACCCTGCTGTTCCTGATGGGGCTGCTCGTGGGCATCGGCGACCGGATGCGCATGTGGACGCTGGGCGCGGCCTTCATCGTGACTTCCGCGCTGGTGTATTACCTGTTTCTCGCGGCCTGGCTCAACCTGCTGTTGTTCCTCGGCGTGATCCTGTGGGTGCGCATGGCTGTCGGCCTGCTGGCGATTGCCGGCGGCGCCTGGTATCTGCGGGAATTCTTCGCCAACCCGGACGCGCTGTGCAAGGTGACTGGTGCTGAATCGCGGCAGCGCGTGCTGCAGCGGCTGCGTGAGGTCGCGCTGGAGCGTCGTTTTTGGATGGCACTGGCTGGCATCATCGCGCTGGCGGTGGCCGTGAACCTTGTCGAGTTCATCTGCTCGGCCGGCATCCCCGCGGTGTATGTGCAGGTGTTGACGCTCAGTGCGCTGCCGGTATGGCAATACCACGCCTACCTGCTGCTCTATATCCTGGTGTTCATGCTCGACGACCTGTTGATTTTTGTGATCGCAATGAAAACCTTGCAGGTCACCGGCTTGACCGGGCGCTACGCGCGCTGGTCCCACCTGATCGGCGGAGGTCTGATGTTGCTGATCGGGATCCTGCTGTTGTTCCGACCGGAGTGGCTAAGTTTCTAATTATTGTTTAAAAACAAATAGTTACTTAATCAAGGGTAAAACACCCGTCGTCCCGAGCGTGGTGGCAATGTCTGCAGGTGACACCAACCCGGCGTCGCATCCGGGTGTTCCAGCCACAGCCGCAATTCCTCGAGCACGGCGAGGTTGGCCATGCACCAGGCATCGATTCTTCCGTCGCGGTCCTCAAGGTCGACAGCGTGGCAGCTGAGGTGTTTGCTGCCTTGGGCTGCGCCGGGCACCCTGGCATTGATCGCCGTCGGGCGCCAGCCCGAACTGATCCGACACATCAAGCCGGCGCGCCGCAACAGGCGGTTGACGCGGCGCAGGGTTTCGCGCGCGTTGGCGCGCAGTTCGCGCGTGAGTTCCTGGCGATGCAGCTTGTCCCGGCCCATGTAGTAGTCGGCAAGCTTCAGCGGTGGTGCGGATTTGCGGACGGACATGGACCGCAAGATTACCCGATTTGCGGGGCTGCGCTTACACTAGCGGAACAACAGTCAACGCAAAAAAGGGAAATCGAAACATGGCGGAAAATATCGGCACACGTACAGGCGATGTCTACGGCTTCGATGCCTTCTCGCCGCAGCAGATCGCGGACCGCGTGCAGAACGTCGGAGTGGTCAAGGCGCGGCTGCCGCTGCTGTCCATGGTGATGCTCGGCGTGCTGGCCGGCGCCTTCATCGGGCTCGGCGCGCTGTACTACACGCTGGTGATCAGCGATGCGAGTCTGTCGTTTGCCGTGGGACGGGTGCTCGGCGCGGTTTGCTTCTCGCTGGGTCTGCTGCTGGTCGTGGTGGCGGGTGCGGAACTCTTCACCGGCAACAACCTGCTGGCGATGGCCTGGGCCGATGGCAAGGTGAGCACGGGGGAGGTGCTGCGCAACTGGGCCGTGGTCTGCACCGCCAACTTCATCGGTGCTGCCGGCCTCGCGTTGCTGGTCTACTGGTCCGGGCATGCCGGTCTCAACAACGGCGCCATCGCGCAGGCTTATCTGAAGATTGCGGCGGCGAAGAGCACGATGCCGCTGTCCGAGCTGTTTTTCCGCGGCGTGCTGTGCAATGTGCTGGTGTGCATGGCGGTGTGGATGGTGCTTGCCGGACGCAGCGTCGTCGACAAATTCGTCGCCATCGTGCTGCCGATTTCTGCCTTCGTCGCCGCCGGCTTCGAGCATTCGATCGCCAACATGTATTTCTTTCCGCTGGCGCTGCTGCTGAAGGAGAGCGGCATCGTGCTGCCGGCGGGCGCCGACGCGATCACGGTTTACGCGATGTTCCGCAACCTGGTGCCGGTGATCGCCGGCAACATCGTTGGCGGCAGTGTGCTGGTGGCGCTGGTGTACTACGTCATCTATCGCAAGCCGGCGGCTCAGTGACGGACCTGCTGATCCATGCCACACTGACTGTCAGCGGCGAGCGCGCGCAGCTGCCGGCGGTCGAGGCGCGGATTGCGACGCTGCTGGCCGCCGAGGCCAGTGCCGGCGAGTTCGAGGCGCACCATGGCGACGACGCGCTCGCCTACGATTTCAAGGTGCGCGGGGGCATTCCCTTTCCGGCGTTTGCAGCGACTTCGCAGGAATTTCCGGGCGTCACCATCACCGCCGAATGGGTCAACATTGCGGCCGGCCGCAGGGGGCGCGCCTGTCTCAGCCGGGGCGACATCACGGAACATGTCGAGGAGGCAATCGACACCCTGTCCGGCGAGGCGCCCCACCGTTATCTCGATGCGGCGGCCGACGGCACGATCCGCCT